>JACCDS011138446.1_pt1 | contig 18216 bp, 17 predicted proteins | sample 7446441 | NCBI WGS metagenome assembly JACCDS01 (sample SAMN15323445, study PRJNA562643) | freshwater metagenome | isolation source: river surface water | place: USA:Blue River Watershed | collected 2017-08-17
CCCGCGTGCATGAGCACACCGGTCACACCCAGATGCAGCCATTGGGTGCGCGTGGCCGGCCAGGCCACACGGGCCAGCAGGATCCAGGGCAGGAAACAGAGGATGGAGAGCACGTAACGCCAGGTCAGGAATCCCAGCGGTGGCGCATGCGGCATGCCGTAACGCGCCACGATGAAGCCCGTGCTCCAGATCAGCACGAAGACCAGCGGCATGGCCCGCAGCAGGGCCTCACTGTCGCCGCGGTGACTCATCGCATTCAGGCTTCATTTCACACGCGCACGGATTTCCGGCAGGGCCTTCTGCAGGTAATAGACCATCGACCAGACGGTCAGCACGGCCGCCAGCCAGATCAGGCCCGTGCCCCACAGATGGGTATCGATCAGACCGAAGAGGTGATCGTCGAACAGCAGGAAGGGGATGGCCACCATCTGCACCGTGGTCTTGACCTTGCCCAGCATGTGCACTGCCACACTGCGTCTGGCACCGATCTGCGCCATCCATTCCCGCAGGGCCGAGATGGCGATCTCGCGCCCGATGATGATGAGCGCCACGAAAACATCGGCGCGGTCCAGATGCACCAGCACCAGCAGGCTGGCACAGACCAGGAACTTGTCGGCCACGGGGTCGAGGAAGGCGCCGAACGACGAGATCTGGTTGAGCTTGCGCGCCAGGTAGCCGTCGAGCCAGTCGGTCAGCGCGAACAGCACGAACATCACGGTGGCGATGAGGTTGCGCGTGGCCGGCTCCAGCGGCAGATAGAACACCCCGACGATCAAGGGAATCGCGACGATGCGCGTCCAGGTCATGAGGGTGGGGATGGTGAAGAACATGGCTCGCATTGTGGCATGGGCGCCAGGCCGCCTCAGTGCAGTGCGCGGTAGATGGCTTCGGCCAGCTCGTGGGAGACACCGTCCACCGAGGCCAAGTCCTCCACGCTGGCCGCGGACACGCCACGCACCCCGCCGAAACGCTGCAGCAGGCGGGCCCGCCGCTTGGGGCCGATGCCGGGAATGTCCTCCAGCTTGCTGCCCCCCGTGCGCGCCTTGGCACGCGCCGCACGCATGCCCGTGATGGCAAAACGGTGCGCTTCGTCGCGGATCTGCGCCACCAGCATGAGCGCCGCCGAGTCCTTGCCCAGGTACACCTTGTCCCGCCCGTCGGCAAAGACCAGTTCCTCCAGGCCCACCTTGCGGCCCTCGCCCTTTTCCACACCAACGATGAGCGCGAGGTCCAGGCCCAGCTGCTCGAAGACCTCGCGCGCCATGGCCACCTGGCCCTTGCCGCCGTCGACGAGCACCAGGTCGGGCAGGCGGTCCGTGCCCTCGGTGGCCATACCGCCCTCCCCCTCTCCGCCCTCGCGCAGGGCCTGGGCCAGGCGCGCATAACGGCGCGTGAGCACCTGGCGCATGGCGGCGTAGTCGTCCCCCGGCGTGATGCCGTCGATCTTGTAGCGCCGGTACTCGCTGCTCTGCATCTTGTGGTGACGAAAGACCACGCAGGAGGCCTGGGTGGACTCGCCGGCCGTGTGCGAGATGTCGAAACATTCGATACGCAATTCATCGAGCCGGTCCTGCGGCAGGGCCAGGGCCTCGGCCAGCGCTCGGGTGCGCGCCTGCTGCGAGCCCTCCTCGGCGAGCAGGCGCGCAAGCTGCAGGCCGGCATTGGTCTGCGCCATCTCCAGCCAGATGCGGCGCTGCTCGCGCGGCTGATGCACGGCCCGGATCTTCAGGCCCGTCTGCTCGGACAGGGCCTCGACCAGGCGCTTGTTCACCGGCACGCTGGTGATCAGCGTGGGAACGACGGGCACCTCCACATAGTGCTGGGCAATGAAGGCCTCGAGCACCTGCACCTCCACCGGTGCCGGCTCGCTGCCCTCGTCCTCGCTGAGCTGCAGGGCCGTGGCGTCGTCGACGTGGGTCGGGAAATAGGCCCGGTCACCCAGATGCCGCCCGCCGCGCACCATGGCTAGGTTGACACAGGCCCGCCCACCCTGCACCTGCACGGCCAGGATATCGACGTCACGGTCGTCGGTGCTCTCCACCGCCTGCTGGTGCAGCACATTGGACAGGGCCGAGATCTGGTCGCGCAGCTCGGCCGCCTGCTCGAATTCCAGGGCCTGGGAATGGGCCTGCATGCGGCCTTCGAGCTGCTGCAGCACCTGCTGGGTCTCGCCGCGCAGAAAGGCCTCGGCATGCGCGAGGTCCTGGGCGTACGCCTCGGGGGTCACCAGCCCCACGCAGGGGCCGGAACAGCGCTTGATCTGGTACAGCAGGCAAGGCCGCGTCCGGTTGGCAAACACCGTGTCCTCGCAGGTCCGCAGACGGAACACCTTCTGCAGCAGCAGGATGCCCTCCTTCACCGCCCAGGCGCTGGGATAGGGCCCGAAGTAGTGGTGCTTTTTCTCCACCGCACCGCGGTAATAGGCCACACGTGACCAGGCGCTGGCAGAGCGAGGTTCCTTGCCCTGGGCGACCGTGATCTTGAGGTAGGGATAACTCTTGTCGTCCCGGAACAGGATGTTGTAGCGCGGGTGCTGGGTCTTGATCAGGTTGTTTTCCAGCAGCAGGGCCTCGGCCTCGCTGCGCACGACCGTGGTCTCCAGGCGCACGATCTTGCCCACCATGTGGCCGATGCGCGTGCCATCGTGGCTCTTCTGGAAGTAGCTCGAGACACGCTTCCTGAGGTTGCGCGCCTTGCCCACGTAGAGCAGGCCACCTTCGGCGTCAAAGTAGCGGTACACCCCGGGCAGCCCGGGCAGGGCGGCCACCTGGGCCAGCAGCTCGGCGCTGTGCGGGCTGGCGCTCTCCTGCTCTTTCTGGCCGTGGACTTCTTCGTTCTGCATGGCCCGTATTGTGGACAATCCCGGCATGAGTTCTCCCCGCCTCTGGGACATTTTCTGCAAGGTCATCGACAACTACGGCGACATCGGAGTCTGCTGGCGTCTGGCGCGCCAGCTCGCGGCACGAGGCCAGGCCGTACGCCTGTGGGTCGACGACGCCAGCGCCCTGCGCTGGATGGCGCCGCAGGGCTGTGCGGGCGTAGAGGTGCGGCCCTGGAGCACACCGCTGGACCTGGATGGGCTGGCGCCCGGCGAGGTGCTGGTCGAGGCCTTCGGTTGCGAGGTCCCCACGGAGTTCGTGCAACGCTATGTGAACTGGCGCCACGCCGATGGTCTTGCGGCCGCCTGGATCAACCTCGAGTATCTCTCGGCTGAAACCTATGTGGAACGCAGCCACGGCCTGCCCTCGCCGGTCACGCAGGGACCGGGGCGTGGCCTGAGCAAACGTTTTTTCTACCCGGGTTTCACGCCCGCCACCGGTGGCCTGCTGCGCGAGCCTGACCTCGCAGCACGCCAGGCCCGGTTCGACGGCCGGGCCTGGCTGGCAGGACGGGGGATCGACGCGGGCCCGGATCGGGTCCGGGTCTCGCTGTTCTGCTACGAGCCTGCCGCCCTGCCCGGGCTGCTGGCGCAACTGGCCGGAAAGAACGCCCGCCTGCTGGTCACGGCGGGCCGGGCCTCAGCCGCCGTGCAAGCCTGCGAACTGCCCGCCGGACTGGAGGTGCATTACCTGCCCCACCTCAGCCAGGACGACTACGACCACCTGCTCTGGGCCTGCGACCTGAATTTCGTGCGCGGCGAGGACTCACTGGTACGCGCACTCTGGTCCGGAAAGCCTTTCGTCTGGCAGATCTATCCCCAGGACGACCACGCCCACCACGCCAAGCTGGAGGCCTTCCTGCGCCGGATCGAGGCGCCGGCCTCCCTGCAGGCCTGGCACCGGACCTGGAACGGCCTGGATACCGATCCCCTGGCCTGGCCCGACCTGGCCAGCTGGCAGGACGCCGTCCTGCGGGCGCGCCAGGCGCTGCAGGGACAAGCCGACCTGCTGAGCCGCCTGCTGGAATTCGGCGCTGGCTGGCCAAGCCATCCATCGCCCTGAAAAAACGATAAAATTCAAGGCTTTGCGGAAAGCACCCGGCTTGCTGGATGGTTTCCGTCTGCCGCACGCACGAACATCACCCTACCGGGAAACAGGGAGTCTGAGCGGCCCATCCAATCTGCACTACGGAAACACTATGAAGATCGCTCAGGAAATTCGCGCCGGCAACATGATCATGCACGGCAAGGACCCCATGGTCGTGCTCAAGACCGAATACAGCCGCGGTGGCCGCAACGCCGCCACCGTGCGCATGAAGCTCAAGAGCCTGATCGCCAACTTCGGCACCGAAGTGGTGTTCAAGGCTGACGACAAGATGGACCAGATCATCCTCGACAAGAAGGAGTGCACCTACTCCTACTTCGCCGACCCCATGTACGTCTGCATGGACGCCGAGTACAACCAGTACGAGGTCGAGGCCGAGAACATGGGCGATGCCCTGAACTACCTGGAAGACGGCATGCCCGTCGAGGTGGTTTTCTACGACGGCAAGGCCATTTCGGTCGAACTGCCCACCAGCGTGGTGCGCGAGATCACCTGGACTGAACCCGCCGTCAAGGGCGACACGTCGGGCAAGGTCCTCAAGCCGGCCAAGATCGCCACCGGCTTCGAAGTGGCCGTGCCGCTGTTCGTCGACCAAGGCGACAAGATCGAAATCGACACCCGCACCGGCGAATACCGCAAGCGCGTCTGAGTGTCCCCGGGCACCCCCGCAAAAGGCTCCCTCGGGAGCCTTTGTGTTTTCAGGCCCCCGATTCGGTGTAGGCTATCCGCATGAGTGAAAACGACGCCAAGCGCATCCAGGCTGCAGCGGCCGACCACGGCGACCACCTGTCCCGCCTGTCCCTGCGGCGCGTGCTGATCGACACCTGGCACGAGAACGTGGCCTATATGCACCGCGACTGCGAGGTCTACCGAGCCGAGGGGTTCAAGGCCCTGTCCAAGGTCGAGGTGCGTACCAACGGCCACAGTGTGCTGGCCACCCTCAACGTGGTCGACGACACCGGCATCGTGGCGTGCGGCGAACTCGGGCTGTCCAAGGCCGCCTTCGCCCAGCTGGGCAGCACGGACGGCCAGACGGTGACGGTGGCGCAGGCCGAACCGCCCGCCTCCATTGGCGCCCTGCATCGCAAGCTCGGCGGCGAGCGCCTGGGCCTGGAGGACTTCCGGGCCATCGTGCGAGACATCAGCGAACACCATTACTCCAAGATCGAACTCACGGCCTTTGTCGTCGCCACGCACCGCGACGAGCTCGACCGCGAGGAGGTCCTTTTCCTGACCGAGGCCATGGTCGAGGCAGGACACCGCCTGGACTGGCAGGAACCGCTGGTGGTGGACAAGCACTGCATCGGCGGCATCCCGGGCAACCGCACCTCCATGCTGGTCGTACCCATCGTGGCGGCCCACGGCATGCTCTGCCCCAAGACGTCCTCACGTGCCATCACCTCGCCCGCAGGTACCGCCGACACCATGGAGGTCCTGGCCGGGGTGGAGCTGCCCATCGAGCGCCTGCAGCAGATCGTGCAGCAGCACCGCGGCTGCCTGGCCTGGGGTGGCACGGCCCAGCTCTCGCCCGCCGACGACGTGCTGATCTCGGTCGAACGCCCGCTGGCGCTGGATGCGCCGGGACAGATGGTGGCCTCCATCCTGTCCAAGAAGATCGCCGCCGGCTCCACCCATCTGGTGCTGGACATCCCCATCGGCCCGACGGCCAAGGTGCGCTCAATGCCCGAGGCCCAGCGCCTGCGCCGCCTGTTCGAATACGTGGCGCGTCGCATGAAACTCGCACTCGATGTGGTCATCACCGACGGCCGTCAACCCATCGGCCAGGGTATCGGGCCGGTCCTCGAGGCGCGCGACGTGATGCGCGTGCTGGAGAACGATCCGCGGGCCCCCATGGATCTGCGACAGAAGGCCCTGCGCCTGGCCGGCCGCATGCTGGAGGCCGACCCGGACGTGCGCGGCGGTGACGGGTTCGCCATCGCGCGCGACATCCTGGATTCGGGACGTGCCCTCAAGAAGATGAACGACCTGATCGACGCCCAGGGCCGCCGCGCCTTCGACCACCACCATCCGCAGCTGGGCCGGCTCAGCTTCGAGGTCCATGCACGCGGGGACGGTGTGGTCTGCGGTATCGACAACCTGCAGCTTGCGCGCGTCGCGCGTTTTGCGGGCGCCCCCAAGGTCCGGGAGGCCGGCGTGGACCTGTGCGTGAAGCTCGGCGACGAGGTGCGCGACGGCGATGTGCTCTACCGCGTGCACGCCAGCTACCCGGCCGACCTGGAGTTCGCGCGCCAGGCCTGCGCGCGCAGCAGCGGCTACCAGATCGGTCGGTCCGAGGACGTGCCGCATGCCTACGTGGAGTTCTGATGCGCCCCGCCCTCCTCTTGTACTTCGACGATGAGTCAGACCAGGCCGCGCGCATCGCTGCCGCCGCCGGCATGCCCACGGCCTGCATCAGCCGCCACCGTTTCCCCGACGGCGAACTCAAGCTGCGCCTGCCCGAACGGCTGCCACCGCGCGTCGCGCTGCTGCGTTCGCTGGACCACCCCAACGAGAAACTTGTGGAGCTGCTGCTCGTCGCCCGCACCGCGCGCACCCTGGGCGCGACCCAGCTCACGCTGATCGCGCCCTACCTGGCCTATATGCGCCAGGACATGGCCTTCACGCCGGGCGAGGCCGTAAGCCAGCGCGTCGTGGGCTCCTTCCTGGCTGACCTTTTCGACGCAGTGATCACCGTGGACCCGCATCTGCACCGCATCCAGTGCCTGGACGAGGCCATCCCGGTGCCACGCACCGTGGTCCTCAGCGGTGCCCCGCTGCTGGCGGACCTGATCGCACAGCACCGGCCCCAGGCCCTGCTGGTCGGCCCCGACGAGGAGTCGGCCCAGTGGGTGGGCCAGGCCGCTGCGCGCCACGGTTTTGATCACGCGGTCTGCCGCAAGGTGCGCCATGGCGACCGCCATGTGGAGATCGCCTTGCCCGGGCTGCCGGTGCGCGGTCGTCCCGTGGTGCTGCTCGACGCTGTAGCCAGCAGCGGCCACACCCTGGCCCAGGCCGCTCGGGGCCTGCTGGCCGCCGGCGCGAGCAGCGTGGACGTGGCCGTGACCCACGCCCTCTTCGCCGGCGATGCCGGGACGCTGCTCTGGGAGGCAGGCATACGCCAGGTCTGGAGCACGGACTGCATCACCCATCCCAGCAATGCGGTCAGCATGGCCTCCGCCATCGCCGCCGTCCTTCAGTGAACTGCCCATGAAAACCCCGCACGATCTCAGCACCCGCACCCTGGCCGATGCCTGGGCCGACCTCAAGGCCCATGCCGACGCCGGTATCCCGCTGCAGGCCGATGCCTACCGGCTGGCCTTTGCCGATCCCGAATTCCTGCTGCGTCGCGAAACACGTGGCATCCGCTTTCAGCTCGAGATGCTCAAGCCCGACCTGGAACAGCAGGCTCAGGGCGTCACCAACACCATCGTCGTCTTCGGTAGCGCGCGTTTTGCCTCGCCGGAAGAGGCTGAGCGGCGGCTGGCGGCCGCTCGCGCCAGTGGCGATGCCCGGGCCCTGGCGCGCGCCGAGCGTGATGTGCGCAACGCGCAGCACTACGATCTGGCGCGCCGCTTCGGCCACCTGGTGGCCGAGCACAGCGCCCGGCTACCGCAGGAGGAACGGCTCTATATCTGCACCGGCGGCGGCCCCGGCATCATGGAAGCGGCCAACCGAGGCGCACACGAGGCCGGCGCCTTGAACGTGGGCCTGAACATCGCGCTGCCGCACGAGCAGTCGGGCAATCCCTACATCTCGCCCAGCCTGTGTTTCAAGTTCCACTACTTCGCGCTGCGCAAGATGCACTTCATGATGCGCGCCAAGGCGCTGGTGGCCTTCCCCGGCGGCTTCGGCACCCTGGACGAACTGTTCGAGATCCTGACCCTGGTGCAGACCGGCAAGTCCGAACCGGTGCCCGTGGTGCTGCACGGCAGCGCCTTCTGGAAGCGGTTGATCAACTTCGACGTGCTGGTCGAGGAAGGCGTGATTTCTGCGGACGACCTGGGACTCTTCAGCTTCGTCGACACCCCCGAGGACGCCTGGGAGGCTATCCAGTCCTTTTATCGCCTGGAGAATGGCCGGGCGGCCTGAGCTTCCACGCCGTCCGGCTGCCCAGCCCCACCGCGGCGCCGACCACCCAGAACACGATGGACACCCCGACCACGGCCCCGATGCTGCCGAACAGCAGGGGCATGAGGACGCTGGATCCGTTGAGCGACATCAGCCGCAGACCCAGCGCTTCGCCGTGGCGGTCGGCTGGCGTGATCTGGTGTAGGGTGCTCATGATCATGGGCTGGACCGACCCGAGCACCAGCCCCAGCAAGACCGAACACACGCCCATGGAAAGCGCCGTGGGCATCAAGGGATAGAGCCCGAAGATCAGGCTGGTGGCCAGCATGGCGGCGCTGACCACCAGCCATTCGCGCAGGTGCACCGCAAGCCAGGGCATGGCCAGGCGCACCAGCGTGGCGGCGATCGCGAACACACCGAGCAGGGTGCCAATGGTGGAGGCGCTGTAGCCACGCTCGTGGCCCAGCACGGGCAGCACGAAGGTGTGCACGTCCCAGCAGGAGGACAGGAACCAGTTGACCAGCAGCAGGCGGCGCATCATGGGGTCGCGCAGCAGGTCCCAAGTCCGTCGCGGCTCCTGGCCCGCCGGCGCTGCAGCTGAGGGCAGGTCCTGCGTGCGACGCACCAGCCACCAGGTCAGCAGGGGCAGCAGGGCCATGAGCAGGAAAGCGCAGCGGTAGCCGTTGAGGTCACCCGCCTCGCCTCCGAGCCAGACCCCCGCATGGTCGATCAGCAGGCCGGCAACCAGGGGCCCAAGAAAATTGGAGGTAGCCGGACCGATGGACAACCAGCTGAACACCTGCTTGAGTTCGGTCGCATCGCGTGCCGCCCGACCCACATGGCGCTGCAGGGCAATCGAAGCTGCCCCCGTGGCACCGCCCGAGAGCAGCGCCGCCAGGCACAGGACCGGGAACACCGGGAACAGGAACGCGAGCGCCGTGCCCCCCACGGCCGCGGCAACACTGTAGGCAATCGGCCGGCGCAGGCCATGACGGTCGGCGTAACGCCCGGCCGGCAGGGCCAGGAAGACCTGAGTCAGCGCGAAAAGCGCCATGAGCAGGCCGACGGCCAGCGGGCTGTAACCCTGCTTGAGCGCCAGCAGAGGCGCCGCCATGCGCAGGCCGGCCATGCAGGCATGCAGGCAGATGTGCCCGGCGATGAGTCGCACCAGCTGCCGGCCAGGGGCCGCGGTCGTGTCGCTCACCCTTCGTCAGCCTCTTTGTCCAAGGGCAGCAGGGATTGCGCCTGGGCATCCGGCAGGGCTTCGACCTGGCGCAGCGCACGCCCCATGGCGCGGCTGCGCACCTCGGCACTGTTGAGGGTGTTGAGCACGGTCTCGGTCTGCGACTTGACCTTGGCGAGCACGTCGCCGAACTTGCCGAATTCCGTCTTGACCGCCCCCAGCACCTGCCAGACTTCGCTCGAGCGCTTCTCCAGCGCCAGCGTGCGAAACCCCATCTGCAGGGAGCTGAGCATGGCCAGCAGCGTGGTGGGACCGGCCAGCGTGATGCGGTGCTCGCGCTGCAGGGCCTCCATCAGTCCAGGGCGGCGCAGCACCTCGGCATAAAGGCCCTCGGTCGGCAGGAAAAGGATGGCGAAGTCCGTCGTGTACGGAGGCTCCACATACTTCTCGCTGATGGATCTGGCCTCCAGTCGGATACGCGCCTCCAGCGCCTTGGCTGCGGCTTCGGCGGCAGCGACGTCGGCGCGCTGCTGCGCATCGAGCAGGCGCTCGTAGTCCTCGTTGGGGAACTTGGCATCGATGGGTAGCCACAGCGGCGCACCGTCATCGGCCTTGCCGGGGAGCTTGATGGCAAAGTCCACCACGTTCTTGCTGCCCGGACGCGTGGCCACCTGGGCCGCGTACTGGTCGGTCACGAACACCTGCTCGAGCAGGGCCGCCAGCTGTGCCTCACCGAACATCCCGCGGGTCTTGACGTTGGTGAGCAGGTGTTTGAGATCCCCCACGCCTGCTGCCAGTGTCTGCATCTCGCCCAGGCCCTTGTGCACCTGCTCCAGGCGCTCGGCCACCTGCTTGAAACTTTCCCCAAGGCGGGCGTGCAGCGTGGTCTGCAGTTTCTCGTCCACGGTGGCGCGCATCTCGTCAAGCTTGGCCACATTGGTCTGCTGCAACTGGGCCAGCTGGGCCTCCAGGGTCTGCCGAACCTCGGCGATACGGCGCGCATTCGACTCGCTCAGCGTCGACAGCTGCAAGGTCAGCGTGTCGGACAAGGTCTTCTGCAGCAGGGCGAGCTGCTGGCCGAAGGCGTCGATCTGGGTGTTCTGGGTCCGGGTGGCCTCAGCCGACTGCTGCACCAGGCTCTGCTGAAAGGTGGCCAGGTTCTGAGCCAGCTCCAGGCGCGTGCTGCGCGCCGAGTCGGCGATCTCCTGCCGCAACTCACGCGCCAGGCGCTCATGGCCGGCCTGCAACTCCAAGCGAAGCTGCTCCCCGGGGCCGGCATCCTGTCTGCGCAGCAGCAGTGCCAGCACCAACAGCACATTCAGAACGCCAAGGGCGAGAAGAGCCCAGAACACGATGGAATTCAAACGTCGATCCTCCAGCCCCGTATTGTGCGGGATCGCCGCGCCGCGAGTCCCCTGCGGGCGGGGGGACATGCCGGCAAATACATTGGGGCAAATATAATCAAGACGATGAAGCAAGCACGTGTTCGCTCGCGAGCCGCGGCACCCCGCGCGGCCCGGATTGCGGAGCCCCACGATGAATCGCAGGCCCCTGCGGTGCAGGCCCTGCGCCGATTCCGCCAGATCTTCGCCGCCGTACGTACGCATTTCCACCAGGTCGAACAACTCACAGGTACGGGCCCGGCCCAGCTGCGGGCCCTGAGCATCCTGCGCGAGCGACCGGACACGCGGGTCAACGAGCTGGCAACGGCCATGGACATCCACCAGTCCACGGCCAGCAATCTGGTCAAAGCCCTGCTCGCACGCAAGCTGATCCGCAGCAGCCGCAGCGAGGCTGATGCACGGGTGCTGCAGCTCAGGCTGCTGCCCGCCGGGGAGCGGGTGCTGCAGCGCCTGCCCGGTGCCTACATCGGTGTTTTGCCCCGGGCCCTGCAGACGCTGCCGGAGACGGTGCTGCGCCGGCTGAATGCGGACCTAGACATCCTGCTCGAAGCCATGGACGCTGACGACTCGACAGCGCAATCACCTCTGGCCTCGCTCTGATCCCTGACGGACGAGGCCTCCGCCTCCGTCCGCTTCACCTCCAAGGAGAGTCGATGATCGATCTCATGCTCAACTGGTCCGAATGGATCAAGCCCTCCGCCGGGCTGCCCACCGTCCAGTGGGCGCTGCTGCTGGCCCTGGCCGCTGCCGCCGGCCATCTGCTGCAACGTTACCTGGGCCTGCCCAAGGTCCTGGGGTACTCCGCGGTGGGGGCGCTGGCGGGCTTCTCAGGCTACACGGCGGCCAGCTGGCCGCTGGATGGCATTGCCCAGTTCATGGTCGAACTCGGCCTGTCCATCGTGCTGTTCGAGGCCGGAGGCCGCCTGTCCTTGCGCTGGTTCCGCCACAACCCCATGCTGCTCGCTCAAAGCGTGGGGGAGGCGGTTGCGACCTATCTGGCGGCCTGGTGGGTCCTGGTACTCTTCGAGGTCGATCAGGCGCTGCACATGCCCCTGGCCCTGCTGCTCGTGGCCACTTCGCCCGCCGTGCTCATGCGCGTGGCCAGCGACATCCGTGCCAGCGGCCCGGTCACGGACCGGGTGGTCACGCTGGCCGCGCTCAACACCTTCTACGTGCTCGCCCTGGGCGGGGTCATGGCGCGCCTGCTCGGCCGTTCGGAAGCCACCCTGGCCGACGCCTTCTACCCGGTTCTGCTGCTGGTCGTGGCGTCGGTCCTGATCGGTGCACTGCTGGCCCTGGCCTTGCGCAAGGCTCTGCAGATCATGAGCCCCACCAGCGAGAACACGGCCGTGCTGCAACTCGCGCTGATCGCCGCTGGCACGGCTCTGGCCGCACATTTCGGGGGATCTGCCCCGCTGGCCGCCCTGCTGGCCGGCATCCTGCTCAAGACCCTGCATCCGCGCCCCTGGTCGTGGCCGCGCCAGTTCGGAACCGCCTCGGCCATTCTGACCATCCTCATGTTCGTGCTGATCTCGATGGCAGCCGCCCAGGCCCCCTGGAACTGGCAGGCCTGGAGCCTGGTCGCCGCCCTCATCCTGGCCCGCGCCCTGGCCAAGCTCGGTGCCATCGCCCTGGCGGGTATCGGCAGCGGCGCCAGCCCGCGCCAGGCCCTCTGGACGGCGGGGGCCATGTGGCCCATGTCCGCTGTGGCCCTGCTGCTGGTGTCCCAGTACTCCGAGTTCGCGCCGGCCATCGGCGCGCAGGTCGCCGCCATGGCCCTGCCACTCATCCTGTTCATGGAGGTGCTGGGAGCGCTCATGGCGGTGCTGGCGCTGCAGCGTGCCGGCGAGGCTGGTCGCACACCCGCGGTACGCCGCGTCAAAGTCGAGGGAGACAACACCGATGCCGCTTGAACCCTTCAGCCACTCCGAGGCCCTGACCCTGGGCGTGGAGCTCGAACTCCAGCTCGTCAATACCCATGATTACGACCTCGCGCCCTACGCCGACGACATGCTGCGCCTGATGGCCAAGCGCCAGCTGCCCGGCAGTGTGGTGCCCGAGATGACCTCGAGCATGATCGAGATCTCCACCGATGTCTGTCACTCGCCAGCACAGGTACGCGAGCAGCTGGGTCTGATCCGCGACGCGCTGGTGCAATGCGCCGACAAGCTCAATATCGCGGTGGTCGGTGGCGGCACCCACCCCTTCCAGCAGTGGCATGAGCGGCGCATCTACGACAAGCCGCGCTTCAAGCAGCTGTCCGAGCTCTACGGCTACCTCTCCAAGCAGTTCACCATCTTCGGCCAGCACGTGCACATCGGCTGCCCGGACGCGGACAGTGCCCTGCTCATGCTGCACCGCATGTCACGGTACATCCCGCACTTCATTGCGCTCTCGGCCTCCTCGCCCTTTGTCCAGGGGCACGACACGGCCTTCGACTCGGCGCGCCTGAATTCGGTGTTCGCGTTCCCGCTCTCGGGCCGAGCGCCTTTCGTGCTGAACTGGGACGATTTCAACGCCTACTTCGACAAGATGACACGCACCGGCGTGGTCAAGAGCATGAAGGATTTCTACTGGGACATCCGGCCCAAGCCCGAATACGGCACCATCGAGATCCGGGTCTTCGACACACCCTTGTCTGTCGAGCGCGCCGCTGCGCTGGCCGGTTATGTGCAGGCGCTGGCCGCCTGGTTCCTGAAGGAAGACCCCTTCCAGCCCACCGAAGACGACTACCTCGTCTACACCTACAACCGTTTCCAGGCCTGCCGCTTCGGCCTGGAGGCAGTCTACGTCGACCCGGCCAGCGGCACGCACCTGCCACTCAAGGAGCACATCCTCGCGACCCTGGACCGCGTGCAACCCTACGCCACCTCACCCGGCACGGGCGCTGCCCTGGAACTGCTGCGCAGCAGCACCGAACACGGCCACAACGATGCGCGCTGGCTACGCGACGCCCAGGCGCGCGAACAGCTGCTGGGTGAGGTCACCCGCCAGGCCGGCCTGCAGTTCCGCAAGGTCGAGACACGCGTGGCCTGAGCAGCCACGCGCAGCCCGGGGGTCAGGCCTTCAGGACCTGCGGGTTCAGCGGGGTCAGGCCCCGGCCCTTGCTGAAGAACTCGATCAGGTTGTCCGCGGCCAGATTCGCCATGGCCAGACGCGTGGGCACGCTGGCGCTGGCGATGTGCGGCGTCAGGACCACGTTGGGCACGGTCAGCAGGCCCGGGTTGACTTTGGGCTCGCCCTCAAACACGTCCAAGCCCGCAGCCGCGATGCGCTTCTCGCGCAGGGCCTGCACCAGTGCATCCTCGTCGACGATGCCTCCGCGTGCGATATTGACCAGCGTGGCCGTGGGCTTCATGAGCGCGATCTCGGCGGCACCGACGATGTGATGTGAAGCGGCCGAGTACGGCAGCACGAGCACCAGATGGTCGACGGTCCTGAAAAGCTCTTCCTTGCTGACGTAACGAGCCTTGCACTCGGCTTCCGTGGCAGCATCCAGACGCGAACGGTTGTGATAGACCACGTTCATGCCGAAGCCGTGCGCGCCGCGCTTGGCGATGCCCTGCCCGATGCGGCCCATGCCCAGGATGCCCAGCGTGGCGCCGTGGATGTCGGAGCCCGCGAACATGTCGTAGCTCCACTTGCTCCACTTGCCCTCGCGCAGATAGATCTCGCTCTCGGTGATACGACGCGCGGTGGCCATCAGCAGGGCAAAGCCGAAATCCGCCGTGGTGTCGGTCAGAACGTCGGGCGTATTGGTACCCAGCACACCGTGCGCCGTCATGGCGTCGAGGTCGAAGTTGTTGTAGCCCACGGCCATGTTGGCGCATATCTTCAGCCTGGGACAGGCAGCCAGCACTTCGCGATCGATGCGTACGCTGCCCGAGGTGAAAGCGCCATCCTTGTCGCGCAGCTTCTCGATCAGCTGGGCGGACGTCCAGGCCTCATCGGCCTGGTTGGACTCGACCTCGAAATGTTGCTTCAGACGCTCGATGGTCTCGGGAAACACGGCGCGGGCGACGAGGATACGGGGTTTGCTCATGGAATCTCTCTTTTTGCTTAACGGAACCAGATCAGGGTCATGATGAAGAACAGGGGTAACAGGATCGCACCCGACCAGAGCATGTAACCGAAGAAACTCGGCATCTTCACGCCACGGTCTTCTGCGATGGACTTGACCATGAGGTTGGGCGCATTGCCGATATAGGTGTTGGCCCCCATGAAAACGGCGCCGGCAGAGATGGCTGCCAGCGTGGGGGCCAGCGTCGTCATCAGTACGGCGGGGTCACCACCGGCGGTGTTGAAGAAGACCAGATAGGTCGGAGCGTTGTCGAGGAAGGAGCTGAGCGCACCGGCCGCCCAGAAGTACATCGCCGGGTCGGGGGAACCGTCGGCCCGTGTGACGGCGGCGACGATGGCGCCGAAGGGACCGTTCACACCGGCCTTCAGCATGGCGATCACCGGAATGATGGTCAGGAAGATACCCGCGAAAAGCTTGGCCACCTCCTGCATCGGCGCCCAGGAGAACTGGTTGTCCTGGTGCACGTCCAGTGGCGTAATTTTCAAGGAGACCAGGGTCACGATGATGAGGCCGACATCGCGCAGCAGTCCGGGCAGGCCGACTTCGGTGCCCATGATGTCGAACACCACCGACGATTTCCAGAACCCGCTGAGGAGCACCAGCCCCACGATGGCCCCCAGCAACCAGAAATTGGCGGCGCCATCAAAACCAAGCCGTCGGCTGTCCGGGGTGGGATCCACCGGCAGGATCTCCTCCCGGCGGTGGTAGTACCAGCTGTCCATCGCATAAAACAGGGCCAGCAGCACGCCGACCAGGAAGAGTGTCTCCGGGAAGATGTGGCTCAGGGTCCAGAAAAAGTCCACCCCCTTGAGGAAGCCCAGGAAAAGCGGCGGGTCACCCAGGGGCGTCAGAGAACCACCGGCGTTGGAGACGATGAAGATAAAAAAGACGATGACATGGGCCTTGTGCCGACGGTTGTCGTTGGCACGGATCAGCGGACGGATCAACAGCATGGAGGCACCCGTCGTCCCCATGAAGCTGGCCAGCACCGCACCAATGGCCAGGATGCCGGTGTTCAGGCCCGGGCTACCATGCAGGTTCCCCCGGATGTAGATCCCGCCGGCCACGGTGTAAAGCGCCGTCAGCAGGATGATGAAGGGAAGGTATTCGGCCAGCAGGGCATGGACAAGGTTGACAGCTGCAAGTCCGGGGCCGAACACGGCCGCAAAAGGCAGGAGGAAAGCCAGCGCCCATGCTGCAGCCACCTTCCCGAAATGATGGTGCCAGAAAACAGGCATCAGCAAAGGCATGAGGGCGATGGACAAGAGGATGCCCGCGAACGGCACACCCCAGAGCACCGACAGCTGGCCGCCGTCGAAATCAGCCGCGAAGACGAGCCCGGGACAGGCGCCGAGAAGTCCCAGCAACCAACGGTACGATTTCATTCTTGCTCCTGTGGTCAGTCCAGCCAGCGTGTGTAGGCCTCGACCGGCACACGGGGGGTGTGAAAAGTGTTGACGATGTGCTCGGGATCCGCGTAACCCAGCGCCATGCCGCAGACCAGCATCTCGGATGGGCCGGCGCCGATGTGCGGCAGGATGATCTTGGCGAAGCCGTTCCAGGCCGCCTGTGGGCAGGTATGCAGGCCACGCGCACGGGCTGCGAGCATGACGTTTTCGAGAAACATGCCGTAGTCCACCAGCGAACCACGCCCCATCACCCGGTCGACGGTGAACATCAGGCCGACGGGTGCATCGAAAAAGCGGAAATTGCGCTGGTGCTGGTCATGCATCCTGTCCTTGTCACCTTTGCCGATCCCCAGCAGGCCGTACAGCCCCCAGCCGTTTTCGCGCCGGCGTTCGATATAAGGGCTGACCCACTGCTCCGGGTAATAGTCGTATTCCTCGCGGTATTCGGACGCCAGGGAAGGATCGGCCCGCAGCGCATCGTGTGCCGCGCAGACCTTCGCAACCAGGTGGTCGCGGCTGGCGCCGCGCAGCACGTAGACCTGCCAGGGCTGGGTGTTGGTGCCCGACGGCGCGCGACTTGCCAGACCCAGGATGTCCTTGATCAGCTCGGCCGCCACGGGCTGGGCGGTGAAAGCGCGCACGGACATGCGCGTCTGGATGGCTTCGTCGACCGTCATGAACTCTGAACCAGGGTTTGCAGGGTGGACCGCAAGGGCGGGGGCAGCGGCACGGGGCGGCGTGTCTGCCGGTCCACGTACACATGGACAAAATGGCCCTGCGCCGCGGCATGAGACACACCCTGCGCAAACAGGCCCACCTCGTAGCGCACGCTGCTGTTGCCCAGCCGCCCGACGCGGATGCCGGCTTCGATGGCCTGCGGAAAGGCCAGGGGGGCAAAATAGTTGCACTGCGTCTCGATCACCAGGCCGATGGTCTCTCCCGCGTGGATGTCCAGCACGCCCTGCTCGATCAGCCAGGCGTTGACCGCCGTGTCGAACCAGCTGTAGTAAACGACGTTGTTGACGTGGCCATAGACATCGTTGTCCATCCAGCGGGTGGTGAGGGTACGGAAGACCGGGTAGGCGCTGCGTGTCTCCGGTGTCGTTTTTTTTGTTTCGGTGTTCATGCGCAGCCCCGATTCTGCCAGTTCGTCAGGCACCGATTGGTACCCCGCCCTCTCCCCATGGTCCTTGAGCGAACGGGGCGGATCCTGGACGACCGGCCGCCGCGGCCCGGTGAGGATTCTAGGATGTCGACCCTAAATTGCTGCAAAGCAGCAATCAGGTCTTGCATTCGGCGGCCATCCCCCTAAAATTCGACCCATGCTGCAATGCAGCATACATAGCTAACCCACCTTCCCTCAAGGAGAATCTGTATGCTGACCGCTGAACAAATCCTGGCCACCAACAAAGCCAACATCGAAACCCTCTTTGGCCTGACCGGCAAAGCCTTCGAAGGCGTCGAGAAGCTGGTCGAGTTGAACTTGGCCGCCTCCAAGGCCCTGCTGGCAGAAACCGCCAGCCAGACTCAGACCGTGCTGAGCATCAAGGACCCCCAAGAACTGCTGGCCCTGCAGACCACCCTGTTCCAGCCCCTGGGCGAAAAGGCCGCGAGCTACGGCCGCGAGGTCTATGACATCGCCACGGCCACGGGCGCCGAATTCGGCAAGAGCTTCGAAGCCCAGTTTGCCGAAGCCCAGAAGAAATTCCTGGACGTGGTCGACAGCACGGCTCAGAACGCCCCGGCCGGCTCCGAAACCGCCGTTGCCCTGATGAAGAGCGCCGTCACCGCCGCCAACAACGTGCTCGAAACTGCGCAGAAATCGGCCAAGCAGGCGGCTGCCCTGGCCGAATCCAACTTCAAGGCTGCCACGGTCAGCACGGTGGAAGCCGGCAAGGCCGCCAGCAAGAAGCGTTAATTTTTGCGACAGATAGGCCCTGATTTTCGAGGCCTTTCTTCCAAGGCTTCACAACAAGGGAAAACCCTGACATAATTCACTCATCGAAAAACAAGGCAGGTCCTGTTTTTCACCGGTTGTCTCCTCGGGTCCTTTCGTAACCTACAGGTTCAAGGATCCCTTCAAAGCCCC
>JACCDS010597611.1_pt1 | contig 18205 bp, 12 predicted proteins | sample 7446441 | NCBI WGS metagenome assembly JACCDS01 (sample SAMN15323445, study PRJNA562643) | freshwater metagenome | isolation source: river surface water | place: USA:Blue River Watershed | collected 2017-08-17
CGCGCGGCGGCCGCATCCGCTGGCTCGACCTGCACAATCTGCTGGGCGTGGTGGCGTTGTGCTGGGCACTGGTGGTTGGCGCCACCGGCGTCGTCAATACCTGGGCCGACCTGATCCTGAAAGCCTGGCAGCAAGAGCAAATGACGCGGCTGGCCGCTGGCGATGCGGCGCTGGTCCTGCGTGGCGATGTGACCGCCGCCGCAGCGCATGCCGCTGCGCCCGCGCAGTTCGCGCTCGCGCAGGCGCTGAAGGCCGAACCGCACATGAAGCTGGAGATGATGGCCTGGCCCGGCACGCTATTGAGCGCACACGATCATTTTGCGGTGATCCTGCGCGGCGACACGCCACTGACGGCGCGGCTGCGGCAGGCACTGCTGGTGGATCCGCGTTCGGGTGACGTGCTGCGCGCCGGGGAGCGTCCTTGGTATGTGACGCTGTTCCAGCTGTCACAGCCGCTGCATTTCGGCGATTACGGTGCGCTGCCGCTCAAGCTGTTGTGGGCTGCGCTGGATCTGCTGACGATCATCGTGCTCGTCAGCGGTCTGTATCTGTGGCTGGCACGCCGGCGCAGGCAGGCAGAGGCGCGTGCCCGTCATGAGAAGGCCGGTCCATGAACAGCACGCGTGAGATTCTGCGCCAGCCGCTGCGGCTGGCATGCATCAGCGCCATTGGCCTGATTGCCGCGCTGGTGTCGGATGGCCTCGGCGATGTGATTGGCTGGGGCTGTCTGGCGTATGTCGTTGGTATCGCCGGCTGGCACTCACTGCGCGGCTTGCGACAGCGCTGAGCGTGACCGGGCGGCCGCGTCAGCCAAACACGTAAACGTCGCCCGGATCCGGCAGCCGCAAGTCGCGGCCATGCGGCATGGCGTGCAGATCGCGTGCGATTTCGTCTTCCAGCCCTGGCTTGCGGTGAATGACCACGCCGGCCACGCCATCACGCAGCGCGGCCAGCCGCGCGGCCACCTGGCCGGCATGCATATGCCGGGTCAGCTCAGCCATGGCGGCCATCGAGAGCGGGTAGGAACATTCAATCACGACAGCAGCGAGCTGCCTGTCTTTTGCCATCAAATCCCAGAAGGCCGGGCAATCGGCCGTGTCGCCCGAGAAGGCAACCGCCACGCCGCCGGCCTCAACGCGATAGCCGCAGGCCGGTATGCCGTGATCGGCCGGCAGCGGCGTGATCTGATAACCCGCAATGGTGGCGCCCGTGGCTGGCATCGGTTGCAGGCGAATGAAGGGCTGCTCGATGCTTGGCAGCCGCGTGAAGTCGGGCCACAGCAAATCGTTCAGCAGATGCGTTTGCAGCAGCGCCAGCACGGCCGGATCGGCCCAGACCGTCAGCGGCGTGTCGCGCCATGCGCCGACCGAGTCGGCCATCAGTGGCAGTGCCGCGATGTGATCCATGTGCGCATGCGTGAGCACCACGTGATCGATGCGTGCCAGCCGTTCCAGCGACAGCGTGCCCAGGCCAGTGCCGGCATCGATGACCACCTGCTCGCCAATGCCGTAGCAGGTGGTCTGGCGGGCGGCCCCGCCAATGCCGCCATTACAGCCAATGAGTTGCAGCTCAATCATGTAATCAGAATCCTGCGGCCGCCTGAGTGCGCCGGTGTGTGCATGCAGCGCGCATCATAGCGCAGCGGGGCGGAAACGCTTGGTGACCAAGGCCACAGTCAGGCTGGGTATCGGGAAACGGCAGGGCAGATATCAAGGTGATATCAGGACGATATCGAGGGCAGGGTGGGAAGGAAAGGGCGGGAAGGGCAGACGACGTAGGGCAGACGGAGGGGGCTGGCGGTACGTGGCATACCGCCAGCCAGCCGGTCAGACGGCCGTGTTGGTCAGGCGTTCCTGCCGCTGCTCATCAGATTCTTCCAGCGGCGGCTCGAACCAGCGATACAGCACTGGCAACACCACCAGTGTCAGCAGGGTCGAGGTGATCAGGCCGCCGATCACCACCACCGCCAGCGGGCGCTGCACTTCCGAGCCGGGGCCCGAGGCGAACAGGAAGGGCACCAGTCCCAGCAGTGCGACGGTGGCGGTCATCATCACCGGGCGGAAACGCTGCGTACAGCCTTCGCGCAGTGCCTGATCGAGCGGCATGCCATCCTCACGCAGCTTGCGCACATAAGTGATCAGCACCACGCCGTTCAGCACCGCAATACCCCACAGCGCAATGAAGCCCACCGAGGCTGGCACGGACAGATACTCGCCCGTGATCGCCAGACCGAACACGCCGCCAATCGACGCGAACGGCAGCACGGTAATGATCAGCGCGGCCAGTCGGACCGAGTTGAACATCATGAACAGCAGGAAGTAGATCGCCGCGATCGTCAGCGGCACGATCACCATCAGCGTGCCCATCGCGCGCTGCATGTTCTCGAACTGTCCACCCCACGAGAAGTAGTAGCCATCCGGCAGCTTCACCTCCGCCTCGACACGTTGCTGCACCTCAGCGACGAAACCACCCAGGTCGCGACCAGTCACGTTCGCGCCGACCACGACGCGGCGCTTGCCGACTTCGCGGTTGACCATCGGCGGGCTGTCGACCAGCTTGACCTCGGCCACGCTCTCCAGCGGGATCACCGCATTGTCGGCAGTGCGCAGCATGGTTTCGCGAATCACGTCGACCGAATTACGGAAGCCTTCCGGGTAACGCAGCAAGATCGCGTAGCGACGCTCGCCCTCATACAGCTGGCTGACTTCGCTGCCGCCAAGCGCGGTCTCGATGATGGTGTGAATATCGGCGACATTGATACCGTAACGGGCAATCGCACGACGGTCGATATCGATGGTCAGCGTCTGCTGGCCCGACAGCCGGTCAACGCGAATGTCGCGTGCGCCCGGCACCGTCTTCACGATGCGCGCCACTTTCTCGGACAGATTGCGCAGCTCGTTCAGATCATCGCCGAAGATCTTGATCGCCAGCTGTGAGCGCACGCCGGTCAGCATTTCATCGACGCGCTGCGCAATCGGCTGGTTCATCACGATCTGCACGCCGGGGATATTCGCCAGTGCCTTGCGGATGTCCTCTTCGATCTCGGCTTGCGAGCGACCGGAATTCGGATCCATCGAGACAATCGGGTTCGACTCGTTCGGGCCCGACGGGTCAGCCGGCGATTCACCGCGGCCGAGTACCGAGACCGCCGCACGCACGCCCGGCACTTGTGACACCAGCTTCATCGCCTCCATGTCGATCTTCACGGCTTCATCGATCGAGATGCTGGGCATACGAATGATCGACGGCGTGATCGAGCCTTCTTTCATGATCGGAATGAAGCTCTTGCCAAGGAAAGGCACGATCGCGAACGAGCCCAGCAGCAGCAGCACTGCGGCCGTCACGGTTTTCTTCTGCGACGCCATTGCCAGCTCGAACAGCGCGAGATAGTGGCGCTTCATGAAGGCGATCGGCTTGGTGTCATGATCGGCGCCACCCTTCAGGATGTACGCACACAGCGCCGGCGACAGCAGCAGCGACACCGCCAGCGACACCGCGAGTGCGATCGCAATCGTCAGCGCGAGCGGGCCGAACATCTTGCCTTCCATACCGGTCAGCGTCATCAATGGCAGGAACACCAGGATGATGATCGAGATACCGTAGATGGTCGGCTTGGCCACATCCAGCGTGCTTTCCAGTACGACCTTCACGCGTTCTTCCGGCTTGGCATGCCCAAGCTTATGGAAGACGTTCTCCACCACCACCACCGTGCCGTCCACCATTAACCCGATCGCGATGGCTAAGCCGCCCAGTGACATCAGGTTGGCTGACAGTCCGATCTTGTTCATCACCATGAACGTGACCAGCGGCGTGATGATCAGCGTTGCAATCACCACCAGTGAAGAGCGCAGGTCGCCGAGGAACACGAACAGCACGATCACCACCAGGATCACACCCTCGAGCAGCACCTTGCCAACCATCCACAGCGACGCATCGACCAGTTCGGTGCGGTCGTAGAAGGGGGTAATCTGCAGGCCGCCCGGCAGCATCTGCTTGCTGTTGAGTTCATTCACGCGGGCTTTGATGCGGGTGACGATCTCTTTCGCATTGCCGCCCTTGAGCATCATCACGATGCCGCCGGTGGCTTCAGTCACACCGTTCTTCACGAGTGCACCCTGACGCACCGCCGGGCCGATCTTCACTTCGGCGACATCGCGCACGAACACCGGAATGCCGCGCTCTTCCTTCAGCACGATGTTGCCGATGTCCTCGACGGTACGGGTCAGGCCGACGCCGCGGATCAGGAATTGCTCAGCGCCCTGCGGCAGGATGCCGCCGCCCGAGTTCGCGTTATTGCGCGCGATGGCGTCGCGCACTTGCTCCATGCCGATGTGATAGTGGCGCAGGCGATCCGGGTTCACGAACACCTGATACTGCTTCTCGAAGCCGCCGAAGGAGTTGATCTCGGCCACGCCCGGGATCGAGCGCAGCATCGGTCGCACCACCCAGTCCTGGATCGAGCGACGCTCCATCAGTTCCGCTTCGGATAGCTTGCGCTTGCCATCGTCCGGATGGTCGAGCGTGTACTGGAATACTTCACCCAGACCCGTTGATACCGGACCCAAAATCGGCGTGATGCCATCGGGAAGGCGCGACCGTACCTCCATCAGCCGCTCCATCACCAGCTGGCGCGCGAAATAGACGTCGGTGCTGTCGGTGAAGACCAGCGTGATGATCGACAGGCCGCTGCGGTTCAGCGAACGCATATCGGTCAGGCCGGGCAGACCCGTCATCGCGATTTCCAGCGGCACGGTAACGAAGCGCTCGACTTCCTCCGGCGAGCGGCCCGGTGCTTCGGTCGCCACCTGCACCTGAATATTGGTCACGTCGGGGAAGGCATCGACCGACAGCTTCATCGCTGCACGCACGCCGAAACCAATCAGCGCCAGCGCAAGGACGACCATAATGAGGCGCTGTTCCAGCGCCGCCTTGATCAGTGATCTCATCGACTTACTCCAGCTCGGCGCGCTTGCGCTGGCTATTCAGATGGAAGCTGCCGTCGACGACGATGGCCGTACCCTCATCAATGCCCTTGCGCACCGGACGCAGCTCGCCCGCAGCTTCATCGAGCGTGACTTCGGTCAGCCGGTAGCGCTGCTCGCCAAGGTGAACGAAGACATAATCCTTGTCGTTCTCGCGCACCACCGCCGAGGCGGGCACCGCCAGCTGCTTGGTGTAGAGGCCGTTGAGTTTCAGCGATGCCAGCATCTGCGGCTTGAGTTCGAATTTCGGGTTCTGCACCTCGGTGCGGATCGGCACGGTGCGGGTGTCCGGCTGCACGGTATCGCTGACGTAGACGATGCGACCGGTCAGCTTTTCACCGCCGAGCGCGGGCACGTCGACCTCGACGCGCTGGTTCAGCTGCACCGAGTTGGCATCCTGCTCAGGCAAGGCGCCAACGACCCAGACATTGGACAGGTCAGCCACGGTGAACAGCGGGTCGCCCGGCTGTGCCACTTGTCCCTGGCTGACTTTACGTTCGATGACGATGCCGGTGCGCGTGGAGGTGATCGGCACTTCCGGCGCGATCGCGCCCGACTCGCGCAGCCGCTCGATCGCGCCCTGCGACAAGCCGATCAGGCGCAACTGGTCGCTGGCGGCGCGCAGCTCAGCACGCGCCACCGACAGCTCCACTTCACGGCGTTGCAATTCGGCCGTACCGATCACGTCAGCCGCGACCAGCGCCTGCGCACGCTCGACCGAGCGCTCGGCCAGCTTGGTGGCCGACAGTGCACGCAGATAGGCCAGCTGCGAGTTGGTCAGTTCAGGGCTGGCCAGCATGGCCAGGACTTGCCCGGCCTTCACGCGGTCGCCCACCTCGGCCAGCACGTTGACCACGCGGCCCGTGATGGATGCGCCGATGCGGGTAGTCAGCCGTTCATTGGCCTCGATGCGGCCGGCCACGCGCTGCGTCATGGCGAGATCGGCCATCATCGCCTTCTCGACGCGGAACTGTTTCGCCATTTCAGGCGTGAGCACGACTTCCATCGGGTCCTGCGCCTTGGGCGCAGCTGCCGGAGCCGCGCCCGCCGCCTTGGCGGGCTCGGCCTTGGGCTGCTCAGCCTTGTCTTTGCCGCAGCCTGCCAGCAGCAGGGCAGACAGCGCGATGGTCAGGAACAGGGGAGTCGCTTGCGCTTTCGCGTTCATGTCGGTGTCTTTTTGTGGGATCGGGGTAGGGGAGGATGAATCGGTTTTATCGGTCGACGGCATAGCGGCCTGCGAGCGTGTCGAGCTCGATCAGCGAGGCCTGCAACTGGAACCTCGCCAGCAGCAGGTCTTGCCGCACGGCGCGCAGCACGCGCTGGGCATCGAGCACCTCGAGGATGCCGCGTTCACCGAAGCGGTAGGCGGCCTCGGCCACGCGCAGCGCGGCTTCGGACGAGCGCACCGCGCCTTCGGACAGTGCCTGTACCTTCACGCGCGCGATCTCGACCGCGCGCCATGCCAGTTCCAGTTGCTGTACCAGTTCGGCGCGCCGGCCTTCGAGGCGGGTCAGCGTGCGTTCGCGCTCGGCGATGGCCTCGGCACGGGGGCCGCGGCGACGGTCAAACAGGGGAATCTGCACAGACACGCCAAAGATATCCTGGCGCACTTCGGGCTCACGCAGCTGCGACAGGCGCAGGTCAACACCGGGCAGTATGCTGGCGCGCGCCTCTTCGAAGCGCGACTGGTTGCGCTGCAGCTCGGCCTCGAGCACGCGCACTTCCGGGTTCTGCTGCACCGCCAGTTCTTTCAGCGTTGGCAGCGAGGGCAATTCATTCTCGTCAGCCAGCACGGCATCGAGTTGCCAGTTCGGCGGCAGCTTACCGGCCGCCAGGCGGTTCAGCGCGATCGACGCTTGCGCAATCTGCAGTCGCGCTGTTTCTTCGCGCTGGCGCGCGTTGACGATTTCAGCGTCGGCACGAATGAGGTCAAGCTTGCCGGTTTCGCCGGTCGTGACCCGCACCAGAATGCGCTCGCGCGTCTGCTCAAGCAGCTTCAGCGCCTCAGCGGCGGCGGCGGCTTCCTCGCGGCGCAGCAGATATTCATATGCGCGCAACCGGACTTCGCCCACGAGTGCATTGCGGGTCTGCGCGAACAGCTGCACCGACGCCTGCTCGCCATACAGGGCGGTATTGACGCGGGCGCTGCGCAGCGCCGGATTTTCAATCGTTTGAGAAATGCCGATGCCGTTGACGTTGCCCGCTGCGGCCGTCGGCGTTGGCGTGCTGTTGCGTCCCGTGTTGAGCTCAAGCCGCGGGTTAGGATACGCGCCCGCCGTAATCACGCCGGCGCTGGCGATATCGATGGTCCGGCGTGCCGCTTGCAGCGATGGATTGTGCTGCAGTACCGTATCGACCAGGCTATCAATGCTGATCGTGACGGCGGGCGGCGCAGCGGGCTGCGCGGGCGGCTCAGATTCGGCGACCGCCGGTACCGACGACGCTGGCGGCTCGGCGACCGGCGTCACCACCGGCACCGCATTGGCGGCAGGTTGAATCGGTTCCGGTGCGGCCATCGTCGCAGCCGCCGCCGGCGCAGTCGCAGCGGTGCCCGCTGCGGCAGGCAGCGACTTCGCTGCCTTCGTCTTTGCTTTCATCTTCGTCTTGCTCACCGGCGCCTTCTGGGCATGGGCGGTCGGTGCCAGCGGCAGCAGGCTCGCCAGCAGGACAGCGAGGCCCAATGGCCGCCAGATCGGCGGGGTTTTCCCTGTCCCCTGTGCTGGGGCTGCAGGCCGAATCCTTCGAAGATTCATGCTGTTCCTTATAGAATTTGTGCTGAAAATTAGTAAACGCCGAAGTGTACCGATTGACCGTCAGCTTTCTGTCAGGTTTCGCGTGAAATTATGTCAGGAAAACCGAAGCTTTTCAGGAAGGTAATACCGTTCAGTACGATTGGCGAGCCCTGACTTGCAATCAGTCAGAATGCCGGGCGTTGCCAGGGGATTTTCGACGATCTTCTGACGTAGTTCTGAGGTGCTTCTGAGGTGCTTCTGAGTTACTTCTCAGGTACCTCCGTGCGATGCCCGGCGTATTGCCGTCGCCGCGCTGCTGCGCAGGTAAAGCGGTGCCCTCCATGGCAGGAATGAATACAGAGATGACTATACAAAGCATGACCATCGGCGCGGTGTTGCTTGCTGCCGGACAGGGCTCACGCATGGGCAACGTGCCGAAATGCCTGCTGCAGCTGGACGGCGTAAGCCTGCTTGAGCGCCATCTGACCGCACTGGCGGGCGCCGGCGTGACATCGATCGTCGTCGTTACAGGCCACTACCATGAGCGTATTGCGCCGGTCGCGGAGGCGTTTCCCGTCACCCAGGTGCGCAACCCCGACCCCGACGCGGGCCAGCCTTCGTCGGTCAGACTGGGCATTCAGGGGCTCGGCGGTGACTTTGACATGGTGATCGTTGCGCTGGCCGACCAGCCGCTGGTCGGCAGCGCCGACATCCGCGAGCTGGCGGCGGCATTCGCGCAGCGGCCGCCCGGCACTGACGTGGTTTATCCCGAAGTGAAGGGCGAGCGCGGCAATCCGGTCGTTTTTTCAGGCACGTTGATCCGCACGATGCTGGCGGAAGGGCGGATGGCGCTGCGCAAGTTCACCGACGAGCATCCCGAGCGCGTGTACCGCTATGAAACGGAGAACGATCATTTCGTGATCGACCTCGACACCCGGCAGGAGGTCGATGCCCTTGCGCAGCGCACGGGTTTGCGGCTGGTGTTGCCGGCGGACGCGGGCTGATGCTCGCTGATGCCGACGGATGCGGAGCCAAGGTGGCTGGCGGTGGTTGATGGTAATTGAGGGTGCTTGATGGTGATCGAGGGCCGTTGATGCTTGCTGACGGCGACGGCCAAGTTTCGTGGTCGCTCGCTACCCACACTGGCTGACAGAGCGGCGATGTACCGGACGCGGAGTCCGGCAACATCGCCGCTGCGAACGGGCCTGCCTTGGCCGAACTCAGCTGACCTCAGCCGGCGGCAACCCGTTGCGTCAGATGCGCCAGTGCTTCCTGTACCTGATCAACCAGCACGAGACACTGGTCGCCCGGCTGTAGCATCGCCAGCGCCCGATCAATAGCGATGAATTCGCCGCGGATTTCTTCGACGTGGCTGGCGCGGCGGGCGCCTTGCAGTCCCTCGCGCAGCAATGCCAGCACTTCGCCATCCGCGCGTCCGCGCTGGCAGGCGTCTTCATACAGGATCACGTTGTCGAAGGCGGCGCCGAGCACCCGCGTGAGTTCGCGCAAGTCTTCATCGCGGCGATCGCCGGCGCCACTGACAACGACCGTGCGGCGCGTGCCTTCACGGGCCGGCAGCGCATCGAACGCTGCCACCAGCGCGCGCATCGCATGCGGATTGTGGCCGTAGTCGGCCACCACCGTGGCGTCACGATAGTGCATCAGGTTGAAGCGTGCGGGCGCGCCGCGGGTATCGTTATTGAAGCTTTGCACCCCGGCGACGATATCGTTCCACGGCAGATCCAGCGCCCAGCAGGCACCGACCGCCGCCAGCGTATTCTCGACCTGGAAGCCCAGCAAGCCGCCTTGCGTCAGCGGCACGCGGGCCAGCGGCGTGCGCTGTGCATGCGCACCCTCGGAGACCACGATATCCCCGGTTTCCACATAGACCACGCGATGCCCGCGTGCGCGATGGGTCACCAGCACGGGATGCGACGCGTTCTGCGCGAAGAAGATCACCTTGCCCGGGCAGTGCGCCGCCATCGCCGCCACCAGCGGGTCGGCCGCATTCAGTACCGCATAGCCGTTGGTGGCCACGTTCTGCACGATCATCTGCTTGATGCGAGCGACATCGGCCGGCGTATGCACATGGTTCAGGCCCAGATGGTCGCCCTCGCCGATATTGGTCACTACCGCCACCGAGCACTTGTCGAAGCCCAGGCCCTCGCGCAGCATGCCGCCGCGCGCAGTCTCCAGCACCGCCGCCTGTACGTGCGGATGCGCGAGCACATTGCGCGCGCTCTTCGGGCCGCTGCAGTCGCCGCTGTCGGTCTGACGTCCGCCGACATACACGCCGTCGGTATTCGTCATGCCAACGCAGAGTCCTTTGTGGGCCAGCACGTGGGCGATCAGGCGCGTGGTCGTGGTCTTGCCGTTCACGCCCGTCACTGCCACCACCGGAATGCGGGCGTCTTCGCCCGGCTCGAACATCAGCTGCATCACGGCCGCACCGATGTTGCGGCCTTTGCCATACGACGGATTCAGGTGCATGCGCAGCCCCGGCGCGGCATTTACTTCCACCACGCCGCCATTCTGTTCTTCCAGCGGTCGCATGATGCTCTCGCACACCACATCCACGCCGCAGACATGCAGCCCGACCATCGCCGCCGCATCGATTGCACGTGCCGCCACTTCCGGGTGCACGTCGTCGGTGACGTCCGTGGCGCTGCCGCCGGTGGACAGGTTGGCGTTGTTGCGCAGGATGACGCGTCGTCCCTGTTCGGGCACCGAGTCTGGCGTCAATGCTTGGTCCGACAGGCAGGCCAGCGCGATCTCGTCGAAGCTGATCTTGGTCAGCGGGGTTGCGTGACCGTCGCCGCGGCGCGGATCGGCATTCACGATGTCGACCAGCGCGCGCACGCTATGCGTGCCGTCGCCGATGACTTGCGGCGGGTCGCGCCGCGCTGCGGCCACCAGCCGGTTGCCGACGACCAGCAGCCGGTAATCACTGCCGGGGAAAAATTTTTCGACCAGCACCGGTCCTTTGCCGCGCGCGGCCACCGTGGCCGCATCGAAGGCCTTGTCGAGCTGCTCGCGCGTCAGGATGTTGACGGTGACGCCTTTGCCCTGGCTACCGTTCTGCGGCTTGCACACCACCGGCAGGCCGATTTTTACGGCGACCTGCCAGGCTTCGTCGGCGCTGTTGACCGGCGCACCCAGCGGCACCGGTACACCGGCCGCATGCAGCAGGTGCTTGCTCAGGTTCTTGTCCTGCGCAATGGTCTCGGCGACCGCGCTGGTGGAGTCGACTTCGGCCGCCTGAATGCGGCGCTGCCGGCAGCCCCAGCCCAGCTGCACCAGGCTGCCACTGGTCAGCCGACGGAACGGAATGCCGCGCGCCACTGCCGCGTTCACGATCGAGCCAGTGCTCGGGCCCAGGCGCAGATCTTCATCCTGCTCGCGCAACTCGGCCAGCATGGCAGGCACATCAGGCGCCGGGGTGTCGGCCGGCAGGCGACCGCCATGCAGATCAAACGCATATTGCGCGAGCTGCATCGCCAGCGCCAGTGCGCGGCGACCGACGTCTTCCTCGCTGTATTCGACCACCACCTGAAAGAGATGCGGTACCGGCGTGGCATTCGTCAGTGAAAAAGACAGAGGGCAGCCGGCCTTGACCTGTAGCGCCAGCATCACCGCTTCCAGCACATGTGCCAGCGTCAGCGGCCCCTGAAAGGCTGGGCCGCGCAGCTGGCCCACCCCCGGGCACAGTGCACGCAAGCGCTCTTCAAAGCCGGGCATGCGGTCGATTTCGCATTCGGCCGCGCTGCACAGCACTTCCATTTCCAGGGCGGTGTAGCGGCTCCACAGGTTAGGCCCGCGCAGGGCCCGGGTTTGTTTCAGTTCCATATCGTCGATGTGTCGAGGGTGGCGTCAGGCGATCACGATGGCGCGCGCCTGTTCGGTACCGTAAGTGTCGAGGCCGGTGCGGATCAGCCGGGTGTCGAGGCCCAGCGCCCAGGCAGCGCCGACCGCGGCGAGCAGCACCTCGGGTGGCAGCGCTGCAGCCGCTTCGCTGAGGTCGCGCTGCAGATGCAGGCGGTCGATTTGCTTGCCGTCGTGCGCACAAACCAGATGGCCGTCGTCAATGAACAGCACGCGCTTGCCGGCTTCGCGGTGCGCAACCAGCGCCTGATGCTGGCCATCGGCGGCATACAGCAGCACGTCGCCGTCGCACAGCCGCGCCATGTCGAGCACCGTTTCATCGGTCGCATTCAGTACGGCCGCACCGGTTTCGACCACAACATCGACCTGGGTGCGCAGGATCTTGAAGCGATGCTCGGCTTCCGTCATCAATTGCTCATCCAGGCCGGGCACCGGCTGGCTGTCTGTCACGATGCCGACCCAGCAGCGGTCATAGGCCAGACCCTCCGTCAGCAGCGACATCGGGCCGTTCTCAAAGACCGCCGCCTCAACGTTACGGTTGATCAGCAGGCGCTGGCCCGGCTCCCAGTGCGCGCAGTCGCCCGCCTCAAGCTGGCGGGTGCCGACAAACAGGCCATCGCCGCAGGCCACGCCCACGCGCACGCCGGATAGCTGCATCAGCCAGGCGACCAGCCGCGCAATTTGCGTCGTGCCGCGGCTGCCTGACACGCCGACGATGGGAATACGGCCACGCTGGCCCTCGGGGAACAGGTGGCTGACGATCGCATCGCCCACCGGCTGCGGCTTGCCTTCGGCCGGCTTCAGGTGCATCAGCAGGCTGGGGCCCGCATTCACCTCGACCACCGCGCCGCTCTGCGTGTCGGGCGCTTGCGAAATGTCCTTGCAGACGAGATCGATGCCGGCGATGTCCAGTCCGACCACGCGCGCTGCCAGCGTGCACAGGTGCGCGAATTCGGGGTGAATCTTGTCCGTGCATTCAATGGCATGGTTGCCGTTGGCGACCACCAGCACGCGGCGGCCGGCTTCCGGCACCGAGTCCGGCGTCAGTTGCTGTCGCTGGAGGTTGGCGAGGATCACGCCATTCGTGCGCGGCTGCAGCGTTTCCAGCGGATGGATGTCGGCATTGCCACGACGCGGATCACTGTTGAGCTGCGCGTCGACCAGCTCGACGATGGACGACCGGCCATCGCCGGTGACCCAGGCGCTCTCGCCGCGCGCCACTGCGACCACCTGGCCGCCGACCACCAGTACACGGTGCTCATCGCCTTCGATGAACTGCTCGACGATCACATCAGGATCTTCGGCGCGCGCCACCGGGAAGGCCACCCGCACCTCGTCCAGCGAGCGCAGGTTCAGCATCACACCGCGGCCACGGTTGCCGTCGCGCGGCTTGACCACCACCGGCAGGCCGATGTCCTCAGCCGCTGCCACCGCTTCTTCGACGGTATGCACCACCTCGCCATACGGCACCGGCACGCCGCACGAGCGCAGCAGCGACTTGGTCAGATCCTTATTGCCGGCGATGCCTTCGGCGATCGCGCTGGTGAGATCGGTTTCGGCTGTCCAGATGCGGTTTTGCAGCGCGCCATAGCCGAGCTGCACCAGATTGCCCTGGTTAAGACGAATGTGCGGGATCTTGCGGCGCTTGGCGCTGGCAACGATGTGCGCGGTCGACGGGCCCAGGTAGTACTCGTCGATCGCCTTGCGAATTTTTGCCAGTTCGGGCTCGACCTCGAACGGCTGCTGGTTGATCACGGTATGCAGCAGCGCGAGGCCCGATGCCAGCGCGGTGCGGCCGACCGTCTCGTCGGGCACACGGAACACCATCCGGTAGGTGCCTGATTTCGTCGTCTCGCGCGTCTGGCCGAAGCCGGCTTCCAGTCCGGCCAGCTCGAGCAGCTCGATGATGACGTGCTCCAGCACATGGCCCATCCAGGTGCCGTCGCGCAGCCGCTGCTCGAAGCCATACGGCACGCCCGGGCTGCAGTGATGCGCGGCCACCTGCGGGAGCACGGCCAGCAGCCGTTCCACGAAGCCGGGTTGCAGGTTGCTCGGCCATTCTTCCAGCACCCCGAGGTCCAGCCACGCTTCGATGACGGGCGTGTAGGTCCACATGTTGGGGCCGCGCAGATAGGTCACGCGCAGCACGTTGATGGTGAGCGGGCCGGGTGGCATGGTCCGGATGTCGGGGGTGTTCATTCGGTTTCTTGAGTGACAAAGAGGTAAGATAACGGCCTGGTTGGACTGGATCGCCGGTTTCGGCGACAATCCGCGCTTCCCGTCCAGGGGTCGGCCGGCACAAGCCGTCCGGACATTCGATTAGCTAGCAAGACTTCTTTCCTGATTCATGCCGTCCAGCGCCACCAACACAGAAGAAGCCCGAAGCACAGAAGCCCCCCGAGCCGGAAGCGCGATGCCGCCGCTGAATGCCGGCGAACATTTGCTGGCGACGTTCGAGCCCGACCTGAATGGCGCGCTGCAGTTCGCGCGTGGTCGCGTGTTGCTGACAACGGAACGAATAATAAGCGATTCGGATGGTGGCCGGTGGACCAGCTGGCCCCTCGATTCCGCGCTGACGCTGCACCATGCCGACCATGGCGGCGTGGCCGTGCTGGCGCTGAATGACCGCGACCGGCGTCTGGCCTGCTGGCGCTTCACGCTGGAGCAGGAAGTCGGCGCCATCCGTTTCATCCAGAACTTCGACAAGGTGCAGGCCGCGCGTGCCGGCCGCCAGCTACCGGTTGACGACGCCGGTCCGCGCTGCCCGAGCTGCCAGGCCGAGCTGCCCGACGACAGCGAAGAATGCCCGGTGTGCCACCGCGAGTTGCTCGAGCCGGTGTCGACCTGGGTGCTGTTCCGGCTGTGGCGTTTTGCCAAGCCGTACAAGATGCAGCTGCTGCTCGGCTTCGTGCTGACGCTGTTGTCAACCGCTGCGCTGATGGTGCCGCCGTACCTGTCGATGCCGCTGATGGACGAGATCCTGATCCCGACCCAGAAAGGCACGCAGATCGACATGCACGACGTAACGATCTATCTGTCCGGCCTGCTGGTGGCGGCGCTCGCCGCCTGGGGGCTGGGGTGGTGGCGTACCTATCTGCTGGCGCTGGTGTCCGAGCGTATCGGCGCGCACCTGCGCACGGCCACCTTCGATCACCTGATGACGCTGAGCCTCGATTACTTCGGCGCCAAGCGCACCGGCGACCTGATTGCGCGCATCGGCAATGAATCGGATCGCATCTGCGTGTTCCTGTCGCTGCATGCACTCGACTTCGCCACCGATGTGCTGCTGCTGATCATGACGGCCGTGGTGCTCTTCACGATCAATCCGTGGCTGACCGTCGTGACGCTGCTGCCGCTACCGCTGATTGTCTGGCTGATCCACAGCGTGCGCGACCGGCTGCGTTATGGTTTTGAAAAGATCGACCGCATCTGGGGCGACGTCACCAACGTTCTCGCCGACACCATTCCCGGCATCCGCGTGGTGAAGGCCTTCGCGCAGGAGCAGCGCGAATCCGAGCGCTTCCGCGAAGCCAACATGCACAACCTCGCCGTCAACGACAAGCTCAATCGCACCTGGGGATTGTTTGCGCCAACCGTGACGATGCTGACCGAAGTCGGCCTGCTGATCGTCTGGGCCTTCGGCATCTGGCTGGTCATTCATCACGGCGTGACCGTCGGCGTGCTGGTGGCCTTCATTGCCTACATCGGCCGCTTCTACGGCCGGCTCGATTCCATGAGCCGCATCGTTTCGCACACGCAGAAAGCGGCCGCCGGCGCGAAGCGCATCTTCGACATTCTCGATCACAGCTCCAGCGTGCCCGAACCGGCCAGCCCGGTGCCGATGGCGCCCGTGCCCGGCACGATCTCGATCCGTGACGTCGGCTTCCGTCATGGCAGCCGGCGCATCCTGAAGGGCATCAATTTCGACATTCGTCCGGGCGAAATGATTGGTCTGGTCGGCCACAGCGGTTCTGGCAAGAGCACATTGATCAACCTGATCTGCCGTTTTTACGATGTATCCGATGGCGCCATCATGGTCGATGACGTCGACATCCGCCGTTATGCCGTCGCTGACTATCGCAAGCATATCGGCCTGGTGCTGCAGGAGCCTTTCCTCTTCCACGGCACCATTGCCGAGAACATCGCCTACGGCAAGCCGGGCGCCACGCGTGCCGAGATCATCGCCGCCGCGCGCGCCGCGCATGCGCATGAATTCATCCTGCGGCTGCGCCATGGTTATGACTCCATCGTCGGCGAGCGTGGTCAGGGCCTCTCCGGCGGAGAGCGCCAGCGCATCTCGATTGCGCGCGCGCTGCTGATCAACCCGCACATCCTGATGCTGGATGAAGCGACGTCGTCGGTCGACACCGAAACCGAAAAAGAAATCCAGAAGGCGCTCGACAACCTCGTGCAGGGCCGCACCACGATCGCGATTGCGCACCGCCTGTCAACTTTGCGCCGCGCCGACCGGCTGGTCGTGCTCGAGCGTGGCGAGGTCGTTGAAATCGGTTCGCACGATGAACTGATGGCGAAGCAGGGTGCCTATTGGCGTTTGTATGAAGCGCAGGCGCGCAATGTCGACGTTGAAGACAGCGCACCGCAGACGCTGCACATCCCACTCAGCAAGGCAGGTACCGCATGATCGGCGAAACCAGCGGCAAGGCCTGGATGCCGGTGGCTCACCGGCTGTCGCGCGATGAGTTTGGCCGGCTCGTGTTCATCGATGAAACCGGCACCGAGCATGTGGGCGTGGCGCCGGTGCAGGCTTTCCCGATCGATGCGCCCGGTGAAAACGTCTCGCTGGTCGGTGCGGACGGGCATGAGCTGGTGTTCATTGCGCAATTGTCCGGCCTCGACAGCGACACTCGCGCGCTGGTGCAGGAAGAAATCGCGCAGCGCGATTTTCTGCCCGTGATCGGGCGGCTGGTCGCCGTCAGCACCTTCGCCACACCGAGCAGCTGGCAGGTGCAGACCGACCGTGGCCCGACGACCTTCGTGCTGAAGGGCGAAGAAGATATCCGGCGGCTGCGGGGCGGCGGACTGCTCATCACCGACAGCCATGGCGTCACCTACCGCGTGACCGACATGCGCGCGCTGGACCGGCAGTCCCGCAAACTGCTCGACCGCTTCCTCTGACCTGAGCCCGAATGTTGCCGACTCAGCCGGCGGTAATCGCGTTCTCCGGCTTCATGAAAATCGGCCGGCCATCCGGCGTGTTCAGCGGGATGATCTGCTCCTTGCCGTCCTCATCCGTCATTCGGGCGCACAGCGTGTGCGACGAGCGCAGCGTGCCGTTCAGCTCGACCTCAAGGTCGACAATCACGAGCTCAACACCCGACAGGATCTGTTTCACTTTCATCTGAGCGTCCTTTGCAGCCGATATCGATCAATCTGCCGATTGTAGCGGCGACCGCGATGGCGAGTGGCCGACCGGATCGTGCGGTCGAGTTTTCCCTGGCGTACTTGCTGCCGGCACCGCGCTCGCTGCATTGGTTTCAATCGCTGCAATGGCTGCAATCGCTGCAATCGCTGGAAGGACGATGATGGCCTTGCTGACCCGCTGGCCGTTGCCGGCCCTGCTGACGTGGCTGGGCTGCTGGCTGCTGTATGCGCTACTGCTGGCGATGGGTGCGCCGGTGTGGCTGGCGATGAGCATTGGCACGCTGTCGGGAGCGCTGGTCAGTGTGCTGGCGAATATGGTTGCGAATATGGTTGCGAATGTGGGTACGGCCGGCGCTGCTGTGAGTGGCTGGCGGCGCATTGCGTTGGCGGCCGGTTTCCCTCTGTCATTGCTGCTGTCCGGCACGGTCGCGCTGCCGGCCTGGGCATGGCTGCTGCCCTTGCTGCTGGTCGCGCTGGTCTATCCCCAGCGCGCCTGGCGCGATGCGCCGCTGTTTCCGACCCCCATCGCTGCGCTGCAGTCAGTGGCTGCGCAAGCACCACTGGCCGATGGTGCGCGCGTGCTGGACGCCGGCTGCGGACTCGGTCACGGCTTACGTGCGTTACGCGCGGCCTACCCGATGGCAGCGCTGGAGGGCATCGAATGGAGCTGGCCGCTGGCCTGGCTGTGCCGCTTGCGGTGTCCGTGGGCGCGCGTGCGGCGTGGCGACATGTGGCAAGCCGACTGGTCGCAATACGACCTGGTTTACCTGTTTCAGCGCCCGGAGACGATGCCGCGCGCCGCCATGAAAGCGCAGGCTGAACTCAAGGAAGGCGCCTGGCTCGTCAGCCTTGAATTCGCGGTGCCCGGCTGGCAGGCAAACGCCGTGCTGCAGCCGGCGAATGGCAAGCCGGTCTGGCTGTACCGCGCGCCATTCATCGAGGCGTAACCCGTGCTTTCTGCAGGCTTGTTATGATCTGGAAGTTATAAGCTTCTGACGTCAACCTGGAGAGGAGTGCGCAACATGAAAAAGTGGTTTGTCTTGCCGGCCCTGGTGCTGGCTTTTGCATCGGGTGCGTATGCGCAGTCGGTCGACTTCATTGAACCGAAAGACGGCGATACCGTACCGACCACCTTCCGGGTGAAATTCGGGGTGACTGGCATGCAGGTGGCGCCGGCGGGCGACATGACCGAAGGCACCGGCCATCATCATCTGCTGATTGATACCG
>JACCDS010138514.1_pt1 | contig 18204 bp, 22 predicted proteins | sample 7446441 | NCBI WGS metagenome assembly JACCDS01 (sample SAMN15323445, study PRJNA562643) | freshwater metagenome | isolation source: river surface water | place: USA:Blue River Watershed | collected 2017-08-17
AACTGCGGGGCCTGCCTCAGCCACGCGGCAGGCGGGGCGCGCCGCGGAAGGTCACGTAGTAGACGCCAGCCACCATGACGCTGCCGCCGACGATGTTGCCGAGCGTGGCGGCGAGGATGTTGGTGGCGGCCGCAGGGATGGTCAGCGCGCCGACCGCCACGCCCTCGGGCGTCACGCCATCGACCAGATGCAGCAGCAGACCCATCGGGATGAGGTAGAAGTTGGCGATGCAGTGCTCGAAGCCGGCCGCGACGAATGCCGAGACCGGGAAGAGGATGGCGAGGATCTTGTCGGTCACCGTGCGCCCGGCATAGGCCAGCCACACCGCCAGGCAGACCAGCGCGTTGCACAGCCGGCCCTTGACGAAGATCGCGCTGAACGGCGCAGAGACCTTGGCCGTGGCGATGCGAACGTAGTTCTCGGCGATGGCGCCGTGGTTCATCTCCGGATGATGCGAGGCCCACACCAGCAGGACCATGGCGAGCGCACCGACCACGTTGGCGCCGTAGACGATGGCCCAGTTGCGCAAAAGCAGGCCGAGGCTGATGCGCCCCTCGGCCCAGGCCATGACGAGAAAGGTGTTGCCGGTGAAGAGTTCGGCACCGGCCACCACCACCAGAATCAGGCCGAGCGAGAAGGCCACACCACCCACCAGGCGGGACATCGCCCAGGGGACGCCGGGGTCACTGGTCATCAGGACGAAGAAGAGCCCGCCAAAACCGATGAATGCGCCGGCCAGCAGGCCCAGCATGGCCATCGAGCGGAACGCAAGGTTGGCCTTGACCACCCCGACGTTCTCAAGCTTGTCGACGATCTCGGCCGGCGAGTAAAGGTCGATCCCGGTCTTGTTTGCCATGGCCGCGAGTCTCTCACAGGGCGCCGCGGCGCACATACTGCATCGGACGGATGCCGGCAGCGTAGAGTGTTGCGAAGTACACCGCCACGCCGCCGCCGACCAGCCCGGCGAGGCTGCGCACCCGCTCGAACAGGTCCATCGCGACCCAGTCGGCTGCGGGCGGAGACAGGGTGAACAGGAACGCGCCCATCGCCAGCAGTCCGGCCACAAGTTGCAAGGCAAAACGGCCCCAGCGTGGCTGCGGCTGGTAGATGTCGTGACGGCGCAGGAAGTACAGCAGCAGGGTGGCGTTGAAGCACGCGCCCAGACCGATGCCCAGCGCCAGACCGGCGTGGCCGAGCGGCACCACCAGCACCAGGTTGAGCGCCTGCGTCACCCCGAGTGTGGCGAGGCCGATCTTCACCGGGGTGCGGATGTTCTGCCGGGCGTAGAAACCCGGGGCCAGCACCTTGACCATGATCAGCCCGACCAGCCCGGCGCTGTATGCCCACAGCGCCTGACGTGTCATCTCCATGTCGTGGACGGTGAATGCGCCGTGCAGGAAGAGGGTGGCCACCAGGGGTGTGGCCAGCAGGGCCAGACCCAGCGCCGAGGGCGCAGCCAGCAGGATGGTCAGCCGCAGCCCCCAATCCAGCAGCGTCGAGAAGGCCTCACGGTCGTCGTCTGCGTAATGGCGGGCCAGCGACGGCAGCAGGATGGTGCCCAGCGCCGCCCCGAGCAGGCCGGTCGGGAACTCCATCAGGCGGTCGGCGTAGTAGAGCCACGACACACTGCCCACCGCCAAAAAGCTGGCGAAGATGGTGTTGATGACGAGCGAGATCTGGCCGATGGAGACACCGAAAAGTGCCGGCCCCATCTGCCTCGCCACCCGCCGGACGCCCTCGTCGGCGAGGTCGAGCCGCGGCATGAGCGCGTAGCCGATGCGACGCAGCACGGGCCACTGCAGGCCGAGCTGCAGCACGCCGCCGACCAGCGCGCCCCAGGCCAGCGCCATCACCGGCTGTTCAAGGTGCGGCGCGACGAACAGCGCGGCGACGATGAAGCAGACGTTAAGCAACGCCGGCGCCAGCGCCGGGATGCTGAACCTGCCGTGGCTATTGAGAATGCCGGCGGCCAGCGCGGTGAGGGAGATGAACAGGATGTAGGGGAAGGTCACCCGCAGCAGGTCGACGGTAAGGTCAAAGGTGGCCTGGTCTGCAGCAAAACCCGGTGCGGTGACCATGACCACCACCGGCGCCAGCAGCACACCCAGCAGCGTCACCAGCAGCAGCATCAGGCCCAGGGCCCCGGCGCAGCGCACGGCCAAGGCGCGTGCGGCATCCTCGCCCTGACGGTTGCGCACCTCGGCGAAAATGGGCACGAAGGCCTGAGAGAAGGCGCCCTCGGCAAACATCCGGCGCAGCAGATTGGGCAGCCGGAAGGCGACGAAGAAGGCGTCGGTGACGGCGCCAGCGCCGAACACGCGTGCGATCACCGCATCGCGGACGAAGCCGAGTAAGCGCGACAGCAGCGTCATGCTACTGACGGTGAACAGCGCCTTGAGAAGGTTCATGCGTGCTTGCCACCAGCCATGACGGCGCGTATTATCGCGGGTTTTTCCGGCCCGCCGATGGCAGGCCCGCCGATAAAGCAGAAACAGCAAGGATATCCGCACACATGGCCAATACCGTACAAGCCCGCAAGCGCGCCCGCCAGAACGACGCCCAACGCGAGCACAACGCCAGCCTCCGCTCCGAGTTCCGCACCGCGATCAAGCGTGTGCGCGCAGCGATCGAGACCGGTGACAAGGCTGCCGCGCGCGCCGTCTTCCAGACCGCCGTGAGCACGCTCGACAGCATCGCCGACAAGAAGATCTACCACAAGAACAAGGCCGCTCGTCACAAGAGCCGCCTGTCGGCCGCGATCAAGGCGATGGCCTGAACGCATGCCTGCCGGCTCTGCCGGCGGATCGCAAAAAGCCGCCCGAGGGCGGCTTTTTTGTTGCCGCTGCCGGCCAGACATGCCATCCACACCGATGTAAAAAAGCCGCTCATCGAGCGGCTTTGCATGGACGGCACAGCAAATGTCAGGGGTTACTGCCGCTGGCACCGTCCAGAGAGTCGCGCTGAGCGTAGATCGAAGCGAGCATCGCGCCGTAGGGCACGTCCTCGACCGCGACCGGCCACGGCAGGTCAGGCTCGTCCGGACCCACCTCGACCGGCGGAGCCTCTTCACAGACTGCCTCGGTACGTATCTCAAGGTCGTTGTCGCGGGCGAACGCCAGCACGAACTGCCAGGCACGCGGGTCGGCCTGTTCGAATTCGCCGCTGACCAGCACGCTGCGGAAGCCATCGACCACCACCGGCTTCATGTGCGGCGAGTAGGTCATGCGCGCCTTGCTGCAAAAGGTGGCGGTCTGGCTGCACAGGCGTTCGGCCCAGTCACTGGGACGGAACTGCTTGCCTGCCTTGGTCCTGCCGATGATGAAAAGTTGCGTGGTACCCATGGTGAATCCCTCTGCGATTTGAAGACATTCGCCGGGACCCGGACCGGGGCGCGCGTGTTTGCGCTATCAACCCGCTTCCGGCCACGGCCAGAACTGCAACGACAGGTCGGTGGCCACGACGTCTTTGGTCAGCGAGCCGACCGAGATCCGGTGAACACCTGTGTCAGCGATATTTCGGACAGTGTCCAGATTAACACCGCCAGAGGCCTCAAGTTCAGCAACATCACCAGCCTGTTGCACCGCGGCACGCAGCGCCTCCAGACTGAAGTTGTCCAGCAGGACCCGCGAAACGCCTGCGTCAAGGGCCTGCCGCAATTCGTCCAGCGTGGTCACTTCGACCTGGAGCGGGACGTTTGCTGCGGTGCAGTGTACTGCGGCGACCGCCTGCGCAATGCCGCCGCAGGCGCGGATGTGATTTTCTTTGATGAGCACGCCATCACTCAGACCAATGCGCTGGTTGTGACCGCCGCCCACGCGTACCGCGTACTTGCTGGCCAGTCGCAGGCCCGGCAGCGTCTTGCGGGTGTCGCAGATGCGCGCGCGGGTATGTGCCACTATGTCGACAAAGGTGCGGGTCCGGGTGGCGATGGCCGACAGCGTCTGCAAAAAGTTGAGCATGGTGCGCTCGGCGGTCAGCAGGCCCGCTGCGGGCCCTTCGAATTCAGCGATGACGGTGTCGGGCGCCACGCGCGCACCCTCCTCCATCCGCCAGTTGACCAACAAGCGCGGGTCGACCGCAGCCAGCACCGCTTGGGCCCAGGGTTGGCCGCACGCCACCGCTGCGTCACGGCAGACCAGTCGCGCCCGCGCCACCGCATCCGCCGGCACCAGGCGCGCGGTGACGTCGCCGCTGCCGATGTCCTCGGCGAGGGCGCGTACTGCATCTGCTGCCGCGGCTGCGGCCAGCGTGGCAAGCGGAAGCTGGCCCGCCTCTGCCCCGCCCCCCGGCCTCGGCTCCACGCTGCCGCTCATACCGTCGCCCCGCTTGTCGGGTTCAAGCGCGCCATGCCGCCTCCAGCGCGTCCTCGAGCCGCTCCACGCCGATCGCCTCGATGCCCGGCACGGCCGGCTTGGCGATGTTGGCCTTGGGAAGGATCGCGCGGCTGAAGCCGAGCTTGGCCGCCTCGCGCAGGCGGTCCTGGCCGCGCTGCACCGGCCTTACCTCGCCCGCCAGACCGACCTCGCCGAAGGCGATGAGACCCGCCGGCAGCGGCCGGTTCTTGAGCGATGAGACGATGGCCAGCAGCACCGGCAGGTCGGCCGCGGGCTCCGAGATGCGCATGCCGCCGACCGCGTTGATGTAGACCTCCTGATCGCCTGTGGCGATGCCGGCGTGGCGGTGCAGCACGGCCAGCAGCTGGGCCAGGCGGTTGTTCTCGAGGCCCACCGAGACGCGGCGCGGCGCGGAGCCGTATGAGGTATCGACCAGCGCCTGCAGCTCGATGAGCAGCGGACGCGTGCCCTCCAGCGTGGCCAGCACCGAGGTGCCGGGGACCGGCTTGGCGTGCCCGGAGAGGAACAGCGCCGAAGGATTGCTGATGGGCTTGAGGCCGCGCTCGGTCATGCCGAATACGCCCAGCTCATTCGCGGCGCCGAAGCGGTTCTTGATGGCGCGGACCAGGCGGTAGCTGGAGTGGGTGTCGCCCTCGAAGTACAAGACCGTATCGACGATGTGCTCGAGAACGCGCGGCCCGGCCAGCGCGCCCTCCTTGGTCACGTGCCCGACCAGCACGATGGCGGTACCCGACTGCTTGGCGTAACGCGTCAGCTGCGCGGCGCATTCCCTGACCTGCGCGACCGAGCCCGGCGCCGAGGTGAGTGCGTCGGAGTAGACAGTCTGTATGGAGTCGATCACCGCCAGCGCGGGCTTGCGCTCCTGCAGGTGGGCGAGGATGGATTCGAGGCGGATCTCGGTGAGCAGGTGCAGACGCTCGGCGTCGACCTGCAGGCGCTGTGCGCGCAGCGCGATCTGCTGCGCCGACTCCTCGCCAGACACATAAAGAACCGACGCCACCGCGGCGATACGGGCACCGGCCTGCATGAGCAGTGTCGACTTGCCGATACCGGGGTCACCGCCGAGCAGCACAACACCGCCGCGGACGATGCCGCCGCCGAGCACGCGGTCGAGTTCGTCGATGCCGGTGGGGGTGCGCGCCTCCTCGCGCGCGCTAACGCTGGCCAGCGTGACGACGCGGGCGCCGCCGGCGTCACCGGCGAGCGGAACGAAGCGGGTGCCGGCAGCGGGCTCGGCGACCGTCTCGACCAGAGTGTTCCAGACCCCGCAGCCGGGGCACTGACCCTGCCACTTGGGCGAGGACGCACCACATTCGGTGCAGGTGTGGAGGGTCTTGGGGCGGGCCATTCGCGTCGTCAGGCGAGGATGTCGCCGCCGCAGCGGTCCATTGCAGCCGCGAGCCGTGCGTCGAAGGTGGCCAGCGTCGCGCCGCTGCGCAGCGCGAGGTCGAGGTAGACAGCGTCATAGGCCGACAGGCTGTTTTCGCGAGCGAGAGCCATTACTGCATCACGGCGGGCCTGCGGAAGTGTGCCGTCGGTCTGAATCGGCAGATCGGCCAGGCGGTTTAGGAAGGTGGCGCCAAGAGCCTCGCTGATAAGGCCCCGGCGCTCCCCGACCAGGAGGCTATTCACGACCTCGGTGTGCCAAAGCCAGGGTACCCGAGCGTCGACCGCGTCAAGGGCATCGAGCGTGCGCTCGGCAAGATCTGCCTGTCGCGGGTCCGCGCGTTCGTAAATCCACGCCAGCGCAAACGATGCGTCCAGGACCAGCGTCACCGACGGCCTTCGGCAATCATGGCCTCGACGGTGGCGGCATCGACCCCCTTGACCCGGGGCAAGGCACGCATCGCCGCAATCGCTGTGGCGGCCCCGGACGCGATGTTTCCAGTCGTCGGCACCAGGTCCGCGACAGGCTTGCCGCGCACTGTGATGGTGTAGCGTTGGCCAGACTGAACCCCCCGCAACAACTCCGGAAGCCGGGTCTTGGCATCAAACGAGGCCACCTCGGGGAAGGGTTGTGCCATGTGGGAATCTCGCAGTTGGTCTGTTAGTTGACCAACTCTAGCAAATCGAAGGTTGGGCGTCATCGGCCATGGGGCCGATGCCCCTCAGATCTTCGGCAGCGTGACGCCGGTCTGGCCCTGGTACTTGCCGCCGCGGTCCTTGTAGCTGGTCTCGCAGACCTCGTCGGACTCGAAGAAGATGACCTGCGCGCAGCCCTCGCCGGCGTAGATGCGGGCAGGCAGCGGCGTGGTGTTGCTGAACTCGAGCGTCACGTAGCCTTCCCACTCCGGCTCGAAGGGGGTGACGTTGACGATGATGCCGCAGCGCGCGTAGGTGCTCTTGCCAAGGCAGATGGTGAGCACGTTGCGTGGGATACGGAAGTACTCCACCGTACGCGCCAGTGCGAACGAGTTGGGCGGGATGATGCAGCTCTCGCCGTGCATCTCGACGAAGCTGTTCGGGTCGAAGTTCTTCGGGTCGACGATGGTCGAGTTGATGTTGGTGAAGACGCGGAAGTCCGGCGCGCAACGGATGTCGTAGCCGTAGCTGCTGGTGCCGTAGCTGACCACCTTGCGGCCGTCCACCTCGCGGATAAGCGACGGCTCGAAGGGGTCGATCAGGCCGTGTTGCTCGGCCATCCGGCGGATCCACTTGTCGGACTTGATGCTCATTGCGCGACCCTGTCAGGCGATGCCCGATTGTACGTCAGCGGGCGTCAAGGGCCGGGCTGGACAGGGTCCGGAAATAAAAACGCCCGACCAAGAATGGTCGGGCGTCAGGGTCTGGTGGCCAGGGGCAGAATCGAACTGCCGACACTGCGATTTTCAATCGCATGCTCTACCAACTGAGCTACCTAGCCGAGAGAGTCGCGAGGGTACTGGCCGGCCCCCTCCGAGTCAAGTCGGCGGCGGGAAATAAAAGGGCCCGCGCGCCGCGGGCCCCCTACCACCGGCGATGGGGCTCAGGCGCGACCGCGCTTGAGCATGGTGATGGCAGAGAAGACGGCACCGGCACCAAGGCAGAAGACCAGTTTGCCCGGCGAATTGGAGGCTGGGAGGATCAGGTAGGTGACGATCGAGATGCTGGCGACCATGCCGCCGATGCCTGCGTAGTACATCAACTTGTCCATGCTGTGTCTCCAGGATGAAGGGGGTGCAGCGTTGCGAACAGTAGGGGCGAATGCTGCCTCGGGTCAACGCTGCGGGCATTTTCTTGAACCGCTCCAGATCAGCGCCGACGCGACCCGCCCCACCGGGGCGTACCCGGCACGGCTGCGGCACAATGGTCCCCATGGACCTTAAAAGCTGGATCCGGGCCACCAAACGCGACGGTCTCGCGCTCTGGTTCGCCCTGCGCCACCCGCTGACACCCGCCTGGATCAAGGCCGGACTGCTGCTGGTCGTGGCCTACGCGCTCTCCCCGATCGACCTGATACCGGACTTCATTCCGATCATCGGCTACCTGGACGAGGCGCTGCTGCTGCCGCTCTGCGTCGGACTGCTGGCGCGCGCACTGCCCGCCGGGGTGATGGCCGACTGCCGCGCACAGGCCGAGCAGTGGCTGGCAGACGGACACGCCAAGCCACGCATGGTGCTGGGGGCGGTGCTGATCGGCGCGGTGTGGCTGGCGGCTCTGGCATTTGCGTGGCAGGCTTGGTCGGGAAACTGACCCTGACAAAACTCGCGAGGATGTTTCCGCCGCAGTTTTTCTCAGCCGCGCTGCGCCCAGCCGTCCTTCAACGTCACCGCCCGGTTGAACACCGGCTCGCCCGGCTTGCTGTCGTGGCGGTCGGCCACAAAGTAACCGTGCCGCTCGAACTGGAAGCGCTGCTCCGGCGCAGCATCGCGCAGTGATGGCTCCAGCTGCGCGCTGATGACGCGCAGCGAGTCCGGGTTGATGTCGTCGAGGAAGTCACGCTCCACATCCGGCGCATCGCCATCACGCCGCGCGCCCGGGTTGGGGTGCGCGAACAGGCGGTCATACAGCCGCACGGTGGCCGCATACGCATGCGGTACCGAGACCCAGTGCAGGTTGCCTTTGGTCTTGTAGTTGTCGGCGCCGGGCGTGCCGGACTTCGAGTCGGCAAAGTACTCGGCGTGCACGGCGGTCACGTTACCCGCAGCGTCCTTCTCGCAGCCGGTGCATGTCACCACGAACCCGTAGCGCAGCCGCACCGTGTTGCCCGGGTAGAGCCGGTGGAAGCCCTGCTCCGGCACCTCCTGGAAGTCCTCGCGCTCGATCCACAGCTCGCGCGTGAACGGCATGTCGCGCTTGCCAAGATCGGGGTGCAGTGGATGGTTGGGCGCGTGGCAGGTCTCGACCGCGCCGTCGGCAAAATTGGTGATCACCAGCTTGAGCGGGTCGAGTACGGCAACGCGACGCTCGGCCGCCTCGTTGAGGTGCTCGCGCATGCACTCCTCGAGCACGCTCATGTCGATCCAGCTGTCCGACTTGCTCACGCCGATGCGCTCGGCGAACAGGCGGAAGCCCTCGGGCGTGAAGCCGCGTCGCCGTGCACCGACCAGCGTCGGCAGGCGCGGGTCGTCCCAGCCGGCCACGTGCCCCTCCTCCACCAACTGGATCAATTTGCGTTTGGAGAGCACCACATAGCTCAGATTCAGCCGGCTGAACTCGTACTGGCGCGGCAGCGGCGTGTTGAGCAGAGCCAGTGCGGCGAGTTTTTCGTTGAGCCAGTCGTAGAGCGGCCGGTGGTCCTCGAACTCGAGCGTGCAGATGCTGTGGGTGACGTTCTCCAGCGCGTCCGACACGCCGTGGGTGTAGTCGTACATCGGGTAGATGCACCAAGCGTCGCCCGTACGGTGATGGTGTGCGTGGCGGATGCGGTAGGCCACCGGGTCGCGCAGATTGATGTTGGGGCTCTGCATGTCGATCTTGAGCCGCAGCACGTGCGCCCCGTCGGCGAACTCACCCGCCTTCATACGGCGGAACAGGTCGAGGTTCTCGGCAACGCTGCGGCCACGGAACGGCGAGTCCTCGCCCACCTGCGTCAGCGTGCCGCGGCGGCTGCGCATCTCATCGGCACTCTGGCTGTCGACGTAGGCGGCGCCGCTCTCGATCAACTTCTCGGCGAATTCGTAGAGCCAGCCGAAGTAGTCGCTGGCGAAATACTGGTGCGAGGCGCCGAACGCGTCCCAGCCGAAGCCGAGCCACTGCACCGCCTCGAGGATGCCGTCGACGTACTCCTGTTCTTCACGGGTCGGGTTGGTATCGTCGAAGCGCATGTGGCACACGCCGCCAAAGTCGCGCGCCAGACCAAAATTGAGGCAGATGCTCTTGGCGTGTCCGTAGTGCAGGTAGCCGTTGGGCTCGGGCGGAAAACGCGTACGGATCTTTGCCGGATCGGGCGCGCCGGCCTGCTGCTGCGCGGCGGTGCCAGGCTTGCCCGACCAGCGGCGTGCAGCGTAGGCACCGGCGGCGAGGTCGGCCTCGATGATATTGCGGATAAAGTTGGCGGCGGGCGCCGGTGGGGCTGACGGGGGCTTGCTCACGCGAGGGGCGGACGAACCATATGGAAGCTGGCCAGCAGTCTGGCGGGACCGGCCCACGGGCCGGCGATTGACCCGCATTCTAGCCTTACCGCCGACATGGCTTTCTGCTAACTTGGCCCCTGGAAGAGGTCTGATTCTTGAACTATTGCACCCTATGCGCCGCGCCGGTCGCCCTCCGCATCCCGGATGACGACAACCGGCCGCGTCATGTCTGCAGCGCCTGCGGCGAGATCCACTACGTCAACCCCAAGGTGGTGGTCGGCTGCCTGCCGGTGATCGGCGACCAGGTGCTGCTGTGCCGGCGCGCCATCGAGCCGCGCTACGGCAAGTGGACGCTGCCGGCCGGATTCCTGGAGTGCGGCGAGACGCTCGAAGACGGGGCCTTGCGCGAGACGCAAGAGGAGGCCGGCGCCACGGTGCACATCGACGGCCTCTACACCGTGCTGAGCATCGTCCACGCCAACCAGATCTACATGATGTTCCGCGCCACCCTGCCAAAGCCGGTGTTCGCAGCCGGCGTCGAGAGCCTCGAGGTGGCGCTGTTCGACGAGGCCGACATCCCCTGGGACGAGCTCGCCTTCAGCACCATCCGCCGCACGCTGGAGCATTTCTTCGAGGACCGCCGCAGCGGCGGCTTTGGCCTGCACGTCGGCCAGATCGAGCGGACACCGACGCGCGGTTAGTCGCCCCTCGCGTGGGTGGCTTGCCAACGCACCAGCCACGCCTGCAGCACTGCGGTGGCGGGCAGCGCCACCAGCACGCCGCTAAAGCCGAACAGTTGCCCGAAGGCGAGCAGCGCGAAGACGACCGTGAGCGGATGCAGGCCGATGCGCTCGCCCACCAGCCACGGCGTCACGGCAAAGTTCTCCAGCAGATTGCCACCGGCGAACAACAGCACGATGGCCCACAGTGGCGTCGCCTCGCCCGGCAGCAGAGCGGCCGCACCCAGGGCCAACAGTGCGCCACCGACCACGCCCAGCATCGGCACGAAGGTGAGGATGCCGGCCAGCACGCCGATCGACAGCGCGTGCGGCACGTTCAGCAAGCCGAGCGCGACCGAGTAGACCACCGCCATGGTCAGCATCACCGCCAGTTGCCCGCGCACGAACTCGCCGAGCACCGCGTCGGCATCGGCCGCCAGCGTGGCCACGGTGCCGCGGATGTTGGGTGGGCACAGCCCGAGCAGTGCTGGCCCGATGCGTGGCAGGTCGCGCAGGGCGTAGAACAGCACCACCGGGAACAGCATCAGCATGCCGAGCGTGCCGGCCAGCGCCGCACCACCCTGGCCGGCGCGCAGCAGGCCGCTGCGCAACCAGCCCGATACCTCACCAGCGTGACGGCTTGCCAGACCCTGCAGGTCGGTCACCGGGTCGCCGTCGATGCCGTAGTGGTGCAGCAACTCGGGCAGGCGCTCGTGCAGCAGCGCGATCATCTGCGGCACCCGTTCGGCCAGAGCGGCCGTCTGCGCCAGCAGCAGCGGCAGGATCAGCAGCACCAGCCCGGCCAGCAGCGCCACCAGGAGCAGCAGCACCAGCGCCGCCGCCGCGCTGCGCGGAACACGCCGCGCGTGCAGCCAGAGCACCATCGGCTCGAAGATGTAGGCCAGCACACCGGCCAGGGCGAACGGCACCAGCACATCGCCCAGCAGGTGCAGCAGCACCGCAGCGGCAATGGCCGGGACAAGCCAGACGGGCAAGGCCGGCATCACGCCAAACACCCTGCACCGGGCAAACAAAAAGGCGCCGGGACTGTTGTCCCGACGCCCTTTCTATGCAGCACGGAGGTCATCCGGGCGGCGGCTTCAAGTGGTCTCGAGGTGGCCTGAGCCAACCGTGTTAAGGCTGACCTTACTTGAGCTTGGTTTCCTTATAGGCCACGTGCTTGCGAGCCTTCGGATCGAATTTCTTGATCTCGAGCTTGTCCGGCGTGGTCTTCTTGTTCTTGGGGGTGGTGTAGAAGTGGCCGGTGCCGGCGGTCGATACGAGCTTGATCTTGTCGCGCCTGCTCGAACCCTCAGACCTTCTCGCCGCGAGCACGCAGCTCGGCGACGACGACGTCCAGGCCCTTCTTGTCGATCAGACGAAGGCCGGCGTTGGACAGACGCATGCTGACCCAGCGGTTCTCGGTCTCCGACCAGAAACGACGGTACTGGAGGTTGGGCAGAAAACGGCGCTTGGTCTTGTTGTTGGCGTGCGAAACGTTGTTGCCAACCATCGGCTTCTTGCCGGTAACGATGCAGACGCGCGACATGGCGGTCTCCGAGAACACGAAAGCCCAAGATAATAGCCCGAAAGGTCGTCTTGCTCAAGCGCCGCCGCAAACCTTGTCCGATACGGTCAGCCGCAAGCCGCGACAGACTGAGCGCGGTCAAATGGCGGTTGCCGACATCCGGCTATTCTGTTATCTAAGCGCTCGCCCCCTGACTGGGAACATGCGGGGGCCAAGATAACGAGCGATTTCCCACGGAGACTGCAGTGGACACCCAGAAGCAATTCACGCCTTACGAGCCGGCGGCTGGCGAGGAGTACATGAACGCCAACCAGCTGGCCCACTTCCGCCGCATTCTCGAAGAGACGCGCAAGGAACTCAGCCAGGACATCGACCGCACGGTACACACCATGCAGGACGAGGCCACCGTGTTCGCCGACCCCAACGACCGCGCCAGCCAGGAGTCGGACATGGCGCTGGAGCTGCGCAACCGCGACCGCGAGCGCAAGCTGATCAAGAAGATCGACGAGACGATCGCGCGCATCGATGACGACGACTACGGCTTTTGCGACAAGTGTGGCGTCGAGATCGGCCTCAAGCGGCTCGAAGCGCGCCCCACCGCCACCCTCTGCCTCGACTGCAAGGAACTGGACGAGATGCGCGAGCGCCAGGTCGCACGCTGAGGTCTGACCACCCCGGCACCAGCAGCCGGGGGCAATAAAAAAGCGAGGCGCAAGCCTCGCTTTTTTATTGCTGCATCCGACGCGGCCGGCAGAGCGGCCGCAGCCGCCCCAGCCCGGCCGGGCGGCTTATTCGCCGGCCGGAGCCTGCTCGCTGAGCAGCGCCTTCATCGACAGACGCATGCGGCCCTTCTCGTCGGCCTCGAGCACCTTGACGCGCACCACCTGACCCTCCTTGAGGTAGTCGGTGACGGCGTTCACGCGTTCGTTGGCGATCTGGCTGATGTGCAGCAGGCCGTCCTTGCCCGGCAGCACGTTGATCAGCGCACCAAAGTCGAGGATCTTGACCACCGGACCCTCGTAGACCTTGCCCACCTCGACCTCGGCAGTGATCTCCTCGATGCGGCGGCGGGCCTCGTCGACCGCGCCCGGCACCGCACTCGCAAGCGTCACGGTGCCGTCGTCCTGGATGTCGATGGTGGCCTTGGTCTCTTCAGTGAGGGCGCGGATGACTGCACCGCCCTTGCCGATGACGTCGCGGATCTTTTCCGGGTTGATCTTGATGGTGATCATTCGCGGCGCGTAGGTCGAGACATCGTCACGGGCGGTGTCGAGCGCGCCCTTCATCAGGCCGAGGATGTGCAGGCGGCCTTCGCGCGCCTGGTCCAGCGCCTTCTGCATGATGGCCGGCGAGATCGAGTCGATCTTGAGGTCCATCTGCAGCGCGGTGATGCCGTTCTCGGTACCCGCGACCTTGAAGTCCATGTCGCCCAGGTGGTCCTCGTCGCCGAGGATGTCGGACAGCACCGCGAAGCGCTTGCCGTCCTTGATCAGGCCCATGGCGATGCCGGCGACGTGCGCCTTCATCGGCACACCGGCGTCCATCAGCGCCAGACAGCCAGCGCAGACCGACGCCATAGAGCTCGAACCGTTGGACTCGGTGATCTCGGAGACCACACGCATGGCGTAGGGGCACTCTTCGGCGCTCGGCAGCACGGCGATCAGCGAACGCTTGGCCAGACGGCCGTGGCCGATCTCGCGGCGCTTGGGCACGCCGACGCGGCCGGTCTCGCCGGTGGCATACGGGGGCATGTTGTAGTGGAGCATGAAGCGGTCGTGGTACTCGCCCTGCAGCGCGTCGATGATCTGCTCGTCGCGCGCGGTGCCCAGCGTGGCCACCGCCAGCGACTGCGTCTCGCCGCGGGTGAACAGCGCCGAGCCGTGGGTACGCGGCAGCACGCTGGTGCGGATGCTGATCGGGCGGATGGTGCGGGTGTCGCGGCCGTCGATGCGCGGCTCACCAGACAGGATCTGGTTGCGCACGATCTTCGACTCGAGGTCCTTGAACGCGCCATTTGCAGTATTCACGGTCATGGTGTCGGCGCCCTCAGGCAGCACGGCGGCCATCACGGCCTTCTTGATCTCGCTGATGCGGCTGCTGCGCTCCGACTTGCTCTTGATGCGGAAGGCCTCGTTGAGGTCCTTCTCGGCAACCTCGGCGATCTTGGCGACCATCGCCTCGTCGACCGCGGGCGGGGTCCAGTCCCACGGCTCCTTGCCGGCCTCGTCGGCCAGTTCGTTGATCATCTGGATGACCGCCTGCATCTGCTCGTGGCCGTAGACCACGGCGCCGAGCATGACGTCTTCGGGCAGCTGCATGGCCTCCGACTCGACCATCAGCACGCCGTCGGTGGTGCCGGCGACGACCAGGTTGAGCTCGGAGGTCTCAAGCTGGGTCTTGGTCGGGTTGAGAACGTACTCGCCGTCCAGGTAACCGACGCGCGCGGCACCGATCGGGCCGTTGAAGGGCATGCCCGACAGCGCCAGCGCTGCCGATGCGCCGATCACGGCGGGGATGTCGGAGTCGATCTCGGGGTCGATCGACAACACGGTGGCGATGATCTGCACCTCGTTGAAGAAACCCTCGGGGAAGAGCGGGCGGATCGGGCGGTCGATCAGGCGGCTGGTCAGCGTCTCCTTCTCTGAGGGCTTGCCCTCGCGCTTGAAGAAGCCACCCGGGATCTTGCCGGCGGCGTAGGTCTTTTCCTGGTAGTCGACGGTCAGGGGAAAGAAGTCCTGGCCGGGCTTGATGTCCTTGCGGCCGACTGCGGTCACCAGGACGACGGTGTCGTCCAGGCTGACCATCACGGAACCGTGGGACTGACGGGCGACTTCGCCGGTCTCGATGGTCAGCGTCTGCTGACCGAAGGGGATGCTTTTGCGGGTAATGGTCACGATTTCCTCAACATTGAATAGCCGCGGGCTGACACCATGCTTCCGACCTCAGCCCTGAACCTTTGACGGCTGTAAATGAACGGCTTGCGACAGACAAACAAAAACGCGGGGCCGGTTGTCGCGATGGTTTGCGACCGGCGCCCGCGTCAGCGAGACAACAAAAACGATTACTTGCGCAGACCGAGGCGCTCGATCAGGGCCTTGTAGCGGTCATTGCTGCGGCTCTTGAGATAGTCGAGCATCTTGCGACGGCGGCTGACCATCTTCAGCAGGCCACGACGCGAGTGGTGGTCCTTGGCGTTGGCCTTGAAGTGACCGGTGAGGTCGTTGATGCGCGCGGTGAGCAGCGCGACCTGGACCTCCGGCGAGCCGGTGTCGGCGGTGCTTTGCTTGTGCTGGCCGACGATTTCGGCCTTTTGCTGGGTACTGACTGCCATGTTCTGGGTTCCGTGTGACGGGGCGAGCCCGGTTCAGATAAACCGAGATTGTAACTCGGCCGCGGCGCAATCCTCAAGTGCCGTGATGGCTCCCTGGCGACATCAGCCGCAGCGGCTGCAGCACGCCCTCGGCGTCGGCCTCCGCCACGCCGAGAAAGTCGGCATCAGCGTCGCCGGGGCCCCACACCGCCACAGGCTCGCCCACCGGCGCATCCATGACCAAGCGCTGGCCCCAGGCAAAGCGCTGCGCCACCTGCGCATCCGGCAGCCTTAGCAGCGGCAGGTGCGAGACCATCTGCCGCGGGTGCAACAGCATCGCCTCGGCAGCGTCTGCGGCCAGCGCCTCGAAGTCGGCCAGCGGCACCGCCTGCGCCACGGTCCAGCCACTGCTGGCGGTGCGGCGCAAGGCGCCCAGGTGCGCGCCACAGCCCAGCGCCTCGCCGATGTCCTCGGCCAGTACACGGATATAGGTGCCCTTGCTGCAGGTGACGTCGATCACCGCCTCCTGCCCATCGAAAGAGAGCAGCTCGATGACGTGGATGGTCACCGGCCGCGGTGCGCGTTCCAGCTCGATGCCGGCGCGCGCGTATTCGTAGAGGGGGCGGCCGTCGCGCTTGAGCGCCGAGTGCATCGGCGGCACCTGCTCGATGTCGCCGGTGAAGCGCACCATGGCCGCGCGCAGGGCGGGCTCGTCAAATGTCACCGTGCGCTGCTGCAGCGGCTCGCCGTCGGCGTCACCGGTGGTGGTGGTCAGGCCGAAGCGCAGCGTCGCGGTGTAACGCTTGTCGGCGTCGAGCAGGAATCGCGCGAACTTGGTGGCCTGCCCGAAGCACAGCGGCAACAGGCCACTGGCCAGCGGGTCGAGCGTGCCGGTGTGGCCGGCCTTCTCCGCCTGCAGCACGCGGCGGGCGCGTTGCAGTGCGGCGGTGGACGTGATTCCGGAGGGCTTGTCGAGCAGCAGCAGACCGTCGACCGCCCGCCAGCGCGAGCGCGTCGTCAAGTGCCGGAGCCGCTCTTGCGGCGTGCCGGCCTGGCGGCGCCGCTGGTGGCCGGGGCGCCGTCTGCTGCGGGCTCGGCGGGGTGGGCGCGGTCCTCGGCGACTGCCTTGTCGATCAGGGCCGACAGCCGCGAGCCGCGCTCGATCGATTCGTCGAGCAGGAAGCGCAGCTGCGGCGTCTGGTGGATGCTGATGCGGCGTGCCAGCTGGCTGCGCAGAAAACCAGAGGCGCGTCGCAGCACGGCGAGCGAGGCCTGCTGCGCCTCGGCCTCGCCGAACACCGAGACGAACACCTTGGCGTAGGCGAAGTCGGAGGTCAGGTCCAGGCCGGTGACGGTGATCAGGCCGGCGCGCGGGTCCTTGAGCTCGAGGCGGATGATCTCCGCCAGCTCGCGTTGCAGCTGGTCGGCGACGCGCTGGACCCGGCTATCGGCCAAGCGCCCGCCTTACAGCGTGCGCGCGACTTCGACGATCTCGAACACCTCGAGCTGATCGCCCTGTTCGATGTCGTTGAAGTTGCGCAGCGTAAGGCCGCACTCGAAGCCAGCCTTGACCTCTTTGACGTCGTCCTTGAAACGCTTGAGCGAGTCGAGTTCGCCGGTGTGCACCACCACGTTGTTGCGCAGTACGCGCACCTGCGAGCCGCGCTTGACGATGCCGTCGAGCACGTAGCAACCCGCCACCGCACCGACCTTGCTGATGCGGTAGACCTCGCGGATCTCGACCAGGCCGATGATGCTCTCCCGCTTCTCGGGTGCGAGCATGCCGGACAGCGCAGCCTTCACCTCGTCCACGGCCTCGTAGATGATGTTGTAGTAGCGCAGGTCGATGCCGTTGTCCTCGGCAACCTTGCGCGCGCCGGCGTCGGCCCGCACGTTGAAGCCGATGACCACCGCCTTGGAGGCGATCGCCAGGTTGATGTCGGACTCGGTGATGGCACCGACCGCGGCGTGCACGATCTTGACCTGCACCTCGCCGGTCGACAGCTTCTGCAACGCGTGGGCCAGGCCTTCGAACGAGCCCTGCACGTCGGCCTTGATGCTCAGCGGCAGCTGCTGCACCTCGCCCTCGGTCATCTGCGTCAGCATGTTCTCGAGCTTGGCGGCCTGCTGCTTGGCGAGCTTGACGTCGCGGAACTTGCCCTGGCGGAACAGCGCGATCTCGCGCGCCTTGCGCTCGTCACCCAGCACCAGCGCCTCGTCGCCAGCCGCCGGCACGTCCTGCAGGCCCTGGATCTCGACCGGGATCGAGGGGCCGGCGCTCTGCACGGCCTTGCCGGCCTCGTCGGTCATGGCGCGGATGCGGCCGAACACCGAACCGGCGAGGATGATGTCGCCACGCTTGAGCGTGCCCGACTGCACCAGGACGGTGGCGACCGGGCCCTTGCCCTTGTCCAGCCGGGCTTCGATCACCAGACCCTTGGCCGGCGATTCGACCGCCGCCTTGAGCTCCAGCACCTCGGCCTGCAGCAGGACGTTCTCGAGCAGGTCGTCGACGCCCTCGCCGGTCTTGGCCGACACCGGCACGAACGGCACGTCGCCGCCGTACTCTTCCGGCACGACCCCCTCGGTGACCAGTTCCTGGCGCACCCGATCAGGGTTGGCGCCGGGCTTGTCGATCTTGTTGACCGCCACAACGATGGGAACACCCGCCGCCTTGGCGTGGTGAATCGCCTCGCGCGTCTGCGGCATGACGCCGTCGTCGGCGGCCACCACGATGATGACGATGTCGGTGGCCTTGGCACCCCGCGCGCGCATCGCCGTGAAGGCCTCGTGGCCC
>JACCDS011409071.1_pt1 | contig 18190 bp, 22 predicted proteins | sample 7446441 | NCBI WGS metagenome assembly JACCDS01 (sample SAMN15323445, study PRJNA562643) | freshwater metagenome | isolation source: river surface water | place: USA:Blue River Watershed | collected 2017-08-17
AAGGCAGGAAGCAATAGTTTTATAGGCTGTTTTCATGGCGCGCAAGGAAGCGTCGAAGTAACCACAAATTAATGCGAAAAACGATATTCTTCTTGTTATTTATTCCGTTATGGGGCTTTAGTCATTCCTCCCAGTTATCCACCTTTGCACTTGTGAAGGATGAGAAAGGGGTTTGGACAGCTCACGTTAGCGCCTCTTTATCTGCCTTTCAAGCAGTGCTCGCAGATCAAAAAATAAATTCAGCGGAACAATTTCAAAAATCGCTTATTCAATGGTCACGCAAATCGATGCATATTTCCGCAGGGCTATTAAGCCCCATTTTGCTGGAGCAGGGTAGTGTGCATCTGGGCCATCAAACAGATGTAAAGTTTACACTGAAAGGAATGCCATCAAAAGTGGAATCGTTTTCAGTGGAAAATCAGATTTTTCAACAGCTTTCTGGACACGCCATGGTCTTCAAAGTCATTTACCCTACCAGCGAGTCCAACCAAGTTGTATTGACTTCATCGAATGATTTTTCGGCTAATGTAAGCGTGAAATCAACGGGGATAATTATACAGCCTAAAACTAATTTCACGTATTTATATATTCTTTTAATCATCCCTTTTTTACTACTATGTCTATATCTTTTAAAGCGACGCTCAACCAAGGGCTAATGTTTATTTTATTTTTCGCGGCGTCTTGTTCACAAGACGAAACAGCTGTGACTCCCACCGTTGAAGTACCTGCGGTTTACAAAAAAATCTACGGCGCTACAAGTGTCACCAATGATGGTACTTATATCACGATCAAATCGAAGGATTTGCCGGATCATAAAAGCCCCTATTATGCAGCGACGAATGCCTTATATCAAGCTTACTCGGGTACGACTTTTGGCGGGTTAAATTTTGAGAAAAATCCTAATTCCATCATCGAGCAATCAGCGACAATTAAGATTCCAGTTAATCCTGTGGCATCTTCCAATCACGCTGCAACGCCGTTAGGGGTTATTGGAATCGCCCTGAATGGCGTAGCCTTTTTTAATCAATATGCGGGCCCGAATAACCAAGAACTAAAAGGAGAGATGGCCGGATTTGATCAATTTTATGGTCATCCTCAAAATTCTGGTGTCTATCATTATCATGTAGAACCTTTACATTTAACGACAGTGAAGTCATCGAAATCGGGTTTGATGGGCTTCCTTTTAGACGGCTTTCCGGTGTATGGCCCTCAAGAGGAAAATGGTTCCGCCGTGACGAATGCAAATCTAGATGTGTACCACGGGCATTCACACGCTACGGTGGACTATCCAAATGGCATCTACCATTACCACTTTACGACGGAGGCACCCTATTTAAATGGGAATGGTTTTTATGGTACGGCTGGAACTGTTTCTCAATAATGAAATACGTTGTTCTTCTATTTTTTCTGTGGGGCTGCTCTAAATCTGAGCCTGAAATTCTTGTCGAAAAAAAGTATTTCCCATCAGGCAAAATCAGAGAAATTCGGCACGTACAAAACGGCGTGAGGCAGGGATTGCAAACGGCTTATTGGGAGAATGGTCGCAAGCGATTCGTATACATTGCCGTGAATGATGCCTATGAAGGGGAGCTAAAAGAATGGGCAGAAAATGGACAGCTATTTCACCTAGGGCATTATAAAAATGGGCAGGAAGAAGGTATTCAAAAAATGTGGCATTTAAACGGAAAAATCCGCTCGAACTTTATCATTATTAAGGGTCGACGCTATGGTTTATTGGGCACTAAAAACTGTAAAAATGTCAATGAAAAATTGCTGGCTTATTAGTCTTTTCCTGTTGGCTTGTTCAGAAACTCCGGTTTCTAAAATTCCTTATTATAACACTCCCGACTTTACGCCCTATTTTATCTCGGATGCGGAGGCCGATTCTAAAATTTCACACCGCATTAAACCCTTTACATTTTTTAATCAAGATAGTACCCTATTTGAAAGTAAAAGCCTTCAGGGGAAAGTGTATGTGGCGAACTTCATTTTTACGCGTTGTAGTAATATTTGTCCGGATATGACCACCCAAATGAAGCGCATCGAAAAAGCGTTTCATTCGAATTCGAAAGTAGCGCTCGTTTCTTTCACGGTAACCCCTTGGTTTGACGATGTTAAAACGCTCCATAAATTTGCCGATAAATACCAGATCTCTTCATCGAATTGGTCCTTATTAACCGGCAACAAAGAGTCCATCTATACCCTCGCCCGTAAGTCCTTTTTTGTAGAGGAGTCTATCGGCTACAATAAGGACAGCAAAGAGTTTTTGCATACAGAACATGTCGTTTTAGTAGATCAAAAAGGCCGTATACGGGGGATTTACAACGGTACCATTCCTTTGGATACGGAACAATGTATCGAGGACATGAAATTGCTTTTACTCGAATAAAGCTTCTTTATTTTATCAAAAAAATACATTAACTTGAAACTTCATCTGAATTTATAAATTATTAACCATGAAAATTAAATCAATGTTAGTGGTATGTGCCATGATGGCCATGTCATTATTCTCTTTCAAACCTTCTCATCAAGAGGTTCAATCTCCAAAACCTTTCGGCGGCCTAGCCCTATATACTGTTCGTGATGCGATGAAAGATGCGCGTGCGACGCTTGAAAAAGTAGCACAAGCGGGGTATGTCAACGTAGAATCTGCGGGGTATAATAACGGTAAGTTTTATAATTTATCTCCAGCGGATTTTAAAGCGCTTTTGGATGAAATGAAATTAACACCTATTTCAGCACACCAAGGATCGGTTACGTTTGAAAATATTGATCAACAAATTGCCGACTTGAAAACAGCGGGTTTCAAGTACTTCGTAGTTCCAGTTCCCCCAATGGGTTTGTTTGGGTTTGACAGTGTGAACAAGCGTATGACGATGAAGGGTGGCGCAAAGAATTTGGCAGAAATATTAGACAAATTAGGCGAGAAATGTACAGCTGCTGGACTACAGTTATTGTATCACAATCATGATTTCGAATTCATCAAAGATGCAGAGGGTGTTGTGACGATCGACTATTTATTGGAGCATTGCAATCCAAAGAATGTCAACTTTCAAATGGATTTATACTGGGTAACTAAAGCAGGCGCTGATCCTGTTGCGTATTTTAATCGCTACCCAGGTCGTTTCAAAATTTGGCACGTGAAGGATATGGATGACCAAGGTCGCTTCGCTCCAGTAGGCAATGGAAAGATAGATTTCAAACGTATTTTAGACAACAAAAAATTGTCTGGAATGCAGTACTATTTCGTAGAACAAGATGCTTGTTTCAATGAAACGGCTTTAGAAGCTATTGTTATTAGCCACAAAGGATTAGAAAAAATCGGATTTAAATAGATTGTTTTAAATGAATAAGGAGCCTCGCAAACGCGAGGCTTTTTATATTTAAAGCATCAGGTAATTTTATGCGATTTATGGAGAATGATAATTAATTAGCGTCTATTCTTCTTCAGCCCCCCTTTTTATCTCATTTATTTCACGAAATTCTTAATTGAATTGACGACTTTTCCAGGTACCTCTTCCATGGGTACGTGACCAACATTTGGGTAGATTTCCGCCCGACTGCCTTGAATATCTTTCAAGAAATTAGCCACATTATTTACCCCGATTAAGTTATCCTTATCTCCCCATAAGATTAAGGTTGGCGTTTTGATATCTTTTATTTTGGGCACATTTGAATTTAAGAATCGCTTAGATCCACCCGTAAATGAACCTTTAAATATTTGCAGCGCAGCCGCCCGGTTACCTTCCCTGATCGCGACATCGTGGAAGCGCTCCACTTGGGCATCTGTCACACGAGCCGGATCAAAATATACCGTCTCTAAACTTTTTCGTACCAGAAATTTGGGGGTTGCATAAAGCAATAAATTGTTGATGACCGGTGTCGATGCAATGGTAAATCCCAAAGATCCGCTCTCCCCTTTTTTGGGATAACCCGCCGCGTCAATTAAGACCATTTTGGCAAGCCCCTTCGGGTTGTGTAAAGCATAATTCCAGGAGATGGCGCCACCCATGGAATTGCCAACTAATATAAAGCGCTTGATGTGTAATCGAGTGGTAAACGAATCGATGAATTTAGAGAAGTAGTCAAAATTATAGGCATTTTCTGGTGATGGTCCCGTCAGTCCAAATCCCGGTAAATCTAAACTGATTACGCGGCGCTCCGACTTTAATCCTAGTGCCACGCTGTCCCAGGTATTCAATGAGGACGACATGCCATGTAATAAAATTAAAGGTACCGAATCCGTTTGGACACCCTCATCGCGGTAATGTACTTTCATTCCTAAAATGGGCATGAACTTAGAATCTTGATTGGCATAAAGCGGAATCAATTCCTCAACCGGACGATCTTTTTCACAAATGATAAGCAATAGAATAAATAAGAGGCCGATTATTCCGCCGATAATTTTTGAGGCAAGTTTCATGCTTGGTAAGTTTTGAAGGCCAAAAATACAGGATTCTCATTCTTTTAAATCAAATCGCATATTAAATCTTCTATTTTTGTGTCTTCCATTTCAAATCCCATGAAGCGTATAATTTTCGCCCTTTTGCTTTTCAGTTATTGTGCTACCGGTCAATATATTTCAGATCGGTTGCTTGTCAACAAGCTATCTGAAAATACGTTTATACATACTTCCTATTTACAAACGGATGATTTTGGCAAAGTTCCTTGCAATGGGTTGTTGGTGCGCAATGGCCAACATGTTGCGATCTTTGATACACCGACCAATGATTCCAGCTCCATTGAATTGATTCGTTGGGTTAAGGAAGTTTTGAAATGTCAGATAGTGGCGGTCGTTCCAACTCATTTTCACAATGATTGTTTAGGGGGCCTTGCAGCATTTCATACGGCAGGAATTCCTTCTTTGGCAAATGAAAAAACAATTGAACTCGCACAAAAGAATCAGATGGTTGTTCCTCAGAAAGGGTTTCGTGGGTCAACAAGTTTATCCGTTGGGGCCCAACAAGTACTCCTTAATTTCTTTGGAGAAGGGCATACTCGTGATAATGTTGTCGCTTATTTTCCTAGCGAGCAGGTATTGTTTGGGGGTTGCCTGATTAAAGAAATGGGAGCTAACAAAGGGTATTTAGGTGATGCAAATGTTAATGCCTGGTCGGCAACAGTGGCAAAAGTACAACAAGCCTATCCACAGATTAAGCACGTTGTTCCAGGTCATGGGGCAGCAGGGGATTCGAAATTACTGGCATATACCCGTCAGCTTTTTATGAATCCTTAAGGATTTTTATAGCCCATAGACAGTCCGACATCTCCTGTGATTTTCAATTGGACATTGACTGTTTTTTCGGAAGCGTTATCAATTCGCAAAGCCGTGTTTTTCTCCACACGAATAAATAATTCCTCATTGGGTTTAACCTGCACGGGCGAATGTTGTCCTCCCCCTATCGGACACCTCCATGCTGTTACTTCTGTTTTCGATATGTTTTTCAGGTTAACCGAAAAAGAGCCATGCTGATTATTCCCCAAAATAAAGGCATTATTGGCCGCAATCGTGGTGGTTGAGTGTAATCGGGTAAAAGGCAAATACTGACATGCCGAAAACATCAGACATGCGACAATGAAAATGTATTTGTTCATGTAGAAGAGTTAAAAGGATTGGTAGAGGGCATCCAATGCATGAGCTAATGTCCAATCCTTATCCGTTACCTTATTCCCCGCATCGTGCGTACTTAAGGATACATGAATTTGATTATAGGTATTTGTCCAAGTGGGATGATGATCTGCTTTTGAAATTATTAAAGCAGCTTGTTGCATGAATTCCATCGCGGATTCAAAGGTATCAAACCGATAAGTTTTTTCTAAGCTGTTCTCGTTATTCGTCCAATTAGTCATGGAATGCTTTTTAATGAAAACATGCTTTACGCTGATTTGTTTTCAACGACGTTTAATCTCGCTTTCCTTTGAAGTAGGCGAACATGGCCATCGCATGCCCATGGCCTAAATCGAAATCGGTCTTCAGCCAATCCGTAATTTCAGTTGCTTTCACGTCTAATTTGCCTCCTTTTAAAAATCCTTTTCCTTCTGCAAGGCGAACAAATTCTTCGGGAGTTTTGCCTGTTTTGGCTTGAATGTTATCGAGGTAGGCTTGAAATGACATGGGATAATTTGGTTCTAAATTTATTAAATAGTTTGATTACTATAACGAAATATTGTGAGAGGCGATGTTCTCTTCCTGCTGATTTAACGAAGAATTAATAAGCCATCAAAATTCTGCAAACAAAATCAAAACTAGTTAGTTAGAGACCATGGAAAATTCAATCATTTTCCATCAGCTCTTATGAAAAGAAACGAATTTTTGTCCACGTTTACAGGCGGGTTTTCAGCTGCATGTGTATCATGTTTAGCTTTATCCTGTTCGAAAGATGAAAGCGGAGCACCTAGTGCGGTAAATATGCCCAATACCTCTTCGGGCCTCTCCATAAATTTAGATTCGGAGCTGAAGTCGATTAATGACTTTGTTGCTAAGAGCGGATATATCATCATTCGCACGGCAAGTGGAAATACACCAACAAGTTTTTTGGCGGTTTCATCTGTATGTCCCCATGCTGGAGCAACGGTTGAATATAAACAAACAAGTACTTCATTTTTGTGTTCAACGCATGGCTCTACCTTTAGTGCCACAGGTGCATTAGTTTTGGGCCCCGCAACGCGTGGCCTTTCGAAGTTTGAAGTTGAAATAATAGGTACAACATTACGCCTAAAGGCCTAAGTGTATTAATATAATTAATGCAAACCATAATGAAATTAATTTTTTTTAATTAATCAGTCATTCTAAGTTTGTGCCATAGACATTCACTGTGGGATTTCAGTTGGATTTTTAATTAATGAAAAGGGGGTTCATTAAAGCCAAGCATTTTTTGCTTGGCTTTATTTATTCAAAGTGATTTTTCTTAATCGCGTCTTTATTTTCTATCACGTAGTTCATGAAAGCTCTTGCGACAGGAGAAGGGTTTTTCTCCTTATGCCAGATTAATTTCCAAGTCGTTGTAATGGGTAATCCACTACGAGGAATAACGGCTAATTGTCCATTTTTTAATTCGTTCTTTATCCCAATCATCGGCATAATTGAATAACCGAGTCCAGCCATCACGGCCTGTTTTACGGCCTCATTTGACTGCAATTCAATTTTCTTCAACACGTGAATTCCTTGTTTTTTCAAATAGGTTTCCATGATTTTGCGGGTTCCAGAACCATTTTCACGAAAGATTAAGGGCAACTCTTTGTTGAATTCTTGAAACGCGAAAGTAGGCTTACGCCCCGCTGTACTGGCATTTCCTACGAGCACCAAGTCATTTTCCAGGATATCAATGTATTCAAAACTTGGGCTATTGATATCCGTTGAAATAAGGCTAAAGTCGACCTCATTATTCTCTAAACTATGAAATACTTTTTCGCGGTTTGTGACATCAATGCTGATTTCTACGCCCGGATTGTTTTGCAAGAAATCAGTTAAAAAGTAGGGTAAGACATATTTGCCCGTTGACACAATCGAGACTTTCAAACGACCCAATAATTGATCCTTAAACGCCATGGTTTTATAGTTGATGGCATATACTTGATCTATAATTCCCTCCGCAGATTTAGCGATTTCCATCCCAAAATCAGTGATGTATATTTTCTTCCCAATGATTTCAATCAATGGAATTTCAAATTGTGCTTGGAAGTTTTTTATCTGAATAGATACCGCCGGCTGAGTTAAATTTAATTCCTCTGCCGCCTTCGTGATACTCATGGTTTGTACCACCTTGAGATAGATCTGTAATTGATTCAGTGTATAATTCATAAAAGGGTCTAATGTATTTCATTATAAACTTAAATAAAAATTATCTAACTGCATCGTATTATTTTGCAAATAAATAATCAATCAAATGAAAATAGCATTTAAAGGGATCATGTTAGCTCTTCATGTTTTGGGTATTTTATTCGGGTTATATGGTTATTTTCAGTTGGCCGATCCCATCAACGAGAAGCTTACCTTAAGTCTCCTAATTTTTCTTTTATTGAATTTTATCCGGCTCATTCAACAGCCACAATAATCCGCCCACATGTCAAATTTTGAGTTATTAATTTTTAATTTAAAAAATCCCACACTGCTATTTTTCTTATTGGGTGTTGTGGCAAAAATGGTCAAAAGCGACCTAGAAATTCCAAAAGCATCCAAAGGATTTATTGCTCTTTATTTGCTTTTCTCTATTGGTTTTAATGGTGGTTCAGAGTTGGCTGTAACTGGCATAACCTACGAAGTTATCCTTCATTTAATTTTTGGATTTCTGTTGGCAACGCTAATACCCCTTTACGCCTTTTTTATCTTAAAAATTAAATTAAACTCGTATGATGCCGGGGCTATTGCTTCGTCCTATGGATCGGTGAGCGCGGTTACCTTTGTCACCGCTGTTGCATTTTTAGAAATGAACCAGTTAAAGGTTGGCGGCGAAATGGTTGCAGTTATGGCTTCCATGGAATTTCCAGCCATCATCATGGGCGTTATACTCATGAACCTTTTTCCTGAAAGAACGGAAGACACCCCCGTAAAAACACCTTGGCGATCTGCCTTTAAACATTCGTTGACGAATGGAAGTGTACTCATGATTTTTGGAAGTCTACTCATTGGTTTTATTTCTGATTCAAACCAGTCGGTCGGAATTAAACATTTTACCTCCGATATTTTTAAAGGGTTCCTAGCTATTTACCTGTTGGACATGGGGATGGTGGCTGCCAGCCGCTTTTCAGCATTTAAAAAACAGGGGGCATTTTTACTTTGCTTTGCCTTATTTATCCCCCTTCTGAATGGCATACTCACGGCCTATGGGAGTCAGTTTATTACGAATAATGAAGCAAACCGACTCATATTTGCCGTTCTTGCTGCAAGTGCTTCTTACATTGCCGTTCCCGCGGCCATGCGTTTAGTAGCCCCCAAGGCCGACCCCGGAATGTATATTCCCATGGCGCTTGGGGTAACTTTTCCGGTAAACATCACCATTGGAATGCCCTTGTTTTTACAGATCATTCATGGATAGTTTGCACTTATTTTCAGGTCGGCAAATTGTCATCGCCACCAAACATGGCAAGGAGCAGGTCATTGCACCTCGATTAACAAATGAATTAGGTTTGCACTGTTTGGTGCCCGAACAATTTGACACTGATTTATTCGGCACCTTTTCCGGTGAAGTGGATCGAGTGGACACCCCAATGGAAACCGCTAGAAAGAAATGTCAGATGGCCATGGATTTGACTTCAGTGGATTTGGCGATTGCTTCTGAAGGTTCATTTGGTCCACATCCTAGCATCCCATTCATCCCAGCTCACGAAGAATATTTGCTTTTAATCGACAAGAAAAATAAGTGGGAATTCGTCGTTCGAAAGCTAGAAACGAAAACGAATTATCGTCAAATAACGCTTGATTCAACCGATTCGTTATGCGCATTCATGGCACTTACTAAATTCCCTACGCATGCGCTCATTGTCAAGAAAAGTGCCGAAGACCCGACAGACTGTGTCAAAGGGATCATCCAAGAAGACATACTTTTTCATACCGCAGAAACATTGATCGAACGTTTTGGGAAATGCCATGTAGAAACCGATATGCGTGCCATGCACAATCCTACTCGAATGGAGGTAATTGAAGAGATGACTAAGTCTTTGATCCAGCAAATTCAAACAGCATGTCCCACATGTCAAGCGCCTGGATTCCGACTTACAGAATTTATTCGAGGTCTTCCATGTGCCTATTGTGGCGAAGCTACCCGAAGTGTCAAAGCCGAGATTTATACATGCCAAAGTTGTTCCTATACCGAATCTAGGATTCCTGGACATGCTATGTTGAAAGAAGACCCCATGTATTGTGATTATTGTAACCCCTAAATTTTTATGATTACCACTGATGTTTCCATTATTTGCGAGCGCCTGAAGCAGGGAGACCTCATCGGTTTACCTACGGAAACCGTCTATGGTCTTGCCGCAAATGTATTTAACTCAAATGCCGTTTCGCAAATATTTAAAACCAAAAATAGACCGACCTCAAACCCATTAATTGTGCATGTGGCTTCCATTAGTCAGGCCCGCGCCTTAGTAAAACGATTTCCCGAAAAGGCGAATCAACTGGCAAAAGCGTTTTGGCCAGGACCCTTGACAATGGTTCTTCCCAAAAGTCAAACGGTTAGTTCATTGGTCACCGCGAATCAAGAAAACGTAGCCATCCGAATCCCCAATCACCCAACCGCCTTGAGCCTCTTAAATCAATTAGATTTCCCACTGGTAGCTCCAAGCGCAAATCCATTTAATCGAATTAGCCCTACGTCCGCCGAACATGTGGAGTCCTATTTCCCATCCATTTATACGTTGGACGGAGGATCTTGTCAGTCAGGGGTGGAATCTACGATCGTTGGCTTTGAGGGCGATGAAGTCGTATTGATGCGACATGGTGCTTTTTCCATCGAAGACATTGAAGCGTGTGTTGGCCGTATTTTAAATCGAACTTCGGGCTCCGAAAAAGCATTGGTTCCGGGCCAGCATAAAAAACATTATGCCCCAAATTGTGAATTAATTGTCACCTATGAGCCCCTATTTATGCTCAGTGCGATCAAACAAAAGAAGGTGGGGATTCTTTGGTATAAAGCCGTTCAAATCGAAAGTATTCATGTGGATGTAAATAGGGTCCTCGCTCCGAGCGGCGACTTAGCCGAAGCTGCCCAAAATCTCTTTGCCTCGCTCCATACGCTAGATGCCATGGGCCTTGATTTAATTATTGTCGAAAGACTTCCAGCCCACGGACTTGGAATCACAATCAATGATCGTTTGGATCGCGCAGCTACCAAATGAAAAAATACCTTCTCACAAACGCCCTCCTGGTAAACGAAGGGCAACAAAAACATTCAGACGTTCTCATTTCCGGAGAACGCATCGAGCAAATTTCAACCTGTATTAGTGATCCCCACGCCCAGGTCATTGATCTCCATGGAAATTACCTTATTCCAGGCATGATCGATGATCAAGTGCATTTCCGAGATCCCGGCTTAACGTATAAGGCTGATATTCAAACCGAATCCATGGCTGCTATTGCCGGAGGAATCACCTCCTTTATGGACATGCCCAATACCATCCCCAACACGCTAACCCGGGAATTATTGGAAGAAAAGTACCAACGAGCCGCGACAAAATCCATGGCCAATTATTCCTTTTTCATGGGGGTTACTGCGGCGAATTTAGAGGAAGCTTTACGCGTAGACAACGAACATGTTTGTGGAATAACTGACGATGGACTCTATCTGGAAAAACAAGAAATCCTGGCCAGTAACCCCGAATACCTTGAAAAATTATTCGCACGTGCAGAAACCTTGGTTGCCTTGCATAGTGAGGACGATTCAATTATTCGGAGGAATTTGAGTTATTATCACCAACAATACGGAGACGATATTCCGGTCAAATTTCACCCGGCCATTCGTACCGCTGAGGCATGTGAGGCGGCAACCCGGCGGGTATTAGAAATTCAAAAAAAGCACAACAACCGACTTCATTTTTTCCATATCTCCACAGGTGCAGAAGCGAAATTATTTAGCCCTGGCCCGATTGCCGATAAGCGTGTCACGGCGGAAGCCTGTGTACATCATTTGTGTTTTTCGGATGCCGACTACCAATCATTGGGCAGTAAGATCATGTGGAATCCTTCTGTAAAATCCGAGGACGACCGCTTGGAATTATTGAAAGCCATAGAAGATGGACGGATCGATCTCATTGCGACTGACCACGCTCCACATAGCCTCGAGGAAAAAATCGGGAATTATCTGAATATCAAATCAGGGGCTCCTATGGTCCAACATGCCCTTTTAATGCTTTTTGAACTTGTTGGCCGTGGAGAATTATCCTTGACCACCTTAGTTGCGAAAACAAGTCATCGGGTTTCAGATTGCTATCGAATGGTCGATCGCGGTTATATCCGAGAAGGCTATTTTGCCGACCTAGTGGAAGTAGCACCTACGACTCCTTGGTCAGTCACAACAGAATCTCTGCACTTTAAATGTGGTTGGGCGCCGACCGTGGGTCGAACCTTTCAAAATCAAATTAAGCGAACCTTCGTGAGCGGCACGCTTTGTTATGAAGCGGGAAGATTTACATCTGTTCAACCAGGAAAAAGATTACAATTTGCCAAAATTAGATAGTAAGCAAATGCATTATTTTGTCACCGGAATAGGAACCGAAATAGGAAAGACGATTGTCTCCGCCATCGTCACGGAATACCTTCAAGCGGATTATTGGAAACCAGTGCAATCAGGAGATTTGGATTGGACGGACACCATGAAAGTACAAGCATTGATCTCCAATGAACGTACTGTCTTTCATCCGGAATGCCACCGGCTGCAAGCGCCACTTTCCCCTCATGCTTCGGCTGCTTTGGATGGAGTGGAAATTAAACTTTCAGATTTTACATTACCGCAGACATCTAATCATTTAATTGTTGAGGGAGCCGGAGGTTTGATGGTGCCGCTAAATGAGCAAGATGTGATGCTGGATCTCATCCAACAACTTCAAATTCCAGTCATCCTTGTTTCAAGAAATTATCTTGGAAGTATAAATCATACCCTCTTATCGATTGAGGCTTTGAAGCATCGTCAAATTCCGATTGCCGGAATTGTATTTAATGGAGAGCCCAACCCCGCCACCGAATCATTCATCGAAAATGACAGTCATTTGCCCGTTTTATTTCGAGTAGGACAATTCTCGGAAATTACCCGAGAATCCATTCGTCATTTTGCCAATCAGTTAGACAAACACCTGTTCATTTGATAATCCCGAAATTTGCTCGCAACTTCAGGGACTAATTGATCCGATGTCCCCGAATTTATATATAAGTCGATTGCGTTTTTTAGTAGGTTTTTGCTTACTATTTTTCGCACGATCGCATACTCTTTCTGGCCAAAAATTAGGCAGGGGAATTAACCTGGGGAATATGTTCGAAGCCCCTAATGAGACCGCTTGGGGAAATCCATTTAAAGAGGTTTATATCTCACAAATTGCAGAGCTTGGCTTTAACCATATTCGCGTACCCATCCGATGGGATGTGGCTGAACGCACTCAATTAACTCCTCCCTATACCGTCAATCCACAGTTTTTAGCTCGGATTAAATCAGTCGTGGACCTTGCTATCAGCAAGCATCTTTATGTCATCATAAACATGCATCACCACGAGGAATTATTTACAAATCCTTCTGCTGCCAAACCTCGTTTTATCAGCCAATGGCAACAGATTTCATCGTATTTCAAAGACTACGATAATCACTTATATTTTGAGGTTTTGAATGAACCACATGATGCTCTTTCTTCCGCATTATGGAACACTTATTTTGCAGATGCACTAAAAGAAATTCGAAAAACGAATCCTTCACGTAAGGTACTTTTAGGCACGGCTTCCTATGGAGGCACAGGTGGTGTGCGCGATTTAAATCCCCCCAGTGACCCCAACCTGATTTTGAGTTTACATTATTACAACCCATTTAATTTTACTCATCAGGGTGCCGATTGGGCCGGTAATATGGATAAATACATTGGTACTAAATGGGAAGATTTGGCTTGGGAACGAAATCAGGTAATTGCTGATTTTGAATATGCCATCCAGTGGGCGAAAGAAAAAAACATGCCGCTAGATGTAGGCGAATTTGGGAGCTATGAATTAGCGGACATCGATAGTCGAGTGAAATGGACCACCTTCATAGCACGCTGGTTGGAATCCCAAGGAGCGAGCTGGGCCTATTGGGAATATTCAGCCGGTTTTGGAATTTACAATCCATCAACGAACACGTTTAAAGCACCACTCGTTGACGCACTCCTAAAAAATCCTCTACCCGCAGCGAAGGTCTTACCCACCAAAAATATATATTCATTAAGCGGGCAATCTGGTTGGAATCTTAATCTAAATTCAGGTGCTGGGGCTAACTTGAATTCGATCGCGGCGGGTTTGCAGGTTATTATGAACAAAGTGACTGGGACCGCTTGGCATATTCAATTAAGTCGGTCAGGCTTTCCCCTCTCGTTCAAAAACCGCTATGTAGTTAAGGTCAAAGCGAAGGCAGACAAACCCATTTCCATCACCTCCTATATGGGCCGATCTTCTAGCCCCTACAATGCCTATAGTTCCTACAACACCCATGCCCTAGAACCTATCGAAAAGGAGTTAACTTTTGTCTTCACGATGGGTGAAGCGTACGATGCGAACGCCCGTTTGGTTTTCGATTTGGGGGCCGACTTAGCAACGGTTCAAATTAATTCCATCCAAGTAGAAGAGGTGCTTGAAGACCTGACGCTCGGAACGGAAGAGCCTACTTACCTAAACTCGGTTTATCCAAATCCCTTTCATCATGCATTGAATGTCAAGGGAGCAGGGGAAAGAATGATAAGGTTGGTCGACATAAAAGGACGGATTCATCACCAGCAGCATATATTGGGTAACGCGACGTTGGATTTTTCATCAATCCCAGCCGGTGCGTATTTAATGCAAATCATTGGCAAAAATCTGGAGACTGAGTCTCATCTGGTTGTCAAAGAATAATTGCTATTTTGGCTGAATATCGCTCGCTCGCTCAAAAACCTGTTGGACCATCCCTTGATCATATGCGTTTGTGCGGACACAACGAAAAGCTACCGGAGTTTTTAATTCGCCGAATAATCGAATCCCCTCGCCCAATAAAACAGGTATCGTCGTGATAGTCATCGTGGAAACTAGATCCGCTTGCAAAAAGGATTGAATGACTTTGCCTCCGTCGAGGTAGAAATGATGATAACCTTGCGTATTCAGGTAAGCGCTCACTTCTTCTAAGGTACCCTGTACCAACTCCGCTTTTCCTTCTAATTCGACGGGTATTTTTTCAAGGGTTTGACTCCAAACAAACACGGGTTTGGTATAGGGCCAAGCCACCCCAAAACTCAATACCGTTTCAAAACTCTTTCGCCCCATCAGTAAGGCATCGACTTGATCCATGAAAGCTTCATATCCCATATCGTTATTTTCAGGCATGGGAAACGTATCTAGAAAGGCGACACCGCCCTTAACATCGGCAATGAATCCATCTAGACTTGTAGCTATAAACACGTGGTGATGTCTGTTCATCGGTGATGCGGTGGTTCAAATGGAACGGAAAATACTAAGTAATAAATACTTGCCATTGCCATTAATCCTAGAAGCAGAACTAGGCACACAAATTGCCAATGGCTGGGTAATTTTGAAGAAATTCTATACGCAACAATCCCTCCTATTGCGTTTAACAGGATATCATCTAGGTCGAAAATACCTAAGTTCAGTACTTTTTGTGTGCATTCAATGGCCAAAGCAAGACTAAAACTTATTAGGGAGATTTGACGAAGCGACACATATTTGCTACTTAATGTATATAAAAATCCAACTGGGAAAAGTAAAACAAGATTCCCTGCCAAATTTAGGCCCGTAATGAGAAGTCCCTTATCTCCCCGAAAATAAGCCATGATCGTTTCGAAAGGAACCCAATTCGCTGGCCCTGTTTGTGTTCCGCCAAAATAAAAACGCATATTCCCCACCAAAACCATGTCCATGTCTTTGAAGACAACGAATTTTAGTAAAAAGAGCAGGTAAATGAAAGCAGTTATTCTTGCTAATTTTTCCATTAGGATAACAAATACAAATTCAAAGGTAAATTAAAATGGGTATTTATTTGAATTTCAGTAAGTTTGGAAACGAGAACCTATTAACCTACATGAAACAATTACAAACACTCGATTACGTCGTATTTCTACTCTATTTTGTTTCCGTCACTAGCTATGGCTATTGGGTGTACCAACGGAAAAAGAAGGCAGAAATTTCGACCAAAGACTTTTTCCTCGCCGAAGGATCCCTGACCTGGTGGGCCATCGGAGCCTCTTTATTAGCCTCGAATATTTCTGCGGAACACTTCATTGGTATGTCCGGCTCCGGATTCGCCATCGGCTTAGCCATCTCCTCCTACGAATGGATGTCGGCCGCCGCTCTCGTGATCGTGGCCATTTTCTTTGTCCCTATCTTCCTGAAGAACAAAATCTATACGATGCCACAGTTTTTGTCGCAACGCTACAACAATACCGTCGCGACAATCATGGCCGTTTTTTGGCTGTTACTCTATGTCTTTGTCAACCTAACTTCGATCCTGTATTTAGGGGCTTTGGCGATTGAAAGCATCACATCCATTCCCTTTTTATATGCCATGATAGGCCTCGCCCTATTTGCCATCTTCATTACTTTGGGTGGTATGAAGGTGATCGGTTACACCGATTTTATCCAGGTGATTGTCTTGATTATTGGTGGATTAGTCGTGACGTATTTGTCTCTCGACATGGTCTCAGATCGCTTTCAAAGTGGCGGTGTTTTCGGAGGTTTGTTGGAGCTTCGCACCCAGGCCGACGACCATTTTCACATGATCTTTTCGGAGGGTGATAAATATTACGACGCGCTTCCCGGTTTTGCCATTTTGTTTGGCGGGATGTGGATCAATAACTTGAATTATTGGGGATGCAATCAATACATCGTTCAAAGGACGCTGGGTGCCGACTTGCCCACGGCTCGTTCCGGGATTTTGTTTGCCGCCTTTTTGAAATTATTGATGCCCTTAATTTGTGTGATTCCAGGTATCGCGATGTATGTCTTATACCAAAACGGAGCCTTCCAAAACGAAATGACCATCGCAGGAATCGTTAAGCCTGATCATTCCTATCCAACGCTGATGAACCTTCTTCCTGCCGGATTGAAAGGATTATCTTTTGCGGCGTTAACTGCGGCGATCGTTGCCTCCTTAGCAGGGAAAAGCAACAGTATCTCCACCATCTTTAGCTTAGACATTTATAAGAAATCACTCAATCCAAATGCCACCGAAGCTCAAACTGTTTGGGTTGGTCGCATGGCAATCTGGGTTTCGTTTGGTATTGCCTTAGTAATCGCGCCGCAATTACGTCAGCTCGAACAAGCGTATCAGTTCATTCAAGAGTATTCGAATTACTTGACGCCAGGGGCCTTCGCCTTGTTCTCTTTGGGACTATTTTGGAAGCGGACTACCTCATCGGCCGCCATTGTGGCAGCCGTTGCCTCCATTCCATTAGTTGTATTATTCAAGAATCTACATACGTTCATCGGCGGAAATCCGATTCCTTTCTTAAATGTGACGATGTGGGTTTATTTGATCTTAGTGGCTCTGATGGTCTTGATCTCTTTGGCAGACCGTAGCTCAATTAATAATCCAAAAGGTTTAGATGTGGAGCGCGCCGACTTCCTTGTATCGAAGCAATTTGCGATCATCTCCATCTTAGTGATGGGAATTGTAGCTGCGCTATATACCGTATTTTATTAATGCGTTTTGGGGGCAAATTTCTTGCCCCCAAAACCCTATAAAACCTTTTCCGTATCCGTTGTGAACAACCGCGTACTCACGGTATAGGTACCTCCGTTGGGATCCTTATATTTCAAATCCATGTAAAATGCTTGATATCCTTTTTTCACATAAGGAATCGTATACTTGACCGTAGACCCCTCATATTTTACCCGACGCGTCAGCCATAAATTATTTCTAAAATCCCGATCTGCCGAAGTCGTTGCCCAAATAGCCGCCTCCACCAAATCATTCGGATTGGCCTGAACAGATAGCTCAAATCCCTCCGTGGTTTTATTCACGGCCCAGGTGCTCACAGGATATTCCTTATTTTGTAACGTCAAACCAAAGAACGCACTTAAGCCTTCCAACGCCTGTTTTCCTCCTGCCAAATCATGCCCAGCATTTGGTACATAATGGATTAAGTTTTTACCAGGAATTTGATCAAAATAATGTTTAATCGCATCGGCTGTCCAATAAGGGTCGTTTGTGCCAACGAATATCATCTTGGGAACAGTTAGTTTTTCCTTGTACGAATAAGGGTCAATCATCGCCGTTATCGCTTTTCCATCCGGACTAGACGTGCTTTGCGGAATACCTATCTTGACATAGTCCTCAATTTGATCACTGTATTCGCCGTAAGTCTCAAATTGATAACTTAAGGTTTTTGGCATGTTCAACATATCAATCACCATCGGGCCAATCGCCTTCACACGCTTGTCATCAATCGCACTAGATAACCAAGTAGTCCAACCGCGTTTTGAGGCACCAGCAATGACAAAATTGGTAATCGGATGTTTTGTTTTTTGTGCGACAAA
>JACCDS010674562.1_pt1 | contig 18183 bp, 6 predicted proteins | sample 7446441 | NCBI WGS metagenome assembly JACCDS01 (sample SAMN15323445, study PRJNA562643) | freshwater metagenome | isolation source: river surface water | place: USA:Blue River Watershed | collected 2017-08-17
CTGGTGACACCGTAACTAGTTGATTAGTCGCGTTATTTACTGGATTACATAATTCAGGTTGTAATACAGGTAACAATAATGTTTTAAAACCATACAACATATCTGTTGCCATGGTCGTACCAATAAGGTCTTTCACATTCGATTTAACGGTAACTTGGTAGTTAGTGTTAAAATCCAATGCTTGACTAAAAGTAATTTTGAAAGTCGATGGACTCACTTGACTAATGCTATAGGCAGGAACTGTTCCCCCTCCGACTTTACTAATCAAAATAGTAGAAGTGTTCAAAGTAGAGGCATCCATGTCTTTATTGAACTTTAAAACTGGTGAAACCGTAACAAGCTGATTAGTTGCGTTGTTTACCGGACTACATAATTCAGGTTGTAATACAGGCAACAATAGCGTTTTAAAACTATACAACATATCACCTGTCATCGAATTACCAATCACATCATTTACATTCCATTTAACTGTAACTTGGTATTCAGAGTTATAATCTAAAGGTTGATTAAATGTAATTCTAAAACGCAAAGGAGTAATCTGACTAATGCTATACGCAGACGTTGGAAGAGTTCCACCACCAATTTTATTAATCAAAATAGTAGAAGAGGTCAAAGTAGCCAAATCCATCGCTTTATTAAACTTCAATACAGGAGATACTGTAACAACTTGATTTTCGGCTCTGTGAACAGGCAAGCAAGATTGTGGTTGTAATTCAGGCAACCATTTCACTTCCTTATATACTCGCACCCAATCACAAGCAGCAAATGTACCATCAATTTGTTCCCTATCCAATGGACCATCAAACCAAGAAACAACAGTACTTAACTGTGCTGGATAAAGGGCATTAGTACTAGGTGAAGTAACACCAGCTGTTGCAGTAGTTGAAGCCCATTTACCATCTAATGATGTTAAGACACCGTAAGGCTTACCATCCCACACGTAAAAAATATCATTCTCGCCAGTATAACCCCCATTGGTATGAAAATCGTCTGACAAATTATCTTCGGTATTAAACATATATTGACTACGCCAAGGCTCTGCCAAAAAGTAATTATTAGTACCAACGGCGTTTGGATAAGCTCCTTCGTTATAATTGTTGTCGCCTGCAGCACCACCACTTGACCAAAAGGAAGTATGAGAACCAAAACATTTCGGGTATTTGTATCTTGACTCAAAGAAACCTCGATTTTGTTTAAAAGTGGAAGTTATATTTCCACTACTGTACGGAACATCGTGATTATCTAAATAATTATAACCTTTGAATACCCCATCTTCCACCACACAATTTTCTTTCCATTTAGCTGAGAACGGGGCAAATCGAACATAATCATCACAAGACCATTTAGTAAAATCAAGTTGATTACCATCAAATTCATCACTAAAGGTAAGTTCCCAATCACATTTACGATTAGTAGGCCCTGAATTAAGAATATTTTCTCTAAATTCTTTAAGCAATGAAGCTACTTCAGCACGCTTCAAGGTTTGCTGCGGAAGCAACATATTATTAATAGGTATCAATACTCTACATTCTGTCATACGTGCAACAGCTTCGCGAGCAAATTCACTAACAGAACTAGCATCACCATAATTAGGTAAAATTTGTGCCGGATCTGTTTTAAACAAATTTCGAACATTGGTATAACGACCTGAAAATTCCATAGCATTCAGCATGAGCTGTGCAGCAAATTCACGGGTCACAATATCTGTTGGGTAAATTTTGCTGGCATCAGGCAAGCCGTACAATAATCCATTCTTTTTAGCAATACCAATAAACCCTTTATTAACATCTGTATCTGCCACATCAGTATAGGTTGGCAAAGTAGTATCAGGATTTAATCCCAATATTTTAGCCATAGTCGTAATAAAATCAGCTCGTAGCATTCCGTTATTAGGCGCAAAAGTAGTGGTAGTAACGGGCACCATGAATCCTTTCTTCACCATCACACTGATGTCGTGTTCTGCTGCGATTCCTTTCGTATCCGAAAACACCTTATCAGTATAATATGGAAACGAAGTTACCACAACTTGTTTCAGAATAGCACCATTAGTATTATTTTTTTCAAGTAAAAGATCAGCAAAACGATTCGTTTTAATTTTTATAAACTCATCCGCTAATCCCCCGTTAAAAGTAACCTTTCCAACGGTAGTAAATTTATATTGTGTAAAAGAGGTGCTTGGAACAGAATAAGTCTTAGTTCCTGATCCAGTAATGATTTCAAACGAAGTTGTAGCAGGTACAAAACCTGCATATAATGACAATTCGTATTCACCTGGTTCAGTAACCAAGGGATTTAAATAATGAAAAACACCAGTCCCTTTTTTAAGCCAATATTCTCTTGAATACACCGTTGAACCGTTGTACAAACCGGTAGAAACAAAATCGGTTATTTTCTCTCCTAGTAATGAGAATCCAGGAGCAATGGTTGCAGCTGCTTCTTTGGCTTCAAAATTAGCTGGATAAGTCCCACTAAACAGTCCTCCTGAATACGGTTTGGTAGTAACCACTGTACGATTCAAAATGGTACCACCTAACTTTACATTTTCAAACATTAAGCAATCATTAAAAGTAGTCGCTGTAGTCGTCTTAATTAATTTAACATATTCATTTCCTGTGCCTGAAAATTCAAACACACCTAATTTGCTCCAGCCTAAAGCTGCCATAGGATTTGTTGGAGAACCTCTATCATTGTTAATATTGAGATCCGATTGTATTAAATTCTTAAGATAGACAACATCAACTTTCGAATCATGGTATATTTCATACCTATCGCCAGCCGTTACATTAGGAAGATAGGCATATATCATATACTTTCCAGGATCCATATTTCCGGGTTTCCATCTTGCTACGGAACCTACCGTACTGGATTCCTGTGGCGTAGCAAAAGCACGGTAACCTGTCTTTGTAGTATTGGTAGAATTAGCCCATGTACCCGTTTGCGAATAACCGACCGGTACATTTTCAGCAATTTCCTGAGCCGTTTGCGGACGATTTTGCGTATCATAATACACATCCAATCGTACAGGAAGTGCTGGGGTAATAGCATTGGAATTCACATCGCGTACAATACGAATGTATTCTGTACCATCCGATATAAAATCAAACATTCCCACACTATAATAATCATCTCGGGTACTATTTAAATTAGTATAAACCACATCGGTTTTACCGTTATGATAAATCTCTATGCGAGCACGAGAGTCAAAAGTAGTGTTACTCGTATTCTTATAAATATTTACCACTACATTTCCCGAAATACCTAATAAATTGGGTTTATATTGTACATAGGCTCCGGTAGTAGTTGTATATTTAAAATTTGCACGATTTTTCATGCCTACTGATAAAGACCAATTGGCACTATTATTAAAAGTTACTTCAGGATCACCTTGAAAATAAGTAAAACGAGTTGCTAAGCGATAGGAAGGATCTGCATTACCCGTTATGGTAATGGTTTCTGCTCCTTTAGTAGCGGTCAAGTCTACTGCTGTTGCAGTAACAACTACGGTACCATTAGCTTTGGCAGTAAGTAGACCATTACTATCAATAGAAGCAAACTCAGGCTTATCTACCGACCATGTTACACCTCTTTCGGGAGCATCAACTGGAAGAACATCCGCTAGCATTTGAAGTGTCCCACCGGCTGTAGTTATCGTTTTTTGATTATTTTGACCTGTTACTGTAATTTTATTTACTAGTGGATTGCCAGTAATGGTAATGGTATAAGTTGCAGATATATTAGTCCCATCAAGAGAAGTTGCAGTAACGGTTACTGTTCCATTTTGAATGGCTGTAACCAAACCTGTGTTAGTGATTGTAGCAATTTTACTATCACTGATTGACCATTTCACTTTACCGTTAGTCGCATTAGAAGGCGTAACCACCGGTGCTAACTGAAGAGTTCCTTTTGGTGTAGTAATAGTAGTAGATCCTGATGGAACACTTGCGATTTCCAAAGCACTGACTAATGTATTATTATACAAAGTAAGATCTACATCATCTAGTTCAAAGGTCCCCGTTTTATCAAACGTAAAAAATACACGTACGTAATCATCTACTGATGGAGCCATATCAAATACACACGAATAGGTTTGCCAAGTATCACTAGTAGTTGGCGCAATAACAATATAATTCCCTCCCGTCACTGCTTTCAAGCTGATTCCCGCTGATGCATCAGTCAAATTCGTAGGTAGCCAAGTAGATATACTTTTTGAAGTACTTAGTTTTAAAAAAAAGTCTTTTCCTGCCGTTGCACGCGCTCTAAATGTGAGTTGGTATTTGGCTGGATAGACAATTTGTGAAGTGTACTGAGCTAGGGCTCTGTTATAATTATTACCAGAAAAATCATCTGTAGTAGTGACACATTGATAATAGTTATTTCCACCCGTTTCAGTTTTAATGGACGTATTAAAAGTTGCCGTACCTGTCCTAGGAAAATATACATAACTACTCCAACCTTCATCCGTAGTGGTAGGGTTGTACAAGTCCTTTACAGTTCCATCAAAGGTTTTGTCTTTTATAAAACTTTGGGAATTTACCCCCATAGGTACAAGCCAAAAGAGTAAAAATAAGTTAAATAAATTTTTCATATAAATTTAGATGTTATTTGGTTATAAAATAGATTTGAAATATATTAAAAGAGATTACTTACTTCTTTGATTGAATACGTACAAAGTCAAAATCAGCAGGGATTCGTTTTCCAGTCCCACGATTAAAGGAATACACCCCAACCATCATACCCATAAAACCCCATTGGGTAGTACCCTGATCGCTAAGGAATGCAGCGTCAGGTATTTCACCAGCACTCATCCAGTTGGTATTGTCATAACTATAATAAAAACTACGCTGTAATTTATTCACTGACATGCGCAAATAAACGGAATTATTTTCGATATTTTCAGTTACTTGCAAAACTTTTTTGGTACCGTAACGACACTCTTCGAGTACAAGTTGCAACTTCCCATCCGTGCCTCTTTGCAGCCCCAATCGAGCCCAAGTTTTTGTATCATAATGACCTGTTATACCCGCTTGTTCTTTGGTATCTGGATTAAAAGTAAGTTTTGTAGTTGCTTCAAACTTTAATAAACGTTCACGCTGTACAATCAAATTACGACCAGCAATGGTATCGATATCAAAATTTCCTGAATAAATACGAAGAGAACCTTTGTTTTCAGCTAAGCTAAAATCTTGGTAAACCGGGTTCCGACGCCATACCCACTGGATACCCAAATTGGGATCATTAAACTCATCACTAGTGGGATTAAATTGTGGCGTCCAGGGTAAATTAGGTCTGCGATTAGTATCCAAAGGCCCTTTCCCATCATTACCAACAGGCCATCCATCCTTGTCCCAAGAAATTTTATATAACGAGGTTTCACGACCTAACGGACTAATTCCCATTTTTTTGCCTTTAACCTCACCTTGAATCCATCTCTGTGAGAGAACTGTTGTCCACCATTCTCCTTTTTGTGTACTGAAGATTTTTCCATGGCCTTGATGAAAATTAATAGCATTAGCATCTTTTTGAGTAAAATAAGGATTGTAGGGAGAATTTTCATATGGTCCATATACCGATTTGGATCGTGCAATTAACATATGATGTCCTTTAAACAACCCACTTGAGGCTGCCATTATAAAATAATAAAAACCATCTTTTTTAAAGATATGAGGCCCTTCTGGTGCTGCCTTTTTACCTTCAGTTTCTATCCAACGAGGCGCTTCAACCATTTGGGTACACTCCTTATTAAGTTTTACTATTTTAGTCCCATTTCCTGTAGGAATTCCGGCCGCAAACAACATATAATGTTCGCCATCTGTATCTACAAAATGAGATGGATCACTACCAAAAGTGGTTATTTGCACTGGCTTACTCCAAGGTCCATAAATACTTTTTGACTTGACCATAAAGTTACCACGCACATTTGTAGTTCGATCTTTACTCAGCTGAACTGTACAGAAAAAAATGTAAAATTCACCATTGTAATATGAAATATCTGGTGCCCAAATACCCATTCCATCAAAAAAATGAGTTAAATCCAAATCTTCACTTTTATTAAATACGTGAGTAATTTGTTTCCAGTTGACCAAATCTTTAGAATGCGAAATAATAATTCCCGGAAAATACTCGAAAGTAGAATTCACTGTATAATAATCATTTCCCACCCTTATCGTTGATGGATCAGGAAAAAAGCCAGGATTAACTGGGTTAGTGTAGTTTTTGGGCCCCAAACAACTTACACTAAAAAATCCAATTAGTAGTAGAAAAAAAGCGAGATTTAAATATTTTTTCATTGATAACAAATAAATTAACTACAATATTAAGAAACATACTAATAACAAACCAATTCCTATTCTTAATTTTAAAATAAAACAATTCTATTTTGAGTTGTTGTCAAGGTATAGCCTGAATCTGAACTTCACTTACAACTCCCCTATCTTTATTTTTCAAGACATAATAATATAACTCAGATGTATTAACAACCTCTTTAACAATTTGATTTCTAATTTTATAACTAATTCTATAAGAAGAAGCTTTAGAAGCTGGATTTATACATAGTATCGATTCTTTTCCTGAATTTAAAACTCCTGTCACAACAGGACTCCCCGTCATAGCACTTGGACCAGGAGTTACTTCCAACATTTCACTCCACACACTGCGGTTAGCACCAAACTGAGTAGCATTTCGTACTTGAACATAGTATTTTTTTCCAGGGTCTAATCCCGAAACTTTAAATGCTCCAAAAACGATACCCGTTTGATTTTTCCAACTCGATTCATCATTAGGAGTAGTAGTATAACGAACTTCATAAAATGTATCCGAATAGAACCAGCCAATACCCACATTAAATCCAGAAACAGTTGGTACGATCCCCCAAATAACTGGTGGCAAAGTAGTATACCCATTTTTACCCACCACAGTTACTGGCTTTGATGGTTCTCCTTCACCTGCATCGTTTATACCCACAACAGAAACTGAATAAGGAGAATCTAGTGTTGCTAATTTCAGGTCAATATAATGATCTATCGTTGAAGGAGTTGTTTTAGTCACTCCATTAAGAGTATATTTCAAGGCATATTCTTTGCAGGATTCCTTTTTTTCAAAAACTACACGAATAGACTTATCTGATTGTATTACTTCTAATACCTTTGGCGCAGTAGGTTTGGCAAGGTATAAGGTTGTGTCTTTTACATTATATCCTAATGGTGATAGTAACGTAACTTTCAATAAAGCAGCATTAACGTCTTTGGTCCAATTCGCTTTATAGCTCAATGATTTTCCGCCCGGTTTTACTTCTGGCAAATTAAAAAATGAACCTTTTAGTACCATTCCATCTTTTGATTTAACTTCCCACACTAATTTATAACCTTTAAGAGTAAAGGCTGGAATATCAATTGTAGCACGAGGATCTATAGTAAAATTAGTAGTGACTTGAGATGCAGACAAAGTATTGGTCACCTTTATATTTCGAACGGGTGCATAATAGTCCTTCATCTGTTCATATGCTCTCTTTTTATTTCGGTAATCGTCAACAACCCCCCACTGACGATTTTGATGAAGCGGTGTAGCAGTAGCAGGATTTGGTGATTGGTAACGACTTCGATAATCGTTAAAAGTCCATATAGAATAACCACTTAAATATTCTTTGGCCGAAAAACCGTCCACTACAAAGTTTTTATATTTAGTATTATTGGGAGTATCATAAATCAAATTTCCTTGCTCCACTCCATATCCGCCATATTCCGTCATAAAAATAGCTTTGTCAGGATACGTTTTAGCTAAATTATCCAATCCTTTTTCATAATTCCAGTATTTATTAATCCAAATCATATCACCATATTTGGCAGCATCATCGGCTTGATAATCAGCTGTATTAGAAACATAGGCCACTAATCGCGTTGCATCTAAATTCTTCTTAATATATTTTATAATTGATTCAACGTATTCATTTACTAAAGGATGATCGGATTTACTACCCATCTCATTTCCTACACTCCAACCAATTACAGAAGGGTGATTGTATTGTTGTTGAATTAATTTAGTGGCAAACTCAATAGGTTCCTTACTTGTAGGATTCATAAAATGGGACCAATTATTGAACTCCGAAATAGTCAAAATTCCCTTTTCATCTAAATAATCCATAACCTCTTCGGGTAAAGGGCGGTGTGACAAACGAGCCAAATTACAACCCAATTCTTTCATCCGGTCTATATCTTCTTTATAGCGCCATACAGGTAAAGTATTCGCAGTCAACCGATCATCAGCTACCCAATTATAACCTGTCAAGCGAACAATTTCACCATTAAGTCTAATTTTTGTACCATCAACTTCGAATTTACGAATCCCAAAACGATTTTGAAAAACAACATTAAGCTGTTTATTTTCTAGCAATGACAATTGTAATGTGTATAAATTAGGATAGTCAATATGCCATAAATGGGTTTGATCTCTATTCAACTTAAAATTAAACTGACAAACAGCTGTAGAATTAGGAGCTACAGTAATGTCTTTAGCCGTTAACTTAGTCACTGACTTTTTATCGAATAAAATATCAGGCTGACATTGTATGGTAGCAACCGTTGATTTATCATTACATACAAATACTTTAACAGCTACAATAGCAGTTCCATTTTTTAAATTGGGAGTTGCCACTATTTCCTGACGTAAAACTCGTACAGGCTCTACAATACATAATGATACTGAACGGCGAATACCTCCCCAATTAACATAAGCCCCCCAACTCAATGTATTATCGACCTCAACAGCTAAGGTATTATTTGCTTCTAACAAATCTGTAATGTCGTATTGTTCTCTATAATTACCCACCATCTGTTTTGCAACCAACTTATTGTTGAGAAAAACACGATAGCTCATACTGACTGATTCAAATTCAAGTAATACTCTTTTTCCTTTATACTGAGGAGCAAGGAAAGAAGTGCGGTACCACGCTTTTCCAATATAATTAGTATGCTCGTTCTCCAATTCCCAGCTACCAGGAACTTCTATTTTATCCCATTGCTTATCGTTATACAGTTTAGTATGCCAACCCTGCATTTCACCTTTATTTTGAGGATCAGTTCGAAACTGCCAATGTCCATTAAGAGATATCCGATTTTCGCCAGTAATAAAACTACTAGCAAACATCGATTGATAAAAAAAGAAAACGAAAAGAGTAAATAACGACAGTTTCGTGTATTTATAATATGTAAAGTACTTTATAATCATTTTTTTTAGATTTATTCATTCAATTATTGATGTTATTACGATGCTAAATTAAGTTAATCAAGTAGAGCTTTAGTAGTAAAAACATTGAAATAAACTACACTATAAAAGCCATATTTCTAGTCCACAATACGAAAAAAATAAGCGTATTTACACCATAAAACCAATTGAATATGATTGTAAATTATTGCAATGTGCAACAAAAGCATACCTTTTAGCAACACTTTATTGAAATAGGATTTTTACTATAATTCCTAACTTAGAACTTATAAAAAAACTAAATAAAAAATTAAAAAAAAAACAATGCAGTAGGATACTATAATCGTAAACGTTTACGATAACAATCAAATTAATGTAAACGTTTACGATTACAGTGTAAAAAAAAAGGATTGGTAATAAATCCAATCCTTTTTTTAATGTATAAAAAATTATTTTAAATCACCTAACTTTCTAATTTCAAGAAAGCAGCGACTTTGTTTAACAAGAATAGGTACACTACTTGTTGTTTTAATTTTTAAAGGCAAAATCAACCTCTTGTCTTGAGGAATAGCGGCATTAGTTAAATCGGCCGTAGCATAATTAAAAGTAGCATTGTTGTACAATTTAACTTTTGACCTCTTAATCAACACTGGAACAGTGGCTCTTCTTTCTCCTTGTGGAATTGTAACTGTTTCTGGAACAGAAAAATACGCTGCTCCTAATGCTTTTGAATTCTTATATCTTTTCATCAAATCAGTCATCTCAGTGGCGCTAGCTGTCTGAGCTTTTGTAATCAACGAATCAACATAAGCACTATCAATAGACAATTCAAGCTTAATTTCATTTAAATTATTTACTACACCACTTCGGTACACCCCTACATTCATATAAGTAGAATCTTGTTCTGCAGTAATTTTAGGCAAATCAACAACATTAACACCTGTAAACTGAAGAGATGGATACATATTTGAAAAATACACATAGGAATTACCAAACTCAGTTGATAACTGTTCTTCACAAGAAGCAAAGAGAAGAATTGAAGTGATAAAAAACAATCCTTTTTTTAAATAGTTCATTTTCATGATCTTAATTTTATTTGTTTACCAATTAATATTTTGTATTAAAACACCACCTGAGCGATCAATCTCTGTTTGAGGTATAGGGTGCAAATACATTTTTGATGCATCAAAAACTCTATTTTCCACAAAAACATTAGGAGTATATGTGAATACACCAGTATTTGGATTTCTTACAACTTTAACACCATGAATAGGACTATTCAAAAAGCTTTCAGCAAGTTTCCAGCGACGTAAATCCCAGTAACGTGCATCCTCAAATGCCAACTCAATTTGACGTTCACGAATAATTCTTGCTCTTAATTGAGCAGAAGTCAAGGTCAATGGCAAGCCAGGCATCGAAACACGAGCTCTTACAATATTCAAAGCTTGTATCGCACTTAATGTATATCCTGGAGGAATGACTTGTGGACCATACGCCTCATTCATTGCTTCAGCATAAAACAAATAAAAGTCAGCTAAACGCATAACAACCCATGCTTTATCAGCAGTTCCACCTGTATTCAAGTTAAGCGTTTGATTAACATATTTCTTTAAATAGTACCCAGTCTTAGTCGCAAAAAATACTGGTGGTGCAGCATTACCACCTTCCCATATTTGAAGGTTAGTTGCATTATTAAACAATTCATTATTCGTAAAAATAGTAAATCCTAATCTTCTATCACGATTGGTATAAGGCGAGGCAGCATGCGTTGGATTAGACCAACTAAAATCAGTACCATTAGCCATTTCATAAGCATCTACTAAATTTCCTGTTGGACAAGTTCCAGTTTTTCCACCCTGAATCGAAATAGGGAAATTAGCTGCGTCAAAAGCATTAGAAACACCTTGTTTTCTAGCAAATAAATATTCATTATTCCATAAAGCCCAAGAGGTAGGTTGGAATAAATTACCATATGATGTTGACAAACTGAATTTAGATGGATACCTAGTAGTCAAGTCAATAACATCTTTACAAGCTGCTGCTGCAAGTTTCCATTTTTCAACATTACCTGTAGGGTTAAACTGTGGACTAGCCGCATACACTAATGCTTTTGCCTTAAGAGCCAATGCTGACCCTACAGTTGCACGATACTGACGTCCGGCAAATGTTCCTGTATTAGCATAATACAACGCAACTGTATCACGATAAGGACTTGGAAGTACATTTTTATTGGCTTGTAAAATTACATCTCTTTGTGATTGAGTTAAAGCATACTTACCTCTTGAAGTACACAAATCACACTCGTCTACAATATATTTAACAATAGAGTCAACAGGTGCCTGAGGATACTTTGAAACATCCAATCCAACTAAATTTACTTTATCCTTTAATAAAGGTACAGCGCCATATCTCTTAAATAATTCAAAGTAAAACATTCCTCTCAAAAAATGCATTTCCCCACGATTGCGCGTAAGCTCAACCATTCGAAGGGCATATTCATCTGGATTAGAATATCGAAATCTAGACCAAGTTATTGTGTCTGTACCTTGAAGATAATCACTTGCAATACGCAATCCTTTGTAACAATCAGACCAAACATCGTCTGGATTATTAAATTTATTCCAAGTACCTGCGTTAAATAATTGGATAGATTGCATGTCATCTACAGCTTCTGATTCGTCAGATGCCGAAGTCATATAAGAACTTCCTATTCGATTAAATCCTTTAGGTAAATAGGAATAAGCCGTATTAGGCATTGCATTCAAATAAGCTGTCAGTTGAAATGCTTTTTCCTCAGAAGCTATAGAGTATTCCCACGGATCAAGAAAATCGCTACTACAAGAAGTTAAAGCAACAGCAGCTAGCATTATAACGCTAATTTTATTTTTAAATTTCATAATCATAATATATTAATATTTTATGTTTAAACCAATAGTGTATGATTTCATAACAGGATAACCTTCCAATACTTCAGGATCAAAATATTTAATATGATCCAAGGTAAAGAGATTCATACCCCTAACATATATATTGGCAGAACTTAATCCAATACTACTAAGTAATGTTTTAGGTAGGTTGTAACCAACTTCCATTGCACGTAATCTCAAAAAGTCGCCGTTTCTTAACCAATAAGTTGAAGTTGGGCTAAAATTATTATTTGAATTTTCAATTGAAAGTGAAGGAAAATCAGCAGTATAAGCAGTACTTACTGTCCATGGATTTTTAACAAAAGTAGACACATTTTTATCTCCAAAAAGTGGTGTAACACTATATAAAGCACCCTCAGAATCACTTCGTAAGTTAATATCACGCCCTACAGCTGCCTGAAAATTAGCATCTAAATAAAACCCATTTACATTAAATCCAAGATTAAAACCAAGATCCCAAGTAGGAACAGTAGCATCTTTTCCGATTGCAACACGATCGTCGTTGTTAACAACACCATCGCCGTTTATATCTTTGTATTTAATACTTCCAGGTATCACTTTACCATACGACTGTACAGGAGAAGCATCAATTTCAGCTTGACTTTGGAATAGGCCCTCAGCAATAAGACCGAAACGTTGACCAATTGGATTACCTAACTGTTGATACAAATAACTCCATTGATTAGTAACTTCTCTGATACGAGTAATTTTATTACTAACATTAGTGGCTACTGCACCTACATGATAACCCCAGTTGGTATACTGATGGGCTAATGCCATCGAAATTTCTAAACCTTTAGATTTTACGATACCATAATTTACGTTCCCAAAAGAATTACCAAAATAAGTAGGTATTAAAGTAGAACCAGAATTTAAAATATCATGTCTAATTTCATTAAAATAGGTCAAGTTTAAATCAAAATCCTTGTACAAAGAGATATCAAGACCAACATCTGACTTGAATGCTTTTTCCCATGTAAGATTTGGATTTCCAATAGGCTGCTCAGATCCATTGGTATTATATAAAGTACGATATCCAAAACGAGTTCCTCCAACATTTTGGTTCCCTACTAAACCGGTAGAAGTTCTTAGTTTAAAGAAGGTAATCGGAGTAAAATCTTTCATAAAAGATTCTTCAGATACAATCCATGCTCCTGATAAAGCAGGAAAAAATCCATATCGTTTTCCGCTCATAAAATTTTCTGTGGCTCCATATTGAGCCGTCATATCAACAAAATATCGATTATCAAAACCGTATGACATTTTACCCGATACACTCATTCTTCGATCTGGAAAATCAGTATTAGTAACATAATCATCTTGGTGATACAAAGCAAGAGCATTTATTTTATGCTTCCCAAATGTACGGTTGTATTCTGTGAAAAATTCTAAATTAGTAGATCGCAACTCACTATCTGATCCAACACCAATATTAGCTAAGTTAGTATCCGTTCCAAAAGGAGCACTGATTGTTTCATTCCCTGCACTATCAAACAAAATCTCACTTACAGAATAAGTTTTATCATAACCATCTGTTGAAGAATAAGAATTATCAAATGTAGCACGAACACCTGCACTAAGTCCTTTTACTATATCAGACAAGTTGTATTTAGCAGTAATGTTTGACTGAAAATAACGACGGTGTGTTGAAGTATACCCTTGTTCGTTAATAAACGCAACAGGGTTGTTTCTATAGGTATTGTTACCTCCATATCTTCCAGTAGCAACAAAAACTGGAGAGACATTAGGATGGTAAGTATACAAATTATTAAAAATACTAGCTGTAGACTTTGTAGGCGAATTTATTGTTTCCAAACGACCCGCTAAATCCAAACTTACTGAAAGTTTTTTGGTTACGTTAATATCTATATTAGAACGAAAGCTAATACGATCTAAATTTCTATTGGTACTATACGATGGCCCATTTTCATTTATTGACTTGCGCTCTGTATTTTTAAATAATCCCTCAGAATTATCAACCCCAACGTTTACGTAATATTTAGCTACAGAACTTCCTCCACGGAAATCAACTATATAACGTTTTGTAGGTGAATAGTCTCGTATAGTTTCGTTAAACCAATCTACATTAGGATACAACCTAGGATTTTGATTCAAGCGATAGCCTTCAAGTTGCGCATCACTGTAAAGAAAACTTGTTTTACCATCATTTAATTGCGCCTGATTGTAATATTTTGCATACTCATAGGATCCGTAAAATTTAGGCAAACGTGTTGGTGTTCTGTAACCAGTTTCCATTTTCAATCCAACAGATGACTTACCTTCCTGACCACGCTTAGTAGTAACCAAAAGTATACCATTAGCACCATCCATACCATATAAAGCCGTAGCAGCAGCATCTTTTAGCACCGATACACTTTCTACTTCATCTACACTTAATGTATTGTATTCTCGAGCAAAACCATCTACCAAAACCAATGGCGAATTACTTCCCGTAAAAGAGTGTTTCCCTCTAATCAAAATAGACGGATAATCATCTCCCGGTTCTCCATCAGCTTGTCTTAAATTCAAACCAGCAAGTCTACCATACAAAGCGTTTCCAAACGCCAGAACGTAATTATTAGATAATGATTTACTATCAACAGTTGAAACCGAAGAAGTTACTTCTCTAGATGTTAAATTTTGATACAATAGATTAACGGTAGTATTCTCTGTATATTTTTTTAAAACAACTACTGTTGATTTAGCTGCTTTTATCTTTCTAGTAGAATACCCTTTCTTAGAAACCAAAAGGAGTTGTCCCTTTGCAGTACTTATAGAAAATTTACCATTAACATCTGTACTATCTGTTTGATTACCAAATTGTATTAAAGCTTTACTAACAACATTACCCAATTCATCTTCAACTACACCTTTAACAGTGATATTCTGTGCTGAAGCATTCGTAAGAGTTGCTAATGTAAAGACAAACATATATAATGCTTTCTTACATTGAAGGAACTTCCATTTTTTTAGAATTCTCATTTTTATAGTGTTTTTATATTTCTAATGTATTGTTTTTACCACTCAGGATTTTGAATTAACCCATATCCTTTATTGACTTCTTGAGTTGGGAATGGATTCATATACCAACGGTTGAACCATACACGCTTCGAATACAATGTTTTTTCATAAGTATATTTATAAGGCCATGTACTGATTGCAGTAGCAGAAGTTCTCCTATACCATTTTCTGATATACAAGTTATAAATATTAACAGGAATCTTAAACTCAGATTGCAAGGTTCTACGCAAATCAAACCAACGATGATCTTCATAAAACAATTCTATACTGCGTTCATGAGCAATAGTTTCTCTCATTTGCTCTTGAGTTTGACCAGATAACACATTCGGCATTCCAGAACGACTACGAACTATATTCAAATCACTCTCTACTTGAGCCTGATCTCCACCAAACTCATTCAAGGCTTCAGCACGTATCAAATACAACTCAGCCAAACGCATATAAATATTAACTGGATACATATTACGTTCTCTACCTTCATAACCTCTAGTAAATTTACGAACATAATGTGGCATAATTGCAGGAGCTTGTCTACCAATAGATTGAGCTCCACTTCTAGTATTATCAGGCCCCGTAAATCCCGTAGTCCCAAAATTTTCAATAAAGGCATTCCCCATATCAATAAAAGGCTGTGAACCATAAAGAGGAGCGCCATTAGCTGCAGCAGCCGTAGTAGGCACACCATTATACGCTATAGAAGCATAAAAACGGGGATCCAAACCTGCATACGCTTGACTAGCAGCAACAGCTATCATCTGACCAGCCGTATTTGTTGCAGTTCCAGCAGGAATAGTAGGTATTGAAACGGTGACCGTTTGGTCCCAAGAACGGTATTGACCAGCAACTGAAGCTTTGTTTTCATAGCGCTCAATCTGGTTTAATGGTACCAAGTTACATGCGAAACCAAAAGTACCAGGTATATTGTTTCCACGAATTATAGTATAACTTTGCAAACTGGTGTATCCAGAAGCTGTAAGCGTACTATTAAGAATAACTCCCCATATTGATTCTGTATTTCCATTACTTGGTTTTTCTATTGAAGCAATGGTATAATTCATTCCATTGTCTCTTTTTGAAGGATCATCTACAAGAGCGTAGCCATTATTGGTACAGTAATTGATCGCAGCAGTAGCAGCATCAGCCGCCTTTTTCCAACGTTGTGGATCTTTAGGTTTCATAAAACAAATCAGATTGGAATTGGCTCCCAAAGCGTTCGAATATGGAGCATTAGTATTGAACAACGGACTTGCCGCATACAACTCTAATCGCGCTTTAAGTCCATACGCTAAAGCCATTGGAAAACGACCATATTCTGAAGGAACAGAAATTCTTGCAGGTAACTTCCCTTCATAATTTGTAATAACATCATCCAACAAACCCACAATAAAGTCGTAGGTCTCTTCCAAGGTAGCTCTCTTCACAGCAAAAGAAGAAAAATCATCAGTAGCACGGTATTCTCTTTTAAATATTGGCACGCCTCCATAACGCTTAAACATTTCAAAATACACTAAGGCAATCATCAATTTTGATTCCGCTTTAATACGCTCCTTTTGAACTTGAGGATCTATTCCTTGATTGATTGGAAAAGTGGCATTAGGTACTCGATCAATATTATTTAAAAGAATATATGCCTTACGGATTGTTTTCCATTTCTCCAAATAATCATCTTCTCCTTGTCCACCGGCTTCCCAAGAGGCTGCGGTAGAGGGATCCACATTTCCAGTATGGTATCTATTAACTAAATACCCTGCATTGGCACTAGTAGGCTGTCCCTCATCAGTCAATGCACTGGCAAAAGCACCACCTGCCATTCGTACTCCTTTTGTACCAAAAGGACGAGTATCTATATTAAGAGGAATAGGATAACTATACATATCCGAAAGAAGGCGCTCAGCATTAGCGTATTTCGTAAATACCGAGTCAACATTAAATTGCGCAGCTGGTGGAAAATCCATAAAATCACTGCACGAAGCAAATGATAATGCTACAAGCATTACAATTAATAAAGTTATTTTTTTCATTTTTTTATTGTATTAAATATTAGAAATCAATCTGAACACCTATATTGTATATTTTCAACTGTGGATAATTCCAAGAGTCATTTGTATTTCCTTCAGGATCAATTACTTTTAATTTATCCCAAGTGTATAAGTTTTGTCCATTCATGTATATTCGAGTACCTGCTACACCCAAAAGATTTTTAATGAAGGTACGATCAAAGGTATACGAAAATTCAACATTTCGCAACTTTAAAAAAGCACCATCTCTTGCCCACATCGTTGAAGCTAAATAATCATTCTGATTATTATAGTTCATTGTCAAACGTGGTCGAATAGCGTTTGCAATGTTATCTGGAGCCCAACGCTCTGGAACAGCAAATTCCATCATACCACCAAGAGTTTCGAAAGGTTTTTGAAATTTACCGCCTAAGATTTTAGTTGTATTGGCCGCACCTTGCAACAATGCAGATACTTCAAATCCTTTATAAGAAGCTCCTAAATTAATACCATAATTGATCTCTGGAAACTCGGGATTACCAATACGTACCATATCCAAAACAGATACAATACCATCACCGTTCACATCAACATATCTCGCATTTCCAATTCCCGGATTTCCGATAATAGGACCTCTTGATAATTCATCTGCATTATTAAAAAAACCATCCGCTACTAATCCGTAGTTTTCTCCAATTCTATTTCCTGTTCTCCATAAGTTAGGATTATTCAAATCTTTTACCTCATCCATTTCAAGAATTTTGTTTCTAGCAAACGAATAATTCCCTCCAAAATAGTAACTAAAATTACCTATATCCTGACGCCATTTAAAGTCTATTTCAAAACCTTGATTCTTAATTCTTCCGATATTAAAAAAATCATTAGTACTATAAATAACTACGTGACCTGGTGTTGAATTAGCTCGCATCAAAATGTCTTTTCTATCACTTTGAAATACATCCGCATTCAAACTCAATTTTTTCTTAAACATAGACAACTCCACACCAAAATTTTGTTTGGAAGAAGTTTCCCATCTAACATTA
>JACCDS010857027.1_pt1 | contig 18182 bp, 9 predicted proteins | sample 7446441 | NCBI WGS metagenome assembly JACCDS01 (sample SAMN15323445, study PRJNA562643) | freshwater metagenome | isolation source: river surface water | place: USA:Blue River Watershed | collected 2017-08-17
ACCTCCAGCGGACGCTGTGCATGGCGGGCGAACTGGCGCGTGTCGGGCCGCGCGCCGAGCAGCGTGTGCAGGGTCTGGGCGGTGGCGGTGTCCTCGATCAGGCGGTCCCAGTCCAGCGCATCGGGCAGGCTCGCCTTCAGGCTGTCCAGGGCGCTGCGGATCGACTGCTGCAGGCGGGCGGCCGCCTTGCCGGTCGGCGCGGCCAGCGCGATGCGCAGGGGGCGAGGCTGTGTCGACGCTCGGGACAGGCTCATCGACTGAGCCTGCCGCGACACGTGCTCGGCCTGCAGCAGCGCCAGCAGCCGCGCAACGGTGTAGGTCTTGCCGGTGCCCGGGCCCCCGGTGATCAGCGTCAGGCGCCCGCGCAGGGCCGTCGCGCAGGCGCGCCGCTGGTGGTCGATGCGGTCGGTCGGCGGTGGTCCGAACAGGCGGTCCAGCCAGCTGCGAACCCAGTCCGGTGCAGGCCCTGGCTGGGGCATGACCTCGGACAGCGTGACCCCCATCCAGGGCATCACCCGCGCGCGCAGCGATCGGGCCACCGCCACCTCGTCGCGGTGGTGCCGGCGCAGGTACAGGCGCGGGCCGTCGATCAGCAACGGTGCGGGCGCGCGGGCGTGCACAAGGTCGACATCGTGTTCATCGGCCGCATCGACCGCCCCGCTGGCCAGCAGGCCCGCGCGCCAGTCCTGCCAATCGCGCGACGGCAGGCGCTGCAGCAGCGCGGCCAGCGCGGCCTGCGCCGCGAGCGGTCCGGCCAGCCACGGATCGCCAAAGGCGGTGACCGGCGCCAGCAGCTCGTCCAGCGGCAGGCAGGTGTGGCCGCGCCCTTCGTTGTGGGCCAGCAGCGCGGCGGCCAACGGCAGCACGGCATCGGCCTGCGGGCACTGATCGACCAGCAGACGCGCCAGCGCCAGATCGAGCGCACGCAGCCAGCCGGACTCGACCCAGCGCGACAGCTCGGCCAGCACGGTCGGGGCGTCCGTCATGCCTTGGGTCGCATCGCCCATGAACAGCTCAGCCTGCGTCATCACCCGCCCCTTGCGCCACAGGCTCATCCGATGAGCCAGCCTCGCCCGTCAGTGCGTCTTCCAGATCGACCAGGCCCTGGGCGTCGATCCGCAGGTGCACACAACCGGCCGCCGGTCCGCGCCAGCCGCGCAGGAAGACATAGACCGCACCGCCGAGATGCTGCGCCGGGTCATAGGACTCGCCCAGCCGCTGGCGCAGCAGCCGGTGCAGCGCCAGCAGGTAGAGGGCGGCCTGCAGCTCGTAGCGGTGCGACAGCATGGCGGCCTGCATCGCCTCGGGCGTGTAGGCGGCGTCGTCGTCGCCGAGCGCGTTGGACTTGTAGTCCATCACCCACCAGCGGCCGTCGTGCTCGAAGACCAGGTCGGCGTAGCCCATCAGCAGGCCCTGCAGCGTGCGGCCCGACAGGGTCGGTCGCGCCTGACCGGGCATCAGGTGCCGATGGCAGACGCGGTCCAGCCGTTGCGGATCGAGCGCGGGACTGGGCAGCCAGAACTCCATCTCGGCCAGCATCGGGCCGACCTCCGCCAGCGACGCGCCCAGCGGCGGCAGGGGCGTGCGCAGGAAGGCCTGCAGCCAGCCGGCCAGCGCACGGGCCTCGTCGTCCGGCTCGCCCGCATCGGCCAGCCGGACCTGCTGCAGCGCGCGCAGGCAACGGCGTTGCAGGGCGGCGGACACGTCCGGTGCGTCGGCCTGGTCGAAGCCTTCGTCGGCCAGCCACTCCAGCAGGTCGTGCAGCAGGTTGCCGGCATGGGCACCACGGGTCCAGCGGTGCCAGGCGTCGGTGGGCTTGGGTGCCGGCGACGGCTGGGGCCCGCCCACGTTCAGGCTCACGTTCAGGCCAACCTCCCTGCCCTCCCCGACCGCGCTGCGCCACTCATCGCGGCTGCGTTCGGCCCGGACCCGGTCGGCGTCCAGCGCACGCGACAGGTCCTGCTTGTCGCGCACCAGCGCGCTGAAGCTGCCGATGCCCCAGCGGCGCTCGAAGGTGGCGTCGTAGACCTGCACCGGCCGCAGCGGGGCCAGCGTGCGGGTGTCGCGCCAGGGCCGGCGTGAGGGCATGCCATCGAGCCGCCTCGCGACGATGGCCGGCTCGATCGCCGCCCAGTGCTGCAGTGCGTCGCCGACATCCTGCGGCTCGTCGGGCGTGCCGCCCATCAGCAGCCAGGTCAGCGCCGATGTCGGGGCCGCCGTCTTGCTGCTGCGCGGCTTGGGCAGGCCCACGCCCAGCCACAGGGCATGGCGGGCCCGGGTCAGGGCGACGTAGAACAGCCGCAGGTCCTCGCGCAGCCGTTCCATGCGGGCCTGTTCGACGGCCTCGGCGCGGCGCAGGTAGTCGAGGTGGCGGGTGCCGGTCTGCTCGTCGACCCATTCGACCGGCTCGGTGCTGCGCGGCCGGGCGTCGCGCACGGCATGGGCGAAGGGCAGCATGACGACCGGGTATTCGAGGCCCTTGGACTTGTGGACCGTGACGACCTGGACCAGCTGCGCGTCGCTCTCCAGCCGCACGACATGGGCCTCGGTGTCGCTGACCACCGCCTGCGTGCCGGCTGCGGCGCCCAGCCCGGCAGCGCCGTCGCGGCCGCCGCCCTGCACCTGCGCGGCCAGCCAGCGGATCAGCGCACCCGGCCCTTCGAGCCGTGCCGATGCGGCCTGCAGCAGCTCGCCGAGGTGCAGCAGGTTGGTCAGACGGCGTTCGGCGCCCCGGCTGGACGGGGCGGGTTCGATCGTTGGTTCATCCGCTGGTTCAGCGCCGTCTTCGAGCCCGTCCACCGCCTCGTCGGCCAGCCAGCGCTGCGGCAAGGCCAGCGCGTGCAGCGTCTGGCGCAGCAGCGTCAGCACGCCCTGGCGCTGCCAGACCTGCTGCAGCCGCTGCAGCAGCGCGACGCGGCGGTCCCACAGCAGCTCGTCGTCAAGGTGCGCGGCCAGTTCGGCCAGCGGCAGGTTCCAGGTCACGCAACCGTAGGCGGCACGGGCCAGCCGGGCATCCAGCGGCTGGTCGACAGCGCGCAGCCAGCGCAGCAGGTCGGCGGCCTCGGCGCTGGCGAAGACGCTGTCCTTCTCCGACAGGTAGACCGACGGGATCGCCCGCCGCGCCAGCGCACGCCGGATCGCCTCGGCCTCATGCTGGTCGCGCACCAGCACGGCGACGTCGCCGGGGCGCAGACGACGTTCGGGCGGGCTCGCGCTGTCCGCCGCCCCTTGCGCCGACCCTTGCGCCGACCCTTGCGCCGTCCAGTCGGTCACCCAGCCTGTCGCCGGATCCGACAGCCATTGCGCCAGCTGCGCGGCGGCATGTTCGGCCAGCAGCCGACGCAGCGCACGCTGGGGCAGGACCTTCGGCAGCCAGGCGGTCTGCAGCGCCGGCATCGGCGCGCCGCCGTGCAGCAACGCGTCGCGACGGCCGTGTGCGCCGACAGGGTCGAAGGGCAGCGCCTGCGGGCCGTCGCGGCCGAGCGCGAAGGCGCCGCTCCATCGTTCGGTCTGCGCCAGCGCGAACACCCGGTTGACGGCCGCAACCAGCGCCCGGGTCGAGCGGAAGTTGGTGCCCAGCGCGTGGTGCCGGCCGAGCGTGGCGTGGCGGGCGCGCAGGTAGCTGTAGATGTCGGCACCGCGAAAGCCGTAGATCGACTGCTTCGGGTCACCGATCAGCAGCAGGCCGGTGTCGGGCCGGTCCTCGGCGCTGCGGTAGATGCGGTCGAACAGGCGGTACTGCAACGGCGAGGTGTCCTGGAACTCGTCGATCAGCGCGACCGGAAACTGCGTGCGGATGCGCTGCGCCAGCACCTCGCCTTGCGGGCCGTGCAGCGCCGCATCCAGCCGCGTGGCCAGGTCGGCATAGCCGAACCGGCCAGCCCGGCGCTTGAGCGCCGCCAGCCGCGCCGCGATCGCATGGGCCGCGTGGCGCTGCAGGGCCTGGTGCAGCGGCGTGCGCTGGTCGAGCCGGTCCAGCAGCGCAGCCAGATCGTCAAACACCGGCGGCGGGGCGAGCGTCACGTCCGGCTTGAGCGCGTCATCGAATCCGGCCCGGGTCAGGCGGAAACGACCGGCCTTGCTCAGCTCGACGCGGTCGGCATCGGGCGATGCCGCCCAGTCGCGCACGGGGTTGCACCAGCTGTCGACGTAGCGTTGCTGGACCTTGTTGCCGTTGAAGGGCTTGGCCCGGTCGGCCAGGCGGGCGTTGAACCAGCCGCGCAGGTCCTCGATGCGGTCGACCCAGCCGGCCTTCAGCTCGACGAGTTCGGCGCGGCGTGCGGCCTCGACCTGGGCCAGCCAGTCGCGCAGCGGAAGGTCGACCGGCGGATCCAGCGCGTCCAGCCGGTTCAGCAGGCCGCTGACCTGGGCTTCAAGCGTCGCGACGTCGGGCCACAGCGACAGCACGGTGTCCAGCGCATCGTCGGTCAGCGGGTAGACCTCCGCACGCCAGTAGTCCTGCACGGCCTGGTGACGGCGGCCGGCCTCGTCGGCTTCGAGCGCCTCGTCGAACAGCTGGGCGCTGTCGAAGGCGTGCTCGCGCAGCATGCGCTGGCACCAGGCGTCGATGGTGTGCACGGCAGCGTCGTCCATCGACTCGGCGGCCAGCGCCAGCCGGTGGCCGGCCTCGCGGCGTTCGGGGCCGTCGGGGTAGGCGTCGCGCAGCGCGATCAGGAAGGCGTCGGGCGGTGCGAGCGAGGGCTCGTCGCGAAAGCAGCGGGCGGCCTCCAGCAGCCGGGCGCGGATGCGGTCGCTCAGCTCGCGGGTGGCCGCCCGCGTGAAGGTCATCACCAGGATCTCGGCGGGCACCAGCGCACGCGGCGGCGCGCTTCCGTCGCGGCCATGGCCCAGCACCAGACGCAGCATCAGCGCGGCGATGGTCCAGGTCTTGCCGGTGCCGGCGCTGGCCTCGATCAGGCGGCTGCCCCGCAGCGGCAGGGTCAGCGGATCGAGCGGCGCGGCGCCCATCGGCAGGCGGTTCGGGTCAGTCATCGCCGTCCCCGTTGTCGTCGTCGTCGCCGTCGTTCTCGCCGTCAGATCCATCAACGGCGCCATCACCGGTCAGCCTCGGCAAGGCGGTGACCTGAACCCGCTTCGGGTCGCGGCTCCAGGCCAGCAGCGGCATCAGCAGCGCCTCGGCCGCCTGCTGCACGGTGGACGGATCGACCAGCAGCGCCTCGGCATCCGGATAGAGCCGGGCCCAGGACGGGTCGTCGCGTTCGGCCGTCATCCCGGCCGTCCGGGCACGGCCCATGCCGTTGCCGTCGTAGACCTGCGCCAGCGCGTCCCAGGTCTCGTCGTCCCACGCCACACCCGGCAGACGGCCGGCCTCCAGCGCGCGCCGGCAAGCCTTGAGGGCCGATCGCAGCGGCAGCGGCACGCTCGCGCGCCGGCCCATCGCCCAGTGGTGCAGCAGCGCCTGCAGGAAGCGCTGCGCATCGGCCGGATCGGGGGCGGTCATGTCGACCCGGGCATCGCGGCCGATCAGCACCACGCGCAGCGGCTGGCCGCTCGCGCTGGCGGTGATCAGCGTCAGCCAGGCCGGCAGGAGCGGCGGCACGCGCAGGACGATGCCCTTCTTCTTCGACTCGCCCTGCACCAGCTTGCCCGGTGTGCGGTCCAGCCAGACGGGCACCGTCGTGTCGCCGCTGTCGCCGCCTTCACCCGGCGCGTCCATGCCACGCAGCCCGTCGAGCCAGTCCGACAGCTCGACCTCGGTGCGGCCCCCGCTGGCCTCGTCCCAGACCATGGTGTGGCGCAGCGCCAGCGGTGGCAGGCGATGCGGGCGGGCCGCGAGCTCGCGCCGCCACGCCGCCAGCAAGGGCAAGGACGTGTCGATGAAGCGCCGTTGCCAGCGCCGGCCCAGACCCGCCAGCGGCAGCAGGCCCTGGCGCTGCAGATCGGCCGCGCCGGCCTCCAAGGTCTCCAGCAGCGTGGCGCGCTCGGCCGGCGTGATGGCGGCGGCCTCGTCGTCGGCAGCCCCGACCGCCGCCAGCAGGTCGGGCTGGCCGGCGCGGTCGACCAGCAGGGCCAGCATGCGGTGTTCCTGCAGGTTGTCGAGCGTCATCGGCTCGTCGTCGGAGCTGACCTCGCGGGCGGCGTCGCGCAGGTCGTCGAGCTGGATGCCCAGGCGCTGCGACAGGTGGTCGCGGGCGGGATTGCGCAGGAAGGCCTGCAGCCGCGAGCGGTCGACCTCGAAGCGCACGACGGGGGCGGCATTCATTCCACCCAACGGCATCGTCGTGCGCGGCAAGGCCACCGCGAGCGGCTCGTGCACCGCGCGCCACTCGCGGGCGTGGGTGACCAGGTGCGGCACCGCGTCCTCGAAGTAGGCCCGGCTGAAGGGCTGCAACGGGTGTTCGGTGGTGATGCGCGCCAGCACCGACGCGCCCCAGCCGGCGGCCACGTAGTCGCGCAACTGGCCGACCAGCACCGACGGCGGCTGCGGGCTCTGGTCGCGCACGCTGCGGCCGACCCAGCTGACGATCAGGTGGCGGCGCGCGCTCAGCAGCGCCTCGAGCATCAGCATGCGGTCGTCGTCGCGACGGGCCCGGTCGCCCGGCCGGCGCTGGCCCGGCAGGCCCAGCAGGTCGAAGTCGGCACGCGGTGCGCGGCGCGGGTAGTCGCCCTCGTTCATGCCCAGCAGCGCGACGACCTGGAACGGGATCGCCCGCATCGGCATGAGCGTGCAGAAGGTGACGCCGCCGGCCAGGAAGCGGCTGCGCAGGCCCGGTTCGGCGACACCGGCCAGCCAGGCCTCGCGCAGCACGGCCAGCGGCACGGCGCTGTCCATCGCGGCGTCCTCGCAGTCGCGGGTCCAGCGCGAGAGCGCCTGTTCAAGCGCATCGAGCAGTTCGCGCTCGGCGTCGTCGCCGGCCTCGAAGACCTCGCGCAGCAGCGCACGCGCGCGGTCGGCCCAGGCGGTCGGCGTGGCACTGTCGCGGGCATCGCGCCACCAGCGCCGCAGGACCTCGATCAGCGCGTCGAGCGAGCCGGCCGCGCTGGCCGTCAGGCCGGCCACTTCCGGGTAGGGCGCGATGTCGTGCCAGGGCAGGCCGACAGGTTCGGCGCTGGCGGGGTCGTGGTCCAGCGCGGTGTCCCCGGCGGCGTAGCCCAGCAGCATCCGGCGCAGGCCGAAGGCCCAGGTGTTGGCCTCGCCGCAGGCCTGCAGGTCCAGGCTGGCGCGGTGCGCCACGTCCAGGCCCCAGCGCACGCCGGCGCCGTCGAGCCAGCGGGTCAACACGGCGCGGTCCTCGTCGCCCAGGCGGAAGCGGCGCGCCAGCGGGGCCACCTCCATCAGCTCGCGCAGTTCGCTGGCGGTGCAGCGCTGCTCGGTGATGCGCAGCAGCCATTCCAGCGCCAGCAGCATCGGATGCCGGCCGCGCGGGCGCAGGTCGGCGATCTCGTAGGGGATGTGGCGCGCATCGCCGGCCGGCACCGCGCCGAACACGGCATGCACCAGCGGCGCGGTGGCCTCGATGTCCGGGACCATCACGACGATGTCGCGCGGCGCGAGCGTGCCGTGCGCGGCGGCCAGGCGGTCGAGCAGCTGGTCGTGCAGGACCTCCAGCTCGCGCAGCGCGCTGTGGCAGCTGTGGAAGGTCAGCGACACGTCGCCCGCAGGCAGCGGCTCGGCGGCGGCCAGCTCGGCGTGTTCGGCCAGTGGCACGGCATCGCGGATGCGGGCCTGGACCTGCGTGAGCAGCGGGCCGCCCATGGCCTCGTCGAACACGTCCACACGCGGCAGCTGGCGGCGCAGGGCGTCGCTGGCGTGCGCGCCGAGGCGCTCCTCGAAGTCGTCGAGCAGGCGCAGGAAGTCGCGGCCCTGACGGCCCCAGCCGGCCAGAAGCGGATGGCCCTGCGCATGGGCATCGGCCAGGCTGACGGCGCCCAGGTCGACGCCGGCACGGTGCGGCAGGCGGCGGTGCTGGGCGCGCAGCAGCTCGCGGCCGTCGATCAGGTCGGCCCAGTGGTAGCGGCAGGGGTTGGGCACGGCCAGGATGACCTGCGCCCGGCTGGCCAGCGCGGCCAGCGCCTCCAGCGTCTGGCCCGGCAGGTGGCTGTGGCCGAACAGCACGACCCGACGCGGCAAGGGCCGGCGCGGCGCCTGCGCGTCGGCCAGCGCGGCGACGAAGCGGCGGTGCACGGCGGGGCGGATGCCGGCCAGCACGTCACGGCCCTCGCCCTGCGCATCGAGCGTGCGCGGGTCGGCGCGGACGTCATCGACCAGCGCGCGCCACAGCGCCGGCTGCCAGGCCTGTTCGGCTGGCAGTTCGCGGGCGATGCCGTGGGCGTCGCGCAGCACGTCGCGGCCGTCGGCCCAGTCGGCCAGCCAGTCGGCGCGGTAGACCTGGTACTGGTCCAGCAGGTCGGCCAGGTGACGGGCCAGTTGCAGGCGACGCGCCAGGTCGGGCGCGGCATCGCGGCGCGGCTCGTCCACCGGCCCGGCGAGGAACTGCGCCAGCGGGGCCATGCGCCCGGCCAGCAGCGGATCGGCCAGCAGGAGCGGCAGCAGCCGCATCAGGCGCCAGGTCAGCGGGCCCTCGTCCAGCGGCGAGCGGGCGGGCGCACCGTCGCGCCCCAGCATGGCGCGGTAGCTGCGCCACAGGAAGCGCGCCGGCAGCTCGATGCGGGTGGCCGCGCAGATGCCCAGGTGCTGCGCCAGGCGCATCTTCAGCCACTCGGCGATGCCATTGCTCTGGACCAGCACGACCTCTTCTTCCAGCGGCGCGAGCGGGGTGCGCGCCAGCCAGTCCAGCAGGACATCGAGCAGGTCCTCGAGCCGGTTGCCCTGCAGCACCAGCAGCCCCGGGGCGATCGGGGCAGTCTCCTCGCGATGCGGCATCAGCCGGCGCGTCAACCCGCGTACTGGCCGATGGCGGCCTGCAGCCGCTGCTGCAGCTTGCTGCGCAGCGCCGCGGGCGACTCGACCCGCACGTCGGGGCCGTGGCGCAGCAGGTCCATCAGCAGCTCGGTGTCGTCGGTGTACGGCAGCTTCATGCGCAGGCGGCCGTCGGCCTGGGGTTCGAGCACCTGGCGCGGGTGCCAGAGTTCATTGGCCACCCACTGCGCAGCCTCGGCGCTGAACATCAGCGTGGCCTGCTTGACGTCCTTGCCGCCGTAGATGCCGTAGCCGCCGTCGAGTTCGGCCTCGACCGTCTTCATCGCGACGTCCTTGGCGCGCTGGCCCAGCACCTCGGCCTCGCGCAGCGCATCGAGCGCGAAACGGCGCAGGCCGTCGGACTCGTGGCACCACGCATCGAGGTACCAGGTGCTGCGGTAGTGCACCAGCCGCAGCGGCGACACGGCCCGGCGCGACTCGCTCTGCTTGCTGCGGCTGTAGTAGGTGATCTGCAGCCGGCGACGCTCCAGCAGCGCGCTGGCCACGCGCTCGAAGAACTTGCCGACCACCGGGCGCTGGGCCGGGTGGACGATGCGCACCCGGCGCATCAGCTCGCGGGCCTCGCCCTCGCTGGTGCCCAGCATGCCGTGCAGCTTGTCGAGCAAGGGGGCCAGATGGCGCCCGAGCATGCCGGCGTTGTCCAGCCCCTGGATCAGGTGGTGCAGCGTGAGCAGTGCATGGATCTCGCGTTCGCTGAACCACACGCCGGGCAGCTCGTGGCTCGCCTCGCGGGCCTTGCCGCCGGCACCGCGCGTGGCGGCCTGCTCGAAGCGGTAGCCGTTGCTGTCGCGGTCGTAGACGATGGGCGCATCCATCCGGCTGCGCAGGTAGTCGAGGTCGCGCTTGAGCGTGGCGCGCGAGACCTCGAGCTCGTCCATCAGCGTGGCGAAGCTGACCGAGCCACGGCTCTTGATCAGCATCTCGATCTTGTAGAAGCGTTCGGTGCGGTCCATCGTCGTTCTCCGTTCCCCTGCTGCTCGGCGCATCGCCCGATGGTGGCTCAGGTCTTGAGCCCCGCCAGGCAGGCCTTTCAGGCCATGTTAATGGCGCTCGCGTGGCCGACAGCGGCGGGATCATCCCGCAGACCGGGGGGCGGGGCCAGACGTCGCGGCGACGCATCGGCGCGCCAGGCATGGGCACCGGCAAAACGAAACCGATTGCGCGGCATCGGTCGATGCGGACGACGTCACCCCGCGTGTCCACAGGCTCACGCACCGGTTCACGCACTGGCTCACGTCTTGAGCCACCCGGCCGCGAGACTGCATCCCAAGCCGGACAAGCCCGCCCGGCAGACGCAGGAGATCACGATGTCCGCTCGCGCTCTGAACACCGCCCCTCCCGATGTGGCTCAACCGCTCAGCCAAGAGGTCAGCCTCACGGTCAGCCACGAGATCGGCCGCGACTTCGCCCGCCACGGCCTGTCCCTGCCCGATGGCATCGGCCGCCCGGGCGACCCGCTGTGGTGCGGCTGGCAGGCGCAGCAGGCGCAACAGACGCAACAGACAGGAGGCATCGCCCGCCCCTGGCCGGCCGACGAGCGCACGCGCCGCTGGCTGCATCTGCGGCTGCAGGCCAGCCTGCGTGGCGAGGCCTTCGAGCCCTGCCGGGTCACGCCGCATCTGGTCGGCCGCATCGACGCCAGCCACTGCCCGGTCACCCGTCGCCGGCTGGACCCCGCCGCGTTGACCGATCCGGCGCGCGCCCCGCGTCCGGACGATGCGCGGCTGGTCACGCTGGACCGCCGCCGTGGCGTCGATGCCGGACTGCTGGTGATGCTCAGCCGGCGGGCCGCCGCCGTGCTGGACAGCCATGACCTGGACGATCTGGACCTCGCCATTTCATCGGGCGCGCAGGCTCCGGGCCATCCCGCGACGATCGACGTGGGCGATGCGCTCGATGCGTCCCTGAGCCCTGCCGAGCGCGAGCGCCTGGCCACGCTGCTGAGCTTCGTCACCCCGATGTCGCACCACGAGGCCGCCCAGCGGGGCCTGCGCGTGCTGCCGCCCAACCGGCTGGCCCTGGCCCAGCCGGTGCAGGCGCTGCAGGCCCTGTTGAGCCGGCTGCTGCTGCGCAGCGGCTGGACCGCCCGGCTGCAGGGCTGGCAGGCGCTGCTGCCTCACGACCGCCAGCGCGAGGCGCTGCAGCGCTTCTTTCTGGCGCTGCTGGCGCGCGTGCTGGAGGCCGGTCATGCGGCCGACCCGCTGCAGCGCCGCTGGGCCATCGAGGACGCCTGGCGCGATCCCGAGGTGCTGCGCCTGTGGACCCGCCTGGCGCTGCAGCTCGATGCGGCCGGCTGCACCGCGCTGATCGAGCGCGCCGCCGCACGCGGCCTGTGCGACACCGCCGTGCTGTGTCATCCGGACGACGAGGCGCCGGCCGCAGCCACGCACCGTCCGGTGCGGCTCCTGCCGCCGCTGCGGACCTCGGCGGGCCAACGGTCCCCGATCGGCCGGGGCCCGTCGCAGCGCCCGCACGCTCAACCTCCGGCGCTGCGCCTGGCTCATCCCGTGCAGCTCAGCCTGCCCTGGGCGGCCTGAACGTTCGAGCGCCACCCGGCGTGGGGCTGGCCAGGCTGTTTCCGCCGTGTGACAGCCCGTGGGTGGACGCAACAACGGGCGCTGTTCCGGGCTTGGGGCCCCGGGGCGGCTGTCTACACTGCCGCGTCGTCATCCGTTGCGCTCACCCCAGCCTTGCCCATGCCCCTGTCCGCCCGGCCCGGCCGCCCTGCACATCGCCTGGCAACGCTGCTGCTCGCCCTCTGGCTCGCGCCGGTCGTGCAGACACCGGCCCACGCCGACGACCAGCCGCAGCCCACGCAACGACTGATCGTCAAGTACCGAGATGCCGGTGCACCGTCGGCGCCGGTCAAGGCCTTGCCCCCCGGGACGATGCGGCGCTTGTCGGTCGACCCGGCAGACCCGAGCCGAGCCATCGGGCCGGCCGACCCATCCGACGATGACGCCGCCGTGCGCCGCGCCGGGCCGCTGTCGCAGCGTCACCGCCTGAGCCTGCGCGACGGCACCCCGGTGGGCACCGCCGGGCAGGTCCTGCTGGTCGATCCGGGACAGGACGCTGCCGCGATCCAGCGCGCGCTGGCCGCCGATCCGGAGGTCGAGTACGTCGAGGAGGACCGCCGCGCCTGGCGCCATGCCGCGCCGAACGATCCGCGCTATGCCGGCGGCTCCACCGTCAACCCCGCCGCCGGCCAGTGGTACCTGCGCACGCCGGACGCCAACCTGCGCGCCGCGATCAATGCCGAGAACGCCTGGACCATCAGCAACGGCAACGCCGACGTGGTGGTGGCCGTGCTCGACACCGGCGTGCGCCCGGATCACCCGGACCTGATCGGCAAGCTGCTGCCCGGCTACGACTTCGTCAGCGACCCCTACGTCGGCAACGACGGCAGCGGCCGCGACGGCGACCCGACCGATCCGGGCGACTGGGTCAGCGCCAACGACCGCAGCACCAGCGCCAACGGCGTCTGCGCCAACGCCGCGATCGACAGCAGCAGCTGGCACGGCACGCAGATGTCGGGCCTGATCGCCGCGGCCACGCAGAACGGCAGCGGCATGGCCGGCACCGGTCGGCACGTGCGCATCGTGCCCGTGCGGGTGCTGGGAAAGTGCGGCGGCTTCACCTCCGACATCGCCGACGGCATCCGCTGGGCGGCCGGCCTGCCGGTCACCGGCGTGCCGACCAACCCGAACCCGGCGCGCATCATCAGCCTCAGTCTGGGCGGCAGTTCGTCGACCTGCTCGCGCACCTACCAGGACGCCATCACCGCCGCCCGCAACCGGGGCGCGATCGTCGTCTCCTCCGCCGGCAACGACGGCCTGGCGGTCGGCGATCCGGCCAACTGCAGCGGCGTGATCGCCGTGGGCGGGCTCGATCACGACGGCTACAAGGCCTACTTCTCGAACCTGGGCAGCCGGGTGACGATCAGCGCGCCCTCGGGCGACGGCGCCTGCGTGTCGCTGAGCTGCCTCTACCCGATGCTCAGCACCGTCAACCAGGGCAGCCAGGGCCCCGGTGCCAGCACCTACACGAACGGCACGACCGACCGCGCCGCCGGCACCAGCTACTCGACGCCGCTGGTGGCCGGCGTGGCCGCGCTGCTGTTGTCGGTGCGGCCGGAGTCGTCGGTCTCCGAACTGACCGGCTACCTGACCCAGAGCGCACGCGCCTTTCCCGCGCCGGCCGGCGATGTCGCCACCTGCAGCAGCTCGACGGCCAGCGCCCAGCTGGTGCGCTGTGCCTGCACCACGGCCACCTGCGGGGCCGGCATGCTCGACGCCCATGCCGCGCTGACCCGCGCGCTGGCAACGGGCCAGGCGGTCGCCACCATCGAGCCGTCGACCACCCAGGTCGACGTGGGCACCACGGTCGTGCTCGACGGCGGTCGCTCGCGGCCGTTCGGTGCCATCGGCTACCACTGGGAGATCGTCGAAGGCCAGGGCATTGCCCGCTTCGACAACATCGGCGCGGGCCTCAACGGCACCGAGACCGCCGTGACCACGCTGACGGTCAACGCCACCGGCATGGTCAAGGTGCGCCTGACGGTCTGCCCGATCAGCGCCCCGACCTGCAGCCCGCAGGTCAGCGGCAGCCGCAGCAGCACGGTCATGCTGCGCGCGGGCAACGCGTCGGTGGCCATCGCCTCGGCCGACCGCGCCAGCACGGGCGGCGGCGCGCTGCAGCCCGGCTGGCTCACCGGCCTGGCCGGCGTCGTCGCGCTGCTCGCCTGGCTGCGACGCGAGCCACTGCGCCTTGCGGCCGGTGATGCCCGCGATGCCCGCGATGCCTGACCCTGCGGACCGGGCAAGCGCCCGGATGTCGAGGTCGACGCATCACGTCATCGCCATCCACCCCGCCGCACCGCCCAAGCCCGCCTGGGGCCAGCCCTGCAACGGCTGCGGCGTGTGCTGCCTGCAGGAGCCCTGCCCCATCGGCGTCGTGCTCAGCCGCCGCCGCCACGGCGCCTGCGTCGCGCTGCGCTGGAGCGATCCCGCCGGCCGCTACCACTGCGGCCTGCTGAGCCAGCCCACCGAGGTCCTGCCCCGGCTGCTGCACCCGCTGGCCCCGTCCATCGCCCGCACCGCCCACCGCTGGATCGCGGCGGGGGTGGGGTGTGATTGCGACACGGAGGTGGAGGGCTGATCGAGCGCCCTCACCGCTTCGCCCTCGCCCTCTCCTCCTCCTGCAACCTCAGCACCCGCCGCTGCACCTTGCCGGTCGTCGTCATCGGCAAGGCGTCGATGAACTCGATCTCCTTGGGGTACTCGTAGGGCGCCAGTCGACCGCGGACGTGGGCTTGCAGTTCCGCGATCAGGGCGTCGTCCGCGACGTGGCCGGGGGCGACGACGACGTAGGCCTTGACGACCGCGCCGCGCTCGGCGTCGGGCTTGGGGACCACCGCCGCGTTGGCGACGGCCGGGTGACGCACGAGGCAGTTCTCGACCTCGCTGGGGCCGATCCGGTAGCCGGCGGCCTTGAAGACGTCGTCGCTGCGGCCCTGGTACCAGAGGTAGCCGTCGTCGTCCATGACGGCCGTATCGCCGGTGCGGCACCAGCTGTCGGACGGCTCGCCGGTGAACTTGGCGCGGGTGGCGTCCTCGCGCTTCCAGTAGCCAAGGAAGAAGATCGGGTCGGGCTGGCCGTGCACGTCCAGCCGGTGCAGCGCGACGTCGCCGGGCGTGCCGCGCGGGCACTCGCGGCCCTCGTCGTCGATCACCGCCACGCGATGCCCCGGGTAGGCGCGGCCCATGCTGCCCGGTCGCGCCGGCCAGCCCGGGTGCAGGCGGCCGTCAACGCCCTGGAAGGCGCCGCAGTTGCCGACGATGTAGTTGATCTCGGTCTGGCCGAACATCTCGTTGACGCGCACGCCCAGCGCCTGTTCGCACCACTGGAACACCGCGTCGCCCAGGGCCTCGCCGGCGCTCATCACCGCGCGCAGGCGCAGGTCGTAGACCTCGCGCGGACGCGGCACCGCCTTCATCATGGCCTTCAGCGCGGTCGGGAACAGGAAGGTGTTGGTGATGCCGTGGCGCTGCATCAGCTCGAAGGCACGTTCGGGCGTGAAGCGTGCGCGCAGGCCCACGATCGGCACACCCAGCCACAGGCAGGGCAGCAACGCGTCCATCAGGCCGCCGGTCCAGGCCCAGTCCGCCGGGCTCCAGAACACGTCGCCCGGCTGCGGGCAGGCGTTCTGGCTGCAGACGAAACCGGTCAGGTTGCCGATCAGCGCGCGGTGCGGGATCAGCGCCCCCTTGGGTGGGCCGGTGGTGCCGCTGGTGTAGATCAGCACGGCGGCGTCATCGGCCGCCGTCTGCCGGGCGGTCTCGATCGGCACGCGGTGGGCCAGCAGGTCGGACCAGTGCGCATCGGCGCGGCCGGGCACCTCGCCCACCGCCACCAGCGTGGCCAGCAGCGGCGCCTCGGCGCGGGCCTGTTCGAGCGCGGTCCAGGCCGAGTCGTCGGCGATCGCCACGCGGGCCTCGCTGTCGACCAGCCGGAAGGCCAGCGCCTCGGGGCCGAACAGCATCGACAGCGGCATCGCGACCGCGCCGATGGCGTAGATCGCCAGGTGCGCCACGGCCGTCTCCGGGCGCTGCGGCATGACGATGGCGACCCGGTCACCCGGTGCCACGCCCAGGTCCAGCAGGCTGGCGGCCAGCGCGCGGGCCTGGTCCCACAGCTCGGCGCAGGTCAGGCGCCCGGCCGGACCGGCCACCGGACCGTCGGCGTCCTCGGCCAGGATGGCGATGCGATCGGGGCTCTCGCGGGCCCAGCGCTCGCCGCAGGCCTGGGCGATGTTGACGTGCGACGGCACATGCCAGCGGAAGTCGCCGTGCAGGGCGGCGTGGTGATCGTCGGTTCGGCTCATGGGGCGCCAGCATAAGCCGGGCGCGCGGGCAGAATCGGCGCCCCATGCCGATGTTCAGACACCCCGAACCCGTCGATGCCGCCGCGCTCGACACCTGTGCCGAGCGCCTGTGCGAACAGGGCCACGTGCGTCTCACCCCTGCCGCGCTGGCCGCCCTGGCCGACGTTCAGGCCGACAAGCTGACCGCGCTCGCGCCGCACTGGCACGACCTGCCGCCCGATGCCCACCTGAAGGACGGCGGACGCTACCGTCGCCGTCGCCACGGCAGCTATGTGCAGGACACCGCCGGCGGCACATTGACCGCCGTGCCGCACCGCGCGCACTGGCAGCCGACCACCTACAACGCGCTGCACGGCGGCATGCTGCGCTGGTTCGAGCCGCTGCAGGCCGAGCTGGCGACGTCGCCCGCCTTCCTCGCCGTGGTGCGCCGTCTCGGCGAGGTCTTCGCCGCAGCCGCCCGCGCGCTGCCCCCGGTGGCTGGCGAGCCGGTGTTCGACGGCACCTGGTCGATCGAGGCGCACGCCTTCCGCATCGACACCACCGGCGGCGTCGGCCGGCCAACCCCTGAAGGCGCGCACCGCGACGGCGTCGCCTTCGTGGCCGTGCTGCTGGTCGACCGCCATGGCGTGATCGGCGGCGAGACCCGCGTGTTCGAGGCCGACGGCCCGCGCGGCGTGCGCTTCACGCTCGATCAACCCTGGAGCGCCCTGCTGCTCGACGACGCCCGGGTGATCCACGAATCGACCCCGATCCAGCCGGCCGAACCCGGCGGCTGGCGCGACACCCTCGTGCTGACCTACCGCGCCGGCGGTTTCCAGGACCCGCCCGCGACATGACGATGACCTACACGCCCCGCCGCCCCGCCACCTCCGACCGCATCGGCCTGCGCGGCCGGCCCGACGCCCCGCTGCTGGACCTGCACGTGCTGCGCTGGAGCGCCCCGGCGGTCGACGCCTCTCAGCCGGCCTTGCCGCCGATCCTGCTGCTGCACGGCTGGATGGACGTCGGCGCGTCGTTCCAGTTCCTGGTCGACGCGCTGGACGACGATTTCCTGCAAGGCCGCACGCTGATCGCGCTGGACTGGCGCGGCTTTGGCGAGACCCGCGTCGCCGAGACCGACAGCTACTGGTTTCCGGACTACCTGGCCGACCTCGACGCGCTGATCGACGCCGTCAGCCCCGACGCACCGGTCGACCTGATCGGCCACAGCATGGGCGCCAACGTGACGATGGTCTATGCCGGCGTCCGCCCGCAGCGGGTGCGTCGTGCCGTCAACCTGGAAGGCTTCGGCATGCCGCCGACCAAGGCCGTGCAAGCCCCGGAGCGCTACGCCCGCTGGCTCGACGAGCTGCGCTCGCCGGCCACGCTGCGCCCCTACGACGACCTGTCCGGCGTGGCGCGGCGACTGCGCGCCAACAACCCGCGGCTGGCTCCTGAACGCGCACTGTGGCTGGCCACGCAGTGGTCCCGCCCGACCGACGACGGCCGGCGCGCGCTGCGGGCCGATCCGGCCCACAAGCACGTCAACCCGATGCTGGCCCGGCAGGAGGAAATGGAAGCCTGCTGGCGCCGCATCGCCGCGCCGGTGCTGTGGATCGAGGCGGCGCAGACGGAGGTCTTCGGCTTCTGGCAGATGCCGATGAGCGCCGTGCGCGCCGAGGTCGACCAGCGCATCACCTGGGTCCGCGACATCCGCACCCACGTGATCGACGGCTGCGGCCACATGCTCCACCACGACCAGCCCGACGCGCTGGCCGCGCTGATCCAGCCCTTTCTGGCCGCCTGAGGCCTGGGCATTCGGGCACCTGCGGGTGCGGGGCAACCCCAAGCGGCATGCGAAAATCGCCGGCTTGGTTCCCGCACCGGGATGCCGCGCCAGATTCCCGAAGAAGCACCGTCGAAGGACACCGTCCCATGGACATCGAACAGATCAACGCCATCGGCACCGCCCTGGCCGACCTCAGCGAGCGCACCCACGCGCTAAGGGGGTATCTTTGACTACGAACGCAAGTCGCTGCAGCTCGCCGAGGTGAACGCCGCGCTCGAGAATCCGAGCGTCTGGAACGACCCGAAACGTGCCCAGGAGCTGGGCAAGGAAAAGAAGACGCTCGAGGACGTGGTCATGACCATCGACCACCTCACGCGCAACCTGGCCGACAACTCCGAGCTCTACGAGATGAGCAAGGAAGAAGGCGACATCGACGGCCTGGGCGCCATCGAGGCCGAGGTTGCCGGGCTGCGCGAGCTGATCGAGAAGCTCGAGTTCCGCCGCATGTTCAGCAACCCGGCCGACCCGAGCAACTGCTTCATCGACATCCAGGCCGGCGCCGGTGGCACCGAGGCCTGCGACTGGGCCAGCATGCTGCTGCGCCAGTACCTGAAGTACTGCGAACGCAA
>JACCDS012245506.1_pt1 | contig 18182 bp, 14 predicted proteins | sample 7446441 | NCBI WGS metagenome assembly JACCDS01 (sample SAMN15323445, study PRJNA562643) | freshwater metagenome | isolation source: river surface water | place: USA:Blue River Watershed | collected 2017-08-17
AGGGCCTGCACGCGCTTGCCGTGCCGCGCGCCCGTTTCGTAGATGTAGTTGGCAATCGGGGTGGAGCCAACAAAGCTGATGGCTCTCACGTCCGGGTGCACCAGCAGCGCGTCCACGGCTTCCTAATCGCCTTGCACCACGTTGAACACGCCCTGGGGCAGACCGGCCTGGGCCAGCAGGTCGGCAATGAACAGGGATGGCGACGGGTCGATCGGGCTGGGCTTGAGCACGAAGGTGTTGCCCGCCGCGATGGCGACCGGGAACATCCACATGGGCACCATCACCGGGAAGTTGAACGGGGTGATGCCCGCCACCACGCCCAAGGCTTGGCGCATGGTCCAGTTGTCGATGCCGGTGGACACCTGGTCGGTGTAATCGCCCTTGAGCAATTGCGGAATGCCGCAGGCAAATTCCACGATGTCAATGCCACGGGCGACTTCGCCCTGGGCGTCGGTGAACACCTTGCCGTGTTCGGCGGTGATCATGGTGGCCAGTTCGTCCTTGTGCTGGTTCAGCAGTTCCAGGAACTTGAACATGACGCGAGCCCGACGGATCGGTGGCGTTTCGGACCAGGCCGGGAAGGCGGCCTGAGCGGCAGCCACCGCGGCATCCACGTCTTGCGCATTGCCCAGGCGCACCTGGCGGCTGACCGCCCCGGTGGCAGGGTTGTACACGGCTTGGGTGCGTTGGCCGCTACCGGTGGTGCGCTGGCCGCCGATGTACTGAGCGATTTCGGTCGTGTCGGTATAGGGGGTCATGGTGTCTCCTGGCGAAAGCAAAAACAGGCTTCAGTGTAGGAATGCCACTGTCCGGTGTACAGATCAAGCAGTTGAATTGATTGTTTGAAATAGTGAACAATTCGGGCATGAACGAGCAAAAAATGGAATCCTTGTGGGGCCACCTGCATTGGCTGACCGTGCTGGCCGAGCAGGGCAGCTTCACCGCCGCCGCCAACCGCCTGGGTGTGAGCAAAGCCGCCATGAGCCAGCGGATCGCTGAACTCGAGCGGGTGGCTGGTGTGCCGCTGGTCCAGCGCACAACCCGCAGCGTGCGCCTGACCGAAGCCGGTCAGCACCTGGTGGAAGACACCCGTGCTTCCTTCGAGCACATCGAGCAGAGTTTTGCCCAGGTGCGGGATCTGGCGAGTTCCCCGCGCGGTTTGGTGCGCCTGACGGCGCCGGTCGCCCTGGCGCGCCAGCAACTCGTGCCCGTGCTGGCCGAGTTCTTGCACCAGTACCCCGAGGTCCGTTTGCAGCTGGACATGTCGGATCGCCTGTCCTCCCTGGCCACGGAGGGCTATGACCTGGCGATCCGCCATACCGTGTCCCCGCCCGATACCCATGTCGCCTGGACCTTGTGCGAAACCCGATCGGTGCTGGTGGCCAGTGGTGCCTACCTGCGCCGCCAGGGTGTGCCGGTCTGGCCGGCTGATCTGGCGGGTCACAACTGCCTGCATTACCCCCGGGCTCACGAGGCACCGGCCTGGACCTTGGAGCCACCACCTCACCTGGGCAGCGACCGGGTGACGGTTCAAATCCGAGGATCGTTCGCTGCCAACAACAGCGAGGCCCTGCGCGATGCCGCCATGGCGGGCCTCGGTGTGGCATTGCTGCCTGACTTCACCGCGCAGTCGGCCTTGCGCACCGGCAAGGTGGTGGAGGTGTTGCCCGGCTGGACGCCCGTGGGTTCTTTCGCTGGGCAGCTCTATGCGTTGCGGCCGTATGCGGCCCATGTGCCCCAGGCGGTGTCTGCTTTGGTGAAGTATTTGCGCGAGGCGCTGAACGGTGGCTTTGCATTGCCCCCGTCAGATACACCACAAAAAACCTAGGGTTAACCCTAGACTAAATATAAGGGTTAACCCTATACTGGGCGCAACAACTGTTCTTGGAGGTTGCATGTCCACTGCTGTAATTCCGGCTTCTTACATCGAATCCACCCCAGCCCGCCTGATTGACGTGGTCGCTGGTTTCCAACGTTTTCTGTCGCGCTACGCGGCCCTGCGGTCGGCCGTGCAGCACGAAAGTGCCACCCGTTACGATGAAGCTCAGGCTTTGCGTGCCTTCGCTTTGCGCGAGTTCTCCGACGACGCCGCGATGATGGGCGATCTGTACGCAGCGGCTGACCGGCACGAACTCGGCCAAGCCTGACTGCCACCTGTGCCCAATGTGTCCTCGTTTGAGCTTGCTGCGATTTTGTAACTAAATTACAATTCGGCGCCCGATTGGGCGATACCTGCAGACCACCATGGACACATCCACCGCATCCCCCCGCTTGTTGGCCGACGTCGGCGGCACCAACGCCCGTTTTGCATGGCAAGCGGGTCCAGGCGCTTCGATCGAGTCGGTGCAAACCTTGCCTTGCGCGGACTACCCCACGCTCGAAGCCGCCATGCGCAAGTACCTGGACGGGCTGGCGCAGCCCCGGCCGACTGTCGCCGCGGTGGCAATTGCCAACCCGGTTTACAGCGACCACGTTCAGATGACCAACCACCACTGGTCGTTCTCCATTTCGGCGCTGCGCCAAGCCATGGGTTTGGCCCGTCTGGAGGTGCTGAACGACTTCACGGCCCTGGCGCTGGCGTTGCCGGGCCTGTCTGCATCCGACAAGCGCCAGATTGGTGGACACACCGCTTTGCCCAACGCGGCCATGGGCTTGATTGGTCCAGGCACCGGGCTGGGTGTGTCCGGCTTGCTGCCCGACGGGCAGGGCGGCTGGGTGCCATTGCAGGGCGAGGGCGGGCACGTCTCGCTGTCAGCCTCTACTCCGCGCGAGCGCACTGTGTTGGAGGCTTTGCAGCAACGCTACGGTCACGCTTCTGCCGAACGCGCGGTCAGCGGGATGGGGCTGCTGGACATTCACAGCATCCTGTGCGAAGCCGATGGTGTGCCACTGCCACCGGGCCACACCGCGGCACAGGTCAGCGAAGCGGGCCTGGCCGGTGATGCGCTGGCGCGCGAGTCGTTGTCAATGATGTGCGCCTTTCTGGGCTCGGTGGCGGGTAACCTGGCGCTGACGCTTGGGGCCAAGGGGGGGGTGTACATCGGGGGTGGCATCGTGCCGCGCCTGGGTGCGTTTTTTGAACAGTCTCCATTTCGCGAGCGTTTTGAAGCGAAGGGGCGCTTTCAGCCCTATCTGGCCGACATTCCGGTGTGGGTCATCACGGCAGCGCAATCGCCGGCATTGGCGGGCACGGCGGTGGTGCTGAACCGCGAACCCTGACCCGCCAATCACTGCATCTCACTGCCCAACCCTACCCAGGGTGGGGGTGGGATTTCGCTCGACTGTTGGGCATTTGCTCGGGGGAGTATGCTGTGACCTGACGTTCATCAGGCCTGCCATGACCGTGTATACGCCCGCTTCGCTCCCTTCCGACGAATCTCAACGTTTGAAGACGTTGGCCAGCTACGCCGTGCTGGACACGGCGCCAGAGGTGGCTTTCGACGATTTTCCGTACCTGGCCAGCCGTGCGCTGGAGGTGCCGATTGCCTTGATATCGCTGGTGGATGAGCACCGCCAATGGTTCAAAAGCAAAGTGGGCCTGGACGCCAGTGAAACGCCGCGCGACTGGGCCTTTTGCGGCCACGCCATTCTGCAGTCCGATGTCATGGTGGTGGAGGATGCGACCCAGGATCCCCGCTTTGCCGGCAACCCCCTCGTGTTGGGCGAGCCCCACATTCGCTTCTACGCCGGCTGCCCGCTCATCACCTCCGACGGACAAGCCTTGGGCACGCTGTGCGTGATTGACCGTCAGCCCCGAAGCCTGGCCGCTGACCAGCTGGACATCCTCAGGCGTCTCGGGCGCCAGTTGATGCACCTGCTGGAGTTGCGCCGCACCACGTTGCGGCAGCTGGACATCGAGTCTCAATTGCGCGAACAGCGCCTGGCCCTGAAAAGGCTGGCGCTGGTGGCCGAGCGCACCAACAACGTGGTCATCATGGCCGATCCCCAGGGCCGGACCACCTGGGTCAACCAGGCCTTCGAGCAGGTCACGGGTTTCACCCTGGCAGATGCGGTGGGCCGCACGCCAGGTTCGCTGTTGCAGTTCGAAGGCACCTCGGAGCGCGAGCGCGCCGTTTTGCGCGATGCGGTGCGGCGGCGCCAGCCGGCGCGGGTCCACATCCTGAACCGGGGCAAGACCGGCAACGTGTACTGGATGGACGTGGACCTGCAGCCGCTCAACGACGAACAGCTCGGCTTTCTGGGCTTCGTCGCGATCGAGACCGACATCACCGAGCTGATCCGCCAGCGCGAGCACCTCAAAGCCATGTTCGAGGCGCTGCCCGTGGGCTTTTTGCAGCAAGGTGCAGATCTGACGGTCCAGCGCTCGAACCGGCTGGCGCGGCGCTTGCTGGATCACCCTTCGGTCGAGCCCGGCTGGCGTTTGCCTGCGCCGATCCATCACCTGACGCAAGAGGTGGTGAGCAGTCACCGCGCGATCGGCCCGCAATTGGTGCCGGTGGTGGACCCTGAAGGCCACAGTCGCTGGCTGCAGATGAGCGCTGCGCCTCTGCCAGGTGCTTTGGGCGAACCTGAAGGCGTGATGGTGGCGCTGGCCGACCAGACCGATCAGGTGCAGTTGGGGCACTACATCGAACTCGCCACGGCCACCGCAGACCTGTGCCACTGGCACTGGAATGTGCGTCAACACCAGATCGAGGTGTCTGAGCTGTGGCGCCACCGGCTGGGGGCGAACCATGGTCGCCTGGTGCCAGCCCACCTCATTCACCCGCAAGACCGCCCTCATGCCATGCGCGAGTTGCGGGCCCACTTGCGCGGCGTGCGGCCGGCGTTTCGGTTTGAATGCCGCATCCGATTCGACAACGACCAGTGGCGCTGGGTGCTGTGCGGCGGGGCTGTCACACAGCGCAACGCGCGGGGCCGGGTGGTCAACCTGTCGGGCGTGATGCTGGACATTGACGAGCGCAAGCGCATGGAGCAGGCGCTGGAAAAGGCCGCCACCACCGACGCCCTGACCCAGCTGCCCAACCGGCTGATGCTGAAGGACCGGCTGCAGCAGGCCATGGTCGCGGCGCAACGGCATCGGCGCATGGGCGCACTGCTGTTTCTGGATCTGGACCATTTCAAACGCATCAACGACACCCATGGCCACTCGGCCGGGGACGAACTGCTGCAATGGGTGGCCTCGCGTCTGCAGTCGCACCTGCGAGCCAGCGACACCCTGGCCCGCATGGGCGGTGACGAAATGCTCATCCTGCTTCCCGAGCTGGCTGCCGACGAAGTGGCTGCTCGGGCCCTGGCCCAGCAGGTGGCCAGCAAAATGCAGCAGTCCCTGAGCGAGCCCTTCTTGCTGCACGGCGCGCTGTTGCGGGTGGGGGTCAGCATCGGCATCACCTTGTTCCCCAAGGGGCCCAACGAATCGGTGGAAGACCTGATCCGCGAAGCCGACACCGCGATGTACGCCGCCAAGGGTGAAGCGCGGGGTACTTGGCGGCAGTACGAGCCGATGATGCACCAGACGGTGACCCTCCGCCTGCAGCTGGAAAATGATTTGCGCCAGGCCCTGCAGCGCGAGGAGTTCTACCTGTGCATGCAGGGCAAGTGGACGCCCAAGGGCGAGCTGGCGGGTGCCGAGCTGTTGCTGCGCTGGCGTCACCCAGAACGCGGTGAGGTTTCACCGGCCGACTTCATCCCCGTTGCCGAGGAGTCAGAGCTGATCGTGCCACTGGGCTTGTGGGTGTTGGGGCAGGCGGCTGCGGTCGCGCGCGAAGCCCAGCGCTCTCGTCCCGATTTTGTGGTGTCCGTCAACCTCAGTCCCCTGCAAATTCGCCACCCGGCATTTGCAGACGGTTTGCGCGCTGCGGTGGCCGAGGCCCAGATTGCACCTGGTGCCCTGATTCTGGAAATCACCGAAGGCGTGGTGTTGCAGCCTCAACTGGCGCAACAGCTGGTGATGCTGGAGAACGAAGGCTTCCGCTTTTCGATCGACGATTTCGGCACCGGCTATTCCAGCCTGGCTTACCTCAAGCGATTGCCGGTGTACGAACTCAAGATCGACCGGTCTTTTGTGCGCGACCTGGAAGACGACGCCGAAGATGCGGCGCTGGTGCAGGCGATTCTGTCGATCGCTCGGCGGTTTGGCATTAAAACCGTGGCCGAGGGCGTCGAGACCAGCGCGCAGGCGCGTTTTCTGCACAGCAGTGGTTGCGACTTGCTTCAGGGGTATCTTTACGACCGACCACGCCCGGTGGCGGAGTTTTTCGGGCAGCACCTGCGTCGGGCCCGCCCCTGAACCGATCAGCCCTGGGGCTGCGTGTGACGCGCGGCGAGCCAGGCTTCAAATGCCATGGAGTCCATGGGGCGGCTGTACCAGTACCCCTGGCCAAAGTCGCAGCCCGCCTCGCAGAGCAGCAGGTGCTGCTGCTCGGTTTCCACGCCCTCGGCCACCACCGCAATGCCCAGCGCCTTGGCCATTTGGATGATGGAGCGGCAGATGGCGAGGTTCTTGGCGCTATCGACCATGTTGTGAACAAAGCTGCGGTCGATCTTCAGCAACTGGATGTCAAACTGATGCAGATAGGAAAGGGCGGAATAGCCGGTGCCGAAATCGTCAATCGCCAGGCACACACCGTGATCGGTCAACCGTTGCAGCCGGTCCCGCACGCCGGCCGAGGGTTGCAGCAGCACCCCTTCGGTGATTTCCACCACCACCGCCTGGCCCGGGATGCCCATCCGCTGCAGGGTGCGCGGCAGGTCGAGTGACGAGCTCTGTGGGCGCGCCATTTGCAACGGCGACTGGTTGATGGCCAGTTTGAGGTTAGCAAACCCCTGCTGGTGCCAGCGCTGCAGTTGCTGCAAGCCTTGTATCAGCACCCAGTCGCCAATTTCACCGATCAACCCGTGCGATTCCGCGATCGGGATGAATTCGGCCGGCCCGATCGGACCCAGCTCCGGGTGGTTCCAGCGCAGCAGCACCTCGGCCTTGGCCACCTCGCCGGTCGACAGAGCGATCACCGGTTGGTACACCAGGTGGAGTTGTTCGCGCACGAGTGCGCGCCGCAAGTCCATGCCCAGGCTGAGTCGCCGGCGGGCGTGGTCTTCCATCGATGCGGTGTAGAAACTGAAGCGGTTGCGCCCTTGGGCCTTGGCCTGGTACATCGACTGGTCGGCATGCCGGAACAGCTCCTCCAGCGACCGCCCGTCGTTGGGAAACAGCGCAATCCCAATGCTGGCAGTCACGAAAACCGAATGGTCGCCAATCGCAAAAGGCTCTGTCAGCTCGTGAATGATTTTCTGTGCCAGTTCCGCCGCCACGATCGGTTCTGTCATGTGGTTCAGCACGACGGCGAACTCGTCGCCACCGAGCCGGGCCACGGTGTCGCTGGCGCGCAGCGTCTTCTGCAGCCGTTGGGCCACCTGCTGGATCAGCTGATCGCCCGCGTTGTGACCCAGCGTGTCGTTGACGTCCTTGAAGTGGTCCAGGTCGATCATCAACAGCGCGAGCCCACTCCGGATGCGTTCGGCAATCGTTTGCAGCTGTTCCCACCGCAGCGTCAGCAGCAGCCGGTTGGGCAGCCCCGTCAGCCCGTCGTGGTGCGCCTGGCGCCAGATCAGCGCCTCTTTTTCCTTGTGCTCGGTGATGTCGTGCGAAATGCCGAACGTGCCAATGATGCCGCCCGTGTTGTCGCGCAATGGCATCTTGGTGGAAATGTTCCAGCTCTCGTGCCCGTCCTGCCATTTTTCATGGTGCAGCTGGTTGTACACGCCAAAGCCGCTGCGCATGATGGCCATTTCCTCTTGCCGGGTTTGGGCCGCGTGTTCGGGTGAATAGAAGTCCGCGTCGCTCAGTCCCACGGCATCGGCCGGCTGGTCCAGTCTGTACCGCTTGGCCAGGCTGGGGTTGATTTTGATGAAGCGCGATGCCTTGTCTTTGAAGTAAATCTGATCGGGCACGTTTTCGATCAGTTCGCTCAGCAGCTCCCGCTCCCTTTCGCCGTCCAGAATGCGCTGATGGTCCTGCGTCACATCCGTCCATGCGATCAGCAGACCTTGCTTGCGCCCCTGATGCAAGAAATCGGTGACACGGCGCTGCAGCCAGCGCCCGTCCAGGGTGCGGAAGTGCCTGAACTCGGTTTGGGGTGAAGGTTGAACCGCGACCAGAAAGTCGCTGATGTTGTCGGGGGCCGGTGCCAGCTGTGCGGTGATGCAGGCTTGCAGCTCCTGCGCGCTGTAGCGCCGCTTCTTGGGAGACTCCACGCCCCACAGGCGCTCGTAGGTCCGGTTCCAATACAGCGGCTCTGCGTCCAGGTCCAGAACCAGGATACCGTCCAAGCAGGAGTCAAGCGCGGCTGAAGCGATATTTGGATTCGAGGGCATGTTCGATTTCTGGTCAGTATGCGGTTCTACCGCAGAGACCAGAAATTCGCAAGTGCCATCAATACAGGGTCGCGCCAGGCGTGGGCGGTCAGCCATTCCTCCAGGTCGGCGGGGGCTTTGAGCAATTCCTTGGGGTTTCCGCAACGGTGGAACGAGTACATCCGCCAATCGGCAAAAACACGGTCAGGGCGGATCGACCGGTCCAGCCAGAGATGCCCATGATCGAGGCCGTAGCGGGGCGCACTGATGAGCAAGGCGTCCATGTCCTCGGCCCCACCTTCCAGGTACTCCATCACCGACCCGTTGGCATACAGCAACAGTCCAGTCACCCCGTGTGCGTGGTACAGGAGTTGAAGGTCTTGTGCCAGCCGGTTCGGCTCGCTCGAGAAAAAGGGTTCAGGGGCTGACGAGACCAGCAATCGCCGGGTCAGCGGGTGGGATGCAGACATAACTGCATGGAATTATCTGATATTGCGCCAGTGAATAGATACCACTTTTCTTTTAATTTAGATACAATAGCATCAAATATTTTTCAGAAATATCAAAAAATCAAAAGCCGACTGTCAACCTGAATTGGCCGTTCGATAGTGACGGTGGTGCGCCTGCTGCGGGATCGGCTGCGTACCCTCAAACGTGTGTGAAAGACGCAAATATGGCCGCCCAACCCCATCGGATCACCGACCACGAGCAGCGCTTGCGTGACGTGCTGCGCCTGTCCAACGTCGGCGTCTGGGACTGGGACGTTCCCTCGGGCGCGGTGGAACACAATGAGCAGTGGTATGAAATCCTCAGTCAGACTTCTGAAAGTGCTGGGAACAGCGTAGACGCGTTTGCCGCCCTGATACATCCAGACGACCGGGCGGCGGTGTTCCAGCGCCTCCAGGACCTGCTGGAAGGTCGTGCAACCGGCTACGTGTCCGAGCACCGCATGTGCACGCCACGCGGTGTGATCTGGGTTCGCGACACCGGCGGCATCGCGCAGCGCGATGACCAGGGCCGGCCGCTGAGGGTGCTGGGCAGCATCACCGACATTTCGCGCCTCAAGGCGGCCGAAGCGCGCGCCCGCGAAAGCGAGGAACTGCTGCGCTCGGCGATCGACACCATCGATGAAGCCCTGGTGATATTCGACCCGCAGGACCGGCTGGTGTACTGCAACCAGCGCTACCGCGACACCTACCCGCTGGTGGCCGACCGCATCCAGGTGGGTGTGACGTTTGAAGAGATCGTGCGCACCTGGAAAGAGCGCGGCGGTGGCGACCCACCGGATGAAGGCATCGACGCCTGGGTGCAAGCCAGGGTGCGCGCCCACCGCGAAGGGAGCCTGTTCGTACAGCGGGTGGATAACAACCGTTACACCCGCGTGCTGGAGCGGGCCACAGAAACGGGCCACATCGTCGGGTTTCGGGTGGACATCACAGAGCTGGTGCAAGCCCAGCAAGCGGCCGAAGAGGCCAATCTGGCGAAGAGTCGCTTCCTCGCCACCATGAGCCACGAGCTGCGCACACCCATGAACGGCATTCTGGGGGCGGCCCAGTTGCTGATGCAGGACGACCTTGACACCCAGGCACGCACCGAATTCGCCCAAACCATCTTGCGCTCTGGCCAGGGCCTGCTGGCTTTGCTGAACGACATACTGGACCTGTCCAAAGTGGAGGCCGACAAAGTGGAGCTGGAAGCCCTGCCTTTCCAGCCCGCCGCCTTGCTGGCCGATACCCAGCACCTGTTCGGTGGCACCGCGCAAGACAAGGGACTCACCCTCAGCGCCCGGTGGGAGGGTGACGCGGCCGACACCTACCTGGGCGACCGCACACGCCTGTCCCAGATGCTCAACAACCTGGTCAGCAACGCCATCAAGTTCACTGCCCACGGGGCCGTCACCATCACCGCGCGGCCGCTGCCGCCCACCGCCGGCACTTCGGCCACCCTGGTGTTTGAAGTGGCCGACACCGGCCCCGGCATTCCGACCGAACGCCAGCACCTGCTGTTTCAGCCTTTCAGCCAGGTGGATGCGTCCACCACCCGAGAATACGGGGGCACCGGACTGGGCTTGTCCATCGTGCGCCGGCTCAGCACTCTGATGGGTGGCGACGCTGGCCTGCGCAGCACCCCTGGGCAGGGTTCCACCTTTTGGTTCCGGGTGGCATTGCCCCCCGGGCGGCCTGAAGATGTGACCACGCAGGATACCAACCTGGACGGCACGCCCCCCAACCCCCCGGTGGATGCGATGACCTTCGATGGCATCGAGGTGCTGGTGGTGGAAGACCACCCGGCCAATCGTTTCATCATCGACAGCATGCTCCAGCGCGTTGGCGTGCGCGCTCGCATGGTTTACGACGGGCAGGCTGCGGTCGATCTGGTCGAGCAGGGCGCCGCTTTCGACCTGATCCTGATGGACGTGGAAATGCCCGTGCTGGACGGTTACGGTGCGGCGCAGGCCATCCGTCGGCTGGAAGCGCAGGGCCAGGTGCCGGTGCGCCACCATATCGTTGCGCTCACTGCGAATGCCTTTCCGTCAGACCGGGAAAAAGCGCTGGCTGCGGGCATGGACGACTTCATCGCCAAACCCATCGTGCTGCACCAGCTCAAGGCGGTGCTGGCCCGCTGGCGGCAACTGGCCGGCCGTGTGTGAGCGCCCAGCCACCGATTTTCCCAGGAGCAGCGAATGAGCCATCAACAGTTCACCCCCGCAGAGCAGCGAGCCATTGAGTTGTATTGCGCTGGCGACGAGGTGTTCTTTCTGTCGTTTCGGGCCTCGTGCCGTGAGCAGTTTCGCAGCGATCTGCAGCAGGGTGACCGCGCATGCGCGGTCAGCGATTGGGCCACTTTGCGCCGCGTGGCGCATTCGATGAAAGGGGTGCTGAAGTCCCTGGGTCAGCCCCAACTGGCCGAGCAGGCCGCCAGCGTCGAACGCACCGCCAGGGCTGGCCTGGTGCAACTGGCCAGCCAGAGCTGGGTCCAGCTGAGTCAAGGGCTGGCTGCCGCTTACGGCACCACCGTCGATCAATTCTAAAAAAAAGGAGGCTCATCCATGCACACCCCTCTATTGCTGGTGGTTGACGACCACCCCAGCACCCAGCAGATGATGGCGCTGACCCTGGGTCAAGAGGTGCAGGTGATTCAGGCGACCGACGGTTATCAGGCCATGCGGCTGCTGTGCCTCCAGCGGCCCGATGCGGTGTTGCTGGACTGGCTCATGCCTGGCGAATTGTCCGGGCTCGAAGTGCTCAAACGCCTCAAGGCCGTGCCTGAGTGGCGCAACATCCCGGTCGCCATGGTCACCAGCCAGGGCGACGGGCCACACATCCTCGAGGGTTTTCGCAACGGTGCGGATGAGTTCTTTGTGAAGCCGTTCAAGCCGCTGCGCCTGGCGCAATGGGTGCGGCAAGTGGTGGGTCGTCCCCATGACGTTCCCTGACCTGGCTTCACGCCGTCGTTTATTGCGTGCGCTGGGCGGCTGTGTGCTGGCGCCGGTGGCGGGCTTGCCAGGGTGTGGATGGCCGGCCGGTGAATCCATGCGCATTGGTACCCATCCCTGGCCAGGCTACGAACTGCTGCACCTGGCCCAAGCGCTCGGCCACCTCCCGCCGGATCAGGTGCGGTTGATCGAAACCACTTCGGCATCGGCCAGCTTGCGGGCGTTGTCGTCCGGGTCGATGGAAGGGGCCTGCCTCACGCTGGACGAAGTGCTCACCGCCAGAGCATCGGGGGTGGATGTGGTCATCGTCGCAGTGCTCGACGTGTCGCTCGGTGCCGATGCGGTGGTGGCCCGTGCCGGGCTGCGGTCGCGGGCCGATTTGCGGGGCCAGCGCATCGGGGTCGAACACTCGGCCGTGGGCGCCGTGATGCTGGATGCGCTGCTGGCGGCCGCGGGACTCAGTCTGGCCGACGTGCAGCCGCGCTACGTCACCATCGATCAGCACGAAAAAGCGCTGTTGACCGGCGAGGTGGACGCGCTGGTGACCTACGAGCCGGTCAAGTCCCGGCTGTTGCAGGCCGGTGCGCATGAGTTGTTTTCCAGTGCACAAGTCCCCGGCCGAATTGTGGACACCCTGGCCATACGCCGCGACGTGTTGCGCGATCACACCGACGCGGTGCGTGCCCTGGTGCACGGTCATCTGGTGGCGCTGCAGGCATGGCAGACCGAACCCAGGCGGCACGCCGCATTTCTGGCGGAGCGTCTGGGCCTGGCCCCGGAGCGGGTGGCCAGCGCCTACGCCGAGCTGGACTTGCCCAACGCCGCGCGCAACCACGAGTGGATGAATGGGGCCCCGGCTCCTCTGGAAACGTCAGCCCGCCAACTCGCGGCTGTGATGGTGCGCGCCGGGCTGCTGGAGAAGGAGCCAGCCATGGGCGGTTTGTTGTCCGCTGCCTACCTGCCTTGAGCTGCCATGCCGCGCGCACCTTTTGCCCTCTGGTGGCCACGAACTTGGCACTTGCGAACCGTGGTGATCGCCTGGTTGGTGATGGCCTTCCTGCTGCTCGCAGGTTTCTCCACTTTCATCAGCTGGAAATTGGCGCACGGTAGGGCGTGGGCCGATTCCCGCCAGTACGCTAGTGTGGTGGCGTCTGAAGTCATTGTGGTGGCCGAGCGCACCATGGGGTCCGACCCTGGCCTCGCGGGCGAGATCATCAGCCACGCCGCCACCGACCCGCGCCTGCGCTACGTAGCCTTGCTCGACCCCGCCGGCCAGGTGCTGCATGCAACGATCGCCTCGCACCGGGGGCGCCGGTTTGCCGATCTGGTGGTGGGCGAGACCGACCACTTCCCCCCCGAAGTCCTGACCACTGCCGCCGGGCATTGGGAGGACCCCAGCGATGGCTTGATGCTGGTGAAGCAGCCCTTTCGCATGCCGCCGCCCCCTGGGCAGTTGCGCAGCCACCTTCACGGTACCGTGCTGGTGGTGGCAGACGTCGGGCCGCAGCTGAGCACCATCTGGCGCCATAACCTTCTGGAAATCACTATTCGCACGCTGGCCTTGGCCGTGATCGTGTTCCTCACCTACCTCGCGCTCGACCGCTGGTTGCTGGCGCCCTTGCAGCGCCTGCGCGACACCACCCGCGCCATCGGTCGGGGACAGTTCAACCTCGACTTGCCCCATTTCCGCGTGCACGAATTGCAGCAGCTGGGCCAGTCTTTCGTGCAAATGTCGGACGACGTGCAGCGCCACATGGTGCAGCTGTCCGACACCGCCCAACTGCTGCGGCAAAGCGAAGAACGCTTCCGTGAAGCGATCGAGGCGCTGGATGTCGCGTTTGCGATTTTCGATCCTGAAGATCGCTTGGTTTACTGCAACCGACGTTTTGCCGCCACCCTCGGCGAGGCGGAGAGCCAATTGGTCCCGGGCACCCGCTACCAGGCGGTGCTGAGGCTGCGTTTGCGCGCGGCGAGTGCACCACTGCCGCCGGACGAAGAAGCTATTTGGGTCGACAGCCGCCTGTGCATGCACCGCGACGGCTACTCGCTGGTCCGCCAGGAGCCCGATGGTCGCTGGGTGCGCGAAATCGAGCGCCGCACCGACGCTGGCTACACCGTCAACCTCTGCATCGACACCACCGAACTGGTGCAGGCCCGCGAACGTGCCGAAGCGGCCAACCAGGCCAAGAGTCGCTTCCTCGCCGCCATGAGCCACGAATTGCGCACGCCCATGAACGGCATCCTGGGCACCGCGCAATTGCTTCAATTGCCTGGCCTGCCCGAGGCCGAGCGCAAGGAGTACGCCCACACCATCCGCACAGCGGGTGACGCGCTGCTGCGCTTGCTCAACGACATCCTGGACTATTCCAAAGCGGAGGCTGGGCAATTGGCGCTGCGACCCGCCCCAGCGGTGCCCAGCGAGGTATTGAAGGACGTGGCCGCCCTGTTTCAGGCACCTGCGCGTCTGAAGGGCTTGGCCTTGGCCGCACAGTGGAAGGGGCCGGCCGATGCGGCCTACCAGCTGGACGCACACCGCCTGCACCAGATGCTGAGCAATCTGCTGAGCAACGCCATCAAATTCACCGAACAGGGCAGCGTCCTCGTCACCGCGCAGGAACTGAGCCGTTCAGCCGATGGTGCGCTGCTGGAATTCCGGGTGCACGACACCGGCATGGGCATCTCGGCAGAGCGCCAGTTGCAACTGTTTCAGCCGTTCCACCAGCTTGACAGCGGCATGTCGCGCCAGTTCGGGGGCACTGGGCTGGGCTTGTCCATCGTGCAGCGGCTGGCGCGCTTGGGTGGCGGTGATGCCGGCGTTCGCAGCGAGGCCGGGCAGGGCGCCGAATTCTGGTTCCATTGGCGCGTGCCTGCGCTGGACGCATCGGCTGCACCGCCCAAAGGCGCCCCCGTGGGTGTGCCACGGGGCGACCTTTCCGGTCGGTTGCTGCTGGTGGATGACCACGCCATGAACCGCCAGTTGATGCAGCACATGCTTTCCAAACTGGGGCACTTCACCGTCATCATTGCCGAGGACGGCCGACAGGCGGTGGACATGATCGAGGCCGGCGAACGCCCCGACCTGATTCTGATGGACCTGCAGATGCCCGTGATGGATGGCTGCGAGGCCACCGTGCGCATCCGTGCCTGGGAGGCGCGGCAGCACCTGTCGCCCATGCCCATCATCGCGCTGACAGCCAACGCATTTGTGGAAAACCGGATCGAGAGCGTGAAAGCGGGGATGAATGATTTCCTGGCCAAGCCGGTGCTCATGCCCGACTTGCAGCTGGTGCTCGAGCGCTGGCTGAAGATGCGGTACGCCTCAGGCGTGTGACGCCTGCATCGCCGTCCATCAACGCAGTGCTGACAGCCACGGGCGAATCCAGTCCAGGCCGTCGCTGGTCCCCCTGGGCACAGCCCCCCGGCGCGGCCGGTATTCGCAGCCGATCCAGCCTTCAAAACCAAGTTCATCGATCAGCGCGAACAGGTAGGGGTGGTGTACTTCACCCACATCGGGTTCATGGCGTTCGGGCACGCCCGCGATCTGCAGGTGCCCGACCCGCCCGGTGGGCAGGTACTGGCGCAGCTTTATCGCCAGGTCGCCTTCCATGATCTGGGCGTGGTACAGGTCCATCTGCACCTGCACGTTGGGCGCGCCGATCTCGTCGATCAGTCCATGCGCCTGTGCCTGCCGGCTCAGGAAGAAGCCGGGCATGTCCCGCTGGTTGATCGGCTCGATCAGCAGGTTCACGCCCATGCCAGCGGCGTGCGGCGCCGCAGCACGCAGGTTGCTGACGTAGGTGGCGTGGGCTGCCTCAGGACTCACGCCTTGGGGCACGATGCCGGCCATCACGTGCACGCGCGGGCAGCGCAGTGCTTCGGCGTAACGCAGCGCCTGACCGATGCTGTCGGCAAACTCGGCCTCGCGCCCTGGGATGCAGGTCAGTCCGCGCTCCCCGCCATCCCAGTTGCCTGGCGGCGCATTGAACAGCACCTGTTGCAGCCCATGCTCATTCAAGCGCGATGCCAGTTGCTCGGGCGCCCAGGCATAGGGAAACTGGTACTCAACGGCGGTGAAGCCATCGGCAGCGGCAGCGGCAAAGCGGTCCAGAAAGTCGTGCTCGTTGTAGAGCAACGAGAGGTTGGCGGCGAAGCGGGGCATGTTGGGGCTGATCCGTCCATCAGGGCTTAGATTCGGGTCCTTGCCAGTAGCGGCTCCGTGTAAAGCTGGGCAGAGAAAAGCAAAACGGGTCACAACCCGTAGAGCTGCAACCCGTTGATGTGTCTGGTCGGAATGAGAGGATTCGAACCTCCGACCCCTTCGTCCCGAACGAAGTGCGCTACCAGACTGCGCTACATTCCGAAATGTCTTGGACGTCAGTGGCGGCGTTCCTGCAAGACAGCCGCTAATTGTACCAAACCTTTGGACCAATCGTTCACGGGCAGCGCCAAGGCAGCGTCTATCGCCCTCTGGGCTTCCGCTTGTGCGGCTAGTCGGGCGTCGTCCAGTCCCCCACAGGTGCGCACGATGTTCAAAATGTCGTCCAGACGGTCGGTGTTGCCTTCTTCGATGGCGCTGCGAATCAATGTCGCTTCGTCCGCGCTGCAGCGGCGCAGGGTGCAGATGATGGGCAGTGTCACCTTGCCTTCGCGCAGGTCGTCGGCCAGATTCTTGCCCAGCTCGCTGGCACTGCCTTCGTAGTCCAGCACGTCGTCCACCACCTGGAAAGCCGCGCCCAACGCCTGCCCGTAATCGGCGCATCGGGCTTCCAGGAGCGCGTCGGCGCCCGCCAGAATGGCCGCCAGCCGGGCACTGGCCTCGAACAATTTGGCCGTTTTGGCGCGGATCACCCGCAGGTATGCCGCTTCGTCGAGCGAGGCGTCGTGCATGTTCATCAACTGCAGCACTTCGCCCTCGGCGATCACGTTGGTGGCATCGGCCAGCACCTGCATGATGCGCATGTCTCCCGCTTCCACCATCATCTGGAAAGCGCGGGAATACAGAAAATCGCCCACCAGCACACTGGCCGCATTGCCAAACACCTCGTTCGCGGTGTTGCGGCCTCGGCGCAAGGTGGATTCGTCCACCACATCATCGTGCAACAAGGTGGCAGTATGAATGAACTCCACCACAGCGGCCAGGCTGTGTCGCCGCGGATCCTGGCAGCCCAGGGCACCGCACATCAGCAGCAGCAGCGCCGGCCGCACCCGTTTGCCGCCAGCGCCAATGATGTAATTGGCCACCTGGCCCACCAGCGGGACTTCGCTGCTCAGGCTACGCTCGATCACGGCGTTCACCGCTTGCATGTCGGCAGCAACCAGGGACAAGGCAGCGGAAGAGGAGGGGGTGGAACTCAAGGTATGGGCCGGTTGGAGGGTCCCTGTGATTATAGGAGTCGCACCCCATGACCGCCCCGGCACTTGTGCGGTCTCTCGCCAGTTCGTATAATCGGGGTTGCTGCCGAGGAGCGTTGCAGCCACCCGCCGTCTACACGGTATCGCGGTGGCGAGGCTCGGTCGCATCACCCCGCTGCAACGACGCTCACCCACTTTTCGTGAGGTGAGCTCCTGTCTCTCCCCCGGTAAGTGGTTCCCTGTTTTGGAGCAACCATGAACGCACCGCTGAAAACCACCGTCAACGCCGATTGCGCTATCACCGATATCGGTCTGGCCGACTGGGGCCGCAAAGAAATCAAGATCGCTGAAACCGAGATGCCCGGCCTGATGGCCATCCGCGAGGAATTTGCGGCCAAGCAGCCTCTCAAGGGCGCACGCATCACCGGCTCGCTGCACATGACCATCCAGACGGCCGTGCTGATCGAGACCCTGCAGGCGCTGGGTGCGCAAGTCCGCTGGGCGTCCTGCAACATCTTCTCTACGCAAGACCACGCCGCTGCTGCCATCGCGGCCAACGGCACGCCGGTGTTCGCTGTCAAGGGCGAGACCCTGGTTGACTACTGGGATTACACCCACCGCATCTTCGACTTCGGCCCGAAGGGCACCGAGGGCGAAGGCCCGAACATGATTCTGGACGACGGCGGCGATGCCACGTTGCTGATGCACCTGGGCAAGCAGGCCGAGAAGGACCTGTCGGTACTGGCCAATCCGGGCAGCGACGAGGAAAAGATCCTGTTTGCCGCCATCAAGGCCAAGCTGGCCGAAGACAGCACCTGGTACAGCCGCAAGAGCGCGCAGATCATTGGCGTGACCGAAGAGACCACCACGGGCGTGCACCGCCTCAAGGAAATGTCAGCCAAGGGTTCGCTGATGTTCCGTGCCATCAACGTCAACGATTCGGTCACCAAGAGCAAGTTCGACAACCTGTACGGCTGCCGCGAGTCGCTGGTGGACGGCATCAAGCGCGCCACCGACGTCATGATCGCTGGCAAGGTGGCCGTGGTCTGTGGCTACGGTGATGTGGGCAAGGGCTCTGCAC
>JACCDS012237556.1_pt1 | contig 18180 bp, 22 predicted proteins | sample 7446441 | NCBI WGS metagenome assembly JACCDS01 (sample SAMN15323445, study PRJNA562643) | freshwater metagenome | isolation source: river surface water | place: USA:Blue River Watershed | collected 2017-08-17
ATATATCCTTGTCAAGCTTTATGGGAAAGATTTCATTTAGAGAATAAAGTGTAAGTTATAGGATTTGTTGCTCCTGATGAATATAAACATAAAGCTCATCAAAAAACGGCAGAAAAATTGAACAATTACTTTACAAAATACTCTTTGTTATACATATAAACACTTCTTGATTTTGAAACAAAAATTTCAGATAGAACTTTTTTTAAATAAATTAACATAATAAATCCTTTTTATAGTTATATTATGTCTAATACAAGTTCTATTCCTCTTGTATTATAAGAAGATAAATCTTCTCATAATATATCCAATTGATGAGCCAAATCAGAAGCGATTCTTTCATAGTTTCTAACTGCTAAAAGTCTTTTTTGTCCATTTTTACCAACTTCATGAATTTCATCTTCACTTAAAGAGATAATATGTTCAATCTTTTCTTGAATTGATTCTTTATCAAACTTTGTAAACCAAGCGCTAATATTATCTTCAAAAATAGATGTATTATTTTCATTGTCACTCATTATACAAGGAACAGCACTAGAATAGTAATCTAAAACTTTCATTGGAGTTGAACTATTAAATAAAGCAATATCAGGAAGAGGAGATAATCCAACATCTGAAATTGCAATTAATTCTAATAACTCTTTTCTTGTTTTTGCATCATAAATCTCAATGTTATCTTTTAAATTTGAAAAGTCAATTAATAAACGATCTAAAAATTCTGGGTCTTTTGTTGAAATCATCAATTTAAAATTTAGGTTATTAATTTTACTAAATGCTTCTAAAACAACTTCAAATTCTCTTAATTTATCAAGAGTTCCTGCATAAAAGAATCTTTTTTGAATTTCATTATGTTTAATGTTTTCATGCATATTATCTGGATCAATTGCAGATGGAATTACAAAAGTTCTTATTTTAACATCTTTAAAATAATCATCTTTCATTTGAAATGATGTTGGAAGAAAAATATCACATTCATTTATTAAACTAACTTCCAAATAAGTTTGTATTTTATTACTTATTACATCCAAAATAGATTTTTTATTATTTGCTAGATCTGCTTCAAGTTTTGCAATTCTTTTTGGGAAAGATAACCTAAAGCCAACTTTGAAATTATATTTTTCTTTTTGTTTAATTATTTCTTTCAATAATTCAGTATTATTTCTTACTACAACAAATTGAAATTCATGGAGATTTATACCTTTTTTTTCTAACTCTTCTAAAATATTGTGTCTAAATTTCTCTGGTATAATAATTCTTCCATTTTCTTCTAATTCAATTTCTGTTTTATCCTCAGAAAAAAATGTTGTGTTTATATCAAAATATTTTGTTAAATACTTTTGGAATAAAGGACCTATAAAAGTATGGTCAGAATACTCATTTTGATCAGTGATATATAAAAACTTATCCATATTAAACTCCTCTATAATTCTTTAGGAAATTATAGCATTTAAGAGTTGCAATAAAAAAGCATTTTTATTATTTTCTAAATATTATAATAACTATAAAATAAAAAACAATCAAAATTTGATATAGTCTTTTTTAGAAAATATATAAAGGAATTTTTGTGAGTGATAGATTACATGAAATTATGGGTGAGATTGGTATAATTCACAGTCAATTAATAGAAAATAATAAACTTTTAGATGTAAATGAAGTTTTAGAATATATAAAAGGTTATAAAAAAGATGTTCAAGAACACTATTTAAATCTATTGTTACAACACTATTTTCAACAAAATGACTTGAAAAATTTTAAACAATTACTATTGGTTGGTGCAAAATTTGATATGAGATTTGAAGATGTTAAAGATGCTTTTTTAAATATAAAATCAGAAGATGAAAATGTTATAGAATTTATGGAAGATAATATTAAGTTCATAAAAGAAAATATAAACAAAAATGATTTGAAAGATATTTATGAATATTATGAAAATAATCCTACTTTGCAACATTTTTTAAAAGATATTATAGAGTTGATTAAAAAAAATAGATATGTTTGTGTTTGTAGTTTTAATAATCAAAGTAGTGAATATGGGAAATTCTTTTTAAATGAAGATTTATTAAATAGTTTAAAAAAAGATTTACCATATTTATTTAAATAAATATTTACACTATTTTATTAATAAAGCTTTCCAAATAAATCAATATGTGTTAGATAAACCCTTAAATCAAATTCCACTTGATGATAAGAGGGCATTACGAATGTACATAGATTATAGAAAGCTTTATCATGATCTTTTTCTTTAAAATGGGAAAGTTCATGAACAACAATCATTTTTAAAAACTCTTCAGGCATATTCTTAAATACACTTGCAACTCTAATTTCATTTTTTGATTTTAGTTTTGCTCCTTGAACTCTTGAAACTATAGAGTGCATTCCAAGAGCATTGTTTATTACATTTATTTTCCCGTCATACATTACTTTTGAAACTTGATATTTTTTGAAGTATTCATTTTTAAAATCCATAACATAAGAGTACAAAGCTTTGTCATTTGTGTATGTGTGCGCAGTTGGATATTTTGTTTTTATATACGAAGATAATTTTTCTTTATCTATAAGAGCTTGAATTTTGTCTTGTAAATCTTTTGGATAATGGTTTATGTATTTCATTGGTGAATTATAATAAAAGAGCTATTTAAATCAATTAAAACTTATATACAACTTTTTTAAAATATAAATAAAGTTACCTAAAGAGAAATTATCCCTTTAAGTAATAAACTATTTAACTTTTTTATCTTTAAAATTCAAATAATATTCAATTTCAGATGGTGTTAAAATTTTGATTGTATTTGTGCTTCCAGGCATTCCAACTGGATAACCAACAGTTGCAACATACAAACCATCTTTTTTTAATCTTCCTATTTTATCTAAAGATTTAAGCATCTTTTGGAACATTTTTGAAGCTTGTGCCTCTTTTATAGTTCCTATTGGTTCTACTCCCCAAATAGCAGTTAGTGAACTTAGAACTTTTTTCTTATGGGTAAATGTAAAAATTGGAGTTCTTGGTCTATATCTTGACATTTTTTGTGCTGATCTACCTGAACTTGTAATTGCTAAAATACCATTTGCTTTTAAATCATCAGCAAGTTTTGTAACAGTTGCTTGAATAACATCAAACTCGTCTAAATATGCAAATTTATATTGTTTATCAAAATTGTAAATATTTTCAGTTTTTGCGATGATATTGTGCATTGTATCAACTACATTTATTGGGTCATTTCCAACTGCACTCTCTTCAGAAAGCATTACAACATCAGTTCCATCTAAAACAGCATTTGCAACATCTGAGATTTCAGCTCTTGTAGCTCTTTCGTTTTGAGTCATAGATAAAAGCATTTGAGTTGCAGTAATTACTGGAATTCCTTTTACATTTGCTTTTTTAATAAGCATTTTTTGAATTGTTGGAACATCATAATATGGAACTTCGATTCCTAAATCACCCCTTGCAACCATCAATCCATCACTAGCTTCTATAATCTCATCAATATTTTCAACAGCATCAAATTTTTCAATTTTTGCTATTAATTTACCTTTATACCCATTTAGAAGTTTTCTAGCATTTTGCATATCTTTTGCATTTTGTACAAATGAAATTGCAAAATAATCAACTTCATTTTCAACTCCCCAAGCTATATCTTTTTCATCTTTTTTTGTAATAACATCAATATCAATTACAGTATTTGGGAAATTAACCCCTTTTCTTGAAGATAAAATACCGTGGTTTTCAATTTTTGCTTTTACTTCATCACCAACTTCAATAACTTTAGCTCTAATTGTTCCATCGTATAAGTATATATATTCATCAATTCTTACTTTTCCTAAAATATCTGGATAATTAATTGATACAACATACTCTTTATCTGCTTTTTTATATCCAATTATTTCATCTTTTAAAAATGTTATAACATCATCTCGATATAGTTCAAATGGCTCTTTTAAATCTCCAATTCTTACTTTTGGTCCTGAAATATCTTGTAAAATACCTACTGTTTTTCCCACGTTCTTCATGGCTTTTCTAATATTATTTAATGTTTCTAAATGATACTCATGACTACCGTGTGAAAAGTTTAATCTAAACATATTTGCACCAGCGTTAATAAGCCCTTCAATCATCTCAACACTGTGACTTGCTGGTCCTAAAGTTGCTAATATTTTTGTTCTTTTTTGCATAGTTACTCCTTTTTTGAGTTCAAGACATTATAATATACTATTATTACAAAAAAGTAACTTTTTTACTTCATAAAAACCCTTTATTTATAGCTCTTTTTGATACAATAAATTATGATTAAATTTAGTGATTATTTCAACGATTGGCTTTATGGTCAAAACTCTTATTATTCAAATTATAAACAAATAGGAAAAGATGGAGATTTTTTTACTTCTGTTTCAACTTCCTCTTTTTTTGGTGGCTCGATAGCAAAAAAAATTATAGCTTCTATTGAAGAGGATTTTTTACCAAACAATACAACTATTTTAGAAATTGGTGCTCATCACGGATATTTATTAGCTGATATAATCCAATTTATATATACTTTAAAACCACAACTTTTAGAAACTCTAAATTTCGCAATAGTTGAAAGATTTCCAAATCTTCAAGAGCAACAAAAAAAGTATCTATTTGACTCTTTTGCAGATGCAATAAAACTCAATCATTATGATGATATAAGTGATGTGAAACTTGAAAATGCTTATGTTCTTGCAAATGAGATATTTGATGCTTTTTCTTGTGATTTGGTTTATACAAACAAAGAAAATATACTTCAACAGGCATATGTATCAAATCATAAAATAGAATTTGTTGATTGTGTTGATGAAAATATTATAAATCATTGTAAAAAATACTCTATTACAAAAGGAGAAGTTGCCCTTTCATATAAAGAATTTGTGAAAACTCTTTGCCAAAATATAAAAAGTTTTGAATTTTTAACTTTTGATTATGGGGATAGATATCCAAGAAATGATTTTTCAACAAGAGTTTATGAAAAACACGCGGTTTATCCAATATTTGAAGAGAATCTAAATTTAGAAAAACTATTTAAAAATACGGATATTACCTATGATGTTCATTTTAATTATCTAAGTGATTGTTTCAAAGAGTGTGGAATAAATAATATAAAATTTAATACTCAACTAAAATCTTTAATTGAATTTGGAATTTTAGATTTACTAGAAATTTTAAAAGCAAATGTTGATGAAAAAACTTATTTAAAAGAGACACAAAAAGTCAAAATTTTACTAGAACCAACTGGTATGGGTGATAGATTTAAAACTTTAAATATCAGAAAATAAGAAAAGAGTTTGTATAATCAAACTTTATTAAAAATATAAAAAGGTATAAAATGACACTAATTATAAATGGTGAAACAAAAGAGTTTGAAGACTCATTTTCCCTACAAGATATTATTACAAATTTACAAATAGAGAATAAAGTAATGGCTGCAGCTGTTAATATGAATATTGTAAAAAAAGATGAATGGAAAAACTATGTTCCAAAAAATGATGATAAATTAGAACTTTTACAATTTGTTGGTGGTGGTTGATAAATGTCTAGAGAGAAAGGAGAATTTGCTGAAAAAAAAGCAATCTCTTTTTTGCAAGATTTAAATTTTGAAATAGTTGAAAAAAACTTTTACGCAAAAAAACTAGGTGAAATCGATATAATCGCGAAAAAAAACTCTATTTATCATTTCTGTGAAGTAAAATCAGCACTTGATTATGAAACTGCAATAAATAATATCACAAAATCAAAATTATCAAAAATAAAAAGAAGTGTAGATTACTATATTCAAAGTAAAAAACTAGATATTTCGTACTCTATAGATGCAATTATAATATGTGATGAAAATATAGATTTTATAGAAAATATTACCATTTAAGATTATCAAAAAAGTAAAAAATGTTGTTTAGACATCTTCTACTTTTTTTGACTTGTATATAAAATTAGTAGAACACAATTCTAACAACTCTTAGTAGCAATAAACTAGCACTTTATACAAATTCTCAAATTTAATTTTTTATCAGTACTTTTTAGATACAATAAATAAATATTTATGGAGAAATCTTTGTACTCAAAAGAATTAGAATCTATCAAAAAATCAAACCGTTTTAGAACTAGAGAATTGTTTGATTATAATTTAATCGATTTAGCTTCAAATGATTATTTAGGACTTTCTACAAATAAAATCCTTTTTCAAAATGCCTATGAAACACTACTAAAAGAAAATTATCACTCACCAAAAGCCTCAATGTTAGTAAATGGTTACAGTAAAATTCATAAAAAATTTGAAGATAGATTATGTGAAGTTAATGACTTTGAAGCAGGAGTGATTGTTGGCTCTGGATTTTTAGCAAATATTTCTATGATAGAAGCACTTTGTAGAAAAAATGACACCTTATTTATTGATGAGGAGTACCATGCAAGTGGAATTTTAGCAACTAAACTTTTAAAACCTGAGCAAGTAATTGTTTTTAATCATAATGATTTTAAAGATTTAGAAAAAAAGATTTCATCAAATCAAAGAACTGGAAGAAATATCATAGCAATTGAAGGTGTTTATTCTATGGGTGGGGATTTAGCACCACTTGAAATATTTCAAATTGCAGATGAAAAGAAAGCTATTTTAATTGTTGATGAAGCCCATAGTTTTGGAGTTATTGGAGATAATCTTTTAGGAATTTTTGATTATTATAAAATCAAACCAACTTCATATCATGTAAAAATGGGAACATTAGGAAAAGCTTATGGTTCTTATGGAGCTTATATTTTAGCCTCAAAACAAATTATAGATTTTTTAACAAATAGAGCAAAACCAATAATCTATTCAACTGCACCATCTTTATTTGATACGGCACTTGCAAATGAATCTTTGAATTATATTTTAGGAAATAAAGATTTATTAAAAGAAAAAATCAAAACTAATTTAACTATTATTAAGAATATCTTGGGTTTAAATTCCCAAAGCTTGATTATTCCAATTCTAATTGGCGATAATAAAAAAGTAAAAAGAATTCAAGAAGAGTTAAAACAAAAAGGTTTTTTAGTTGGAGCAATTAGGCAACCAACAGTAAAAGAGGCAATTATTAGACTAATTGCAAAAATAGATATAAATGAAAATGATTTAAAAAAAGTATGCAACTTATTAAAGGATTCAAGTGTTAATAAATGATTTAATAAAAGGTAATAAAAAATTTAGAGAAGCAAAATTTCCTAAATATGAAGATGACTTAAAACAATTAGTTGAAACAGGACAAAAACCAGAAGTTTTATTTATTGGTTGTAGTGATAGTAGAGTTACACCTGATTTAATGCTTGATACAAAACCAGGAGATATGTTCATTTTAAGAAACGTTGGAAATTTTATTCCACCATATAATCCAGATAATGACTACCATGGAAGTTCTGCAGTTATTGAATATGCTGTAAATGTTTTAGGAGTTAAACATATTATTGTTTGTGGACACTCTCATTGTGGAGCTTGTAAAAGTTTATATCAAGATTTAGGGGATTCTGCTGATTTAACAAATGTAAAAAAATGGTTAGATTTAGGTAAAAGAGCAAAAGAATACACTCTTCTAGCTATTCAAGATAAATCAGATCCAGAGAAACTATATAGAGCAACAGAAAGAATTTCTATTGTACATCAACTAGAAAATCTTTTAACATTTCCTTATGTGGAAAGAAAAGTAAAAAATGGTGAATTACAAATTCATGGTTGGTACTATAAAATAGAAAATGGTGAAATTGAGTATTATGATGGAGAAGAGTGCTCATTTAAACCATTGCAGGAAAAATAAGATGAATACTCATCAAGTAAGAAAACTTCCCAAAAAAACTGTAATTATAATTAGTTTAATGATTATAATTGCTTTTTCAATATTTTATACAATTCAAGATTTTAAAGAGCAAAAAATTGCAGAGGCTTTAAATTCAATTGGATATAAAAATATTAAAAATCTAAAGGTTATAAATAAATTAGAAGTTGAAGATGCTGAAACAAGATATAAAAGTACAGTTTATAAAATATTATTTTATGACAAAGACTTAGAACAAAGCTGTATAGGATTTCTTCATAGGGAAAAAAATGCAGTATATACAAAAGACTTTGATTGTAAATAGTAAAATATAGGAAAAAAATGAGTATTTCAGAAAAATTAAAAAATAAAGAAAGATTAAATTATGAAGATGCAATTAAACTTTATGATTTAGATCTATTTACCCTTGCACACTATGCAAATAAAATAAGAGAACAAAAACATGGTAAAAAGACATATTTTAATATAAATAGACATATAAATCCAACAAATATTTGTAAAGATGTTTGTCAATTTTGTGCATATAGTGCAAGTAGGAAGAATCCTCATCAATACACATTAAGTCATGAAGAGATTTTAGAAATTGTTAAGAACTCATCAAAAAATGATATTAAAGAGGTTCATATAGTTTCAGCTCACAATCCTCATACTGGATTACAGTGGTATATGGATGTATTCAAAAAAATTAAAGATAACTTCCCATCAATTCATGTAAAAGCACTAACAGCTGCTGAAATACACTTTTTAAGTACAGAATATAAATTATCATATGAAGAGATTATTAATATGATGATTTTACATGGTATAGATTCAATGCCAGGTGGTGGAGCTGAGATTTTTGATGAACAGGTGAGAAAAAGAATTTGTGGAGGAAAAGTAACTTCAGAACAATGGTTAAAAATTCATCAACTTTGGCACGAAAAAGGAAGAAAAAGCAATGCTACTATGCTTTTTGGTCATGTTGAAGATAGAAATCATAGAATTGACCATATACTAAGACTTAGAGATTTACAAGATATTACAGGTGGATTTAATGCTTTTATTCCTTTAGTTTATCAAACAGAAAACAACTATCTAAAAGTAAAAGAACCATTAACTGGACAAGAAATCTTAAAAACTTATGCCATTGCTAGAATCTTACTTGATAACATTCCAAATATAAAAGCTTATTGGGCAACTTCAACTGTTAAATTAGCTCTAATAGCACAAGAATTTGGGGCTAATGATGTTGATGGGACTATTGAAAAAGAGGCTATTCAAAGTGCTGCTGGTGCTTCAAGTGCAAATGGTATAGCACAAATGGAATTTGTTGATTTAATTAAAAATTCTGGATTCATACCTGTTGAGAGAGATTCTATTTATAACGAGATAAAAACTTGGTAAATTAATCCAAGTTTTTATTTTACTTCATTTGGCTGGTTAAATATCAATATAAATTCTGTTTCAATACCATCTTTTGTTTTTATCATACTTAATGGATATGATATATGTATTGAATAAAGCTCATCATTTAAAGACTCTATCAAATCAAAGAACTCTTTAGGGTCTTTTGCCATAAAATTAACAGTATACATAAATCTAGTTATATTACTACTACTTGTTGTTGTATTAAGTTTAATTGATGAACCAACTGGCAATAAAATTTTCAATTGTTCTAAAACACTTTCAAGTGGCATAAACTCATCAATAAGATAATTTTTACCATAGGTTTTATAAGATATCTTTTGATCAATATCTTCTCTTGCAATAACTACACCTGGAATATCTATTTTTTTGTCACTCGATGTGCTTAAAATAACATCTTTATATAATTTAACTAACCCTGGTCTTAATGAAGCTGAAAATGTATCTTCTTTTAGAAAATTCCCCTTTAACTCTAAAATGTTTTTATCAATTTTAAGCTCATTAATCACCACATCATTTGAAACTGATTCAAAAATTGATTTTAAACTTTTAAAAATTTTATCATTTAGATTAACATGATCTGGTAATTCCGATACATTATCAATCTTTTTTATATTTTGAGCTTTTTCAATATATGTCTCTTTTTTTGATAACTTATCAGTAAAAACTTTTAAATCAACATTTAGATATACAACGTAAGCTAATGCAATAATTGATAAGATAAATAAAAATATATAAAAATTTGTAAAGTTTGTTTTTTTCTGTTTTTTTCTAGGTTGAATAAAACTTTTTTGTAAATGTTTATCCTTTGATAACTCAAAAATTTCTTCATCTATATTAATTGGATGATAATTTACTTTTAGAAGTAAATCCTCTTCCAATTGAGCTATTTGTTCTGGAGTAAACTGTTTTAAAACATATAAAAGGGTAACATTTTCTACAAAAGTATTACTTTTCTTTTCATAAAAAGAGTTCAATGTAGTATGAATAATTTCATTTAGTTCTAAATAATATATTTCATCAAAAAGTTTTTGTCCATCAATATCGTCTTCATAAAAATGAGTTTTTTTAATTGTTTCAAAACATGCTAAATCTAGAATTGTATTATGAACTATTGTTCCTGAGGCATCTAATATAACTATAAATGCTTTACTGTTAAATAATAAAACTATTACCTCACTTCTTGAAGTGTTCTTTTCTATATATAAATTTATTAGATGAAAAGCTGAATAGATATAATCTACGCCAGTTTTTGCAAAGTAATTTTTAGTTTCAAATAGCGTTGGTTTAAGAACTGCAATATCATACTCATTATTAAATTTTGCAATCTCACAATCTTCAAGTTTTGAGGATAGTGCTTTAGGAACAAGTTTTGTAGTATCATTTATTAAAAGTGTTGAAATAAATGTATTATCAACCTCTTTTTGAGAAGCATTTAGTTTAAAAGTTATATCAAGGGGTAATACTTCATCTTCAACCAAAAAAACTGAATTATCTGTACTAATAATCTCTTCATTATTTAATTTTTTATAATCAATCTTTAATTGATTATCATATTTAATAACATTGATATATAAAGATTCTTTAGTAAACATATACTTCCTATTCAATTTTGTTAAATTATAGCATTTTGCATCATTTTATTTTTAATAAAACTTCTTGCTTCTTCAAAAGATAGCTCATTAATATCAAATGGTTCTGACATAAAAAACTCTATCTTTCCAAAGGGTTTTGGTAAAATAAATTTATCCCAAGAGTTAAATTGCCAATATTTTGTAGGTTTAGAATTTAAAACTATTATTCTTGCCCCACTTTTTTGTGCAATGGCAATCACGCCATCAGCAATACTAAAACGTGGCCCTCTTGGTCCATCTGGAGAAAGTGCAACATCACACCCTTCTTTTATCTCTTTTATTGTACTAATTAATGCTTTAGTTCCACCTTTTGAAGAAGAGCCTCTAATAGCTCCTGCACCAAATAATGAATAGACCTTAGATATTATTTCACCATCTTTACTTTGACTAATAATAGTTTTTATCATACCCTTTGGTCTTAATTTAAAATAACTAAATGGTTGTGAAACTAAATCTCCATGCCAAGCAACAAATACAAAAGCTTCATTGTCCTTAATTTTTTTATGGTGAAAAACTTTTTTATTTGTAAAATATATCAATCTTATCAATAAATATATAATATAAGGCAATACAACAAATTTAAAATAGTTTTTCATTAAGAAACTACTTCACCCTTTAATGATGTTCTCGAAGCTTCACTAATTTTTACATTTACAAATTTACCTAAAAGTTCATCACTACCTTTAGTAAATACTTGTAAATAACTATCTGTAAATCCGCAAACTTCACCATTTGGTTTTAAGCTTTCAACTAAAACATTTAAAGTCTTACCAACATAAGTAGGCATTGTTTCTTCAAGATGTCTTTTATGTAATTCAATTAATTCAATTAATCTAGCACTTCCAATTTCATCAGGAATTTCTTTGTCGGCAAAATTTAAAGCTTCAGTTCCTGGTCTTGGTGAATATTTAAAATTGAAAATTTGATCAAATTTAACTTGATTTACAACATCCAATGTATCAAAAAAATCTTCTTGCGTTTCTCCAGGGAATGCAACAATAATATCAGTTGTAATTCTAAGATTTGGAACTAATGCTCTTAGTTTTGCTGCTCTATTTAGAAACCACTCCTTTGTATATCCTCTTTTCATAGCTCTTAAAATCTCTGTTGAACCACTTTGTAAAGGCATATGTATACATTTTGAAATTTTATCATTTTTCGCAAATTCTTCAATAAAATCATCATCCATATGCAATGGATGTGGTGAAGTAAATCTAATTCTTTCAAGACCTTCTATTTTTGACACATCTTGTAAAAGATTTGTAAAAGTATATTTCCTTCTTCCATCAGAAAAATTTTTACCATAAGAATTTACATTTTGACCTAAGAGCATAACTTCCACAGCACCTAATTCAACAGATTTTTTAACCTGCTCAACAATCATTTCAGGTGGAATAGAAATCTCTTCACCTCGTGTGCTTGGAACAATACAATATGTACATTTTTTATCACAACCAACAGAGATATTTACACTAGCTCTGTATTGATTTGTTTTTGCTGTTGCAAATTCATATGTTGATTCATCATTGTCAATTGAAACTTCAACTGAACCTTTTATATCAACAACATCTTTGATTTTTGAAATATTTCTAGCACCTACAACAAAATCCACATAAGGTGCTCTTTTAATAATATCATGACCTAAGTGTGATGCTGTACACCCACAAACACCAATTTTAGCGCCCTCTTTTTTCTTCTTATTAAATTGACCAATTTCAGAAAAAAGTTTTTGTACAGGTTTTTCTCTTACGGAACAAGTGTTTATAATAATCAAATCTGCATCTTCTATTTTATCAGTTGCAGAGTATCCTTTATGTTTTTCAAGTTCTGCTTGAATATGTTGGCTGTCAGTGTCATTCATTTGACAACCTAAAGTTTGTATAAATAATTTTTTGTTTGAACTCATATTTTTATTAAAACACTCAAAATATTAAAGTGCATGAACCTCATACATATATTCATCATCAGCTAAACCATATTTAATTTCTCTAAAATAAACATTAAACCCATCTTTTTCTAAAGCATCAACCAATGCCATCATATCTTTATGAGAATTATCTCTATCAAAATAAAAAATCTTTTGACCATCTTTTTTTAAATCTTCTTTTATTTTATCTAGTTGTACTTTTTTTGGTTTTTCGTTTAACTCATTTCTTGCGAATAATAATTCCATTTATTAAGCCTTTTTCTTTTTAATTAGTGTTATATTTTATCTCAAAATTACTTTAATTTCTATAAAAGGCTATTTTAGCTATACTATTAAACTACACTACATTGAAAATCATACAATCATTTCAATGTCAAAAAATAAAAGGTTATTAATGGATAAAATAATAGATATTTTAGATTCAATTGCATATGAAAAAGGTCTTAAAATTGATGATGTTGAAAATGCACTAAAAGAGGCTTTGATTAAAACTGCACAAAAAATGGTAGATGAAACATTAACATTTGATGCAAATATTGATAGGGTAAATAAAAAACTTGAACTATTCCAAAAAATTGAAGTTGTAAGTGAAGATGATGAAAGATTACTTGCAAATGCAGTTAATAAATTTGGGGAAGCAATTAATTATGAAAATTTTATTACCCTTGAAGAAGCAAAAGAGATAGACCCAGATTTAGAAATTGGGGACTTTATGAACTATGATTTAGAGTTTGAAAATATGGGAAGAAATGCAGCTACAATCTTACATAGTAATTTTGAATTTAAACTTCAAAGATTTATTGAAGAAAATTTAGTTAGTAAATATAAAGATAAAATTGGAAAAACTATTTCTGGAACAGTAACAAGAATTGATAGACAAGATAATACTTTCATTGAGATTGGTGAAGTAAAAGGCATACTACAGCGAAAAAGTAGAATCAAAGGTGAAACTTTTAAAGTTGGTGATGTTGTAAAAGCCGTAGTAAAAGGTGTAAATATTGATAAAACAAATGGTTTATTAATTGATATTTCAAGAACTTCGCCTAAATTTTTAGAAAACCTTTTGGTTCTTGAAGTTCCTGAATTAAAAGATAAAAAAGTAACTATTGAAGCAAGTGCTAGAATTCCTGGAACTAGATCTAAAATTGCACTTTCAACTATTGATGCACAAATTGACCCTATTGGTTCTGTTGTTGGAGTTAAGGGAGTTAGAATTGGTTCTGTTTCAAAACAACTTCATGGGGAAAATATTGATTGTGTTGAGTTCTCTACAATCCCTGAAATGTTCATTTCAAGAGCATTATCTCCTGCACTTGTTACAAGTGTAAAAATTGAAAAAGCACCAACCCATGGGGAAAAAGGAAAAGCTATTGTTACAATTCCAAGTGATCAAAAATCAAAAGCTATTGGAAAAGCTGGTTTAAATATTAGACTTGCATCAATGCTTACAAAATATGATATTGAACTAATTGAAATTGCATCTGCTAATAATAATGCTTCTTCTAACAATGAAAAAATTGTTGTAGCAGAAGAAAAAACAACTGATACTGCATCTTTAGAAGCACTTTTCAAATAAAATGAAACTACATATTCACGACTCAGTAAAAAAGGAAAAGGTAGAGTTTAACTCTATTGTTCCTAACATAGCAAAGATTTATGTTTGTGGACCTACTGTTTATGATGATTCCCACTTAGGACATGCAAGAAGTGCAATAGCTTTTGATTTGCTTCATAGAATTTTAAAAGCAAATGATTATGAAGTTATTATGACAAAAAACTTCACTGATATTGATGATAAAATTATCAAAAAAATGAATCAATCACAAAAATCTTTAGAAGAAATTACCACAACTTATATAAATGCCTATAAAGCTGATATGAAAGCTTTAAATATTCTAGATAATACAATCGAACCAAAAGCAACTGATAATCTTGAAAGTATGAAAGAGATGATTTCAAATCTAATCTCAAAAGATATTGCTTACAAAACAAGTGATAGTGTATATTTTGATACTTCAAAAGACAACTATTATGGAACATTGTCACAAAAAGCAAGTGATGAAAACTCACAAGCAAGAGTTGAAGGAAATATTGAAAAAAGAAATCCATCAGATTTTGCTTTATGGAAATTTGCTAAAACAAATGATGTAAGTTTTGAAGCACCATTTGGTTTAGGTCGTCCTGGTTGGCATATAGAGTGTAGTGCTATGATTGAAAAACATTTAGCCTATAAAGACTCAGAGTTTCAAATAGATATTCATGGAGGGGGTGCAGACTTACTTTTCCCACATCATGAAAATGAAGCTGCACAAACTAGATGTTCAAGTGGACAAAATTTAGCAAAATATTGGATGCACAATGGTTTTGTAAATATTGATGGAGAAAAAATGAGTAAATCTTTAGGAAACTCTTTTTTCCTAAAAGATGTTTTAAAATCATACTCAGGTGAAGTTATTAGATTTTATTTGATGTCTGCACACTATAGAGCAAATTTCAATTTTAATGAAGAAGATTTGATTGCATCGAAAAAAAGATTAGATAAGCTTTATAGAATTAAAAAAAGAGTTTATGGAATGGAAAGCTCGTCTATAAATAAAAAATTCAAAGAAGATATTTTAAATGCTTTAAATGATGATATAAACACTTCAAAAGCTCTTTCAATTATTGATGAAATGATTGGAAATGCGAATGATAAATTAGATGCAAATCCAAAAGATAAAAATCTAAAAAAAGAGCTTATTGCAAATATTTTATTTATCAATGAAATTTTAGGAATTGGGTTTAATGATGCTTATGAATATTTCCAATTTGGAATTGATGAACAAACAAAATCTAAAATAGAAGAGTTAATTACAAAAAGAAATGAAGCAAAAAAAGAGAAAAATTTTGAAGTAGCAGATGCTGTTAGAGATGAATTATCTAAACTTGGGATTTCTTTAATGGATACAGTAAATGGAACAGTTTGGGAAAAACTATAAGTTTTTCTTACCCTGTTCTAATAATTTTGGCATCATCTCACCTATTTTCTTAAAATCATATTCAAAACTTTTTACAACAACATCATAAAGGTCATGCTCTTTATATTTTTTATGCCAAATATCTTCTTTACCCTCAAAAGTATTAAAATATTCAAATCTTAATCTTAATGATATTTTTAATTTTTCTTCCATAAAAACTCTCTTTTATACAATTTCAAAATAATAGAAATAAAAAAAGGGAAAGAAGATAAAACCTCTTTCCCTTTTTACTAACTAGAAATAATTCTTAGTAGAATGATCTTGCATAAGCAGTATCAGTGATATTTTTAGTATCAACAACATAAGGAACTAATGCCATATGTCTTGCTCTTTTAATCGCTTTTTCTACCATTTCTTGGAAGTTTTTAGAATTTCCAGTAAGTCTTCTAGGCATAATTTTACCTCTTTCACTCATAGAAATTTTTAATAACTCAGTGTTTTTATAATCAATGAAATCAATTTTCATTTCAGTATATTTACAATATTTTTTTCCGTATTTTCTTCTTTCTGCCATTTGATTTTCCTTTTCTAAAACGGTATTTCGTCTTCGTCTATATCAATTTCAGGTATTCTTTGCTCAACTCTTGGTTTTGCTTGATTCATACCACCATAGCTTGCTGGAGAAGATGGTTCGTTGTATTGATCTATTGGTTGATTATAAGATCCTTGCGGATTATAACCTTGGTTGTCCCCAACATTCATTGATTCACCCTTAGAATCTAACATTTTCATAGCATCTACTCTTAAAGAGTGTCTACTTCTTGTTGATCCATCTTGAGCAGTCCATTGTTCAAATACAAGTCTTCCCTCTAATAAAACTTTAGAACCTTTTTTCAAGTATTGATTAGCAACTTCAGCAGATCTTCCAAAAATATTAAAATCTAAAAAACAAACTTCATCTTTTTGTTCACCAGTTGAAGATTTGTATTTATAAGATGTTGCAACTGCAGATTTTGCTATTGCAGAACCTGAAGGTAAATATCTTAATTCAATATCTCTTGTTAAATTTCCTACCATTATTACTTTGTTATACATGTAAGGTTCCTAAAATTTATTATTTGTTAGCTTTTTTAGCTGCCTCATCACTCATTTTAGTCCATGATACAACTTCTTTTTTTGTATCATATTTAATGAAGATGAATCTAATTAAGTTTTCGTTAATTCTGTAATTTCTTTCGATTTCTGCAATTCCAGATGGGTTTCCTCTGAAATAGATTACATAGTAGTAACCTCTTTTACATTTTTCGATTTCATAAGCTAATTCTCTTTGACCAACATTGTCAGCAGATACGATTTCTCCACCATTTTTTTCAATGATAGCTCTGATGCTTTCGATTTGTGCTACAGTTTCTTCTTCAGTTAATGTAGGCTTTAAGATAAACATTGTTTCGTAATGTTTGATTTTTGACATTAATTCTCCTTATAGATTGTGCCGGTATTCTTTACATTTCCTAATATCAGCAAGGATTTCTTTTTTTGTAAAGTTCGAGATTCTATCTAAATAAAACTGTAAACTTTCTTAGGCTAGCCTGAAGATATAAACTTTGGTCATCAATTTTTGAAGATTTAAAATCTAATTCTATATTTAATAAATACTCTAAAATCTCTTGAAAAACTTCAGGCTTTTTATTTATTGCAAGTTTTGATTTCTTTTCCCAAACATTTTTAGGAGGAATAAATCCTAAAATTTCTTTAGGATTTGGTTGACCAAAAGCTCTTGCGTAAGAGCTAATCATAAAAAGTTGTTGAACAAATGAAGTAACTTGATTTAATAAAAAGATTTCATTCATTCCTTCTTCTAGAAGTAAACTTAAATCTGAACTAATATCTTTTCCACTTAATAAATCATGTAAAAAATCTTCAAAATTCACAGCTCCTATTCCAAAACAGTGAGTATCTACTAAATGAGTAGTTATAAGCTCATCTAAAACTGCTAATTTTCTCATATCATTTACACATAAAGCTAAATCATTTTTATGCATAAAATATAGATGATTCAGGGCACTTAACTCTATTTTCATATTCAACATTTTTGCTTCAAATTCTAAAAATCTAATAGCTTCTGGGTCTGTTGGTAAGAAAAATCTTACAGCTGCTGAATTTGTTTTTAGAGTAAAACTAGCTTCCATAGTTTTAAAATCACCATCACCTAAACAAGCAAATATTAAAGTACTATCAGGGTTTAAATTACAAGCTTCAATTAAAGCATCAACCTCTTTTTTGGGAATCTTTTTATCAGTTTTTATCAAAATAATATTATTACTTGAAAATAAAGAAGATTGTAAAAGTTTATCTTTTGCATATTTAAAATCATACTCATCAAAATATAATTTCTCTATTTCATCACTATTTCCTAGGGATTGTGCAACAACCAATGCATATTGCTCTA
>JACCDS012151970.1_pt1 | contig 18163 bp, 14 predicted proteins | sample 7446441 | NCBI WGS metagenome assembly JACCDS01 (sample SAMN15323445, study PRJNA562643) | freshwater metagenome | isolation source: river surface water | place: USA:Blue River Watershed | collected 2017-08-17
CCCGACGGGTGACGTAGCCGTGATCGATCCCGAGGGCTATCTGCAGATTACGGACCGCAGCAAGGATGTGATCAAGTCCGGCGGCGAATGGATAGGCTCGATTGATCTGGAAAATATCGCGGTCGCGCATCCGGCGGTGATGCAGGCGGCCTGTATCGGCGTGTACCACCCGAAATGGGATGAACGCCCCCTGCTGGTGGTGGTGAAGAAGCCGGGTATGGACGTCAGCAAGGAAGAGTTGCTGAACTTCTATGACGGTAAGATCGCCAAGTGGTGGACACCGGACGACGTCGTCTTTACCGATGCGTTGCCATTGGGCGCGACCGGCAAGATCCTGAAGAACAAGATTCGCGACGCCTACCGCGAGTACAAGCTGCCGACGGCCTGAAGGCCGTCCGGAGACTGACGCTTGGAATTCGTGCTGATCTCACTGCTGAACGGCCTCAGTTACGGACTGCTGCTGTTCATGCTGTCTTCTGGCCTCACGCTCATCTTTAGCATGATGGGCGTGCTGAACTTTGCGCATGCGAGCTTCTACATGCTTGGCGCCTATTTAGGCTATGCGCTCAGCCAGACCCTCGGCTTCTGGCCGGCACTGCTGGCAGCGCCGCTGGCGGTCGGGGTGATCGGCGCACTGGTCGAGCGCTTTGGGCTGCGCGTCGTGCACAAGCATGGGCATGTGTCGGAATTGCTGTTCACTTTCGGCCTGTCTTATCTGGTGGTGGAGATCGTCCAGATGATCTGGGGGCGCGCCGCTGTGCCTTACCGCATCCCGACTGAACTCGAGGGCCCACTGTTCTCCTTCTATTCAACGTCGTTTCCGATCTATCGTGGCTTCATGATGGCGGTGGCGCTGCTGATGCTGGGGGCAATCTGGCTGCTGCTGACGCGTACCCGCATAGGGCTGGTCATTCAGGCCGCGCTCACGCATCCAGAGGCGGTTGAGGCGCTGGGCCACAATGTGCCGCGCGTGTTCATGGGGGTGTTTGGCGGTGGCTGCGCGCTGGCCGGACTGGCGGGTGTCATTGGCGGCAATGCCTTCGTGACCGAGCCCGGCATGGCGGCGACGGTCGGCAGCATCATCTTCGTGGTCGTGGTCGTCGGCGGCATGGGCTCACTCGGCGGCGCGCTGCTGGCCTCGCTGCTGATCGGCATGATCCAGACCTTTGCCATTGCGCTGGACTGGTCGCTGCTCGGGCCACTGGCGCGCCTGGGTATTGCGATCGCGCCGGACACCGGTTTGTACAGGCTGCTTTCGCTCACGCTGTCGGAAGTGGCGCCCATCCTGCCTTATGTGCTGCTGTTGCTGGTGCTGATTCTGCGGCCGCGTGGACTGATGGGTACACGGGAGACCTGAATGCCGGCCGCACCGATGCACTACCGTCCCATGAATCTCGGCCGCTGGCTGGTCTGGAGCCTGTTCGCTCTGGCACTGGCACTCGCACCGATGCTGTTCCGCTCGGGGGCCAGCCTGTCGATGATGTCAATGATGGGCACCGTGATGATTTTCGCGCTGTCCTACAACATGCTGCTCGGGCAGGGCGGCATGCTGTCGTTCGGCCATGCGGTGTACTCGGGCCTGGGCGCATTCATCGCTATCCATGCCATCAATCTTGCGGGTGCCGGCCAGTTGTCGTTGCCCTTGCCGCTGATTCCTCTGGTGGGCGGCGTGGCGGGCCTGCTGTTCGGCGGCCTGTTTGGGTATGTGACAACCAAGCGGGCCGGCACAACCTTCTCGATGATCTCGCTCGGCATTGTCGAGCTGGTCTTTGCGTGTTCGCTGATGTTTCCGGGATTTTTTGGCGGTGAGGCCGGCATCTCCGGTAATCGCGTGTATGGATCTTCTTTCTTCGGTATCACTTTCGGCCCGCAGATCCAGGTTTACTATCTGATTGCCGTCTGGCTGTTCATTAGCACGGCCGCGATGTTCGCTTTCGCGCACACGCCGCTCGGACGTATCGCGAATGCGGTGCGCGACAATCCCGAACGCGCTGAATTCATTGGCTATGACACGCGACGGGTACGCTGGCTGGTCTTGATGCTGTCGGGCTTCTTTGCGGGCATTTCCGGGGGACTGTCCGCGATCAATTTTGAGATTGTCACCGCCGAGAATGTCAGCCTTGCGCGCTCTGGCGCTGTCCTGCTGTTCACCTTCATTGGCGGAATAGGGGTGTTTTTCGGGCCGCCGCTGGGCGCCATCGTCGGTATTTTCATGACGGTGATGCTGTCCGAATTCACCAAGGCGTGGCAGCTCTATCTCGGCCTGTTTTTCATCCTGATGGTGATGTATGCGCCGGGTGGACTGGCCAGCCTGATCATGGCCAACCTGCGCATCGTCCAGTACCGCAAGCTCGGGCGCGTATTGCCGGCGGGACTGGCGATCATGGTGTCCAGCCTGCTGGCGGCGGCGGGGTCGATCGTGCTGATCGAGATGCTCTACCACTGGTCACTGGAGTCGGCGCAAGGTACGCAGCTGAGCCTGTTCGGCGTGACGGTCGATACCGCGGCTGCCGGCGGCTGGATCAGCGGCGCTTCGCTGCTCGCAGTTGGCGGACTTTCTTTCCTGCTGACCCGCAAGCCTTTTGTCAGCGTCTGGGACCGGGTGAATATGGAGATCGAACAGCAGCTAGCAAGGAGCCATTCATGACTGGCATTGCGCTCGACGTCCGCCAGCTGAAAAAGCAGTTTGGCCAGACCGAGATCATCCGCGGGATTAACCTGCAGGTGAAGCAGGGCGAGCGGATGGCCATCATCGGACCCAACGGCGCCGGCAAGTCGACGCTGTTCCATCTGCTGTCCGGCCGCTATGTGCCGACCAGCGGGCAGGTGCTGCTGAATGGCACTGATATCACTGGCCTGCCGCCTTACCGCATCAACCGGCTCGGCCTGTCGCGCAGCTTCCAGATCACGAACATCTTCCATCGCCTGTCGGTGTTCGAGAATCTGCGCTGCGCGGTGCTGTGGTCGCTGGGCTATCGTTATTCGTTCTGGCACAAGCTGAATGCCTTGCGCGACGCGCGCGAGCGTGCGGAAGAGGTGATGGAATCGATCGGCCTCGGCTGGCGCCGTCAGGTGCCGGCCGGCATGCTGACCTACGCGGAGCAGCGCGCGCTGGAAATCGGCATCACGATTGCTGGCGGGGCCGATGTGATTTTGCTCGACGAACCGACGGCCGGCATGAGCCGCTCGGAGTCCGATGCCGCGGTCGACCTGATTGCGCGCGTTACTGAGGGCCGCACCCTGATGATGGTCGAGCACGACATGAGTGTCGTATTCGGTCTGGCCGACCGGATCGCCGTGGTTGTCTACGGTGAGGTACTGGCCTGCGACACGCCCGCCGCAATTCGTGACAATGCGCGTGTGCAGGAGGCTTACCTGGGCGGCCACGCGCCGCACGCGGAGGCCGAATGAGCGCGCTTTTGGAGATACGCGATTTGCATGCCTTTTACGGCAAGAGTCACGTCCTGCACGGCGTGAACCTCGAGGTGCGTCGCGGCGAGATTGTCAGCCTGCTCGGACGCAACGGCGTCGGGCGCTCGACAACGGTGAAGGCCACCATGGGACTGGTGTCGGCGACGGGCTCCGTGCGTTTCGATGGCCGTGACATCCTGGGCCTGCCGGCATTCAGGATCGCGCATCTCGGCTTGGGATATGTTCCGGAAAACCGCGACATTTTCCCCACCCTGACGGTTGAGCAGAACCTGCAGCTCGGCGAAAAGCGTACGCGCACATCGCGCTGGAGCCTGGCAGACATGTACCGGATGTTCCCGCGCCTGCAGGAAAGGCAGCACACGGCGGCAGGTGTGCTGTCCGGCGGCGAGCAGCAGATGCTGACCCTCTGCCGCACGCTGATGGGGGATCCGGACCTGATAATGATCGACGAGCCGACCGAGGGGCTGGCACCGAAGATCGTCGAGCTGGTCGCGCAGTATCTGCAGGCACTGAAGGAGCGGGGCGTATCGGTGCTGCTGGTGGAGCAAAAGCTGGCGATTGCGCTGGACATATCGCAGCGTGTCTATGTAATGGGCAGGGGAAGCATCGTTTTCGAGGGCACGCCGCAGGAATTGCAGGCGAATCCGGTGATCCGCAAGGAGTGGCTGGAGGTCTGAGCGCGCCGCGACTTGCGAACAACAACATTCCACAAGAGGAGTCCAACCATGACGCACCGTTTACGTTCATCTGTTGTTGCTGCCGCACTGGCGACGGCCTTCATCGCGCCGGTCGTCCACGCCGACGTGGTGAAAGTGGCTTTCATCGATCCCTTGTCCGGACCATTCGCGCCGGTCGGACAGAACCTGCTGAAGAGCTTCCAGTCAGTCGCCGAGATTGCCAATCGCGATAAGTGGGCTCCCGGCCACACCTTCGAAGTGACCGGCTTCGACAACAAGGCGAGTCCGCAGGAATCGCTGACGGTACTGAAGACGGCGATCGACCAGGGCTACCGCTATGTCGTGCAAGGCAATGGCTCGGGTGCGGCCGGCGCGCTTATCGATGCCATCAACAAGCACAATGAGCGCAACCCAGGCAAGGAAGTGGTGTTCCTGAATTATGCGGCGGTCGATCCCGACCTGACGAACAGCAAATGCAGCTTCTGGCATTTCCGGCTGGACGCCAACTCGGACATGAAGATGGAGGCATTGACCACTTATCTCGCGAAAGACAAGTCGATAAAGAAGGTCTACATCATCGGGCAGAACTATGCGCACGGCCATCAGGTGACTCGCGCTGCGAAGGAATATCTGAAGCGCAAGCGCCCCGATATCGAGATCGTCGGTGATGACCTGCATCCCATCGGCAGCGTGAAAGATTTCTCGCCGTATGTCGCCAAGATCGCCGCCAGTGGTGCCGATGTCGTCATCACCGGCAACTGGGGCTCGGACCTCGCGCTTCTGGTGAAGGCCGCCCGGGACGCCAGCCTGAAGTCCAAGTTCTATACCTATTACGGCTACACGACCGGCGTGCCGACCGTGATGGGTTCGGCCGCAGCAAACTATGTGCGCTACGTCGGCACGTGGAATGTGAACAATGAGACTTATGCCGGCAAGGAGCTGGTCGAGAGCTTCAAGAAGAAATTCAACGACGATTACTACGGCATGACGACCTATTCGGCGATCCAGGTACTCGGACTGGGCATCAATCAGGCCAAGACGACGGATCCGGTGAAAGTGGCGTTCGCGATGGAAGGCCTGCGGTTCAAGTCGCTGAATGGTGATGTCGAAATGAGGAAAAACGATCACCAGCTGCAGCAGCCGATTTACATTACCACCTGGGTGAAGGCGAACGGCAAGGATGTCAAGTTCGACCAGGAAAACACCGGCTACGGCTGGAAGACTGAGCAGAAGATCGATGCGTATGTGGCCGCCCAGCCGACTTCCTGCAACATGAAACGTCCGCAGTAATCCGGACTGATTTCGCCGGGTGTCACGGCTGCGTGGCATCCGGCGTTAATTCCTGCCAGCGCGGTATTCTCCGCGCCACAGTTGACGGGCATTGATGGACAAAGCCCGATCGCTTCCTACAATCTGCCTCGTTCCTGAACTCTTCCGGAGACGCTCATGCGGGGCACTCGTCGCAGGCTGTTTGTACTGTTTCACTTCATGCTGCTGGCAGTGATTGCCAGCCCGCCGGCTTCCGTGGCCCAGACGCTCAGAATTGGTCTCAGCGGCCCTTTCAGCGGCGGCTCCAGCCCGATGGGCGAGAGCATGCGGAATGGGGTACGCCTTGCCGTCGACGAGATCAATGCAATCGGCGGCATTCACGGACAAGCCATCGAGCTGATCGAACGTGATGATCAGGCTCGCAACGATCTCGGTGCGCAGGTGGCTGCCGAACTGGTCAGGCTGAAAGTCGCCGCGACCATCGGCATTGTCAACACCGGCGTCGGGCTGGCATCGATAGACCACTATCAGAAGGCACGCATTCCCTTGCTGGTCGCCGTATCGACCGGGCCGGCGCTGACGCGTAAATATGCCCCCCCGGCCAGCAAAGCGAATTTCATTTTCCGTGTATCGCCTACGCTGGATCTTGAGGCGACCATGCTGGCGGCCGAACTGAAAAAGCGACACCGGCATCGCGTTGCCTTGCTGGCCGACGATACGCCTTACGGCGACAGCGGTGTGAGCGCCTTCACTGCCGCAGCAAAGGCCGCCGCGATCGAACTCGTGACAACCGAGCGGTTCAGGATTGGAACAACCCATATGGACGATGCGTTGCAACGCGCCCGTAGCGCCGGTGCGCAGGCGGTGGTCGCCTGGGGCATAGGTCCGGAGCTCGCGCAGATCGCGACCGCCATCAAGACATCAAAATGGCAGGTGCCGTTGCTGGGCAGCTGGACGCTGTCGATGCGCAATTTCATCGACGCCGCCGGGCCCGCCGCAGAAGGTGCGCTGATGCCCCAGACTTTCATTCTGGATGCCGGGTCGACCGCAAAAAACAGCTTTCTGCTCGCCTACCAGCGCCATTTCAAGACTGCCCTGATTCCATCGCCGATGAGCGCCGCGCAGGGCTATGACGGCATGCACCTGCTGGCGCTGGCATTGCGTCAGGCGCGTTCGACCGACGGCGATGCAATCCGCCAGGCACTTGAAAATCTGGACAGCCGCCACCAGGGTGCGGTGACCAGCTATGAGCGGCCATTCTCGGCGGCCGATCATGACGCGATCACGGCCAACATGATGCTGATTGGCAAAGTGAGCGGCGGCCGGGTCGACTATGCGTACCACGAAGACCAGCGCCGCAGTGCGCTGCTGCGCGTGAAATCGAAATAATACGGTCGTGCTTTTCTAGGGTATAGTTGGCAAATCTTTATGGCGGCCCACGGCTGGCTGCCACGATCACAACAGGAGACCCATGTCATGACCGCCACCTACAAGGAGTACGGCGATGTCGCCGTCATCACGCTGGACAATCCGCCGGTGAACGGTCTGGGCCATGAGACCCGGACCGGTATCGTCGATGGCGTGAACCGCGCGCTGGACAATGCCGCCGTCAAGGCGATCGTGCTGGTGGGTTCGGGCAAAGGTTTTTCAGGCGGCGCAGACATCCGTGAATTCAATACGCCCAAGGTTCTGCAGGAACCCTCGCTGAACACCGTTATCCGTGTCGTCGAGGGTGCGGACAAACCCGTGGTGGCAGCGATTCATGGCATGGCGATGGGAGGCGGGCTGGAACTCGCCCTCGGATGTCACTACCGGGTGGCGACTGCGGGCGCACAGATCGCGTTGCCGGAGGTGAAGCTCGGCATTCTGCCGGGCGCCGGTGGCACGCAACGCTTGCCTCGTGTGCTGGGGCTCGAGCCTGCGCTGAACATGATCGTGTCGGGTACGACGGTGATGTCGGAGAAGCTGGCAAAGTCAAAGCTGTTCGACCAGATGATTGACGGCGACCTGCTCGACGGTGCTCTGGCATTTGCACGCAGCGTTGCCGTGCAGCGACCGCTGCCGAAGGTACGCCAGCTCTCTGTCGATATGCCGAACGCGGACGGCTATCTGCAATTTGCGCGCAACGCGGTTCGTACGGTTGCAGGCCCGTTCCCGGCGCCGCTGAAGTGTGTGGATGCGGTGGCAGCAACCGTGTCGAAAAAGTTCGACGATGGACTCGCATTCGAGCGCAACCTGTTCCTGGAACTGGTACAGACGCCGGAATCCAAGGCGCTGCGGCATGCATTTTTCGGCGAACGTGCGGCGTCGAAAATCCCCGATGTGCCCGCAGACATTCCGCTGCGCGACATCCAGTCGGCCGCCGTGATCGGCGCCGGCACGATGGGAGGCGGCATCGCAATGAATTTCGCCAACGCCGGTATCCCGGTCAAGCTGCTCGAGATGAAGCAGGAAGCGCTGGACAAGGGTCTTGCGACGATACGCAAGAATTACGAAGGGTCGATGAAGAAGGGCAAGCTCACGCAGGAGCAGCTCGACAAACGCATGGGGCTGATCACCGGCACGCTCTCCTATGACGATATTGGCACCGCAGATATCGTGATCGAGGCGGTATTCGAAGATATCACGGTCAAGGAAACCGTCTTCAAGAAGCTCGACGAAGTGATGAAGCCGGGGGCGATTCTTGCGTCGAATACGTCGACGCTGGATGTCGACAAGATCGCGGCATTCACGAAACGCCCGCAAGATGTGATCGGCACCCACTTCTTCAGTCCTGCAAACGTGATGAAGCTGCTGGAGATCGTACGAGGCGCCAAGACCGGCAAGGATGTGCTGGCGACCGTGATGGCACTGGCGAAGAAAATCAAGAAAACGGGAGTCGTCTCGGGCGTCTGCGATGGCTTCATCGGCAACCGTATGGTCGAGCAGTACATTCGCCAGGCGTTCTTCCTGCTGGAGGAGGGCTGCCTGCCTGAACAGGTCGACAAGGCTATCGAGAAATTCGGATTTGCGATGGGTCCGTTCCGGATGAGCGATCTTGCCGGTAACGATATTGGCTGGTATATCCGCAAGCGCCGCTACATTGAGAAGCCTGAAGTTGTTTATTCGAAGATTGGCGACAAGTTGTGTGAGAAAGGGCGCTTCGGCCAGAAGACCTCGGCGGGCTGGTACGACTACAAGGCTGGTGACCGCAAGGCCTACCCATCGGACGAGGTGAACCACATGGTCGTCGCCCACTCGGCGGAAATCGGTGTGGAGCGACGCAAAATCAGTGACGAGGAAATCGTCGAGCGCCTCGTCTATGCGCTGGTGAACGAAGGTGCGTTGATTCTGGAAGAGGGAATCGCCCTGCGCGCCTCCGATATCGACATGGTTTACCTGACGGGGTATGGATTCCCGCTGTTCCGTGGTGGTCCGATGTTCTACGCCGATACGGTGGGTCTGGCGAACGTGCTGCGCGCAATCCGCAAGTATGCGAAGGGCCATCATCCAGAGGCATGGAAGGCGGCCCCGCTGCTGGAAAAGCTCGCCGCGGACGGCAAGTCATTCAACTGAGCGTCAACGCGACGGGTCCCACTCCGGCGGGACGTCAACCAAGCGCTTGCCGAAGCGGCTCAGTTACCAGTAGTTCTCGGTCAGGAACTGTCCTGCCGTCATCCGACGGCAGGGCTTCATGGCTCTCGCGTGCAATCGTGCGCGCATCTCTTCAATCATCTGCGGATTGCCGCACAGCATTACGCGAGAGGCTTCTGGCGTCACCGGGAAGCCTGCCTTCGCTTCCAGTCGTCCGGCATCCCATGCGGTAGTGATTCGCCCCGGCAAGGACGGCCCGATGGAGCCGGGATATCTGGGCCGGCTGACGCAGTCAATCAAGGTAAGCGCGGCTCGCCCGGGCTGCGCGTTCGCCTGTCTCTGCGATAGTTCGTCGCGATAAATCAGTTCCTCCTCGCTCCTTACCCCCCGCACCAGCACGATACGGCGAAACTGATGCCACACGCGCGCATCGCGCAGGATCGATACGAAGGGCCCTATGCCCGTCCCGGTGGCAAGCATCCAGAGATCTTCGCCGTCGGCAAATCGATCCGATGTCAGGAAACCGTAGTTTTCGTGTTCGACGTGCAAGGGATCACCCGCCTGCACCTCGGCTAGCCTCGTGGTGAACAAGCCGCCGGGAATAATCACGGCCACGAACTCAAGCAGTTTCTCGTCCGGCGCGGACACGAACGAGAAGGCTCGCCATATCAGCCGGTCTCCCACCGGCAGCGCAATGCGCGCGTACTGACCGGGCAGATAGCTGAGCTCAAGAGGGCGCGTAGCTGAAAAACTCAACAATGTCGGCGTCCAGTATTGAATGTTGACGAACTGCTCGACGGAAACCGGTTTCGCGTGCGTGGTGTCGTGAGGCATGTTCATTCGGTGCTCGATAGCATTTGCGTCCGGCGGTGGCTGACAGGTTTGACCGCATTAGACCGGTAATCGCGTTGTTCGCTCGCGACGGATGCGCTGTAAGTCAAGCAACACCACATGATCCGTTCAGCAAGCAACACCAAAACACCAGAATTTTAATATTAATAACTAAACTCAGCTTCCCTCCAACCATTTCACAAGGGAACTGATGATGAAAAAATTTGCAATGTCGCTGACCGCCACGGTTGCCACCCTGGCCGGGCTGGCCGCTCCGGTTCATGCCGAAATCAGCACCGGCACGCTGGAAGTCATCGCGACGGTCGATCCGTATTGCCGTATCACCAGCACGCCGGTCAATTTCGGAAATTACCGCCCGCATGGCAACACATTGTTCGCAACCGGCAAACTGACGCTGACCTGCACCAAGAACACGGCTCCTTCGCTGGTGCGCCTCGACCACGGCAAGAACGCTGCTGGCGGCGCCGTACGCAAGATGATCGGCGCAGTCGTCGCTGGCCAGCAGGCGGAAACGCTCACCTACGAGCTGTACAAACCGACCGTCGATAATGCTTGCACCGAGTCAAGCACCAATGTGTGGGGTGACGACACCGACAGCGGCCTGTCGCTCGCTAATGTCATTGCTGCCGGCGAATCTCGTGAAATCAGTGTTTGCGGCAAGCTCGCAGCTGGCCAGTTCGTCACGCCGGGTACCTACTCGGACATGGTGACGGCAAGCGTCGAGTTCTGATGATCATGCGCCCGATCACGCATACTCTGGCTCTACGGCTCGCGTGTCGGGCGCAGTGGCTGTATGCCCGCGGCTTATTGCTGATCGCACTGGCTGTCGGGACTGCAGTCACTCTCGGGAATTGCCATGCAGGCTCGTTTGCCGTCAGCCCGACACGCATAGAACTTTCTGACGCACGCTCACGTACCGTCGTACAGGTCGACAATCCGACCAGTGACCCCATCACCATCCAGCTCAGGCCGATGGTCTGGTCCCAGAGCGAGGGGAAAGACCAGCTGCGTCCGACCCGCGAGATTCTGGCGACGCCGCAGATCATTACGATCAAGCCCGGCGGTTCGCAGCTGGTTCGTATCGGCGCAATGCGCAAGTCCGATCCTCAAGTCGAACTCACATACCGGCTACTGCTTGAAGAAATACCGCCGCCAGCACCGGCGGACTTCAAAGGCCTGCAGGTGATACTCAAGGTGAGTCTGCCGATTTTCCTGAAACCGGTGATCGCATCCAAGGAAAAGCTGGACGCCACCCTGGCGGCAGGGGAGTCCGAGCAATTGAGCCTTAGCCTGTCGAATACGGGAAACGCAACAGCTTACCTGCGCGATCTTTCATTACATCCGTCGGACGATCCGGAAAAACTGCTGGCAACTTATCCGAGCAGCATCTATGTCCTCCCTGGCCAGCAACGCAGCGTCATCCTGAAAGCCGGGCAAACGTATCCTGACAAGAAATTTTTGATCAAAGCGGTAACGCCATCCGGCCCGCTGCAGTTCCATGCGATTTCTGTTTCAAGATGAAGCGCTGGCGGGCCATGCACTTTTTCACGCGCTGTTCAGACGAGTACTGACGTCGTTGATGTGCTTGTGCCTGTGCATTGCGCAGGCCGAGCCAGCCCCCCCAACCGAGGCCAATGTCAATGAACTGATCGTCGAGCTGATCCTCAACGGGCAAGTCAATGCGCAAGATGTGGTGGTATTGCGCAAGCCCTCGGGCCAATGGCTGCTGCCAGTGAATGCGCTGTCGGCTGCCAAAGTGCAGATTGACGACCTCGAGCAAATCAGCTTTAACGGCACCGCCTTTGTCCCGCTGGAATCCATGGGCGCACAGAGTATTTCTTTTGATGAAAGCCGCTCAGCACTGTCCGTTCAACTCAATCCCAACCGCTTCCAGACAAATCTTGTGGATACCCGATCAAATGGCGCTGGTAGCTTGTTCACCCGCGGGTCGGGCAGCTTTCTGAATTACGACCTGCTCATCAACCATGTGTCCGGCGGTGGCAGTCGGGTGCTCTACACGGAAGCGGGTACTACGCTTGGGCAGGGTGTCGGTGTCACCAGCGCGATGGTCATTGACCGCTCTGAGTCCCGGCAAAACTTACGCCTCGACACGACATATACCCAAGATTTCCCGGAGCATATGACGACGCTGCAGCTCGGCGACGGCGTAACACATCCGTCCACGATACTTGGCCGGGCGGTCAGATTCGGTGGCGTGCAGTGGGGTACGAACTTCCGCACAAGGCCCGGCCTGGTGACAGTGCCGGTCGCAACGCTGTCGGGACAAGCCGCTTTGCCGTCAACTGTCGATTTGTATATCAACGATGTCTTGCAGACGCGCAGCGCCGTATCTCCGGGGCCATTTTCGGTGATCAGCCCGCCGCTGGTCTCGGGCGATGGAGAGGTCGTATTGAAAATCACCGACATTGCCGGCCAACAGCAAATTGTCAGTCAGCGGTTTTATGCAAGCTCCGCCTTGCTTGCGCCCGGATTGACCGATTATTCCGTCGAGCTGGGTGCATTGCGCAAGCACTACGGTTTGCGAAGCAGTGACTACGGCGATCTGTTCGTCGCCGGAAGCTGGCGCCACGGCGTCTCAGACCGCCTGACCGTCGAAGCAGCCGCCCAGGGGCAGCAGAGCGGGCGGATAGGCACAGAACTCGGCGCAACCGCCTCTTTTGCGGAGATAGGCACCGGCCTGGCGGCGATGGGTTTCAGCCATACCGAGGACGGATTCGGCGCACAACTCGCCGCCGGTTTCGAGCGCCGCACGAAGACGCACAGTTTTTCAATCAGGACTCAACTTGCCAGTGGACGATTCCGCCAGATCGGTGTGGATGCGAACCAGACCTTGCGCCGGCTTGTTTCCCTGTTCTACGGATACCGACTGGCAGGGCTGGGCAATATCGCAATGACCTTTACCCGCCAGCAGCGGGGTCATGCCGAACCCGTAGACATCCTGACTGCCAGCCTGACACCGCGGCAAACGCCGTGGGGAAGCTTCACCTTGTCGCTGATGCAGAGTCGCGCCGAACGAAAGGAGACATCGGTCAACCTGTTCTGGGTCATGAACTTCGATCGTGGCAGCAGCATCAGCGGGTTTCACTCCCAGATGTCGGATGCGCCTGCGCAAACCGTCCTGCAACTGCAAAGTAACCAGCCGCCCGGGGAGGGGTGGGGGTACCGGCTGCAGGCGGCGAGCAATGCAGCGAATCAGGCATCGGTTTTTGGCCAGAATTCCTATGGAGCCGGCCGGATCGAAGTCGCGGAACAGAATGGACAAGCCAGCCTCCGTGCAGGCATCAGCGGTGGCTTCGCGCTGCTGGACGGGCAGATGTTTGCCTCGCGCCGGATCGATGGCAGCTTCGGTGTGGTCCGGCTTCCCGGTTTCAGCAATGTACGCGTCTATGTCGATAACCAGCTTGCGGGAAGAACCAATGCCGAGGGCTACGCCTTGCTGCCACGCCTGCATCCCTACCTGAAAAACAATGTCTCGGTCGAACAGCTCGATCTGCCGCTGGATGCGAGCATGGAGCAGTTGCGAGTCCATCCCGTACCCGGCTGGCGATCTGGCATCACGATCGACTTTCCGATAAAAAATGCCGCTGCAGCCACCCTGGACTTGATCGACGACGAAGGCAAGCCCGTGCCTGCCGGCGCCCTCGCCACCTTGCTCGCTCATGGCGAGCCCATGGGCGAAGCGTTTGCGGTGGGCGAGGAGGGCTTGCTTTATCTGTCTGGCCTGCAGGCAGAAAGCCGGGTACGTGCCCAATCGCCGCGCGGCGAGTGCGAGGCCCACATTCGCTACAGCCCTGAAAAAGGCAGCGTCCCACATCTCGGCAAACACATTTGCGAACGCAAAGGAGTCCGCCCATGACCAGGTTTGCACTTCGCTTGAGCTTCATTGCACTGATCCTCATGTCAGCCCCTCTGGCAGGCGCAATGAATTGCGTCCTCGCCAGTGCGCCGCAGCTCGCGTTCGGGCGCTACGAACCCTGGTCGGCATCGCCACAAGATATTCAGGGAACCGTGTCTATTGAGTGCACCCCGGCGAGGACCGGCGAAGTCATGGATGTCCGCGTCAAGCTTGTGCCGATATCGTCGGGACGAATGGCCATGCGCAATCAGGAAACCGGTGAACTTCTCCAATTCAGGCTGTATCGCGATCCTGCGCGCGCGACTCCCGTGTTTGATGATCTTATTTTCGAGTTACGGGCACCCCTGGCGGTACGCACCACCATTCCCATCACGCTGTATGGACGCATCCCGCCGGGCCAGAACGCCGCCGTTGGCAACTATCGCGCACGATTTACAGTGCTGCTCGACTACTAATGTCGGAATCGGGCGAAGACGTGACCGCTCAGTGCTTCGCTGCCGGCTTGCTGGCAACGACCCTTGGATTACCGCTGCTGCCCACCGTCTGGAGACTCACGGGGCGGCGCCAGATGCGGGACAGGTAGTCGAGCACGCGCTCGGCGCGGGGAAGATCCAGCCCCCGTCCATCCCCCTGAAAGTCATGTACCAGTTCCAGGCTGCCATCGACATGCAGAGTGCGGACCGAGACCCGCGGCGCGCCGTAATTGAACTTCGGCGCAAGTATCGCCTCGCGTATCGCATGAACATCCTTCTCCGCGATGCGTATGCCGCCCTCCTGATCTGACTCATAGACGAACAGCTCGAGCTTCTCTGCCAGCGCAGACGTCAGGTAATTGCGTATGAAGCCGAAATCGTCTTCGTCGTTACGCACCTGCCGTGCCTTGTCCATACCTTCTTTCTCGATAATGTCTTCCCAGATCGAAAAGCCAAGATGATAGGGATTGATCGACAGCGATAACTGGTTATCCGCTGCAAATGGACGCACGACGTCGGAATGTGCCTTGATGGCTGACAAGTACATATCGGATGGCAGAAACTCCGCTTCCCGTAATAAGCGGGCATGCCAGTAAGAAGCCCAGCCTTCGTTCATGATCTGGCACGCAAACACCGGATAAAAATAGAAAGACTCCTCCCGCACTGCGAGAAAGATATCGCGCTCCCAGCCTTCAAGTTCTGGTGCGTAATTCGCGATGAACCACAGCAGGTCGCGCTCCGGCCGGGGTGGTACCGCAGCCGGTCGCAATGCCGTCGCAAGCGGCGGATCGGCTTCGCCGGGCAACTGATGAAAACGTGTGGCGAATCCCCGGGTGCCGTCGTCAACGGAAGCAGATTCGGCCGAGGCAGGGAAAGGGGGGCGATGGAGCGGCTGGTTGATGTCCACATGCGGCTCCAGTGCCAGCGCCGCGTCCAGAATCTGCTCAACCCTCTCCTGACCATGCTGCTCGAGCGCCGACTCAATCGTGTGGGCGCGCGCTGCCGCCTGTTCGAGAATATGCCCGCCAGCCATCGACATGAAATGCGCAAACAGATGATTGTTCTTGGCGAAATCCGCGTGGCCAATCACATGCGCCACCACCAGCACATTCTCCGCAAGCGAGTTGGCACGCACCAGATACGCGTGGCAGGGATCCCCGGGAAACATGACTTCAAAGATGCGGGAATTCCCCATACCCTGGCGAATCAGCTGATGGATGTAACGAATTCCGAATGACCAGTGGGGCATGCGTACCGGCAGTCCGTACACCGAGATCTCCATCATGAAATTATCCGGCACCACCTCGAAGTCAACCGGGTAGTAGTCCAGTCCAAGCTTGCCCGCGAGCGCCTCGATCTGCTCTGCATAGCGGATCAGCTCTGCCGACTCCCTCATGCTTCCACCCCCTGCATCGATTCCTGCAGAAAGAATTTCCTGATCGCCTTCCAGATATCATCCGGCTGGTTCAACACACAGCTGCCGAGCGGTGCGCCAGACTGCTCAAGCTGATTGCAGATGGTTTTCATTTCTGTATCAGTAACACGCGATGATCCCGGCACGGTTTCCACATAACCGACGTAATTCAGCAATTCTGTCAATCGCGCGAGGCCAGCAGTGGCCGCGGCCCGGTCTTCGGTAAAGTTCTCGCCATCCGATGCATAGAAGAGGTAACCGTTGTATTGCGACGGCTCATACTCCGATTCGATCATCCGGATCGCGAGATCGAAGGCGGTCGAGGCGCCGGTGCCTCCGGTGCCGGTGACCTGAAAAAACTCTGCCTCGCTGAATTCCCAGGCCTGGGTGGTATGCGCGATAAAGCGCGTTTCGACCTGGCCATACTTGCGCCGTATACCCTGCAGGATAAAAAAGAAAAAGGTCTTGGCCAGTTTGCGCTCTGCTTCCGTCATGCTGGCTGACACATCGAGCGCAAATAACACAACGGCATTGGTCGCCGGCTTGCGTCGATGAACCAGCTGGCGGAACCGTAAATCTTCATTGGAAAAAGGCACGGCATCCTGCTGGATTGCGCGCCGCTTGACCGCTTCCTTGACTGTGCGCCGGCGATCGAGGCGTGCTCGCGCTCCTCGCCGGTCCCATCCTTCACGTACGAATTCCTCCTCGGACAGGCTGGTCTTTGGCTTCGGTTGCATATCTGGCAGCTTGAGCGACTCCCATAACCAGTCGACGATGTCATCGACCTTCAGCTCAAGTAGCAAACGGACCCCGCCTTCACTGTTGTCGCCATCAGCTTCCTCGTCATCCGCCTGCGGCTGCGCAGGTCGCAGCACATCGCCGGGACGACCCTGTCCTTGCCCGGCGCTACGCTGCATATCCGTTGGCCCCTCGTTCAGCCGGAAGCGGGCGTGCTCCAGCAAACGCACCGGCAACTGTACCGTTTGTCCCTCGGCGCCGGTGATCAGATCAGCGCTTGCAACAAGATCAGGCAAGCGCTGCTGCACGCTTTGCCTCACCTTTTCATTGTGGCGAAGCCAGTCGCGCGCCCCGCGTGAAAACAGCGCATACCAGGGCGCGCCACCGGAAATCGTGCTGTGGACTGTCATCTGATGCCCCTCATCCAGAGTGAACTGCGATCGGACCAGAGGCGCCGAGGCGAATCATCCCCATGTCCGCTGATTTGACCCCCGCCCAAGCCTAATGATTTCCATCCTTCGCCTCTCATTCTTGCGCCAGCAGGGTCGTCACATAATTCAGCGCCTCACGCGCGCTGTGGCTGTCATAGCCATATTCATCGACCATCCGCTTTTCAACGATGGAAATTTTCTGGCGCGCCTCCTCGTCTGGACGACTCGACGAACTCACCAGACGCAATACATCGCGACGCTGCTCAAACAAATACTGCTGTACCGCGTCGTGCAGCTGCGCATGGCTGTCCAGCGTGAACTTTTCTCCGCGCTTGAATGCGCCCATCGCTTTCCTGACCACCTCCTGCCTGAACGACTGCTTTCCTGAATCAGAAATGTGGATCTTTTCCTCGACTGAGCGCAGGAAGCGTTCGTCCGGGTGCCTTTCCTCATTCGTGATCGGATCATTGATCTGGCGGTTATCCAGAGTCGCCTCCACCTCGTCCAGGTACTTGTCCAGCAAGTCCTGCGCCTCCTGCTCGAACGATACGAACAGGGCCTTATGCACATCTTCCTTGACCCAGCGGTTATAAAAATGCTTGCGGGCCAGGACCAGATAGTCAATCCACTTGCGCTTCTTCTTCGCATCAATACGGGCATCGCTGTCGATAGCGTCCTTCAGTGCGAGCAGGACATCCATCGTGCTCAGGCTGCGCGTATTCGACTGGATGATGGCGTTCGACAAGGCATTGATCACGAAGCGTGGCGAAACGCCGCCCAGACCTTCTTCCGGCAGCTTCTGTCGGGAACGATCGGCATCGGCACGATTGACGCCCTCGACATCCTCATGCGCGTGGATACGCACCTTGCGCGCGAGATCCGGCTCCTTCTCGTCCGCCTCGTGCAGCCGGGTCAGGATCGCAAACACCGCCGCTGCATGAAGCACATGCGGATCAAGGTGGACCTCGCGGAATGCCGGCGCGGCAGATGAAATCAGCTTGCGGTAAATGCGGGCTTCATCGACGTAATTCAGCGTATACGGCACCTGGATGATGACCATCCTGTCGAGCAGCGCCTCGTTCTCGCTCTCCTGCAGGAATTTGCGAAACTCCGCGAGGTTGGTATGCGCGAGTATTGTCTCGTCGAGATAGATCAGCGGAAAGCGCGACACCTTGACGTTCTTCTCCTGTGTGAGCGTCAACAGCAGATAAAGGAATTCACGCTTGACCTTCAGGATCTCGATCATCTCCAGCATGCCGCGGCTGGCGGCATATACGGCACCCGACCAGGACCAGGCACGCGGATCGCCCTCGTCACCATATTCGGCCACTTTCGACAGGTCAACCGACCCCACCAGGTCGGCCAGGTCAGCCGTGGTCGGGTCGTGCGGCGCATAGGTGCCGATACCGCTGCGGCCAGCCTCCGAG
>JACCDS011701145.1_pt1 | contig 18148 bp, 7 predicted proteins | sample 7446441 | NCBI WGS metagenome assembly JACCDS01 (sample SAMN15323445, study PRJNA562643) | freshwater metagenome | isolation source: river surface water | place: USA:Blue River Watershed | collected 2017-08-17
ATGCTTAATAATCACTTTGATAACAATTGGTGCATGACTTTTTGGACAGCCGGTGCCGGTTGGGCATCGCATTTTTATTATGATTATTGGTTATACACCGGCAATCGCGAATTCCTGCTTAAACGTGCTTATCCATTCATGAAGGAGAATGCATTGTTTTATGAGGATTTTTTAAAGAAAGGTATCGATGGAAAACTACTTTTTTCCCCTAGCTATTCACCCGAAAACACGCCTTCCAACAGTACTTCTCAAGCTTGCATTAATGCATCAATGGATATTGGAGTTGCCCGCGAGCTATTGAATAACTGTATTAAAGTTGCCAATTATTTGCAAACGGATACGGAAAAGGTTCGATTATGGAAGCAAATGCTTGCAGATATGCCTCCCTATCAAATAAACGATAAAGGGGCTGTAAAAGAATGGGCTACGCCATTACTTACCGATAACGAAACACATAGGCACTGCTCGCATTTGTACGCATTATATTATGGTATTCCCGATGAAATGGCCAACGATGCTGCACTTATTGGTGCATTTGACAAAGCCTTGCTGGTAAAATTAAACCTCCGTCGCAGAGAATTTCGTGGCGAAAGCGTTAATGGACGCCCTCCGGGCGAAATGGCTTTTGGCATTGTGCTGCAAGCATTTATAGCGGCTAGCCTGCGCAAAGCGGATGATTGTGCAGAGCTGCTAGATTGGCTAGCTAACCAATATTGGGGCACTAATTATATGTCAACCCACAATCCTCGGAATATTTTCAATACCGATCTAAGTGGAGGACTTCCGGAAATATTGATACGGATGTTGGTGCATTCTCGTGAAGGGCAAATTGATTTATTGCCCGCATGGCCTCAAAAAATGCCTAACGGAAAAATTGAAGGCGTTTGTTTGAGAGACCAAATTCAAATGAAGGAACTCAGATGGAATAAAAAACAGATTTCTGTTGTTTTCCTCTCACCAAAAAACACAAGGGTTAAAATAACTACACCATCTACAATTGCAACGGTAAATGGTAAAAATGTTTCGGGCGATTTAATGGTAAATATTCCAAAAAATAAGGACACCAAATTGGAGATTATTTTGAAATAAAATTATTTATAGCTATGAACGTATTCAAAATTGTTGGGCTTTTCATAATGATGTGCGGGGTCAGTACTGTGTCGAGAGCGCAAGAAAAACAATCGCTTGATTTTACCAAGTTGATACCCGAACGACCAGAAAAACATGTGTTTCAGATGGAGGGCTATAATGTGTGGTGCAACGGTGCTGTGAAAGGTGACGACGGTAAGTACCACCTTTTTTTCTCGCGATGGCCAAAGTCGCGCGGGCACGAAGCATGGTGCACCCATTCAGAAGTGGCACATGCGGTATCCGATCATTTGTTTGGACCTTATCAATTTTCCGATGTGGCTTTACCTGCTCGTGGAACGCAATTTTGGGACGGCGAAATGACCCACAATCCGCACGTTATACGTTTTAAAGGCAAATACTATCTCTATTATACCGCCAATACGGGTAGTGGATTTTGGAAAACAACGAATGATAGCTTGCATCCTACCATGCGCGATAAAGAATGGTGGATTAACCGCAACAACCAACGTATTGGAGTAGCAGCGGCCTCTAGCCCTTATGGTCCTTGGAAACGTTTCGATAAACCACTTTTGGACACGGTTGAAGGCAGAAAAACTATGGGCGTTCCTACCGTGTTTATTCGTCCGGATGGACAATTTTCTTTGGCCTATAAATCGGTGATGGGCAACACCAAAACCACCAAAACAGTTGTAAAACATTTTATTGCTTTATCAAAAAGTCCGCTTGGCCCATTTAAAGATTACGACAAGCCTTTTATCACCTCTCCCAAAACAGATTTTCCCATCGATGATCATGTAGAATGGTACCAAGATGGAAAATACTACTGTATAGCAAAAGACCATGGCGATAAAATAACCGAACATGGCATTGCGCTTTTGCTTTTCGAATCTGCGAACGGACTGGATTGGCAATTGTCGCCTAATGCATTGGTACACAAATTCAATATTACTTTTTCCAATGGCGAGTCATTCCAATTTGATCGTTTCGAAATGCCTAAAGTATTTCTCGACAAGGGAAAAGTGGTGGCATTGTTTTTGGCTGCCAAACCCAAGGGCAAAAATGATTCCTTCGGCATAATCTTACCAGTTGTTTATTAGTTAAAATGATATATATGAAAAGTAAATCAATATTTTTAGCAGTTATAGGTTGTTGCTTGATGCAAATGACTATCCTAGCACAAGACATGGAAGTAGCTAAATGGATACAACCCGTACCGGAAACGGCTAAGTTTGCTTTGCCCGGTTATATGGTTTGGTGTGGCAGTATGGTAAAAGGCGATGATGGAAAATATTACCTTTTTTACAGCAGGTGGCCACGCAAAAGCGGGCATTATGCATGGGTAACCGAAAGCGAAGTGGCGGTGGCGGTATCTAATTCGCCCACAGGACCATACCAACATGTAAAAGTAGTTTTGCCCAAGCGCGATAAAAAGTTTTGGGATGCCGATGTTACCCATAACCCTACAATCTACAAATTGGGTAATCGCTATTACCTCTACTACATGGGTACCAAAGGAACTGATACCTTCCATGCACCCGTAACCATGCAAACAAAGGGATGGTGGGAGTTTAGAAACAATCAACGTATTGGCGTAGCTGTGGCCAAATCGCCTTTAGGGCCTTGGGAAAGATGCAACAAACCCTTAATTGATACCACAACCAATGGTTTCGACCATCTTGTAACCAATAATCCTGCCGTGGTACAACGTCCTGATGGCAAAATACAAATCATTTACAAAGGGGTAAGCAATGGCAATTTGCCCTACGGTGCTAAAGTGTTGCATGGTGCTGCAATTGCCAATCATCCACAAGGACCTTTTACCAAACTACCCGAAAGAATCTTTGTAAAAGAAGGCGAACGGTTTGCAGCGGAAGATCCTTACATATGGTTTCAAAATGGCCAATATTGGGCTATTGTAAAAGATATGACGGGGGCATTTACCCATGCAGGTACAAGTTTGGCCTTGTTTGAATCGAAGGATGGATTGCAGTGGCAGCCGGCAAAAAATCCATTGGTCTGTACTACGGCTATCCCATGGATTACAGGTACAAAAAGGGTGAAAAAATTAGAACGGCCTCAGTTGTGGATAGAAAATGGTGTACCAAAGGTGCTTTTCTGCGCAGTATATGATGGTGAAGAAAATTACAATGTGGCCATACCATTGAAACAACCCTAATAATGTGTTTTAACAGTGATGCTATTCTGGAATCAAAATGGGCATTTTACTCATTAATAGCGCATATTCAATAGAAACAAAAGTACGTATGGAAAAAATAGTTTGCATTTTAATGTCTTTGCATATACTTGTTGGTGTTTTTGCAAACGATACCACAAAAAGTTATCCCAATAAATACAATGTTGTTTGGCATTCGCCGAGCGATAATTCTTTTGGGTCAATGCCTTTGGGCAACGGCGATGTGGGCTTGAATGTGTGGGTAGAAAACAACGGCGATTTGGTATTTTACATCAGTAAAGTCAATGCCTTTGATGCAGGTCATTTGTTACCCAAATTGGGTCGTATACGTATCCGCATGCAGCCGGCACTAACCGTTACCAATTTCACACAAACGCTCAATTTGGCCGATGCTTCCATTTTGGTGCAGGCAGGCGATGCAGTAATTAAACTGTGGGTAGACGCTAATAGCCCTGTTATTTGTGTGGAAGGAAAAAGCAACATTCCCCGAACAGCTTCCATTGCTTTGGAAACTTTGCGTCCATTGACCAATGTTAGCGCCAACCTTCCCAAAAGCGGAACGGTAGGGGTTCTTTTCAAGGATACCACTCATCAATTGACATGGTGTTATCGCAACCAAACTTCTGCTTGGGGAAACAACTTGCGCAAGCAAAATTCGCCGGAAATGGTTGCTAAAACCAAAGATCCAATTTTGTTCCGCACTTCCGGCTGCATGGTAAAAGGAGCAGGTTTTATACAACGAAATGATACCTCATTAATTGGAAAAGCAGCCTCCACAAAATGGCAATGTACCGTATCGGTACTTTCTTCACAGCCCGAAAATTGGCAAACTTGGTTAAAAGAAATTGATCATTTACCCAAACCCAATTGGAACGCACATTGCGCTTATTGGACATCTTTTTGGAACAGAAGCTTTGTTCACATTACGCACGGCGGCACTGGCAATTTGAATCTTGATCAATGTCGGTTCACTCAATTTCCGCAAGGATCTTTGGCATACGAAGGACATAAATTAATTGATGCAGAAAAAAATAGGCAGCAAATAAACCAACGGTACGCCTTAGAACGCTTTTTGGAAGCCGCTGCCGGTAGGGGCGAAGTGCCCGCTCCCTACAATGGTTCCATTTTTACTATGGATATGCCAGCAGGTGTATTGGGCGCTTTTGGAACCCAAAACAAACCCATTTCGCCCGATGGCCGCGATTGGGCACAGCTTTCGTTTATGTGGCAAAATACAAGACACCCATTATGGTCAATGGCAGCTCGTGGCGATTACGATGCCATAAAACCAAGCATGGAATTTGTTCGAAAAGGCTTGGATATAGGAAAAGATAGATGTAAGAAAACCTTTGGCCACGATGGCGCTTTTATCATGGAAGCAAGTTGGTGGCACAATGTGGGTGTTTGGGATTGGAAAGACGTACCCGCACACCTAAAATACCATCTATTGGCAACAGTAGAAACCGTGGCCATCATGTGTGAATATATGGAACATACACAAGATGTTGCATTTTTGAACAATACGTTACTTCCTTGTGCCGATGAATTTCTGAAATTTTACGAGCTACACTACCCCAAACGCAACCAACAAGGCATTATGCAAATGGAAAATGTAGGCTGTGCCGAAACCTATCAAGGGGTAACCAATCCGGCAACGGAAATGGGTTGTATAAAATATGTCCTTACCAAATTACTAACCTTTAGTATTGATAATCAGCGTCGTACACATTGGTTGGCCTTGCTCAAGGCCATGCCCGAATTGCCTATGCGTACCATTCGAGGATTGAAATTACTTGCCGTAGGCGAAAAATACAATCCCGGTCGTGTTATTTGCGAAAGTCCAGAGCTATACAGTGTGTATCCATTTAAGCAAGTGTGGATTGGTAAACCCTCTTTTTTAGCCAATGCCCGACAATCGTTTCATGTTCGTACCACTAGCCTTGATGGCACTATTGACGACCAAGGTGTCGAAACCGGTGGATGGCAATCTGCTCCGGTGCAAGCGGCCTATCTTGGTTTAGCTAGGGAAGCAGCACGATTGGCAAGCATCAACTTCAACGACCAATTTATTACTTGGCACGATAATATTTCTATTGGGACTAAATTCCCCAATCGGCCTCGTGCTCGATTCCCTGCATTTTGGGAGTGTAAAATGGATGGTACGCCCGATAACGACCATGGAGCCAATTCTGTGAATACGCTTCAAAGCATGCTTTTGCAAAGCGATGAAAAAAAGATTTTCCTAATGCCTGCTTGGCCCGAAGATTGGGATGTACATTTTAAACTTCGCGCAGCTTACAATACCACTATTGAATGCGTGTATCGCAACGGTAAAGTGCAATCACTCAAAGTTACTCCTGAATCGCGCAGAGCCGATGTTGTGAATATGACTACCGAAAAACAACGGATTCGTACATTGGTAGAAGTGGCATTGGCCGATTACAATTACCTCTTTCAATTGCCACCGATGCTCGATGCGCAACCTATAGCTGGTAAAACGACCGCTAATTGGATAAAGAAGTATGGTTATACGTTAGAAGGTTGCAAAGCAGGGCCTTGGAACAACAGTGTTTTTAAAGGCAACATTGTGTATGTGCATACGCTCAATTGGCCGCAAGGTGGAGTAAAGCTTGCAAGCATTCCGCGCAAATTGTTGCGAGCAACGGCCATTACGGGTAACATCAAAGTGTCAACCCTGCCCGACGGTTGGTTGCTTACCGGTACTCCCGATCCGTTAAATACCATTGTACAACTAGAATTTGACCAATCGGTTGAAGAAATAGCGCTATCTAAGCCATCTATTGGTTCGTTAACAGTGGGAAAAAAGCAGGTTGTAACCAAAGATGCTTTAGGCAATACAATCGTTGAAATTGATTTAGGTAATCATACGACAATTGGCCGATTTGAATGTACAATCGATAACCCCAGTTATTTAAGAAGTCAGGGCAAGCCCTTTGAATTTCAAGTGAAAGATGCAAATGGTAAATGGATATCTGTATATAAGGATAAAATATATGGCATTATTTGCGCAAAGGAAATGGTTCCTGTAAACACAAATGCGGTTCGCTTGATTCTTTCGGCAAAAAAAGTTACACAGTTAGATGTTTTTTAAATGAATTTTCTTGAATACATAGGTGCTTATTGAATCATAAATAATTTATAAACAATGAATATTATAAAGGCCTCTGCTTTTAGTGTGTTGCTTTTGGCAACAAGCATACACGGCAAATCCCAATGGACACTGCAAAATCGTCCTGCTACTCCACTGGTAACAGAACCTTATTCGGTAATGCCTGCCGACCCTTCTACATACGCCGAGGAGAAGATGGACTTCCCTATTACCAAAGGCAAATATGCACCACATTGGGATTCTATAAAAAAAACATATACTGGAACACCTGCGTGGTTTCGCGATGCCAAATTTGGCGTTTTCATTCATTGGGGACCGCAAGCTTCCGGTAAAAGTGGCGATTGGTATGCGCGAAATATGTACAAAGAAGGTTCAAAAGCCTATAAAAATCATTTAAAAAATTTTGGACATCCTTCTAGTTTTGGCTATAAAGATGTATTGAATGCATGGAAAGCACCTAAGTGGAATGCAGCTTCACTCACGCAAGCATTTTACGATGCAGGTGCTCGTTTTGTAATGGCAGTAGGCGTACACCACGACAATTTTGACATGTGGAACTCTGCCTATCAACCTTGGAACGCTGTGAATGTAGGCCCCAAAAAAGACATGATTGGCGCATGGAAAAAAGAAGCCAAAAAACGAGGAATGAAATTTGGCATTACTTTTCACCACGAATATACTTGGTGGTGGTGGCACAATGCTTTTGGTGCCGATAAACAAGGTGAATTGGCCGGTGTACCTTACGATGGACACCTTACCAAAGCTGATGGAAAAGGCAAATGGTGGAATGGACTGGATCCTCAGTTGCTGTATCCTGTAGATATGCGTCAATATAAAGACATTGACGTGATTGCTTTTGGTAACAAAGGCATTTTTCAACACCATCAGGACTATGCCAAATGGTATGCCGAATGGTGGGCACGCCGCATTATGGATGCCGTAGATAAATACGATCCCGATTTAATTTATACCGATGGCAACGGCAAGTGGCCTTTTAGTGGTACACATAGTGCTTCAGGATTTAAGTGCGATGCCGCTGCCCGTGTGGTTGCCGATTTTTACAACAAAGCCGATAAACGACACGGCAAAACAGATGTGCTTGCCTGCATCAAATTTGCTCCCAATAATCCGGCTTTGGGTATAACTTACGAAATCAATTTCCCCAATAAAATTCTTACCGATAAACCTTGGATTGGCGAAAACCCAATTGGCGATTGGTATTATGCACCCGGATATACTTACCAAGCATCTAGCATGGTATATAGTTTATTGGAATATGCCTCCCGCGACGGAAATTATGCTTGCGCTGTGCCAATTACTCCCGAAGGCGATTTGGAATCGGAATGTGTACAAATGTTACAGGATATGGGACAATGGATGAAAACGAATGGAGAGGGTATTTACGGCAGTAAAGCTTGGAAAATATGGGGCGAAGGTGAGAAAGTAAGCGACCCTAAAAAACCTGAAAAAGCTCCGGCATTGCGGGTGTTTCCCGGGGGGAATTTATCAAAAAGCCACGCTGCATTTACTTTTCTAACCACCGATTTTCGATTTACCGAAGGGAAAAATGGGGAAGTATATGCATGGTGTATGACAATTCCTACTGCGGGAACTACCATTTGTATCAAATCGTTTGGTAAAGAGGCAAATTTGGTAAATCAATCTATACAATCGGTTCGGTTACTTGGCTATGCCAAACCATTACAATGGGAACAAACCACCGAAGGACTCTTGATTACATTTCCCGAAGCAGCTAATTGCCATTATGCGGCGGGATTTAAAGTGGTATTTAAAAAGTAGCATCAGTTCTTTATCAACACAATCTAAAAATCATTTTTTTTAAAATAAATACTATGAAATATTGTTTCATCTATTGTATGGCACTTTTTGTGTCTGTTTTGTCTGTAACGGCTCAAAAAAATACACAGGTACCTAAACACTTAAAAAAATTTGCGGCATTGTATAAAAACAATCCGAGAGCGGCATCTTTAGCTTGGTTTGAGGAAGCCCGTTTGGGTATGTTTATCCATTGGGGTGTGTGGGGGAAGTATCATGCCGCTTGGGCGATGTACAATAAAAACATTCCCTTGGAGGAATACGAACAAACCGCTCGTGAGGTAGATGCAAGTGGTTTTGATGCCAATGCTATTGTAAAACTTGCAAAGGAAAGTGGTATGCAATACATTACGTTTGTTGCCAAGCACCACGATGGTTTTTGCTTGTGGAACAGCAAGTTTAGTGCTTTTGATAGTTGGGATTATCCAATGAAAAGAGACTTCCTTGCAGAATTGGTAACAGCTTGCAATGCGGGCAATATGCCTTTATTTATTTATTACTCGCTTGGTATCGATTGGACGCATCCCTATTTTATCGATAATTCGATGTACAAAATGGCGCGCCCAAATTATGCAGTCAAACCGGCTCATTTTAAATACCAACAACCCGCAGATTTTGAGCACTACCGCCAATTTTGCAAAAACCAATTGAAGGAACTTTGTACCAATTATGGTCCTATTGCCGGATTTTGGTTTGATCCGCTAGGTGGCGTACTTGCCAATAGCCAATTGTTTAAGATTCAAGACCTCTACAACGAAATTCACCAATACCAACCCCATGCACTTATTCACTTTAAAACCGGTATTACCGGTACGGAGGATGTTTTGGTAGGCGAAAGGGAACTACGTTCTATTAGTTCTTTTTACAAAGGTAAAGATGCTCGTAGCCAACAAATTGCCCGATTAGCTGATTCTGCATGGCAACAAAATATTGGTAAAAAAGCAGAAGTAGCCGTAACAAGCCAACGGAGTTGGGAGTGGAACCCTGATTATGGTTGTGCTTCGCCCGACGATTTGTGGAAGATGCTGCAAGGTGCTGCCGCACAAAATGCCAACCTGCTGTTGAATTTTGGTCCCAAACCCGATGGTTCCATTCCAAACGATGTGGCAACCAATTTCCGATTGTTGGGTAAGCGTATTCTGAGCAATGGCTACCCTGCTCTCAATAAAACCACATGGCTAGAGATGAGAAAAAAAGGGGTGGGGATAGACAATACCGAATTGGACAAAACGGCACGATAATACAAGGTAAATAAGGGGCAGTTGGTACAATTGTACACGCATTGTGCTGCCCGATGCAGGAGTTTTTTAAGCGAAAAATTAATACATGAGTAAACAGTTGCCAAAATTGCATGGGATGCAAATGTTGCTGCTAATAGGCTGCCTATGGTTTAGCCCCTATGTCTTTGCACAAATGAATCCTGCTGCCAAGTGGATTACTACGCCGATTAACCAACACAAGGAAAATCAATGGTTGATATTTCGCAAACAGTATACGCTTAACAGCAAGCCTACAGAACCCTTGATAGCCAAAATAGCCTGCGATGCTAAGTATTGGTTATACATCAATGGTCGGTTAGTGGTGTTTGAAGGGCAATTGAAGCGGGGACCCACTCCTTCGGATACTTATTACGACGAAGTAGACATTACAAAGTATCTGCAAAAAGGCAATAATACCCTTGCTGTTTTGGTGTGGTTTTGGGGTCGCAATGGCTTCTGCCACAAAAACAGTGGCACTGCGGGATTGTTTTTTGATGCTACCAATCGGCAAATGGCATGGACATCCGACAAAACTTGGAAATGTGCTCCACATACTTCTTTTGGAAATTCCGAAAAACCGCATCCCAATTTCCGATTGCCGGAATTCAATATTCATTTTGTTGCAAAGCCGCACTGTAACGATTGGATGCTGCCGAACTACAACGATAGTCATTTTAGCGAGTCTATAGAAGTGGGGATAGCGGGCTGTGCGCCTTGGAATCGGTTATGGAAGCGTCCTTTTCCACAGTGGCACAACACCGGTATTGTACCTTATCCCAAAGCCGATTCGGCACCATTTATCAGCAATGGCCAACCCATTCGTCTGCGTTTGCCGGCCAATTATACCATTACACCTTACTTTAAAATTGATGCTCCCGATAGTGGCTTGTTGGTAGATATGCGAACCGATAATTATCGCGGTGGCAGCGAATACAATGTGCGTACCGAATACATTACCTGTAAGGGAATGCAAGCATTTGAAACACCGGGTTATATGAATGGCCATGAAGTCATATATACTTTTCCGAAAGGAACCAAAGTATTGTCGCTCGGTTATCGGCGTACTTCGTTTCCCACCAAGCAGTTGGGCAGCTTTGTTTGCAACGATTCCGCCTTAAACATACTGTGGCAAAAATCGTACAATACCATGCACATCAATATGCGCGATGCTATTCAGGACCCTGATAGGGAAAGGGCGCAATGGTGGGGCGATGCGGTGATTATTTTGGGTCAAATATTTTATTCCTGCGATAGCAATGGTGTTAAAAGCATCCAAAAAGCCATCTCCAATTTGGTAGAATGGCAACGGGCCGACGGGGCAATGTATTCGCCGATTCCGGCAGGTAGTTGGAACAAAGAATTGCCTCAGCAAACCCTTGCAAGTATTGGTAGTTTTGGCTTTTGGAATTACTATAAGTATAGTGGCGATTTGGAAATGATACGCTATGTATATCCTAGCGTTAAAAAATACCTGCAACTGTGGCATACAGATAGCAGTGGGTTGGTGGTGCATAGGGGTGGAAATAGTAGCAGCTATTCCCGTGAACTGTTTTGGGACTGGACCGATTGGGGAAGTAATATAGATGTGCCGCTTTGCGAAAATGCTTGGTATTATATGGCTTTGGCTTCGGCGGCCAATATGTGCAAAAGCTTAGGTTACACCCACGAAATGGTGCGCTACCAACAGCAAATGGAGGCATTGCAAAAAGCCTATAACCAACATTTCTGGAATGGAAAAGTGTACCAATCTAACACACATCGAGGTACGCCCGACGATAGGGGAAATGGCTTGGCGGTGGTGGCAGGCATTGCCAACAAACAACAATGGCAACCCATTAAGCAACATTTGGACACAGCTTATTGGGCCGGGCCTTATTTGGAAAAATACATTTTGGAGTCTTATATGCTAATGGGCGATGCTAGCAGTGGCCTTGTACGCATGAAAAAGCGGTACCAAAACATGATTGCCGATAGCTGTTCAACCCTTTGGGAGGGTTGGCGTATTGGAAGCGGTACTTATGGTGGCGGTTCGTACAACCACGGATGGTCGGGCGGACCACTCACGTTATTATCTCAATATGTGGCAGGAATTCAGCCAGCCAATGATGGATTTACCGAAGTGTTTATCAAGCCGCAAATGGCCCATTTGCAATGGATCAACTGTGTGGTGCCGCATAAAAAGGGCTTAATTAAAGTGCAATTGCAAAAAACCAAACAACAGCAGCTAAAAGTAGTAGCTACCCTACCCGCTAAACTTGCAGGCAACTTTGTTTGGAACAATCGAACCATATTGCTTACAAGTGGTACACAAACCTTTTTTCTTCCGCTATAATCGCTATTTTATGACAGGTAAGTTGATGATAACCAACCGTTTTTTACTAGTAATCTTATGGCAGGTCTTGTTCGTGTGTGGGGGATTTGCCCAATCGGGTACTGCTTTATTGTCATACACGTCCAATGGCAATGCTATTGAGAAAACCAATGGTAAAAGATGGTGTAATCGCCCTTTGTATTGTCAGGAACGCAAAGCCATAGTGTTTGCCGGTGAACAACCGTTGTTGTATAGTCCTATGGGGAAGCTCACTTTTGCCATTTCCGATGGTCGGCAAACTGTTTTCTTGCACCAATTTGCTCAAAGATTGATGCGCTACAAAGCCGGGCAGGTGGAATGGCAGTTTAGGGATGAGAAATTTGAAAATGCACTTATTCAAATCAATACCACCACTTTGGCCGACGCCACCGGTTTGGTGGTTAAAGTAACCGCATCGGGCAATAGCCAACCACTGCAAGTAGCATGGTGTTTTGTTACGCCCAATTTGGAAAAAAAGCGTGCTTATCAATTAACGGCTTCGGGTGCTCGTTTTGCTTTGACTCCCGATTCTGCTGTGGCATTTTCCAATATGCAAGGTCATTTTTCACAACCGGTAGCTCGTTGGGAGGTGACGGATAAAAAGTATCTAGATCCTACGCCGCGAGTAAATACCAATACCACCGGTTGGTACAACGAATTGCCAGAATCATACAGTTCTGCCGACTTTTTAACGCTGAAAGAAAATCAGCCTTTTGACGGGAATGTATTGAAATCACAAGGATTGGTGGCATGGCAAACACTACAATCAGGCAAATCCATCACTTTGGCAATGATTGCTGACGACCGTGATCAGGTGCTTATTGGTCGTTACAAAAAATTGAATGCAGAACTGATTGCCAATCCATTGGAAGCATACCAAAAAAGTATGGCACGTGTAGAAGCATTCGCCCAACGGGTAGTTATCAACACGCCGGACAAATACCTCAATAGTGGAGTCACTGCATCGGTGGCAGCTGTTTGTGGGTTGTATGTTGAGCCCTGCTTTGTACATGGCGGTTCGGCTTGGCGGTCGCAAATGCCCGGCTGGCGCACTATGGCCGGAAGTACCGCTTATGGATGGCACGACCGAATTTTTAAGGCATTGCAATATTGGTGTTCGCAAATGATTACTCAGGATAAGGGGAAAACAGCCGCCGCTGCTTCGGTAACCGGTTGTCAGCAGGAACCTGCAAAATCGCGCATGTTTGGTAAGGGATACATGGATTATCACCAACCCGAACACTACGAATTTCAAACACAATTTTTTGATGAAGCCGTGCGGGAATGGCGTGCTACCAACGATAGCAATTTTGAAAAACTGTTGATGCCCAATTTAGAACTGCATTTGGAACGCTGTAAGGCTAGTTTTGATCCCGACAACGACGGACTGTACGAAAGTGTGGTAAACACATGGCCTACGGATAGCCAATGGTACAATGGAGGTGGATCGGTGGAGCAATCTGCCTATTGTTATTATGGTTTTAAGGCACTGAGCGAAATGAAACAAAAGGCCGGCGATGCTATTGCTGCCAAAAAATATGCAGCGGAGTGTGCCAAAATACTGAAAGCCATTAACAAAACCCTGTGGATACCCGAAAAAGGCCAATATGCGGCTTATGTTGAGCAAGGTGGACACAAAAGGGTGCACAACGATGCATGGATATACAGCGAACATTTACCTATTGAAGCAGGTATGAGTAGTTTGTTGCAAGCATGGCAAGCAATGTATTACACGGATTGGGCAATGGAAAAATTTAAGTTGCCCTATGGTGGCGAAATGCGCCAAACTTCCAATTTTGTGCCCGGACAATGGTCGATTCGGGAACTGTACCATGCCGATAATTTTGCTATGGCCTTGGGGTATTTTTTGGCAGGGCAAAGCAATGAGGGCTGGAATTTGCTGAGTGGTACTATGAAAGAAAGCATGTTTGGCGATGCTACCAAAAAAACCGGTTACAGCAACGAAATTGCTTCGTTTAATCGTCCCAATATCGAATCGCCGGGAGGCTTGTCGCACCCCAATTGCGGCATTGATTTCAACGATATTACCACCATGTTTGTTCGTGCCGTGGTAGAGGGATTGTTTGGTTATAGGCCCGATTATCCCAACAATACGGTACTTCTTGCACCCACTTTTCCCGCAAGCTGGCACCAATGTTCCTTTAAAACCCCCGATTTTGGTATTCAATACCTGAATGAGGGCAAGGCCGAAAAGTATGTATTTGAATTGACAAAAAAGGCAGCTATCACCCTTCGTTTACCCATTCGAGCCGATAAAGTAGTTCAGTTGTTGGTAAATGGTAAGTCCCTGCCGTATCGCATAGAACCCCATGCCGGTTACGGTATGTTGATAGCTGCTATACCAGCTACCAATAAAGCGGAAGTAGTAGTACAGGTAGGTAATTTGCGCCAAGAAAGCGCCCCCATTGTGTTAGAAAAAGAAGTGGGCGAAGCATTTACCATAGCCACTACTGCCAATAAGTTTGTAGCAATAATCGATCCGCAAAAGGTATTGTTGCACACTGTAAACAATGGAAAACAGTTGAAAGCAGTATGTGCCAATGCCCCGGGTAGTCATTTGTTTTTTGCCACCGTAGGGGGGCAAGTGCCGTATTTGCAAATGGTAAAACTGAATATTAAAAATACGGTTGCCGATAAAAAAGAGCAGCAAAAGCAAGTACGCCAAGCCTCCGATTCGGGCACGTGGTTGCCCATACCGATGGAAGCCCATTACAACGGCGATATCCGTACCATTTACCAGCAACAATATGTATCGCCACGCCCCAATACGGCCTCTGCACGCATTGGTTACGATGGTTGGTCGGCATGGACCTTCCGTTGGTGGCGGTTTCCAGTGCCCGAAATAAAATTGAACGCTGTACCCCAATTAATCAATGCCAAGCAACTATTGCAAACACCGCAAAAAGCATGTTTTGCGTGGCCATCGAGCAGCAACAACATTGCGTTTACATCGCTTTGGGACAATTGGCCTAAAAAAGTAACCGTGCCGGTAAATAAAACGGGCAATCAAATATGGTTGCTTGTTTGTGGTACTACCAACCCCATGCAGGGCCGAATAGAGAATGCTGTTTTGAAGTTGCACTATGCCGATGGGGTAGAGGAAGCAATTAAGCTGATTCCACCATTTAATTTTTGGTCGTTGTGTAAGTTTGGAACGCTCGATTACGACTACCGCCGCGATGCTTTCTCGTTACCTGCTACCCCGCCCATGCAAGTACAGTTAGGGCAAAACTGTAGGGCAATGGTTTATGGTCAAAAATTGCGCCCCAATGTTGGCCTTACTTCGGTTTCGTTAGAAGCCCTTTCGCAAGAAGTGGTTATTGGTTTAATGGGGGTGTCGGTTTGGAAAGAATAAAAAGCTTTCACAACATTTATAAAAGTGGTGAAAGCTGCTGTTTTACGGAATATGCCAAAGAAAAGGGGAAACGATTATAAATAACTGCACTGTTACATGAACTTTTGAACCGGTAGATGCATTTCCAATTTTCTTTTTGCCATTAATCTTTTATATGCAATATGTTCACCCCAATACACAATAAAAACATGACAAAACACCTCATTTTATTACTTGCATTAATACCCAATTTACTGTTTTCGCAACAAGTAAATAATGCTTCGGTTAATGTTCCAAAATCAAAATCCAGTCAAATTAACGAAACACTGTTGAGTGCTACCATACAAAAACAGTTTTTAAGTCCTCCTGCACAAGCACGCCCCTTGGTATATTGGTTTTGGATGGGGTCAAATTTTTCAAAATCGGGTATCACCAAAGATTTAGAAGCCATGAAAACCATGGGTATTGGAGGTGGACTGATTATGAATATTACCTCGGCGGTTGAAGAAACCCACGCACCTACTTTGAACAATCCTTGGCCTGAACAAACCTACCGCAGCAAAGCTTATTGGGAAGCCCTTGCACATGCAGGTGCCGAAGCCAAAAGATTGGGATTAGAATTAGGTATCCACAACTCTGTTGGATATTCTACCAACGGTGGTCCATGGATTAATGAAGCGCAAAGTATGAAAAAACTGGTGTGGCGTAAAGTAGAGATCAATACAGACTCTAGCAAAGAACTGTTTATACCAAAACCCGATGCTGTTGTAAATACACATGCATGGGGAAGGCGCGGATTACCCCCAATCCCTTCTACTTGGTACAACGATATTGCCTATTTGGGCATCAGTATCAAAGACACTGCTTTGTACGAAAAAAGTTACGACTTTACTAGCCATTTTGATACTACTGGGAAATGCATTAAGGCTTTGCCGGCAGGTCATTGGGTCATTTATCGTATTGGATTTGCACCTAGTATGTCTACCCCGCATCCACTCCCCGAAGAATTATTTGGTAAATGTCAAGAAGTGGACAAAATGAACAAACAGCACACGCAACATCATTGGAATAAGGTACTCAACCCAATGCAGCAATATTTGCGTCCGTATTTGGGCAATAGTTTCAAATACATGCACATTGATAGCTATGAAGCACAAGGACAAAATTGGACTGCTAATTTTAGAGACTCGTTTATGCGACTCAAAGGCTACGATCCTTTGCCTTGGTTGCTTACATTTACGCCTACGGTATTGAATACAAATAAAGGTGCTACTACCATTAGAAATAAAAACTCAGCGGCTCAAACCCTTCGTTTTGAATGGGATTATAAAGATGTTATTAACCGATTGTTTTACCAAAATGGTTGGGAAGTTGCGCAAAAAATGATTCATGCCAAAGGAATGCAGTTTTCTTGGGAGCCCTATGCCGGTCCTTTTGAAGCAGCGGATGGTGCTGCCATTTCCGACTTTGTAATGGGCGAATTTTGGACTTTTATGCGTAATGGAATTGGTGCTACCGTAACATCTAGAGCAAGAGCAGCAGGTAAAACCATGATTGGTGCCGAAGCATTTACTAGCCGTCCGGAACATAGTAAATGGACAGACGATCCGGAATTTTTAAAACCTTCGGGCGATGCAGCTTTTGCTTCCGGTGCCAACAGATTTGTATTGCACCAATGGGCATTACAACCCTTTAACGACCAATACCAACCCGGCATGGATATGGGTTGGTGGGGTACGCATTTTAGCCGACACCAAACTTGGTTTAAACCTGGCAAAGCTTTTATTGATTATTTGAGCAGGTGCCAAGCATTGCTACAATTGGGCGAACAAGTTGCCGACGTATTGTATGTTGGTAAAATAGAAGGCTACGGCGATTTAATAACTACCCACCGCTTTATTACACAACCGCCAAAAGTGGTAGATGGAAAAGTGGTACTTGCTTCGGGAAGAAGTTACAAATATGTTGTAGTAACCGGCAATGGCGAAATGTTACCGGAAGTGGCAGAACAAATTAAGCGTTTGGTTGAAGCCGGTGCTATGGTAGTTTCAGCCAAACCAACTACTTCTCCTAGTTTATATCGTTTTCCTATTTGCGATACCGTTTTAAAACAACTTGCTCAAGAAGTGTGGGGCAACAAACCCTTTCAGCCATTTGGTAAAGGATATATTTTTAATACCATCAAAACATTAAAAGAAAATCTTCCACCCAATGTATCGTTATCGCCCGATTATCAGTTAGAAAAACCTTTACAAACAACTACTGCCGCAAATAATAATGCGAATGGTTTTACTCCCAAAATAGTACACCGCCAACTTGGCAATGCGCATTTGTTTTTTGTTGTAAACCCAACCGATAAACCACAACAATTTACCCTATCGTTTGCAGTTCAAGGTATGCAACCGGAGCTTTGGCAAGCAGAAAACGGCAGCATGGTAAATGCCCCTATTTGGGAAGAAAAAAATAATCGTACACATGTATGGCTAAGCTTGCGGAAATTGCAAACCTTGTTTGTTGTTTTTAGAAAAAAACCAACGGCCAACGATCACGCAACCTCGCTCGAAAACACGCAAGGTACTTGGCAAATTGGCATCGATAAAGCAGGTTTACCCCTCTTATTTACAGATACGGCGGCCACCGGAATACTCAACTATGCATCCGGAAAAAAACAACCCTTACAAACTACCTTACCAACCAATAAGCCAATAACCCAAGCTTGGAACGTGGCTTTTAACCCCAAATTAGATACCCCTTTTACTTTAAAAATGGAATCGCTGATAGATTTTAGTAAACACCCGCTTCCGCAGGTAAAATACTTTTCGGGTACGGCTACTTATAACAATCGGTTTACTGTAAGCTCAACCGATTTAAAGAATGGAGAACGATGGATACTGAATCTTGGCACTTTAAATGACCTAGTAGAAGTAAGCAT
>JACCDS010515068.1_pt1 | contig 18145 bp, 17 predicted proteins | sample 7446441 | NCBI WGS metagenome assembly JACCDS01 (sample SAMN15323445, study PRJNA562643) | freshwater metagenome | isolation source: river surface water | place: USA:Blue River Watershed | collected 2017-08-17
CAAGTTGCTGGATTCAAGTTGTGCCTTTGGCTAGCGAGATTCTCCAGCGTCGCCTCCTTAAGACTCCAGCAAAGGATTTAATAATGAAACTGATTACTGCCGTTGTAAAACCGTTCAAACTCGATGATGTGCGCACTGCATTGTCAGACGTAGGTGTTCAAGGTATGACCGTGACTGAAGTAAAAGGCTTTGGTCGTCAAAAAGGTCACACTGAACTTTATCGCGGTGCTGAATACGTTGTTGATTTTCTGCCGAAAGTAAAAATTGAATTGGCTGTTGACGATTCAATGGTTGAGCAAGCCGTAGAAGCGATTACCAAAGCGGCGCAAACCGGTAAAATCGGCGATGGTAAAATCTTCATCGCACCACTGGATGAAATTATCCGTATTCGCACCGGCGAAACCGGCTCTGACGCGGTGTAATTTGTCACGCATTTGAGTTGTGTTACCGCTATGAAAAAACGCCACCCGGAGTGGCGTTTTTTTATGGTAAAAACTTTTTCAAGCTGGTGCGTATTTGCTTGATTACGCGCTGCTGCTGGATCACTAAGTAAGCAGGGAAAGCAATTATCATCAGCATAATAGCGCTGGTTTGCTGCGAAATACCGAGTGCAGGGCGAATGACCAGCACAAATAAAAAACAGAGCGATGTCATCAATAGCGCGGCGATAAAGTTGCTGCGCCAATTGCGCATTTTATTGTCAGAAGAAAATGCATCCTGATGGGCACGGGTCAACAGATGCTGCTGCTCGTCCACCGGTAGGTGGGCAAGCTCGGGGAAATGACGAATCAGTTTTTTAAAGTTCATAGCGACTGCGCGATGTTGTTTTTTTGGGGGGCTCCCCGAGTGTTACTCAATGTGTTACGGAGAACATGTGTCGGTTTTGTTACTTTTATAGCCACTCAAATCGGACGCTAGACTTGGTCATACTTAATAACTAAAATCCGCCGCATTGGCGACCGGTAAGGCAAAAAAAGCCTAAAAAAGCATCATGAATCATCATGACGTTTAAAAGAGTCTGCGCTATAAATTAGCCGGAGCATCCGGTTAGAGGCACATAGCTTGCTGGAGCCAAGAATAAAAGAATTTCATTGTACAAGTTTTCAGGTGACATTATGACTGATGAAGACCCCATTAACGACGAAGAATTAGAAGATACTGGCGTAGAAGGGGAAGAGGAGGACGCAGAGGATGATCTGGAAGCATCGGGCGATAGCGACGATGCGAGCTATTCCGGCGGTTCATCATCATCCAGTAAGGCGGCAGAATCTGAAGCGCTGGAAGATTTCAGTATTGCATCGCGTCAAAAAGTGCGCGATGAAATTGAAGATCAGGTAGCGGCGTTCCTGGCGCGCGGTGGCAAAATTAATGAGGTTGCGCCCAACGTGACCGCTGATCCACCGAAAAAGCCAACACCGGATTACGGTGGCCGTCCAATCTAGTGACTAGGGTGTGTTGTCACATCGCACAAGCCTCGCTGTTTGGCGGGGCTTTTTTATGGGCAAGTTAATTGCATACAAAAATTGGCCGAGACTGCCAAACAAGCAGTAATTTTGGTTTTATTTTCAAGTAATTCCATTATATTAGCGCTGAAAAATATGGGCGGGCTTCTGGGCGCGCTTGCAGGTTTATTTTCAGCTATCGGGCAAGTCCAGACTCAGAGTTCGCCAGTGCAGTGCCGCTATATCCCTGGTACAGCTGCTATTGAGTGTGCACATCTGTTCCCTTTCAATAATTCACCCAAGATTAAAGGAACCAACGAATGTTAGTTAGTTTTGTTGTGCTCTATTTGCTCATTTCAATCGGGATCGGGGTGTATGCCGCGACCAAGGTACATAACGCTAAAGACTATGTGACTGCAGGCAGGCAGCTCCCAATGGGTGTTGTTATCGCCATGGTGTTTGCAACCTGGTTCGGAGCGGAAACTGTACTGGGCATTCCCGGCACATTTGTTGAGGAAAACCTCGGCGGCCTGATTTCAGATCCCTTTGGTGCCTCATTTTGTTTAATGTTTTTCGCGCTGATTTTTGCGCGTCCGCTCTATCGCAAAAACTTGTTGACGCTCGGTGACTTTTACCGTGAAAAATACAGCAAGCCGGTAGAAATTGTAGTGTCTATTGCGATTGCTCTCTCTTACCTGGGTTGGGTTTCTGCGCAAATTACCGCATTGGGTTTGGTCTTTAATGTATTGACCGACGGCACCATCAGTATGGAAGTTGGGATTTTAATTGGCGCCGGTGTAGTGATGGCTTACACCTTCGTGGGTGGTATGTGGTCCGTTGCCATGACGACGGTGGTGCAAATGACGGTGATAGTTATTGGCTTGCTGTGGATTTGCTTCCTGGTGTCAGATCAAACCGGCGGCGTTGCGCCGGTAGTTAAGCATGCCTATGACGCGGGCAAATTCGAATTCTGGCCGTCGCTTGAGTGGACGGCAGTGATTACATTTATTGCGGGTTTCCTGACCATGGGGTTTGGCTCAATTCCGCAGCAGGACGTATTCCAGCGTGTGAATTCATCCAAAAATGAAACCATTGCGGTTTGGGGGACATTTCTGGGTGGTTGTGCCTATTTCGTGTTTGCTGCAATTCCGCTTTATCTCGCCTATTCGGCGTTTATGATCGACCCGGAGTTGGCGGCGAGAGTTAGCGAACAAGATTCACAACTGGTGTTGCCGACGTTCGTGCTGGAACACATGCCCGTGTACGCCCAGATTATTTTCTTTGGCGCACTCTTGTCAGTGATTATGAGTACGGCGAGCGGCACCTTGTTGGCTCCATCCGTAACCTTGTCGGAAAACGTGATCAAAGAGTTGCTGCCCAATGGCAAAACGATGACCGACAAACAATTCCTGTTGATGATGCGCATTGTGGTCGCGTCTTTCTCGGTATTGGTTGCGCTCTATGCGCTCTATTCACTCCAGGAAGAAACGTCGATTCACACCATGGTGGCCAATGCTTACAAGGTAACGCTGGTGGTGGCACTGGTGCCCTTGTTTGCGGGGCTTTATTGGAAAAAGGCGAGCAACTTTGGTGCAAGCTGCTCCATTATTGCCGGCTTGTTGGTATGGATTCCACTGGAATTCATTGCGCCCGAAGCCGCCTTGCCACCGCATTTTGCCGGATTTATTGTGGCTGCTCTGGTGATGGTTGTAGCCAGCCTCATTAAACCTACACCACAAACTGTTTAAGTAATTTCTGGCCCAAGGAATGGGCTAATCCTCCTTAAGCTGATGCTTTGATTGGCGAAAAGTACAGCGCAGTTCAATCTCTCCGTGTGCAAATAAACCTTGGTGTCCCTTTTTGGGGAGTGCAGATGCTATGATTCGCATCCTGATTAACTCCCATGTGCCAGACCCCATGTCGACTCCTGCCCGCCTGCGTATAGCAACCCGTAAAAGTCTCCTTGCCCTTTGGCAAGCGGAATATGTCAAAGCCGAATTGGAAAAACACCATCCGGGTATATTGGTGGAGCTGGTGCCGCTCACCAGTCGCGGCGACAAAATTCTCGATGTCCCCCTGGCCAAGGTTGGTGGGAAAGGCCTATTTGTGAAAGAACTCGAGCAAGCCTTGTTGGAAGGCGACGCCGATATAGCCGTGCATTCCATGAAAGATGTGCCGATGGAATTTCCGGCCGGTCTGGGGTTGTCGGTTATTTGCCCGCGTGAAGATGCGCGCGATGCATTTGTTTCCAATCGCTATAACTCGTTGGATGAAGTTCCCGCCGGTGCGGTGATAGGAACCTCGAGCTTGCGCCGTCAATGCCAACTGCTCGCCAGCCGCCCGGACTTACAGGTGAAATTCCTGCGTGGCAATGTGCAAACGCGCCTGCAAAAACTCGATGACGGTGAATACGATGCGATTATCCTCGCCGCCGCCGGATTAATTCGCCTGGAATTAAAAGAGCGCATTCGCGCTTATATTGCCCCCGAACAAAGTCTTCCCGCGGGTGGCCAGGGTGCGGTGGGTATTGAATGCCGCATGGACGATGCGGCGACCATCGCCTTAATTAAGCCGCTGCATCACAGCACCACCGCCGAGCAGGTTTTGGCCGAGCGCGCAATGAATCGCCGTTTGCAGGGCGGCTGTCAGGTACCTATTGCCTGCTATGCTATTCATCGCGACAACCAATTGTGGTTGCGCGGCCTGGTAGGTGCGCCTGATGGCAGCGAGATGCTGTTTGATGAAATTACCGGCCCGGTTGCCGACGCCGAAAAAATCGGTATTGAATTGGCGGATCGCTTGCTCGCTGCAGGCGCCGACAAAATTCTCGCCGAGGTTTACGCAAGCGCGGAATAAATGATGGCGGCAGCAAGCGATTATTGTGTGGTCATCACCCGCCCGCAAGTCCAGGCCAAACAATGGGCCGGGTTGTTGGCGGCAGAAGGCTTTCATACATCAGCGTTGAATGTGTTGGCGATAGTGCCGGTAAGCAGCGAAGAAAAAATTCGCGCGATCAAAAATAAAATTCTGGATTTTGATCTCTACCAGAAAGCCATTTTTGTCAGCCAGAATGCGGTCGATTTTGGTATGCAATGGCTGGAGGATTACTGGCCGCAGTTGCCGATGGGAATTGATTTTTTTGCTGTAGGTGCAACCACCGCAAAAAAACTGTCTGAGTACGGAGTATCAGTTAGCGACCTCGCCGTGAGTGGCAATGGTGGTATGACTAGCGAGGATTTGCTGTGCGCGCCAGGGTTACAGCAAGTGGATGGCGAAAAAATTATTATTTTTCGCGGTTGCGGCGGGCGCGGCCATATGGCGGACGTCTTGCGTCAGCGCGGTGCCTGGGTGGAATACTGCGAGTTGTATGAGCGCGAGCTGCCCGCTGACGCCGCGATTGAGTTGGCAGAGTTAGTGCAGCAAATAAACCTCGCAGAGCGCCAGTATTTACTCAGTGTCCACAGCGGAGAAAGCCTGGAGAATTTATTGCAGGTGTTACAAAAGCTTGCACCTGAGGTTAACGCAATGTTGTTAAATTTGCCATTGCTGGTGCCTAGTCAACGTATAGCAACCCAAGCAGAAGCTGCAGGTTTCGCGCGCGTTATTTGCGCTGATAATGCTACCGATGCCGCTATGACCCAAGCGTTAAAAAGTTATCTAGCTTCTCATTAATGTTTTGCAAGCCGAAAACTAAGTTTAACGCTTGCCCTTAATAGGATTTTCAGTGTGACAGAGCAACAATCAACCCCGGTATCCAATCCTGCCAACGCCGCGCCGCAATATGTTGCCGCCGTGCAGCTTCCTCCAGCAAAAACCTACGGCGCCGCCTTTTTTCTGGTGTGGCTGTTTATTGTATTGTTGGTAGCGGGTTTGTGTTTTGGTGGGATTTTTATGTTGCGCCAATTGGATAGCCAACAGCAAACCATTAGCAGTTTGCGTGAACAGCTGGAGCAAACCAGCCTTACGCTGGAAACCAAACAACAAGTGTTGGAAGACGATGTTGAAAAAGATTTGGTTGAACAGCAACAGGAAGTACAAACGAGTTTGAATGATTTGGCGGAGCAGCTGGATAACAATAATGCGCGTTTGCTATCGCTGTCCAGTGTGAATCGCGATGAATGGAAATTGCAGGAAGCCCAGTATCTATTGCGTCTCGCCGATCAACGTATATTGCTGGAAAAAGATAGCCAGAATGCGTTGGCCCTAGCGATTTCCGCTGACGATGTATTGCGCGATATAGATCAGGCGGATTTGGTAGGCGTACGCAAACTCCTGGCGGAAGAAATTGCGGTATTAAAACTCGCCGGCGTCATTGATCGCGAGGGAATTTATTTGCGGCTTTCCGCGCTCTCCACACAGGTCGACGCTATTCCATTTATTGAGCCGCTCGGCCAGGAACAAAGCCTGTTGCAAGAGGAAGAAATTCCCGCCGATGAAACCCTGAAGCAAAAAATTACGCGCAACTTTTATGCATTGCTGCATAAGCTGGGTTCCTATGTCCGCGTGCGTGACCACGGTAAAACGATCAATGCCGTACTTCCGCCGGATGAACAAAAATTTCTGCAACAAAATTTGCGCTTGATGTTGGAGCAAGCGCAAGTGGCGTTGTTGCGTAATGAAAAAGGTATCTATCAGGAAAGCTTGGTGAAGGCACAAAACTGGATTAACCAGTATTACAACCTCAACGAAAAAGCCAAAGCCGTGTTAGAAGAGTTGCAGTCGCTGCAGCAAGAAAATATAGCGCCGGATTTAACCAACTTCAGTAACAGCTCTGCGGCACTGGCCGAATTTATGGAGAAGCGTGAAAAAATGGCGGCTGCCCGTCGCGGGGTGCGCCCATGAGACGTCGTTTGCTAAAAGCTATTTTCTTTTTTCTGGTAGTCGCGCTGGTTATATTTCTGCTGGTGCGCGGCGATGGTTATATGTTGATTGCCTACGGCACCAAAACCATAGAGATGACGCTTTGGGTGGCAGCCATCGTGATTGCTATGCTCCTCGGCGGGGTCTGGTTGTTGCGTCAGTTGATGCTCGGTGGCGTGGAAATGGCGCGCCGATTCCGTGAAATATTTTTATTTGGCTCGGTGGAGCGTGCCCAAAAACGCGCCGCTAATGGCATGGTGGATTACCTCACCGGCGACTGGTTTGAGGCGCGCAAAAAATTAATGCGTACGCTCGATAAAGTTGAATACCCCTTGGCTAATTATATTGCCGCCGCGCGCAGCAGTTTTGAAATGGGCGATGAACAGGAAGCGGAAAAGATTCTGGAAAAAGCGCTAACCCTGTCCAACAGTGAATTGCCGGTTGCACTGACACGTGCGCGCTTGCATGTGCAGGCGGAGCGCTACGAGGACGCAATTAATATCCTCAAACCGATCGACATTAAAATGCCGCGCCAGCCAGCGGTATTGGATTTGATGCACCACATTTATATCGCACAGAAAAATTGGCGTGCACTGGAAGATCTATTTCCGGTTATGCGTAAAGCCAAGGTGTTATCCAACGTGGAGTTTGACGAGCTGGAAGTGATGCTTGCCTGCGAAAAAATCCACGTGCAATCCGCGCAAACCAAAGCTTTGTTAATTGCCGAGCGCTTGCCAACGTTGCAAAAATTGTGGAAATCCTTGTCGCGCAGTCTGCAAAGAAATTCACGAGTTATTATGGCCTATGCACTTGCCCTGTCGGAAAACTACCAGGATCAGGAAGCGGAAGTTATGGTGCGCAAAGCACTGGGTAATGAATGGTTTGATCCACTCGTTTCGCTCTATGGTCGCTTGCAGGTTAAAGAAATTCACGCGCAAATTCGCACGGTGGAATCCTGGCTGAAAAACAAGCCGCAAGATGCAACGCTGCTCCTCACTATGGGGCGCTTGATGGAGCGCAATCAGCAGTGGGAGCTCGCACGCGAATATTTTCAGCGCAGTCTGAACCAAAAGCAGCAGCTCGAAACCGTGGCGGAGCTGGCACGCTTAATGACCAAGCTGGGTGATCATAAAAAGAGTGCCGAGTACTATCAGCAAAGTTTATTGCTGGTTGGTCATCAGCCCTGATTCTTCACAATGCAGCGGACGCATTTTCTCTCGCGGTTCATAGCGCCATTCGTGCGGCTTTCCAAAAAAGTGTGGTGTTGGTTTTTTGCATTAAACCTGCACCGCAAATTACTCCTGCTCGGTTTCCTCTTCTGCGCCGTATTTGTTGGATGCCTGCAATGGCGTCCGTTACCTGCCAGCCTGAATCAACAACAGTATGCGTCCATTTTATTGGCGCGCGATGGCAGTTTGCTCGGTGCCTCAATCGCCCCAGATCAACAGTGGCGCTTTGCACCGGTAGAGCAGCTGCCAGAAAAGTATTTACAATCGCTGCTGCTATTTGAAGATCAACACTTTTATCGTCACCCGGGAATTAATCCTCTGGCTATTGCGCGTGCGTTGAAAGGCAATATGGCGGCGGGTAAAGTTACCAGCGGCGGTAGCACTATCAGTATGCAGTTGGCGCGTTTGCTGCGGCAGCAGGAGTTACAGGCGAGCAAATTAAAATCGTCGCGCAATTTGCACAGTAAACTCGCAGAAGCGTTTTTAGCGCTACAACTGGAGTGGCATCTCAGTAAAAGTGACATTTTAATTCACTACGCGAGCCAGGCACCCTTCGGCGGTAATATTGTCGGGTTGCGCGCAGCGGCATGGCGTTACTTTGGTCGCTCGCCGGAATATTTATCCTGGGCGGAATCGGCCTTGCTCGCAGTATTGCCAAACAGCCCGGCATTAATTCACCCGGGGCGTCAACGCGATTTGCTGCAACAAAAACGTGATCGCCTGTTGCAGCGTTTGCATCAGCAGCAGTTATTATCGGATCTGGATTTGCAGCTCGCGTTGTTGGAGCCTTTGCCAGAGCGGCCACAAGTATTGCCGCAAATTGCCCCCCATTTATTGGCGACGCTAAAAAAACGCGCGCCAGAAAAAAACCTGTTTCATTCGACGCTGGATATGCCGCTGCAACAATTAGTAAACCAAATTGCACAGCGACACGGTGCGCGGCTTGCTAATGAGGGCGTCAATAATATTGCGCTGGTGTTAATTGATCACCAGAGTATGGAAACACTCGCCTATCTCGGTAATAAACCTTTTAATAAAAGTCATCGATTTGCGCCCGATGTAGATATAGTGCAGCGTCCGCGTTCTACCGGCAGCATTTTAAAGCCGCTACTTTATGGCTTGATGTTGCAGGAAGGGGAGCTGGCACCCACCAGTTTAATTCCCGATATTCCCACCCAAATTAATGGCTACAGTCCACGCAATTATGATCGCAATTTTCGCGGTGCGGTGCCGGCGCAATTTGCGTTGGCGCATTCATTAAATATTCCCGCTGTACGCATGCTGCGCGATTACGGTATAGGCCGCTTCCAGGAAAAATTGCAGGCCATGGGTATGAGTAGTTTATTTCGCCCGGCGGATGATTATGGTTTAACCCTGATTCTCGGCGGCGCCGAGGCAAGCTTGTGGGAGTTAACGTCAATTTATGCACGTCTTGCGGCGGCCGCCCGCGACGGTGATAAACCGCAATCTTTAGTGCAATTGTTATTGCCTCAACCCAATGGAGAACAGAAATCTGAAAATAGTAAGCCGGTCATTAGACAGGGTGCGGCCTGGCTTACTCTGCACGCACTTATCGAAGTGGCGCGCCCAGGCAATGACAATTACTGGCGCGATTTTGCCGGTAGTCAAACCATCGCCTGGAAAACCGGCACAAGTTATGGCCTACGCGACGCCTGGGCAATTGGCAGTAATGGTCGCTACACATTAGGCGTGTGGGTGGGTAATGCCGGCGGTGAACCGGCGACTTTTATTAGCGGACAAAGTAGCGCTGCGCCGATTTTGTTTGATGTTTTTGATGCATTGCCCAGCGTTAACTGGTTTGAAAAACCCTCGCACGCTTTAAAGACAATTTCGGTCTGTAAGGATGATGGCTATCTTGCTGGCGGACAATGTGACGCAACGGATATTGAAATTCCATCGATCAGTCACTACGAAAAAATTACTCCGCATCACCGGCGTATTTACCTGGATGCGCAACAACAATTTCGTGTTCACAATCAATGCGAAAGCGTAAGCAATATGAATATTCGTGATTGGTTTGTGTTGCCGCCGGCGCAAGAATTTTATTGGCGACAATATCATGGCAATTACCAGCCCTTGCCGCCCTGGCGCAAAGACTGTATCGCCGAATCCGCGCAACAGGATGATGATATTCCGCTCGAATTAATTTATCCGCAGCCCCGCAGTCGCATTTATATCCCGGTGGATTTGGAAGGTAAACGCAGCCGCGTAATCCTCAAGGCGGTGCATCGTGATCCCGCTGCGACCCTGTATTGGCATTTGGATGATGAATTTCTCGGTGAAACCAAAATATTCCACGAACGCGAAGCCTCACTCGAGCCAGGGTTGCATAAATTATTAGTGATGGATAAGCAAGGTTACAAAGTAGAGCGGCGTTTTAGGGTGATAGGTAAGTAATAGTTAAAAAAGGGAAATTCGTAATGCAAAAATCAGTAAATCCAATAGTTGCAATATTAATCATAAGTTTTTTCGCAAGTTTGTTGTACATGTATGTCTGGTCTGGGCAGCAGCTACTAAAACTGAATACATTTGGCTTGGCGAAGGTGGTTGATGATGAAAAATTCGTTGTCCAGTACGGAAGCCAGCTGTTGTGGGTAAATAAGGATTTCACGATAAATCATGAGTTTTCATTGCGTAAGTTTGATCAAACATTATTTACCGGAGATATTGATTTTTTTTCTAATGGTGATTTGCTGCTAGCTTTGGATCAGCCGACGAAAACACTAGCGCAGGAATTAGAGGTGCTAAATCGCGTTACTAATCGAGAGGCTGATGGAAGTGGTGCGCTTTACCGGTGCAAGCCTGAAACATTTCAATGCGACATGTTTGGAAGAGAGCTGCCAGCGATTAACCGAACCTTTCGCTTGTATATCGATAAGCAAGATCAAGTCTTTATCGCTGATACGACCCGCCACCAACTTTGGTTGCTCGATAAAGATGGAAAAATTATCGCAAATAAGACCGGTTTTCGGTTTCCGAATCAAATTGTGCCACAAGGGGAAAACTTGGTTGTGGCAGATACTAATCATCACGCATTAAAAATTATAAAAAGTGCGGCAAATGAATTTGCCAGCGAAATAGAATCTATTGTCATAGGCTTGGATTCTCCATTCGATTGGCTGAATAAAAAGCGAAAAAAATACTCATGGCCGGTAAATGTACTTTGGGTAAATAATACTTACTGGGTATTAGTTGCAGATAACAACCTATCGTATAGCCGATTGGCACTTTACAATATCGCCGGAAAATTTGAGCGCGAGTTGAAACTACCTGTTGATGCTGATCCTATATCTATGGTTGTTTTTGACAACAAAATTCTAATTGTCGATATGGCCCTGTATCGAATCCATCAATATTCTCAGAAAGGAATTTTTTTGGGGTCAGTTGCCATTGATGATGCAGCGGGCCTAATTGCCAAGGATCTGCAGGAGTCAACGAAGTGGAGAAACTTGCAGAATAATACCCTTATCGTTTTCGCACTGTTTGTTGTATTTGGATTTATTGCTGCGTTTGTAGACCTTTGGAGATCAAAACGAACTGTTACCGATATCTCGGTCCAGCGTCAACAGCAAGACGCATTAAAAGCGATAGGCTCAAAGGGAATATGGTTGGAAGTTGGTCGGTATCCCCGCTTAGCGGCAAAATTGATATTACCTTTATTGTTTTTGGTGGTGCTACTCTCTGTAGTTTTTATCGTTTCAAACTTGGAAGTACGAATTAAATTAATTCTTCCTCATTTTTTGATGCTTTTGGTTGTGTGGGTTTTCTCTGTTCCAATAGTTCAAATGGCTCGCTGGCGTTTGGGGATCTTTCAGGACCGGGTGGAATTAATAGACCACCGTCAAGAGCGCCATATACAAGCCTATAGTGATTTGCTATGGAATGACGCTGGTTTTAAAGTTGGTCAAATTGTTGTGCCTTTTCGCAAGCATGTGAAAAAAAGCCTTTTCCCTCAGCCGCAGACAACAGAGTTGCTTGTGCCTTTTTTCTCGTCGCAAAACAAAATTGGTAAATGGACTATGTTAAAGCATCAGTGGCATAGCCCGGAAAAATCGCTTAAAGCGCTAACCTTTTTAATTGTTACAAGCTCGGTGTTTATCTTGTTTAACTCATTGGTTTTAGGCGAGTAGCTATCAAGGCGCCTCGGTCGAAGTTCTCTATTCGCTTGCATTCTGGGTCGCTTTTTGGGTGGGCAATTAGCGGCCTTGGTGCCGCACTGGTACGCAAAGGATGGTGACGGACGATACTGATTACTGGGTAGTAAACTTTTCTCATCGCGCTTGCGTATTAATTTACTCAAGTGGAGGTAGAGCGATGAGTAATATACTGGTTATTGGTGGTACCAAGGGAATAGGTGCCGCGCTTGTGCGGCGATTGGTAAATCAGCATCAAGTATTTGTCTGGGCGCGCACGGCGACAGATATAGAGGGTGTCCAGGTAACTGTGAATAATCCTGTGGACTCGGTGCCGGATACCTCTGCCTTGCCCGAGGTGGTCGATGCAGTGGTCTACTGCCCCGGAAGTATTAATCTCAAACCCTTCGCGCGCTTGAGCGTAGAAGATTTTCTGCAGGATTTCTCAATTAATGTGGTAGGGGCAGTGCGCAGTTTGCAATTGCTGACGCCCCGACTGAAAAAATCGCCCCAGGCCAGTGTGGTGTTGTTTAGCAGTGTGGCTGCTACTTGCGGCATGCCGTATCACGCGAGTATTGCGGCGAGCAAGGCGGCGGTTGAGGGGCTTGTTCGCAGTTTGGCGGCGGAGTGGGCGCCGCACATTCGTATCAATGCAATAGCCCCTTCGTTAACGGCGACACCGCTGACGGAAAAACTGACGAACTCTCCGGAAAAGATTGAAGCCGCCGCAAAACGCCATCCACTGCAACGTATTGGTGACGCGGATGAAATGGCCGCGCTGGCGGAATTTCTTATTTCTCCTTCGGCGGCCTTCATCACTGGTCAGATAGTCGCGGCGAATGGCGGGCTTGGGCAGTTAAGAATATGACTGCCCAAGTTTGTGCGGTTTTCCCTAGATGCGTTTGAAGGGAACTTGCAGGCTGAGATAGGTGGCGCTGCGCCACACCCATTCCACCGGGCCATAGTAAAAACGTTTTACCCACCAATGCGCGAAAACAATTAATAACCCATAGAAAACAATACCAATTAACAGGCTATTGGTTTGCCCTAGGGTTAAATAGCCACCGTAACCGGCGGGGTAAAACAACGGAATTCCCACTACCGCTTGAACTAAATAAATGCTCAGGCTTACGCGACCACAAGGGGCCAATACATTTAACAATTTCCCCGTAGGGCGCCAGAGATAAAGCTGAATAAAAAGCAAAATCAATGTGGTCATAATGGCGGTGCTTAAATAAGACCCGGCAATTTGTTCCAAATACATTTTTGCCATACCTTTTTCTTGCAAAATATCCGCGGGTAATTGTTTGAGATAATTTTCTCCCCAGTAGAAGAGCGCCGTCGCCGCTACGGCAATCACCAAGGCGATTATCCGTGCTTTGGCAAAACGCTCAACTTGAGTGAAAAAGCCGATTCGTCCCAAGATCAAACCGGTGATAAATAAGCCCACCAATTGAATGCCGCGCCCGGACTCCACAAAAAAGAGCCACTTGGCTGTTAAACCATCCCAGCTGTTAATCGCGAAAAGTTCGCTGAAACTGGCGTTGGCCAGTGCGCCGTAAACCTCGGGGAATACCGCCCAATGTGACGGCGCATCATTGGCACCGGGCCAGTTATTTAGCGCGGCATAAAACTGGTAGTAGAACGGCAATTGCAATAGGCAGAGTAGTGCTGCGACAAACAACCAGCGATTGCTGAGTTTCTGCACAAAGAGCAGGCTCAATCCGATAATACCCAATACCGATAAAATATCACCCAGGTAGAGCAGAGTGTGTATATAACCGATCATTAACAAAACGACTAATCGCCATGCAAAACGGTAACTAAAATCCACACCCTTTTTGGCTTGGTTATCCATAATGATAAAAAAACTCAAGCCAAACATCAGCGCAAAAATTGCATAGGCTTTGCCCGCAAATAAAAAGAAAATCGTGTTGTGTAAAAAGGTCGGGTCCTGGTTTATCCAGTACAACTCGAAATATTCCATAAAATGCACCAGGCAAATGCCCATGAGTGCAAAGCCGCGAATCGCGTCCACCAGTTCGATGCGCTGGGGTTTTGGCGGCAGGGAGGATGACTGCAAGGATGACATAAGATGCTCGTTAATTTGTTATTAATGATAAGTGCGCTGGCTAATGAAAAAGTCTAGCCGGCAGAGCAATTTTGTCTCCTTAAGATTTGTAAAATCGTTCGCTTGCGGGAATTGGTACTTCTCACTTTTGCTGCACTACAGGTGTGACGGGTGTCATTCCTCGCACTGCGTAAAGTGAAGCCTGCCTTACCAATTATTAACACTAAACGAGTTAGCAAAAAGCCTATAATGCGCGGTGCATTTTTTTTACCGGAGTCGCCGTGGTTACCCCTCCTGAATTAATTTCCCTGAACGACAAGCGCGCTTTCTGGCGCGGTGTAATTTTGTTATCCCTCCCGGTTGCTGCCCAGATGCTGATGCAATCGCTGCTGGGCATGGCGGATGTGATCATGGTAGGCGGCTTGGGCGCGTGCGCTATTGCGGCCGTAGGGCTCGCGGCCAAGATTCACTTTTTATTGTTGGTATTGATGAGTGGCTTGGCCACCGGCTGCAGCATTCTGGTGGCGCAATACACAGGCGCAAAAGATTTTCCCAGTTGCCAGCGTTCATTGGCGGTCACTTTATTAGTGGGCACGCTAGTGATGTTGCCCTTCGTTTTCGCGTTTGGGTTTGGTGCAAATACCTGGGTGCAGTGGATTAACCCGGACCCGGTTGTGGTTAACCTTGCGGCGCAATATTTAATTATCACCGCACCGGCGCTGTTATTTACCCAGTGGATTGTGATCTACGAAGCGTCGCTGCGCGCACTTGGCAGCACCACTATGCCTCTGGTTGCCGGTGTGTGTGCAGCACTCGTTAATATTGCCGGTAATTACGCGTTGATCGGTGGAAACTGGGGTATGCCTGCGCTGGGTGTTGCCGGTGCGGCATGGGCCACACTGGGTTCACGTGCGCTGCAACTCATTATTGTCGTGGGTTGGATCTACGCAAAAAAACACGGTTTCGCATTGAATATTGCGCAGTTAAAAATGGGGTTGGATAAAACCCAAATTCAACGCTACCTCGCGTTCTCTCTGCCTCTGGTGGCCAACTATGCAATCTGGGCGGTGGGAAATTCTACCTATCATTTAGTAACCGGCTATGCGGGCACCGATGCGTTGGCGGTAATGGGTGTGATTGTTCCTATCGAAAGCGCCTTCTTTGCATTATTCGTTGGGCTGGCGAATGCCTCAGCGGTATTAATCGGACGCGAGCTGGGCGCGGGTAATAATGAAGTTGCCTGGTACCTGCATAAATTTTTTGATCGTATCACCTTTGCGCTGCTGATTTTATTTTGCTCCTCGCTCTGGTTTGCGCGCCCGCTCATGCTGAATATTTTTGACCAATTGGACGCGGCCTCTACCGAATTGTTGCTCAACACCCTCGGTGTATTTTGTTTGCTGGTCTCGGTCAAAGTCATCAACATGATGCGCATCATCGGCGTCCTCCGCGCCGGCGGCGACAACCGCTTCACCCTCATCACCGACACCATCGTCATGTGGTGCTTTGGAGTTCCCATTTATATCGCCGCCGTATTCCTCACCAAACTTTCATTTATCTATTTATACGCGCTCATGTTTTTGGAAGATGCGCTGAAATTTATTCCCGTCATTCGCCGCATTGCGAGCAGGAAGTGGATGAATAATTTAACGCGGCATTGATGGTGATGGATTGAAGTTGCAACAATGTATTTATGTAGGTGGATTACGCTGCGCTAGTCGTACCTAGGTACTAACGTATTGTTGGTAAATTGACTTGCTAAATTCATCATCGAGAAACTGAGCGATGTGGGCTACCCACTGACTACCTTCTTCGCAAAAACTAAGCACATAAGCACCAGACCAAATATCCCAGCCCAAACCTAATTTTATTCCATCTTTTTCTATTTCAATTACGATCTCATCAAGACCTATAGCCGGCGTTGACTGTGGTGAAAATCCGAACTGTTGTTGTAACAGCCGTCCGATAACAGGAATCAAACCTGAGGATGCATAAAACACGTCATAGGTTTTCTGTCCGTTTGCTGCGGTATGAATATTTCCAGTTAAATTTCTGATCCTATTCATGCCAATGCCTTCCATATTATAGCGGTATGGTTTTAGTTGTTTTTTGAGCGCAAACCGTCAAAACGTGAAATTAGTTTTTGCTGCCAATTGCAGTTTCGAGGTTTGTAAGGATCAGGCGTAATAGAAAGCGAGAAACAGCGAAATGGCAGCTACTGCGAGCACACTCCATAAAATCTTGGCGTCATCTCCCATTCGTTTTCCTGTCTTAGGAACACGTACCCATTTGGTGTTTTGCTTAAAATAGATGTAGATAGACAAAGCTACTGCCGGAAGTAGTAATGAAATATAAATAATTATCATTGAGGACTTAGCAATATGTAATATCTCGAAAGATTGTAAAACCTGAAAAAACAGTGCTGTTAATATGCTGGAGTTAATAAACACATCCCAAGTAGTTTTTCTTGCCTGTTCACGAGCCAATTTGTATTTTTTTCCGCAATTGCAAGTGTGATTTTTCAATGAAAATAGTGGCTTTTCTGGCAGGGTCTTTTTGCAATGGCTGCAGTATTGCGGAGCAGGATCTTGATTGCTGGCTGGTGGTAAATTGTCAGGTGAGGTTGCATCGGTTTGGCGTACATCGCCCGACGTAAGCTCAGTATTGGCTGGTGTCGATTTTTTTCTCGCTTCAGGGTTGTGGAATTGGTTTTCTGTTGATAGGTGAATCAGGATGATAGGAATAGATAGCAAAAAACCGAAGAAGTAGGGCCTGATTGCGTCCATGGGTATGTTGCAGTTGTAGCAGTCAGCAGCTAATACCCCAATGAATACGAAGCCCACAAAGGGTATGAATAGGATGGCAAGGTTGAACCATTTTCTGACTGTTGCTGAGAGGTCTTTCAGGGTGACTAAATTTGTGAAAATGATGAATGCTATAAACAGGTAAGCAATACGATATTTTTCATCTTCCATGGTGTTGTCTCTGGTAGGGTGTTTTTAATATTCTAAATGCTGCGCGCCCAATTGTAAGTCTGTAAGTCGCGCAACTAACGGGATTGACTCATGGTCGATCGCGCAATTTTAAGTTCTACTTTCGGCACATTCCCGCCCTTAAAACCTGTTGCAGTCCGCAAGCTCAGCCTACGCGGCCCGCGGCGACCTACGGGTTTGAATGTACAAGGTGTGAATAATTAATTCAAATCACGACGCAAATCAATTACACGAAATAACCGTAAATCACCCCTCCTTAATCCCAACCCATTTCTGATTCGCTGTAGCCATTATTACCAAATAGCGCTGTTCAAAATCCTCTGGATCAAATGAAGCGTTGCGTTTTATTTTTAGTTCCAGTTCGGTGTGCAGGTCTAGGAGTTGGTTGCGGGTGTTGATTTCGTGGATCCAGAGTTTTTCCGGGGAGCGAAGGATCATGTAGCTGGTGACCATGGGTAAGAGAATGGCGAACAGGGTAGCAATGTTTTTGCTGGTGAAGCCGAGCAGGGTAAAGTCAAAGGTAGTGGCAATGGCAATCAATACAGAAATAAACGATGAGGCAGCCCAAAGGCTACGGTGTAAAAATTTATGGCTGGCCGCCTGCTTGCTGTGGCTATTGGCTGCGGCTTTGATCGTGCTCAGTAAAAGATTGTCGGTAGCCATTGTTGTTTTCCTTCGCTGTTTAGCGGAATGGTCAGTGGTGCCTTGCCTGGGGTGAGCGTGGTGCGCAACTGCGATGACCAATGTCACGGGTATGCCGATTATTGATGCGGTAGAGTATGATCCAGTTTTTCAACCCTGTGAATAAAAGGAAGATGTTTGTGGAAATTCGTATCGATGATTTAACCAGCCCTGAAATTGCGGAATTATTGGAAGAGCATTTGCGGGATATGTATGCCGCGTCGCCGCCCGAGAGTGTGCATGCGTTGGATTTGAGCAAGCTGCGTAAACCGGAGATTACCTTTTGGAGTGCTTGGGTGGGTAGTGATTTGGTGGGGTGTGGGGCGTTAAAGGAATTGGAGCCTGGGCATGCAGAAATAAAATCCATGCGCTCGGCCAATCGCTTTCGCGGTACGGGCGTGGGTAAAAAAATGCTTGAACATATTTTGCAGGTTGCGCGCGAACGTAATTACACGCGCTTGAGTTTGGAAACCGGTACGCAGGATTTTTTCTTGCCCGCGCGCAAATTGTATGAGCGTTACGGTTTTGAGTATTGCGGCCCGTTTGCGGATTATGCGGAAGATCCTTACAGCGCGTTTATGACGCTGAGCCTGCGTTAATCGGCTGATAAGGGCGGTTCGCAACTGGCTTAAGCGTTTGGCCAGTTGCGACAAAATTCTTCCACCTCGTTAGCCGGCATGGGGCGCGCCCAAAAATAGCCTTGTGCTTCGTTGCA
>JACCDS011090599.1_pt1 | contig 18134 bp, 14 predicted proteins | sample 7446441 | NCBI WGS metagenome assembly JACCDS01 (sample SAMN15323445, study PRJNA562643) | freshwater metagenome | isolation source: river surface water | place: USA:Blue River Watershed | collected 2017-08-17
CGCAGGTGCTGACAAAACCACTGGCCGGACTCGGTACATCGAGCGTCACCGCCGCCTGCCCCAAATACGCGTCGGGCTTTTCAAGCAAATCAGCCGGGCCACCCAAACCGGCCACCATACGGGCGAAGCGCGTGGCTGCTGCGCCGGAATCAAGCGCGTGTTGCAATTTGGCGCGCGCATCTTGCCAATCGCTGGCTAGCTTGCCCAATACCAGCATTTCGGCACATAGCGCCATGGTTACTTCATGCAACCGGGCTGGGCGCTGGGCATTGCTGGTCGCCGTCAGATAGGCAATTGCACAGCGCATTTCCAGCGCATTCCCGGCGCATGGGGCCAGACTTTGGTTCATGTCGGTCAGCAAGGCCGAGGTGCGCATGCCCGCGCCATTGCCTACTGCCACAATCGATTGCGCCAATTCCAATGCGCGCTCCGGGGTCGGCATGAAGGCACCGCTGCCCTGTTTCACATCCATCACCAGCGCATCCAAGCCCGCCGCCAGTTTTTTGGACAGGATCGAGGCGGTAATCATCGCCACCGATTCAACCGTGGCGGTAACATCGCGAATGCCATACACGCGTTTATCAGCCGGGGCCAGTTGCGCGGTTTGGCCGATAATGGCTACCCCGACTTCCCGCACGATCTGGCGCACCAGAGTTGGGTCGGGTATGGTGTTGTAGCCGGGAATGGAATCGAATTTGTCCAGCGTGCCACCGGTATGGCCCAAGCCGCGCCCGGAAATCATCGGTACAAAGCCACCACAGGCCGCAACCATTGGCCCGAGCAAGAGCGACACCAGATCACCGACACCGCCGGTCGAATGCTTGTCCAGCACCGGGCCGGGCAGGTGTTGATCTTGCCAGTTCAAGACCTGGCCAGAGTCGCGCATGGCACGGGTTAAGGCCACCCGTTCAGCGGTGTTCATGTCTTGAAAATACACGGCCATGGCCAGTGCTGCAATCTGGCCTTCGCTCACCGATTGATCGGTGATGCCACGGACAAAAAAGTCGATTTCCGACTCGCTCAAGGCTTGGCCATCGCGCTTTTTGCGGATAATTTCCTGCGGTAAAAACATAGCGTTCCTCTGAATAATGACTGGCAATAGTGGTTGGCAAAGACGGTTGGCAAAGACGGTTGGCAGGGCTGGCTTATCGTTCTGCTCAACCCTGCTTATCTCCGCTTATTTCCGCTTATCTCTGTTTATACCCCATACGGCAGCCAAATGTTTTTCACCTGACTGGCCTGTTGCAAAAAGCTGTGGCCTTGCCCTTGCTGTGGGTCAAACCAGTCCCGCCCGCGTGCACCACTGACCCAGCTCCGTTTCAGGCTGCCAGCCGAGCGTTGTTCGACTTCGCGGCAACCGTTGGCCGAACCATCATGACGCCAGATCGCATCGATATCGTGGTGATCGGCCAGCGTGCGCGCCAGTTCGTCGCTGCTGCCGCTGATGATGTTCAGTGCGCCGCCCGGCAGATCCGAGGTATCGAGCACTTGATAAAAATCAAGTGCGGCCAGTGGACTGCATTCGGATGGCACGACAATCACCCGGTTACCCAGTGCCAGCGCCGGTGCCACCAGCGAGACAAAGCCCAACAGCGGTGCCTCGTGCGGGCAAATCATGCCGATGATGCCAACCGGTTCTTGCAGTGCCACGCTGATGCCATGCAGCGGTGGGCGGTGTACCTGGCCATCCCATTTGTCGGCCCAGGCGGCATAGTAAAACAGTCGCTCGATTGAGGTTTCGACTTCGTGCAGGGCGCGCGCGCTGCCGCTCATCGCTTGCAGGCGCTGGGCAAATTCAAACTTGCGCGCGGCCAGATTTTCCGCGATGTAGTACAGCACCTGCGAGCGATTGTGCGCAGTCGCCTTGGCCCAGCCGGTTTGTTTGTGCGCCGCTTCCACGGCGTTGCGGATATCTTTGCGATTGCCTTCCGGCACATCGGCCAAAAAGTTTTGTGCCGGGCCGTAAATTGCACGGCTGTAGCCACTGTCGGGCCGCGCCTGTGCGCCGCCAATGTACAGTTTGGCGGTGCGGTCTATCGCCAGATTGGCCAGTACATCACCTGCACCATTTTTAGCCCCCGATTGACTGTCAGCTTGAGCATCTGGCACCAGCGCTGGCGCGTCAAATACCGGTGCCGCTGGACGCATATCGTCAGCCTTGTGTACCAAATATTCGAGCAAGCCCTCGCGCCCGCCTTCCCGGCCAAAGCCCGATTCTTTCACACCCCCAAAGCCGGACGAAGCATCAAACAGGTTGGCACTGTTCAGCCACACCACCCCGGCCTTTAATTGCGGCGCAATATCGAGCGCCAGACTAATCGATTCGCTCCAAACGCAGGCCGCCAGCCCGTACACGGTATTGTTGGCCAGCGTTACCGCTTCTTGCGGCGTGCGAAAGCTCGATGCCACCAGTACCGGGCCAAAGATTTCGGCTTGTGCCACGTTGGCACTGGTCGATGCACCCAAAATCAGGGTCGGCGGGTAATAACAGCCGCTGGCATCACCGTTGCTGTCCCGGCGGTTCCCGAAGTCGCCCCCGCTCGCCTGCCACACGGTACAACCCTCATGGCGCGCCCCTTCCACCAATTGGCTGACGCGCTGCCACTGTTCGCGGCTGACCAGTGTGCCAACATCGGTCGATTTGTCTTCCGGCGGCCCGAGCCGCAGGTTTTGCATGCGCAGCTTGAGGCGGGCAATAAAGCGTTCAAATATCGATTCCTGCACCAGCAAGCGACTACCGGCGCAGCATACCTGGCCCTGATTGAACCAGATGCTATCGACCAGCCCTTCAATCGCGCCATCCAGATCGGCATCGGCAAATACCAGATACGGCGATTTGCCACCCAATTCCAGCGAGAGTTTTTTGCCACTGCCAGCACTGGCACGCCGGATCAGGCGACCGACTTCAGTGGAACCGGTAAAGGCCAGCTTGTCGATCCCCGGATGCTCAACCAGTGCCTGCCCCACCGCGCCATCGCCGGTGACGATATTGATCACACCCGGTGGCACTTGCGCCTGCTGGCAAATTTCGGCAAACAGCAGCGCAGTCAGGGGCGTCCATTCCGCTGGTTTGAACACCACGGTATTGCCGCAAGCGAGCGCCGGGGCAATTTTCCAGGCAAGCATCAACAGCGGGAAATTCCATGGCACGATTTGCCCCACTACCCCCACCGGGCGGTACTCGGCCAGTTCATCGGGCATCAATTGCGCCCAACCGGCGTGGTAGGAAAAATGGCGCGCCGCCAGCGGAATGTCAAGGTCGCGCGATTCGCGGATCGGTTTGCCATTGTCCAGCGTTTCCAGCACCGCAAACAGGCGGCTGTGTTTTTGCAGCAGGCGTGCCAGCGCATACAGCACGCGCGCGCGCTGGTGGCCGGATAACGCTTGCCATGGCCCGAGCGCGGTGCGGGCTGCGGCTACCGCCGCATCTACTTCGGCGCTGGAGGCTTGGGTAATTTGCGCCAACGGCTGGCCATTGGCCGGGTTCAGGGTGTCAAACAAGTCGTGCGGCTGGCCAAACTGGTTGTTGATGAAGACGCCAAAGCCGCTGGCGTGTTGTTTCAGCCAGTCAGTGGCCGGTTGCAAGCTTTCGGGCGAAGGGCCGTATTCCATAGTGGTCAGCAATTCTGTGAGGCGGGTCGGAGTGATGGTTGGCATGATCAAAGGGCAGTCAATTAACAGACAAATAGGCGGACGAGCAGACTGGTAAATCGGCAGGCAAACCGGCCGAAAAACAGGTCGGTGAGCTGCCGATCAACGGATTACGGCATCGCATGGCGATGGGCTGCGGAATAGATGCCGCTAACATAGTGCTCCAGTTGTCGCTCGATATCGGTCAACAGGGACGAAGCCCCGATTCGAAACAGATCCGGCTCCAGATAGCGCCGTCCCAGTTCTTCATTCATCAAAATCAGGTATTGCAGCGCGCTCTTGGCTGACGAGACGCCACCGGCTGGTTTAAAGCCGATCTGAAACCCGGTCTGTTCGGCATAGTGGCGAATCGAACGGGCCATGGTCAGGGCCACCGGCAGCGTGGCATTCACGCCTTCCTTGCCGGTTGAGGTTTTGATGAAATCGGCCCCGGCCTGCATGCAAACCCACGACGCCTTGGCCACGTTTTCCAGCGTCATCAAATCGCCAGTGGCCAAAATCGCCTTGACGTGGGCCGCACCGCAGGCTTTCCGGTAGGCCAGCATTTCATCGTACAGCGCTTGCCAGTTGCCGGTTAGCACATGTTGGCGCGTAATTACGATATCGATTTCGGTTGCGCCAGCGGCGACCGACAGTTCGATTTCGCGCAGCTTGGTTTCCATACTGGCCAAGCCCGCCGGAAAGGCGGTCGAGACTGCCGCAATCGGAATCTTGGCGTCGATCCGGGCCAGTGTTTCGCGTACCGGTGCTATCATTTCGTGGTACACGCAAATCGCCCCGGTGGCAAGGCTGGTTAGGCCCAAATCGCGCATCAGGTCGGGCCGTAACGGGCGCGCCGCCTTGAACGCCAGCCGTTCGGCGCGACCCGGCGTATCATCTCCGCCAAGCGTGGTTAAGTCGATGCATTTGATGGCCTGGATCAGCCACGCGGCCTGATACTCTTTTTTCAGCGAACGGCGCGCCACCAGACTATTGGCGCGGCGCAGCGTGGCGGCGTGGTTGACCTTGATCTGATTCACATAGCCCAGGTCAAGCGGGCTGGCGACATTGCGGGATACACTCATAGCAGGGCACGTCCATGGTTCAGGGGAGGTAAATGTAAGTGGTGGGCCAGGGTTTGGCCAATATCGGCAAAGCTTTGTGATAGGCCCAGCGCCCGTTCGGTTAGCGGCTGGCCGCTGGCATCGCTGCCGAAAAACAGCACTGGAATATGCTCGCGGGTATGGTCGCTGCCGGGCCAGCTCGGGTCGCAGCCGTGGTCGGCGCAAATCACTGCCAAATCACCGGGGCGCATCTTGGCCAGAAATTCGGGCAGGCGGGCATCAAACTGGCGCAGTGCGTCGGCATACCCAGCAATATCGCGTCGGTGGCCAAAATTTTGGTCGAAATCGACGAAATTGGTAAACGTCAGGCTGGCCTCGGGCGCGCTGGCTTGCTCGGCCAACATCGCATCAAACAGCGCCATATTGCCATCGGCCTTGATCACCCGGCTAATTCCTTGCTGGGCAAAAATATCACCGACCTTGCCCACTGCCAGCACTTGCCCGCCGTGTTGTTGTATGGCATCGAGCAGGGTCGGTGCGGGCGGTGGCACTGCGTAGTCTTTACGCCGTGCGGTACGCCGGTATTGGCCAGCGCTGCCGGTAAACGGGCGGGCAATTACGCGCCCGATGCGGTACGGTTTGACCAGATCGAATGCGATTTCACACAGCGCCAGCAAGCGTTCCAGCCCAAAATGTTGTTCATGCGCGGCAATTTGCAATACCGAATCGGCCGAGGTGTAAATAATCGGCTGGCCAGTGCTGCAATGCGCGTCGCCCAAGCGGTTGATAATGTCGGTGCCGGAAGCGTGGCACAGGCCGAGCACGCCGGGCAGCTTGGCCTGTTCAATTAAGGCGTTAATCAGTTCTGGCGGGAACACCGGGTCGTTACTGGCGAAATAGCCCCAGTCAAACTCGACCGGTACTCCGGCAATCTCCCAGTGTCCGCTGGGCGTATCCTTGCCGGTCGAGCGCTCTTGGGCTGCGCCATAGGCACCGGTAAAGCCGGTTCTTTGCAGGAAACCATCGGGCCAGACGCCGCACGCGGTGTGAACGCAGGCGGTTAAGCCTAGTTGTTCCAGATGCGGCAGGGCCAGTGGCGTGCCTTGCCTCATGCACCATTGGGCGATATGGCCAAAGGTATTGGCGCTGTGTTCGGGCGTGACATCGCCAAAATGTGCCGCGTCGGGCGTGGCACCGATGCCAAGCGAATCGAGTAACAGGATGAAGGCGCGCGGCATATCGTTTGCTTTCTTGGGGGCGGTTTGGGGTTTTAAGGATCGGCTTATCTGTGTTTATATGCGGCGGGAGCGCGATTCTTGCATGAATTGGCGCTTAACCCGATTCGTTTTGCATATGGTTGGTATTGGCTGGCACACATGCTGCGCTGCCCGCCTGCAAATCGACTGGGGGTGACCAGTGTATTTGCCATTGCCGCTGCCAAATCACCTGTTTCAATTGTTCGGCACTCTGTTGCCAGTTTAGCCAATGCAAATGGCGCGAATCCGGGGCCGTGCCCTGTTGCCACAGTTTCAGCCATTGTTGCAGTGCGCTAGCCAAATCTTGCGGGCGCAGGCCATCGAAATAAAATGCGTGTGGCCCGGCTACTTCACGAAACACCGGCAAGCCACGGGCAATAATCGGCAATTGGTGCTGCGCCGCTTCAATCAGCGGCAAGCCAAAGCCTTCACCTTCCGAGGCGGCCAGCAATGCCGAACTGGCCTGGTACAGTGCCAACAGCATTTCGTCGCTGATGCCGGTCAGCCAAAACAGCCGCTTTTCGTGTTCCGGGTGGCTGGCGATGCGTTGCGCCAAGCTCTCGACCATCCAGCCTTGCTTGCCGACGATCACCAAATTTACATCTTGCCGCTGTTGCCACAGCAAATCGAACGCCGCCAGCGCTTGGTTTTGACCCTTGCGCGGTTCGACCGTGCCGACCATCAAAATTGTTGGACGTTGTTTGAGTGCGGTCAATATTTGCGGCGCATTGTCTGGTAGGCCAAGCGTCGGGCGGCTGGCATCAATGTCGGCCCCCAGATGAAAATAGCCAATTGGCAGCGGTTCGGCGCGTGGCACCGGGTGCTGACCTAGCCAGTCTTGCACTTCATGCGCCACCGCTTGCGAAATGCACAGCAGGCCGTGAGATAGCCGCCCCACGGTATCGATCCAGCGCAGATAGGTTGGCTCGATCGGTGGCGGAAACACGTCGGGCCGCAACAGTGGCAGCAAGTCATACACCACAAACACCAGTTCTACCCCGAGCTTGCGCATGTCTTCCAGTCGGGCGGCATTCAAGGCGATATCGTGCAGCAATAAATCGAGTCCAAGGAACATGTCACCGGGGCGCAATTCTACCGGTGCATCGGGCAAATCAAAGCCGCTTAAACCATAATGCTCGGCCATATAGCTGCGCGCATAGTGAAACGGTGCGTCACCGGCCCGGTTAAATACTGGCTCGATGCGGTAGCCTGCGGGTGGGTTGTCGATTAGGGCCAGCAAGATTGCACGTACTACGCGCTGGATGCCGGTGCGCAAATCGATTTGGATTAGGGCTGAGATATCGATCAGACACTGACGTGGGGGTTGTGCCGGTAAGAGGGTGGCCAACTCGCTGGCCAGCGCGCAACTGGCGGCAAGATCGACTGGTGGGGCCGTTGCCAGATCGGTTGCTGCCGCAGTGGTTGGCGCGGTATTGGATTCAGTTGTCGACTCAGTTGTCGGCTCAGTTGTCGGCTCGACCGCCGCGCCTGACGCCTGCTGTGCTTGCCGTATCTTGGCGATTTCCTGCCGCAGGCGCGCATTCGGGCTGTGCTTGGCAAAGTGTTCAATCGCATCCCGGTATTGCGCCAGCACGGCAGGCGCGGCATGCACCTGTTCGGCGTGGGCGATACCGCGCTGGCCGAACGCCAGCCGCATGGCATCATCACGCCATAATTGTTCCAGCGCGGCGGCGAGTTCGGGCAGCGGGGCGGCATCACTCAGGCTGATTACGCAATCGGCGGGCAATTCGGCGTTTGAGCCATGCGCATTGACGATGGTTGGCACGCCATACAGCAGGCAATCGAGTACTGCCGCCGAAGTTTCGCCGCGTGACTGGGTGCGCAATTGCACCGCTACGTCAGCCGCTTGCAGCCACAGCGCATAATCTTCAGCGCTGACAAAGCCGGTAATGCGGCCCGGTGTTTGCTCGGCGGGTGGGTTGGCAATTTGTTCGGCCAGTTGTTTGCCCCAATCCGACGCCGGGCAGGCACCGACGAACACCAATTGACAATTTGGCTGCTGCGCAAGGGCACTGGCCGAGAATGCGGCTAGCAAGTGCGGATTGAGTTTGGTCGGGCCGAGCAAGCCAAAGCTACAAACCAGAAAGGCATCCGGTGCCAGACCGAGTTGCGCACGGGCGGCGGCCTTGCGCTCGGCATTGCTTGGCACTGATGCTGGTGCTGATGCTGATGCTGATGCTGATGCTGATGCTGATGCTGATGCTGATGCAGCAGGCAGCGTGCGCAGCAGTGGAATCACGCGCCAGTTGTCCACGCTGCCATACCATTGTTCGGCCAATTGTTTGGGAAAATTTGAATGCACAATCACGCCATCGGCCAAATCGAGCAGCATCTTGTTGCATGGATAGTGCCACGACAGCGCCTCGTCGCCCTGTTTTTGCCGCTCGGCCAGTGCATGCCAGCCATGGCAGCGGTACAGGCTGCGGGCAAACAAGCCGGTTTCACCCAAATGGTTGGTGAGTGCTTCCAGAATGTTGCCAAGGAAAAAGTCGTGCAATACCACGATGCCCGGATGCTGATCAAACAGATCAAACATGTGGCGGTGCATTAGCGAATTGCCGAAGTGGTACAAAATCCGTTCAAATTGCCCGGCGTGTTGCCGGAACCAGGCCACATCGTGTACCGGCAAATTGGCGCTGATCCACGGCACGTCCAGGGTATCCTGTTCGATAATCACCACCACCTCGTATTCGCGCGCCAATTCGGGAATTAGCGCTGCGCTGTAGTCGGCAATGCCGGATGGTTGCGGTGGCAGGGGTGAAATATACGCGAGCCGGGGTTTTTGGCGGGTGGGTGTACTGTCGTGGTTATCGGTAACTGCACTGGCATCTGCGCTGGCATCCGCGTCAGCCGCCGCCGGGCGGGTCAATTCGGCCAGAATTTTACGCGCCGACAACGGCAACCGGCGCACCGGTTCCGGCAGTGCTGCTTCTGCCGGAGAAAAGGGCGGCGGCACCGGGTCTTGCCGGATTTGCGCCACAGTCTGTTGCAGGCGCGATTCGATTTGCGGAAAGTGTGCCGCCACCCTTGGCCGCACTTGGCGCTGCAACACAGGTTGGCGCGCTGCCCACAGCAGGCTGCGCTTGGCTAGTTGTTTGATGCCGTGCAGCAGTTGTTGCAGCAGTTGTTGCGGCAGTTGCCGCAGATTTTGCCGCAACTGATGATTCAGCCAGCGCAGCGGCGCGGTAATGCGCCACGACAGGCTGGCTGTGATTTGATTTAGTTGTTGTTGTAAGTGCTGTTGCGCCTCCAGCGCGCTTGCAGCCTGCTGTTCAAGGTGCGCCACATGCGGGCCGATGTGCTGGTTGGCGGCCCAGGCCCGATCCAAATGCCAACTGATCCAGGCATCAAACACATTCACGGGCAGCCGCAATACCTCCAGCAAGGCAGGGTGTTCTGCCGCCACGTAATAGCGGTTCAAGCCATCAAAATTGGCGAAGTGGTAATCGTGTTCGAGCAGCAGCGCTTCCCATTCGTGGTGGTTGCTGTCACGGCTGTTCGGTCGCATCGCTTCGACCAGCACAATCCATGGCCGCCAGCGCACAAAATCCATGCCGCGCAGTACCTCGGCTTCAAAACCTTCCACATCCACCTTCAAAAAGTGAATCGGGCCGGTCACGTATTGCTGGCACAATTGATCGAGCCGCCGCACCGGCACCGTGCATTCGCGCACTTCGTGCCCGTCTTGCCGGTATTGTTCGGCCACACTGGCATCAAGCGTGGCCCAGCCTTCGATGGTCGGGACATCATACAAGGTGATGTCACTGTCGCTGCTGCCCGCCGCCAGCATCAGATTAATGTCGCGTGGTCGCAGTTCGGCAAAGCGCGCTTGATATTGCAGCAGCGGCTCCAGATTCATGCCATGCCAGCCGCGCTCATAAAATGCCTGCGTGACCGAGTGCAATTCCGGGTCATTCGCGCCGACATCGATATAAAACCCGGATTCAATCTGTTGCAGCGCGCGCCACAACAGCACATCTTCCTGATTTTGCGCATACGAGACAAATAGTCGCGGTGCAGGGGGGGCAGTATCACTCATGTGCCACGCTCAATCGCTATCGTTGGGTCAAGAAACGTGCTGCCCTCAAAATGGGGCCGCGTCATGTTGACCACGGTAAACACCAGCGCCAAATCGCGCCATTCATAGTTGTTGACCAAATGGGTGTCGGTAGAAACCAGCGCAGTGGCAATCGAATAGCTGCCCGCGCCAAGGTTGGCATCAAAGGCAAACCGGTAGCACAGGTTTTCACCGGGCACCACATCGTTTTGCGGCATTTGTTTTAGGTCGGTATTGGTGCCGTACAGGCATTGGCCGAGCCGGTCTTTGATCATATAACCCAAAATCAGGCGCGGAATCGGGGCGTTGATCCGTACCGTCACTTCCAGCGTTACCGGCACCCCGACATCAATCATTTCCACCGCTTCACCAGCACTATTTAACAAGCGAATCCGTGCCACTTGCGCTTCGCCAGTGCCGGATACGGTTTGGGTTTTGCCGCTGTCGTGTTCCGACAAGCGCAGCGTTTGGTTTTCCCGCTCGGCAATTCTGGCGTTGTACAAATCCATGATTTCTTCGGGCGAACCCTGCTTCGCCAGCCGTCCGCCATCGAGCAAAATCGCCCGGTCGCAAATCGATTGAATTGCGCTCTTGTCGTGCGACACAATCAGCAAGGTGGTGCCGTGGTGGCGAAACTGACGGATTCGATCAAAGCTCTTGTGCTGGAAATAGGTGTCACCGACCGACAGCGCTTCATCGATGATTAATACATCGGGTCGCTGGGCGGTAGCCACGCTAAACGCCAGCCGCATTTGCATGCCGGATGAATACATGCGCACCGGTTGGTCGATATAGTCGCCAATTTCGGCGAACGCTTCAATTTGCGGCAACAGGCTGTGCATGGTGGCGGCATCGATCCCCAGCAATTGCCCGGCCATGATGGCGTTTTGCCGTCCGGTAAAATCTGGATGAAAGCCCATGCCCAATTCCAGCATCGCCGCCACCCGGCCATGCAGCCGCACCGATCCGCCTGACGCGGCGGTAGTGCCGGTAATCAGTTTTAACAGCGTGCTTTTGCCCGCGCCGTTAATTCCGATCAAGCCGACCGCTTCACCGGGCTTTACGTCAAACGTAATATCTTGCAACACCCATTTCAAGCGGTGCTGCGCCCCGCGCCACGGCATCAGCCATTCCAACAGCCGCGCCCAGCGCTGGTCGTACAGGCGGTAGGCTTTCGATAGATTCTGTACCTCAATCGCGCCGTTCATAATTCATCCACCATTTCACCGGAACGGGTACGAAACAGCCACAGCCCCAACAGGCACAGCAGCGTGGCCAGCAGCAGCAGCGGCAACAGTTCGGGCCAGTTCGGCCAGCGGTTGGCGACCAAAATTGATTGATATGAACCAATTAGCGGCACCAGTGGGTTTAGGACTAGCCATGGCCGCACTGCCTCGGGCAGGGTTTCTAATGGGTACACAATCGGTGTCAGCCAAAACCAGAACTGCAAAAAGATGCCAAAGAACTGCCCGACATCACGGAAAAACACATTTAATACCCCCAGCACCATGCCCAGGCCGATGGCAAACGCCACCTGCAAGGCCAATAGCGGCACAATGGCGACAAACGACCAGCCGGGAAAGTTGCCTGATGCCAGCAAAAACAGCACAAACAGGCCAAAGATAATCGCAAAGTTTTGCAGTGCGGAAAGCACCACAATCACGGGCAGGCAAATCCGGGGAAAGCTGATTTTTTTGATCAGATTGGCGTTTTCCAAAAACACGTTTTGCGCCCGGTTGACGATTTCGGCGAATAAGCCCCAGGTCAGCATCCCGGCGCACAGGTAAATCGAATAGGCATACGGGTTGTTGATTGCACCGGGCAAGCGCGCCTGCATTATTTGCGCGAAGATCAGGGTGTACACCACAATCATCGCCAGCGGATTAAACACCGTCCATGCGGCACCCAGCATTGAGTTTTTGTACTTGATCTGAAATTCGCGCTGTACGCTGGCCAGCACGAAGCCGCGATACGACCAGATACCGGTGAGCATGGCTAGGGCTTTCATGCGGCACGCAGTACAAAGTGGTGGCCAGCCGGGCGGCGGGCGAGGGTGCGGCGGCAATTCATGGTGCGGGTCATTACGGGGCCAAGGGGGAAATTGAGCGCGCAATTATACCGTAATACTCAGGCGTGGCGAGTAAGCTACGACTGGGGGACGGGTTGGGCCTATGGTTTTGTCTTAAAAACATCGTTTACGGCCAGCAACCGGGTCACGGCGGGCTTGCTGGTGCCGCATTATTGGCAGATGTCGGGCGCACCAAATCAGCAATGGCGCGATAGTTGATGGCTGGAATCGCATCAAACCGCCCGGCGTTATACCAAGCCGGGAAGGGGCTGGTGGTTTTTACCTTGCTCTTGTCAAAATGATTGAGCGAATACAATTGTGTGGCACCGTTCCGTTTCTCGGTGAACCAGATTTGATCCCGGCGCATCTTGCTTGGCTCCATCAGGTTGATGTTGTGGGTGGAATAGATTAGTTGCGCATGGTGTGTGTTGACCTCTGGGTCACTAAACAGTTGGATGATGAGTTCGGCGATATGTGGGTGAAAACTACGTTCGATTTCATCCAGAATCAACACTTTGCCGGTGGCAAGTGCATCCATGAGCAGCGGGGCCAAATTGAAGAATTTTTGCGTGCCGGAGGATTCCCTGTCTTGTTCAAAAAACGTCAGGTTGCCGTCCTCGGTCTGGTGCCCGAACAAAAATTCTGCTTTGGCATGTTTTTCAATCAACTCGCGCACCTCCTTGGGCAGTGGCGCAAGGATGGTTGTGTTGAGTTGCTTTTCGTTGTTTCTGGTTTGAATGTCGGAGATGCCAATATCCACCTTGCTTAGAAGTCGGGCGACTTGGTTCAGCAGGCTCTTGTCGGCAAGCAATTTGGCGTGAAACAACTCCTCGTCTGATGGCAACAGAAACAGTGCTTGTCGCAGATATTTGTAGGCGGTGCGAATGACTGGTGCGGCACCGGCGTTTTCGCCCGCTTTGGCCAGATAGCTGTTGTTGGCAAAAAACGGGATGCGCTTGATGCCACCGGTGTACCGCCCACCAAAGGGCAGGGTTTCCCATGTGTCAGATTCATTGCGGGTAAACAAATTGGCTTTTTGCCGCGTTGGATAGAAATCGAGCGTTTCCCGCTGGATTTTGTCTTTGGTAAATTCCACGGCATACAGGTAGCGCACTTGGTTGGTGGCAAAAAATTCAATCTCGAATTTTACTGGTGCAACTTGATTACTGTCCGTCAGGCGGTATGGTTCGTAGTAAGGAATCGTTTCATCTTCTTTCAGACTACCGGATTCACAGGCGACATACCGTAATGCCTTGAAGGCCAACAACAGGTTCGATTTGCCCGATGCATTGGCCCCATACACGCCCGCCGTGCGCAGCACGCCAATTTTGTCGCCCGCTGGCCATGCGACATGCTGCGCCAAATGCTGGCCCGGCTGTTCTACATGCAGGCTGAAGGTTTGGGCGTCCTTGAAGGAGCGGAAGTTTTCGATGGTAAAGTCGATGATCATGAGAATGTAATCGATTATTCAAGCAGTTTTTGCCATAAATCGGCCAATTAGCGCAGCTTAGCACGATCTCTTACAACTTATTGCTACTACTTTTACGTTGCACAGATTGCCCGTGTGCAATCGGGACAAGGATGAAGCATGTAAGGAACGAGGTGTGCAATAAGGATTAATAGTTTTGATTAATAAACGCTTATTGCTATTTATGTGTTTTGCGAGTTGTCAAGTTTTCCTTTACAACTGACTGAACCGCAGACTCATCTTGCGGCGGCAAAGTATGAAAATCCGATTATAATCAGATTTAAATTCACTTTTAATGCAATGGAGGATATATGTTACTCGAACGGATGAATCAGGCGATTTCCTCGACTGAATTGCAAAAAAATACTCGCAGCATACTTGATCGTCTGGGCGATGGCAGTCAAGATCGCTACGTGGTGATTCGCGACAACCGGCCCGCCGCTGTGCTGTTGCCAGTGGCGAGCTATGAAGCGTTGATGGATGAACTGGCCGATTTACGGCTCGAAGCGCTGGCCCGCGAGCGTTTGGCCACGCTGCCGCAGGCGGGTACGCTCTCGCATGCGGACATGCTGGCGCGGTTTGCGCAGGATGAATAAGCATGTGGGCGGTGAATTATCATCCGGGTGTCGAGCAGGATTTGCGTCAGCTTGGGCGCACCGAGGCGCGGGCGATTCTGAAGGTGATTGACGAGCGCATCATGCACGGTGAACCGGACAAGCTGGGCAAGCCGCTGGCCGGGGTGTTGGCCGGATGTCGGCGGATTCGTACCGGACAAACCCGGATTGTGTACCGGGTGGATGGCGAACGAATTGAGGTGCTGGTGATTGCGGTCGGGATGCGGCGTGACAATGAAATCTACGATGCGGCCAGCGGGCGGGTGGCTTGACCGGGGCAAGGCTCACAAAATCGGCCACAGTTGTGAATGCCCGTTTTTTCGGCAGCCGCCGCGTGCGTTACCACTACCAGAATTTGGTGCTATATTTTGCCTCGTGCCTACCCATCTGCCAACTGACCTGCCATGAAATTCTCAACCAATATCAAACCAATCTCCTACCTGAAGGCACATACTACCGAGGTGGCCGATGCTTTGGCGCAGGGGGGGAGTCCGCTGGTCATCACGCAAGATGGTGAAGCAACCATGGTGATTCAGGATGTGCGGGCCTATGAGCAAAAAGAAGAAGTGCTGGCCTTGCTAAAAATATTGGCTCTGGGTAATCTGGATGCGCAAGCGGGCAAGGGCATGTCTGCTGCTGATTTTCGCCAGCAATTGGCGGCGTTTGAGCCGGGTGAAAAAGTGGCCTGCCCGTGGCACTGATTCTTTTGCCTGGCGCGCAACAAGACTTATATGAGTTAAAGCGCTACATGCTGGCGCGTTGGGGCAGGGCCTTGTGGCACAAGGCGGAGGGCGAGCTTTTCGAGCGGTTTAATTTGATTGCAAACAATCCCACCTTCGGCAAGGTAGTGCCAGAATTGGCGGATCTGGGTGCTGCGTGAACCCTTGACCCGAAAGCCAACCGCCAAAATCATGTCCAGTCGATACAGCTTGGTACGGTGTCGCTTACCATCTGTGGCAGTTGTCAAGTCTTCCTTGACTACTGACTGTTCCAGAAATTCACCTTCGGCAAGGATGTTATTGATATGCAGGCTGATGTTTTGTTTGGTATTTGAAAATAATTCGGCGATTTTCGACTGCGCCAGCCACACATTGCCATTTTCAGCGCGCAAGTGGACTTTGGTTTTGCCGTCCGGGCTTTGGTATAAGATCAGTTCGCTCATGGGGATGGGTTGGGTAAGTTATAAAATCGGCCACAGCCAATTCAGCCAGTCAAAGCGCGCCAATTCTGCCGGGTAACGCTGGTGCATGATCCCCAGCACCGTCGCATAACCCCACAGCACAATCGTGGCAATCAGCAATAATCGCAGGCGCAGGATGGCTTTGGCTTCGCGCAAAAACACACGGCGGTCTTTGCCCGTCATGTTGTGAAAATCTGCCGGATTTTCCAGCGCCTTGCCGCTATGGCCTTTTAAGCTACGGGCGAAAATGAACAACAGCAGTGCCAGGGCAAAGCCAGTGTACGCCAAGATTGCTCGCAGGCTGTGGGGTGGTGGCGGTGGCGGTAGCTTGGCCGCCAGTTTAAACCATGCTTCCGGTAGGAGCGGTTGTAAAATGGCGAGATCGGGCTGGGTGGCGAGAAACCACACCAGAATGACCGCCGCTAGAATGGCAATGTCCCTATTCCAAGCGACCGTGGTGGCGGCTTGGCGGCGGGCATCGCCATCTTGCTCATCGGCTGGGGTGAGTGCCAGTGGGTGGCTGAGTGCCAACACCAAGGGCCACCATAGCCAAGCCGAGGCTTTCAGGCTCCAGCGGTAGGCCAAGGCGGGGAGATACCAGAATGGCGTGATTGTTATGGTGGTTAGTTTTATTTCAACTGGATCGTTTGGTAAGTCTGCCCAAATGCCACGCAGGGTGTACATTTCCTTGACCCTACCAGCTTGTGGCAACAATTCGGGTAGATGGCCGGGGTCAATTCCCCACAAAGTAATGCGCCAATTGGCGGGTAATTGTTTCAGCCCCTGCAATGGATGGCGGAGCGTGGCGCATAGCCGAATCAGTTGCGTCCTTGCGATGAGACCAACAGCAGGGGCGGGCGTGCCAAGGACCATTACTATCTTTGCACCCAAGGGACTCGTATCTAAATCTCCATTCCCTGGTGTAACTGCACCCGCAACTTCAATTGCAACCACAACTGCAACTCCACCGGCTATAATACCTGCAACAGCAACCATACCCGCAACAGCAACCGTACCCGCAACCGTACCCGTAACAGCTCCCACAAAAGCGGCAACCATGGCACCCGCAATAGTACCTGCAATCGTAGCTACATGCGTAAGCAAACCACCCACACAGGCATACACGAGCGCAAGCGTAACAGCAATTGCAAGTACAGCCGCACCTGCACCTGCACCAGCACCACGCCAAAATAAGGCCCAACCAACATGGGTTGGTAACCAATTGTGCGCCAGCCAATAGCAAACCAAACCGGTCACAAGACCTGTACCAACAACTATTAGCGCTTTTTCCAGCCAAGTGATACTTTCCGCTGCACGATCACCATACTCCTGCAACCACCGTACTCCCAACGCCACCGATTGTTCCGAGCGCAGCAGCAACATCGGCGCGGCAAGCAGGCTGATGAGCATTGGCCACGGCCAGTCGTAATACCACACCAGCGCCCAATACCCGATTACTACCAGCAGCGTTTCCACCACCGCCAATACTGATACCTGCCCGGCGGCAATCGATTCATCGGTACAGCGCCATACCCATTTGCGGGTAGGTGAGGTGGAATGGGGTTCTTCGTCAGACATGGCGCATGGCAGGCAGATTGGCAACCATGCCATTATGCCTGAACGCGCTTTTCGGTAAGCCCTGCGGCCAAAAAATAGTTTTCGATAAGCAAGCCAAGCAATAATTTACTGGCAACGCCACTACCAACCACTACGCAAGGAGCTAGCAAATTGCCAAGCGGCCCTACCAGCCGAAAATACGCCGACACGATTCAAGCTGTGTTCGACAATACGGGCCAAAATCAACAAATATCGTTTCGCTGGCAACCGGCGGCGGTATCAGATAACCGGCCAATTTCATTTTGACCCACATGCCGCGCTGCGCCACCATGGTTTTGAAGAAAATCCGGGTTGGGTTTGTCAGCCGTTGTGTGAGAAAATCTTAAAACCGTTGCGGGCCATTTCGCGGCTTTGACAGTATTGCGATCATTGCAGCCCATGGCGCAAGGGCATTAAGCCACTTTTTGTCTTACCCGCCTGACCGGGATTGTTTGGGCTACCGGTGGGGCGGCCAGCTCGGCATCGTGAGCCAGATTGCCCGTTGTGGTTTGTTGTTTGATGGCTTGCCGCCCGAGCGTTTTCAATTCGGCATCCGCAAACCGGATCAAGGCATCGCGCATCAGGGGTTGATAGCCGACCCCATGCAGTTGTGCGATCATTTTGAAGTCGGCAATTACTTCTTTGGGCAAACGAATCGAAATCATTTGTAAGCCCAGTGCATCATCGATTTGGGGGGGCTATTTCCGGCCCGGCCCGTTTCACATGGGCGGCATCGCGGCCAAGGGCACCGCTTTCCCATGCTTCGTTAGTGTCGAGAGTTTTGTCGTGTTTCATGTGAGCCTTGGCTTATCCTGCACTTTCTTGGCGGTAATGGTGACGTTTGGCATGCGCAAATCCTCCATGGGTATCGTATATACAAACTTTTGCCCTTATTGTGCAAAAATGAACCGATAAAAGAGCTGTGTCTGCTTTATTGCCGCACCATTGGCAGGATTCTAGCCTGATTTTGTATATACAGCAAGCTCAATGTGGCAGTGGCAGGACGGAATCTTGCCTGCCCTGTTTGTATGTTGTTTGTATGCCCGGTATGCAGGGCAGTTGCCGCCATAGAACGTGCTACCTTTGCTGCTTACTCTGCCTTCGGCAAGAAAAACGCCTCAGCCTCAGCAATCGCCGTCGCATCACCCTGTACCGTATTCGGCAACCCGCCCTTGCCCCA
>JACCDS011881424.1_pt1 | contig 18134 bp, 16 predicted proteins | sample 7446441 | NCBI WGS metagenome assembly JACCDS01 (sample SAMN15323445, study PRJNA562643) | freshwater metagenome | isolation source: river surface water | place: USA:Blue River Watershed | collected 2017-08-17
GCCATGTGGCCTTCCAGGCGGCCCAAAAGCGCGGCAAGCGTCTGTGCTCGGTCGACAAGGCCAATGTGCTGGAGACCACTCAGCTCTGGCGTGAGGTGATGACGGCCTTGGGCAAGGACTATCCAGATGTAGAGCTCTCGCACATGTACGTGGACAACGCGGCCATGCAGCTGCTCAAGAACCCCAAGCAATTCGATGTGATGGTCACGGGCAATATGTTTGGCGACATTCTGTCCGATGAGGCCTCTATGCTGACGGGTTCGATCGGCATGCTGCCCCCGGCCTCGCTGGATGCCAACAACAAAGGCTTGTACGAGCCGATTCATGGTTCGGCGCCTGATATCGCAGGTAAAGACCTGGCCAATCCTCTGGCCACGATTCTGTCGGCCGGCATGATGCTGCGCTATACCTTTGGCCTGGCCGACGCCGCCAAGGCCATTGATGCAGCCGTGCAGAGAGTATTGGCCCAGGGCTTTGCCACTGGCGACATTGATCGTCCAGGTGCCAAGCGAGTCGGCACGGTGGGCATGGGCGATGCGGTGGTAGCTGCCCTGTAGCGGGTCTATTCAAGACATTTACAAACTCAGCCGGTGCGACATCGGCGCATGGGAGAGAAGAAGATGAAGCGGGTTGGTCTGGTTGGCTGGCGTGGAATGGTGGGTTCGGTGCTCATGCAACGCATGCAGCAGGAAAAAGATTTCGATCTGATTGTCCCCACCTTTTTTTCGACTTCCAACGCTGGCGGTGCTGCCCCTGGTTTTGCCAAGTCAGCTGGCACACTGCAGGCAGCCGACGACCTGGAAGCGCTGGCGGCCCAGGACATCATCATCACCTGTCAGGGTGGGGACTACACCAAGGCGGTCTACGGCAAGCTGCGTGAGCGTGGCTGGCATGGTCACTGGATCGATGCGGCGTCTAGCCTGCGAATGGACCCTTCGGCCATCATCATTCTGGATCCTGTGAACCGTCCGGTGATCGACCAGGCCCTCAATGCCGGCATGAAGACCTGGGTCGGTGGCAACTGCACCGTCAGCCTGATGCTCATGGCCATGGGTGGCCTGTTCCGAGCTGGTCTGGTCGAGTACATGAGTGTCATGAGCTACCAGGCGGCCTCGGGCGCTGGTGCGCAGAACATGCGTGAGCTGCTGCTGCAGATGGGCGCCCTTCGCGACAGCGTTGCTGCCGAGTTGGCCGACCCGTCGTCTGCCATTCTGGACATCGACCGCAAGGTCACCGAGCAGCTGCGCTCCAAAGACATGCCGGTGGAGAACTTCCGTGGTGTGCCTCTGGCCGGCAGCCTGATTCCCTGGATCGATACCCTGGTCGACCATGGCCAGACTCGTGAAGAGTGGAAGGCTGGCGCCGAGGCCAACAAGATTTTGGGCAACCCCGCCTTCCGGTCACCCGGTAGCGTGCCCATTGATGGCCTGTGTGTGCGCGTTGGTGCCATGCGCTGTCACTCTCAGGCCATGACCGTTAAGCTGAAGAAAGACGTCCCCATGGCGGAGATCGAGCAGCTGATTTCCTCGGCCAACGACTGGGTCAAGCTGATTCCCAATGACCGTGAGACCACCGAACGTGAGCTCACCCCGGCGGCCATTAGCGGCACCATGACCGTTCCGGTGGGACGTCTGCGCAAGATGGCCATGGGCAACGACTTCCTGACGGGCTTCACCTGTGGAGACCAGCTACTCTGGGGTGCGGCCGAGCCCTTGCGTCGCATGCTTCGCATCCTGCTATGAGAATCGCCCTGGGTCTGGCCTACGACGGAACAACGTACAACGGCTACCAGACCCAGCCTAGCGGCAACACCATCCAAGACCAGCTAGAAGGTGCCCTGGCCAAGTTCCTGGAGTCCAGTGAGCCTGTCCAGACGGTCGCTGCTGGTCGAACCGATGCCGGCGTGCATGCCAGGGGACAGGTGGTCCACCTGGAGACCGCCGCTGAGCGGCCCTTGTGGAATTGGGTCAGGGGGGTCAACACCTTTCTGCCGGAAAGCATTCGGGTTCGCTGGGCCGCCCATGCGCCTGATGACTTTCATGCTCGCTTTTCAGCCATCTCGCGTCGCTACAGCTACAGCATCCTGAACGAGCCGGTGGACCTGCCCTTGGTCAGTCGATTTGCCACCTGGGTCTTTCAGCCGCTCGATCTGGAGCGTATGAATGCCGCCTGTGCTGATGTGCTGGGTGAGCATGACTTCACGGCCTTTCGGGCAGCTGAGTGCCAGGCGGCCTCCCCAATTCGGGTCATCAGCCGGTGCGAGTGGGAGCAGCCTCAGGCCGATCATCGTCGGCTGGTTTTTCACATTCGGGGCAATGCGTTTTTGCACCACATGGTCCGAAACCTGGTGGGCAGCCTAGTAGAGATCGGTCGTGGGGCCAAACCGGTGGACTGGATGGCCAGTCTCCTGGCGGGCCAAGACCGCACGCAGGCTGCCAGAACCTTCCCAGCCCAAGGGCTTTGTCTGGAAGAGGTCGAGTACGATGAGGCCTTGATATGCGTACCCGAATCAAGATCTGTGGCCTAACCAGGCCTGACGATGTCGACGCAGCCGTCGAGGCCGGCGTGGACGCGATTGGCCTGGTGTTTTATGCCGCCAGCCCCCGCTTCGTGGACACCGAGACTGCTCGTCAACTGGTCAGGCGCCTGCCGGCTTGGATGGCCTCGGTCGGTCTTTTTGTGAATGCCAGTCGTGAGCAGATTCTGCGCACGGCTGACGCCGTTGGTCTGAGCCATCTTCAGTTGCATGGGGACGAGACGCCGGCTGACTGCCAGGGCTTTGGGCGACCGGTGATCAAGGCCATCCGCCTTCCCGCGGATTCGCAGGGGCAAGGCGGTCTGGACGGGGCGGCACTGATAAAATTGTTCCAGCCCTACGAAGATTGCACGGCGGTGCTGTTTGATGCCGATTCTGCTGGTTTTGGGGGCAGCGGCCAGTCCTTTGACTGGGCTTGTCTGGACCAGGCCAGAGAGGATCTGGGCCAGGCCTGGGTGCTCAGTGGTGGCCTGTCCGTGGACAACGTTGGTGAGGCGGTGAGGCGGCTTCGCCCCCCGGCGGTGGATGTCTCCAGTGGCGTAGAGGCAGTCATCGAGGGCAAGCCTCAAAAAGGGATCAAGGATTCGGGGCGCATTTCGGCCTTTGTCAGCGCGGTGCGTGCTGCAGACCAAGACATGGAGAACAGGTAAATGAAAGCCAACGATCTGCCTTACAACTTTCCCGATCAGAAAGGCCACTTTGGGCCCTATGGCGGCAGTTTTGTCTCTGAGACCCTCAGCCATGCCCTGGATGAGCTGCGCAAGGCTTATGCCCATTACCAAAACGATCCCGAGTTTCTAGAGGAGTTCCATCGCGAACTCAAGCATTTTGTCGGCCGCCCGAGCCCTATCTATCACGCCAAGCGCTGGTCGGAGCAGTTGGGTGGTGCCCAGATTTATTTCAAGCGCGAGGACCTGAACCACACGGGCGCCCACAAGGTGAACAACACCATTGGCCAGGCCTTGCTGGCCAAACGCATGGGCAAGCCCCGCGTCATTGCCGAGACCGGAGCCGGTCAGCACGGGGTGGCCAGTGCCACCGTGGCAGCGCGCTTTGGTATGAAATGCGTGGTCTACATGGGCTCCACCGACGTCGCTCGTCAGGCGGCCAACGTCTATCGCATGAAACTCTTGGGGGCCGAGGTGGTGCCGGTTGAGAGTGGCTCCAAGACCCTAAAGGACGCCCTGAACGAGGCCATGCGTGACTGGGTCACCAACGTCGAAGACACCTTCTACATCATCGGCACCGTGGCCGGACCGCACCCCTATCCCATGATGGTGCGTGACTTCAATTCGGTGGTGGGCAAGGAGTGTCTGTGGCAGATGCCAGAGATGGTCGGTCGACAGCCTGACATGGTCGTCGCCTGTGTCGGTGGTGGCAGCAACGCCATGGGCATCTTCTATGACTACATCAATGTGCCCGGTGTAGAACTGGTCGGCGTTGAGGCTGGTGGCGAAGGACTGGACACCGGCCATCACGCAGCCTCGCTGTCTGCTGGAACCCCTGGTGTCTTGCACGGCAACCGCACCTATCTGCTGCAAGACGCGAACGGTCAGATCATCGAAACGCATTCGGTGTCCGCGGGTCTGGACTACCCCGGTGTGGGCCCAGAGCATGCCTGGCTCAAAGACAGCGGGCGGGCCCGCTATGAGCCGATCAACGACAACGAGGCCCTCGAGGCATTTCACACCTGCTGCCGAATCGAGGGCATCATTCCGGCGCTTGAGACCAGTCATGCCCTGGCCTATGCCGCCAAGGTGGCACCGAGCCTGCCCAAGGATAAGGTCATCTTGGTAAACCTGTCCGGCCGTGGTGACAAAGACATGCACACCGTGGCTCAGGCCGGCGGTCTGAGTCTGTAACCCATAGAAAGTTTTTCTCGCATGCAGCGACTTCAACAGACCTTTGACCAACTCAAGGCCCAGGGACGCAAGGCCTTGGTGCCTTACTTCACCGCTGGTGATCCATCGCCTGATCTCACCGTAGAACTCATGCTGGCCATGGTCGACGCTGGGGTTGATGTCATTGAGTTGGGTGTTCCCTTCTCGGACCCCATGGCCGATGGCCCGGTGATTCAGCGAGCCAGTGAGCGGGCCTTGGCCTTGGGTGTCAGCCTGAACGATTGCCTAGAGTGGGTGAGCCAGTTCCGGCAGACCAACCAGACCACGCCCGTTGTGTTGATGGGCTATGCCAATCCCATTGAGCGTTTTGGTCAGCAGGCCTTTGCTGAGGCTGCTGCCAAGGCGGGTGTGGACGGTGTGCTGGTGGTGGACTATCCACCTGAGGAGTCTGAAGACTTCGCTCAGATGCTCAAGGCCAAGGGCCTGGCCCCCATCTTTTTGTTGGCGCCAACGTCCACTGAGACGCGCATGGACCAGGTGGGTCGGCTGGGTGCCGGCTATCTGTATTACGTCTCGCTCAAAGGGGTCACCGGTGCGGGTCACCTGGATACCGACGATGTGGCACGCAAGGTCGCTGTGGTTCGACAGCACACCAGTCTGCCGATTGGCGTGGGCTTTGGCATTTCGGATGCACAGTCGGCCAAGGCCGTCTCGGTTCATGCCGATGCCGTGGTGATTGGCAGTGCCATCATCAAGCTCATGGAGCAGCAGGTGACCGAGCAAAAGCCAGTGGTCCCTGCCGTATCCAGTTTCTTGTCCGGCATTCGGGCGGCGATCGATCAGAAGAATTAAAGAAGACAGACCAAGACCACCAAGATTCACAGGCAAGGACCAGGCGGGTCTGCAAGAGCAAAGCGAAGGGGAGAGAGATGAGTTGGATTGACAAGTTATTGCCGCCAAGGATTCAGACCGGAGAAGCCCGCCGGCGGAGCGTTCCAGAGGGTGTCTGGCTGAAGTGTCCTTCCTGTGACGCCGTCCTCTATCGCAACGATCTGGAGAAAAACCTCCAGGTCTGCCCGGCCTGTAGCCATCATCTGCGCATCCGCGCCCGCGTGCGACTCGATCAGTTGCTTGATGCCGAGGGTCGCATCGAAATTGGCCAGACCGTTGAGCCCATCGACAGCCTCAAATTCAAAGACAGCCGCAAGTACCCCGAGCGCCTGTCTGAGGCGCAGAACGAGACCAACGAGACCGATGCCATGGTGGTCATGTCAGGGACCATCCAGGGGATGCCAGTCGTCGTCGCCTGCTTTGAGTTCGAGTTTATGGGTGGATCCATGGGCTCGGTGGTGGGTGAGCGTTTTGTGCGGGGTGTTGAACGGGCCATGGAGTTGGGTGTGCCCTTTATTTCAATTGCGGCCAGTGGCGGGGCCCGTATGCAGGAGGGGCTGCTCTCTCTGATGCAGATGGCCAAGACCACCGGTGCGATCGCCCAGTTGGCCGAAAAGGGCCTGCCCTATGTCTCGATCTTGACCGATCCCACCATGGGTGGTGTGTCGGCGAGCTTCGCCTTTGTGGCGGACGTGGTGATTGCAGAGCCCAAGGCGCTGATTGGCTTTGCAGGTCCGCGCGTCATCGAACAGACGGTTCGCGAGAAGCTCCCCGAGGGATTTCAGCGCGCCGAGTTTCTGCTTCAGAAGGGTGCGATCGACCGGATCGTGGACCGTCGCAAGATGCGTGAGGAGCTCTTTGGCATGTTGAGCCTGTTGACGGGCTACCAGGCTGCCTGAGTCCCATCATGATCCCTTGTCTCGCGTGAGCCTGGATGCCAAGTCAGCACTAGCGGCACGACTGGCCGAACTGGCGGTGGGGCCAACTGCTGCCATTCGCCTTGGCTTAGAGGGCGTTCGGAAGGTCGCGCAGGCCATGGGTCTGCCCATGGACGCCAACGATGAGGTCAGACTGGCCTGTCCCACGGTGGTGGTGGCCGGCACCAACGGCAAGGGTTCCACCTGCGCGATGCTTGCCAGCATGGCGCAGCAGGCTGGGTACCGGGTATCGGTCTATACCTCACCGCACTTGCTGGCCTTTGAGGAGCGACTGGCCTTTGATGGAGTGCCAGCAGACGCCCAGCAATGGCTTCAAGCCTTGGATCGGGTTCGAGATGCGCAGCAGACGGTTGCTTTACAAGAAGGCCTCACGTTTTTTGAGATCGTCACGCTGGCTGCATTCGACCTGGTGCATCGGACAACCCCCGAGCTGGCCATCTTTGAAATTGGTCTTGGCGGGCGGCTTGACGCGGTCAATGTCTTGGCCAACGATGCATCGGTCCTGACGTCTGTAGACCTTGATCATCAGGCATACCTTGGCAAGACTCGTGAGGCCATTGGATTTGAAAAAGCCCACGTGGCCAGGCCCGACCAACCTTTTGTGGTGGCCGATCCGGTGCCCCCAGCCACGGTTCTGCAGGTGGCCGAGAGGATAGGGGCAGATGTCTGGTTGTTTGGTCAGGACTTCAACTACCAGGGTGATCGTCAGCAGTGGAGTTGGGTTGGCCGTGGCCAACGCCGAAATGCCATGGCCTATCCCGCCTTGCGTGGCGCCAATCAATTGCTCAATGCCTCTGCCGCGCTGGCCGTTTTATCGTCGATCAGGCACCAGCTGCCCGTCTCGCAGCAGGCCGTTCGACAGGGCCTGGCGATGGTGAGTCTGCCGGGTCGGTTTCAGGTCTTGCCTGGCCAGCCAGCAGTGGTCTTGGATGTCGCCCACAATCCCCACGCCGCAGCGGTGTTGGCCACCAATTTGGACCAGATGGGCTTTTTTCCGCAGACCATTGCTGTACTGGGCCTGTTGTCTGACAAAGACGCCAAGGGCGTCCTGGCCAAGCTAGTCGGACGCGTGGACCATTGGTGCCTGACCGACCTGGATGCCCACGAGACCGGTGGGCGGGCCCGCAGTGCCCAGTCGATTGCCGAGGTTCTGCGGGCCTTGCAGACTGAGCTGCCGGATGGGGGTCGAGCGGGCAGTGGTCCGGCGACCATCAGCCTTCACCAAACCCCTGAACAGGCCATTGTTCATGCGGGTTCGCTGGCAGACCCCGGTGATAGAATCGTGGTGTTTGGGTCGTTTCACACAGTTGCCAGTGGCTGGCAGGCGGCCCATCGATTAGGTCAAGCCCCTCACGCGTCCTCTGCCCACTGATGCCCACCGACTTCGACGACTCGCAGACCAGTTCGACCCGCTCGGTCAGCGACCCGATGGCCGAGCACAAACAACGCGCCCGGTGGCGCCTGATCGGAGCCCTGGCCTTTAGCCTGAGTTCCGCGGCGCTGGCCATCGTGGTCTTGCGAGAGACGCCCCGTCCGTTGTCGCAGGATTTCATCCTTCAGATGCCGGCCAAGCCGGCTCCCTTGGCTCAGACACCAACACAGCAGCCGACCAAGCCGGTGATCAAGGCAGAGGTCGAGCCCAAGGCTGATGTGGCACCGGAGCCCAAGGTGGAGGCCAAGGCAGAACCAAAGCCTGAGCCCAAGGCCGAGTCAAAGCCCAAGTCAGAGCCCAAGGCCGAGGCCAAACCCGAACCGAAGCCCGAACTCAAGCCAGTGGCCAAGCCCGAGCCCAAGCCCGAGGTAAAAGTGGAGCCCAAGGCCGAGTCAAAGCCCAAGGCCGAGGCCACACCAGAGTCGTCTGGCTATTTTGTTCAGGTGGGTGCCCACAAGACCCGAGCCGCTGCTGAGTCCATTCAAAAGCGTCTTCAGGCTGCTGGCCATCAGGTGTCTGTGACGGTCGCCACCACATCGTCTGGCACCTGGTACCGGGTACGAGTGGGCCCATTTGATGCGACTGGCGCCAAAGACTTTGCCGATCGAGCCAGGCAACAGAAGTATCAGGTGGCCGTGATTCCTCCGCCCAAGGGGGCTAGCCGATGACCGATACCACCTGGATCGACATTGTCTTGGTGGTGGTCATGCTGGCCTCTACCCTGCTGTCCTTCTTGCGTGGATTGTTACAAGAGGTGGCCTCTCTGGCCGTCTGGGTCTTGGCCCTCATCGGAGCCAGCAAACTGGCTGGCCTGGCGGCCGAGCCCTTCGCGGGGGTTCTGTCTGAGCCCATCCGCATGACCCTGGGCTTTGTCCTGGTCTTTTTGATTGTGCTGCTGCTGGGCAAGCTGGTCACCATGGCCCTCAAAGAACTGGTCAGTGCCACCGGTGGATCGGTCCTGGATCGTCTGCTGGGCAGCCTGTTTGGTTTCGCCCGTGGTCTGATCATCGTGACAGTATTGGCGGTTCTGGCTGCCATGACACCCTTGCCCAAGCAAAAGGCCTGGCAGCAGGCGGTCAGTCGGCCTCTGTTGGAGATGTCGATTCGGGTGGCTGCGCCTTGGCTGCCCAACTTCATTGCCAGTCGTGTCAGTATTCCCAAACCGTAGGTCAACCGGTCGTTTTTCTCTAAGGGATTTAGGTTATGTGTGGTGTTGTTGCGATTGTCTCGACCGCGCCGGTCAACCAGCTGCTCTATGACGCCTTGCTGTTGCTTCAGCATCGAGGACAGGACGCAGCCGGTATTGCCACCGCGCAGGGTAAGCGCATCAACCTAGCCCGTGGCAATGGCTTGGTGCGGGATGTCTTTCGCACCCGTGACATGCGCAACCTGCTGGGTGATATGGGCATTGGCCACGTTCGCTATCCCACTGCCGGCAGCGCGGTGAACTCCGAGGAGTCTCAGCCGTTTTATGTGAACGCGCCCTTTGGCATTGTTCTGGGACACAACGGCAACCTGACCAACGCATCCGAGCTTCAGGAAGACATGTATCGCCGGGACCGCCGCCACATCAACACCGAGAGTGACAGCGAAGTGCTGCTCAACGTCTTTGCCCACGAGCTGCAGCATGCGGTCAGCGGTCTGACCCTTGACCCTGATACGGTCTTCAGTGCGGTATCGGTTCTGCATAAACGGGCCCGCGGTGCTTACGCCTGTGTTGCGATGATCCCCGGGTTTGGCGTCATTGGGTTCAGAGACCCGTTCGGCATTCGGCCTTTGGTGCTTGGTGAACAGGACACCCCTCGGGGCAAGGAGTACATGCTGGCCTCTGAGTCCGTGGCCCTCGAAGGTCTTGGCTTTCATCGGGTTCGGGACATTGTGCCCGGTGAGTGTGTGGTGATTACCGAGGACCGTCAGATTTTCTTCAAGCAGTGTGCCGAGCGTTCGGTCTTGAACCCTTGCGTCTTTGAGTATGTCTACTTTGCCCGGCCGGATTCGGTGATGGACGGCATCTCGGTCTACGACGCCCGCCTTCGCATGGGAGAGACCCTGGCGGCCGAGGTGGCTCGTCGATTCCCGGCGGGCGACATTGATGTGGTCATGCCCATTCCGGATTCCAGCCGACCGGCTGCACTTCAACTGGCCAAGCATCTCAACGTGCCTTACCGGGAAGGCTTTATCAAGAACCGGTACGTAGGCCGTACCTTCATCATGCCGGGCCAGGAGGTTCGCAAGAAGTCGGTTCGTCAGAAGCTCAATGCCATGGCCAGTGAGTTCAAAGGCAAGCGGGTGCTGATTGTGGACGACTCGATTGTCCGGGGCACGACCAGCCGTGAGATTGTCAGCATGGCCCGTGAGTCTGGTGCCAAGGGCGTGGTCTTTGCCTCAGCGGCGCCACCGGTCCGATATCCCAACGTCTATGGCATTGACATGCCCACCCGCCGAGAGCTGATCGCCCATAACCGGGACGATGCGCAGATCTGCCAGGCCATTGGGGCTGATGACCTCATGTACCAAGCCATTGATGACATGAAGCGCGATGTCCGCGGCTTCAACCCACAGGTCACGGGCCTGGAGGCCTCCTGCTTTGATGGGGTCTACGTCACTGGGGACGTCAGCCCTGCTCTCTTGGATCGTCTAGAGGCGTCGCGCGGCAATGGCTAAGCATCATCAAAAGCTGGAGCCCAGCCTGCCCGCCGATGCTGGCTTTTCGACGCGCGCGATTCGATCCGGTACGCATCGATCCGATTACGGTGAGCACTCCGAGGCCTTGTTTCTGACCTCATCGTTTGTCTTCGAGGATGCCCAGCAGGCTGCTGATCGTTTCCAGAACAAAGAGCCCGGCGTGGTCTATTCACGATTCACCAATCCGTCGGTTCAGATGTTCGAGGAGCGGCTGGCCTGCCTGGAAGGGGCCGAAGACTGTGTGGCCACGGCCTCTGGCATGTCGGCCATTCTGGCGGTCTGCCTTGGGCTGCTGAAGTCCGGTGATCAGATTGTCACCAGTGGATCCTTGTTTGGCGCCACCATTCAGCTCTTTGACAACTTTATGCAGAAGTTTGGGGTCGGCGTGCGCTATGTCTCGTTGACCGATCCCGCCGCCTGGCAGGCTGCCATCACGCCGCAGACCAAGCTCTTTTATCTGGAGACCCCCTCTAACCCATTGACCGAGTTGGCTGACCTGCAGGCCATTGGCCAGATCGCCCGCCAGGCGGGGGTGATCACCGTGGTGGACAACTGCTTTCTGACGCCGGCGTTGCAGCAGCCCCTGGCCTTTCCCATCGACCTGGTGTTGCACTCAGCCACCAAGTACATCGATGGTCAGGGCAGGGTGTTGGGCGGTGCGGTGGCTGGTCCCAGGTCGTTGGTGGATCAGGTCCGTCAGGTGGTCCGCACCTGCGGCCCATCCATGTCACCGTTTAATGCCTGGGTGCTGCACAAGTCACTCGAGACGCTCTCGGTTCGCATGCGGGCCCACAATGCCAATGCCCAGGCCCTGGCCGAATGGCTACAGGCCCATCCGGCTGTGGCGCGGGTTCATTACCCTGGTCTGGCCAGTCATCCCCAGCACGCCCTGGCCCAGCGGCAGCAGTGTGGCGGTGGGGCGGTGGTGGCCTTTGAACTCAAGGGATCCGATTCGGTCGAACTGACCAAAAAGGCCTTCGCCCTGTTTGATCGTGTCCAACTCTTCAGTCGAACCGGAAACCTGGGCGATACCCGAAGCATCATCACCCATCCTGCTTCCACGACCCATGGTCGTATCTCCGAAGAGGCCAGGGCGCGGGCCGGCATTGGCGCAGGCCTGGTTCGTCTGGCGGTTGGTCTGGAAGACCTGGTCGATCTGCAAAAAGACCTTGAGCAAGGCCTGCGTTAATCAACCGCGGGTCTACAGCGAGTCGGCCTCTGCGGCGCCAGATTCGGTCATCGATTCTTCTAAACGACTGCTAGGTCTGCTGGGCCTGGCGGGACTGTCCTGCCTGGTCACTGGCTGTGCGGGCCTTGGGTCTTTGTCGAGTCCAGCTGCACGTCGCCCCTCTGATCTGCCCTTGGCCCGGCTGGAGGCCGCGGGTCAGCCGGGCTTGGCCGAGCCCGCCCTGCATGCCTTCTCGCTGGTGGGCACGCCTTACCGATGGGGAGGGAATACGCCCAAAGGTGGCTTTGACTGCAGTGGCCTGGTGGTCTATGTCATGCGACGGTCCCTGGGGACTACGCTGCCCAGAACCGTTGAACAGATGGGAACGGCTGGCTACGAGATCGCCTGGGAGGATCGACTGCCCGGTGACCTGGTGTTTTTCAACACCACGGGTGGTGAGTTCTCGCACGTGGGCATCTACATTGGTCAGAACCGGTTTGTGCATGCCCCCAGGGCTGGCGGTACGGTCCGACTCGAGAGCCTGGTGAGCAGCTACTGGGGGCCACGCATCACCGCCTTTCGCCGGGTGGCTAGTGAAAGTCACGCGAAGACTGAGCGATAGCCTGTCCCAAGACCTGGGTCAGCAGGTCGGTGTGGTCTTCAATCCGAACCGCCAGCAGGTGATGAACCTGACCGGCCGCCTGAGGGTCGATGCGGTCGTCACGCTGCCAGGTGCCGTAGACCGTGAGCAGCTGTCCTTGTAAGACCGCCTGCTTGTATTGATGGAGCACCTTGGGCCAGACGATCACGTTCAAGCCACCGGTCTCGTCTTCGATGGACAGAAACACCGTGCCCTTGGCCGTGCCTGGCCGTTGTCGATGGGTCACCAGGCCACTGGTTCTGGCCAGGCGCCCACTGGGCATGGTCTTGAGGGTCTGAATGGTCTGGCTGCGAAAGCGCTGTCTTAAGGTCTCTCTCAGAAAACCCAAGGGATGACCTCGTAGGCTCAAGCCCAGGCTGGCGTAGTCCTGCAGCACATCCTGCACGACCGAAGGGGTGGTCAGTTGCTGGGGACTCAGCGGCGATTCAATGGCCTCGGTGGTCTGGAGAAGAGACTTAAACGCAGTGGCTCCACTGGCCTGCCACATGGCCTGGTGTCGATGACCAGACAGGCTGCGCAATGCATCGGCATGGGCCAGGGCTCGTAGGTCGGTGGTCTGCAACTCAGCACGTTTGGCCAGGTCGTTCACGCTGCTAAAGCGTCTTTGCTGGCGGGCTGCCAGCAGCCGCTCCAGTCCAGGCTGCGACAGTCCGGCCACTTGCTGCAGCCCCAGTCGAATCTGCATGGGGGCGATCAGGCTGGTTTGTGCCTCGCTGGTCAGGACATCAACCGGATGAACACCAACCCCATGACGCTGGGCATCCTGAATGAGCTGCGAGGGTGCATAAAAGCCCATGGGCTGGCTGTTGAGCAGTGCTGCACAGAAGGCGTCTGGGTGATGAGACTTGAGCCAGCAGCTGACATAGACCAGCAGGGCAAAGCTGGCCGCATGGGACTCTGGAAAACCGTATTCACCAAAGCCCTGGATCTGGGCAAAGACGCGCTGGGCAAACGACTCGTCATAGCCGCGGGCCAGCATGCCTTTGACGAGCTTGTCTTGAAACGGCCCCAGGCTGCCACGCTTGCGCCAGGCGGCCATGGCCCGGCGCAATTGGTCTGCCTCGCCGGGGCTAAAGCCCGCTGCCAGAATGGCCAGTTGCATGACCTGTTCCTGAAAGATGGGCACGCCCAGTGTTCGGGAGAGGGCTTGCTCGACCTCGGGGCTGGGGTAGTCGATGGGCTCGAGTCCCTGTCGTCTTTGCAGGTAGGGATGCACCATGCCCCCTTGAATGGGACCGGGCCGAATAATCGCGACCTCAATAACCAGGTCATAAAAGCAGCGGGGTTTGAGCCTGGGCAGCATGCTCATCTGGGCCCGCGACTCAATCTGAAAGACCCCGATGGTGTCAGCCGCACAGATCATGTCGTAGGTCTGAGCGTCTTCTGGCGGGATGTCCTGCATGAGCATCGGGCCTTGCCCGGCTTTCTGGCCAACCAGTTGCAAAGCCTTCTGAATGGCCGAGAGCATGCCCAGGGCCAGGACATCGACCTTGAGCAGACCCAAGGCATCGATGTCGTCCTTGTCCCACTGAATGATGCTGCGAGCCTCCATGGCCGCGTTCTCAATGGGCACCAGGTCACTCAATTGACGACGGGCAATGACAAAGCCGCCCACATGCTGAGACAGGTGTCTTGGAAAACCCATGATGCGATTGGTGAGATCGGCCCATCGCTCGGACAAGGGTGTGACGGGAAGTCCCTCGGCCTGAATCTGCTGGCCGTCCCACCAGCTCCGGCCTTTGGCGGCCTGATCCACCAGCTCAGGGTCCAGACCCAGGGCCTTGCCGACATCGCGCAGGGCGGATCGGGGTCGGTAGCGAATGATGGCTGCGGCCAGGGCGGCTCGATGCCGGCCGTATTTCTCGTAGAGGTACTGAATGACCTCTTCACGTCGGTGGTGCTCAAAGTCGACATCGATGTCAGGTGGCTCTTGTCGTTCCTTGGAGATGAAGCGCTCAAAGAGCATGCTCATGCGAGAAGGGTCGACCTCGGTGATGCCCAGGCAGTAGCAGACCGCTGAGTTGGCCGCTGAGCCTCGACCCTGACAGAGAATGCCTTTGGATCGGGCAAAGGCCACGATGTCATAGACCGTGAGGAAGTAGGGCTCATAACGCAGTTCGGCAATGAGCGCCAATTCGTGCTCGATCTGCTGACGAACCTGTGATGGCATGCCCTGTGGGTATTGATGAGCGGGATAGCGCTGTGAGGCCCCTTGCTCGGTCAGGTGTCGCAGCCATTGGCCAGGGGTGAGGCCAGGCGGCACGATTTCATCGGGGTACTCATAGCGCAGCTCGTCCAGCGAGAACTGGCATTGAGAAGCGATCTGAAGCGTCTGCTGCAGAAAGGCCTCTGGGACATGCCTTGCGATGCGCAGGCGAGGTCGCAGGTATTGCTCAGCATTGGCAGTGAGCAGTCGTCCGCATTGGGCAATCGTCTTGCCATGGCGAATTGCGGTGAGCAGGTCTAGTAGGGGCTTGTCTCGCCGACGGTGCATGCGGACATCTCCCACGGCGGCAAGGGGGGTGCGCAGCAGGGCAGACAGGCCCATGAGCTGCTGTTGCCAGATTCGATCGTCGATGTGCAGGTGTTGGCTGCAGCCAATGAAGAGTTGGTCTGAGAACAGGGCCTTGAGCCAACGGCCTTGGCTGTGCAAGGGCTGATCAGACAGTGCCAGGCTTGGTAGCCAAATGCACAGACAGTGGTCCAGGCTGGTGGCCTGTAGCATCTGGGCGTCGAGCCAGTAGCTGCCCTTGGGGGCTCGGGTTCTGGTCTGGGTGATCAGGCCGCAGAGCTGCTGCCAGCCCGTACGGTCTTTGACCAGAAAGACCAAGTCCAGAGGCTGTCCCAGGTGGGCGTTGACGGTAAAGCGTGCCCCATGAATCAGATGAAAGCCCAGAGACTGTGCCGCCAGGTGGGCCCGCACCGAGCCACTGACACTGGCCTCATCCGTCAGAGCCAGGGCCCGATAGCCCAGGGCATGGGCCCTGGCCACCAGATCTTCTGGGTAGCCGCTGGCCTTTAGAAAACTGAAGTGGCTGGCGCAGACCAGTTCGGCATAGGCGAGTTCGTTGGACACGACCGGCCTCTAGCCAAAATAGCCATGCAAGAACCACTGGTGGTCTGGGTTGCGAAAGATCCAGACCAGCTGCTGGTCATGGGTCTGGGCAATGAAATAGTCGCGTTGGATGGGCTGCTCCCACCAGTGGGTCTCGATGCGTTCGGGGCCGGCCTTGAGCTGCAGGGGCTGATTCAGGCAGGGCCGGTGTCCTTGTCGTCTGAGGGCCTGTGGTGGGTCGAGCAGCCAGAGTGGGCGTGCGGGCTGACCAGGGCTGCGCCAGTCAGACTGCTCAGGCTTGTTGGGCCTGTTCGACTCACCGGATCTGCTGTGTCTGTCTGCATGGTTTTTTCGACTGGTGACGGCTTGCCAGGGCAACCAATGACAGGCCTGTTCGGGTGCATGGCTGTCTTGTAGTTGGGGGATCAGAATCTGGTCTGGTCCGAGTCGCTGTGAAAGCCTGCTGAGCAGGTCTTGAAGTTGTTCAGCCCTCTGGCTGGGGCCAGAGAAAAAATCTAGGGAGCAGGCTTGGTGTGACTCGAGCTGGTCGATCTGGAGGCAGATGGATTCGATGCTGGTGTCGAAACGATGCTGTTCAAGCTGAATCTGCAGACAACGCAAGACTTGCAGCAGGTCTACGGTGGGCTGGGCCAGTTCAACGGCCAGCCGCAGGCCGGATGGCTGGGCCTGACGGCTGCTGGACTGAAACAAAAAGACGAAGCATCGGCTGCCAGATTGCCTGGCCCTGAGCCAGGCGGTGGCATGCATCAATAATTTTTCGCTGGCCTGTAAGAGCAGGCCCTGGCTGATCTGATGTGCACTGGTGATGGGCAGCTCTAGGCTCTGAGAAAAACGAGCCGACGGCACGATGGGTTCACGAGGATCTGGCCGCTGGCCGAGTGCTGCATCGATGGCCTTGAGCAGTTCTGGACCAAAGCGTTTGTTCACGCCTGCGCGCGGTAGTCTGAGCAGACCACCCAGTTGATAGACCCCCATGCGAGAGAGCACCGCTAGGTGAGACTGAGCCTGTGGGATGCACTGCAGCGGCAGGGCTGCCAGGCTGGGCAGTGGCTTGAAAGATGGATCGGGGCTGGTTTGTTGACTGCGCCAACGGGCAGTCCAGTCGGCAGCCCTGGGCGTGTGGCCCAGGGCCAGGTCGATCTGGTGGTCCCAGGATTGGTAGCTGCGTTCAATGGTCTGGCAGAGCTGGTCTAGACCGCCCCAGAGTCTTAGGCTGGCCTGCACCTCGAGCAGGATGTGGTCTGGCCAGTCGCCCTGGCAGACCATTGGGGTGAACTGCAGGGCCCACTGCTCAGCTGTGGAGTGGACTGGGGTTTGAAATCGACAGGCGATCCAGAGCATGGGGAAGGCCTTTGATCTGGCTGGTCGACAACGACGGTACGACAGCGGTTGAGTTGTGTGGGACCTGTGGATTGGCTGGGGGGTTGGCGTTGACTTGCTGCATGACCCGACCGGGTACCGGCAGGTTGATGAGGATGGGGTCGAGCTGAACCGGACCACGACGCTTGATGATGTGAACCCCGAGACCCGGATAGGCTCGTGGCAGCAGTGCGAGCCGAAGAGGGGCCGCTGAGGCCTGGTGCTGCTCGGACAAGGGACGAAACAAAAAGACAGGTCCGGTGGCCAGCCGAGCCGCCAGTTGAAAGCGACGAATCTGTTGGGCGGTGGTCTGCTGTGGGGCCCAGGCCAGCAGGGCACCAAAGCCTTGGGCCTTGAGGCTTTGTTCGATGGCCCAGAGTCGGTCTGCTGACTGGGTGGCACGAATCACAATGAACTGCTCTGTGGGCAGGCCCAAGGCCGCCAAGGCTGGGGCATAGGGCATTTGAGGTGGGGCGAGCATGAGGATTTTTTTGCCAGCCTGTGCCAGGCGACGCAGAGCTGGTGCCAGCAGACGCAGCTCGCCAGCACCCAGCCCGCGAACCAGTAGCTCGGTGAGACAGCCGGTGGGCCAACCGCCACCCGGCAACTGGGCGTTGAGGGCAGGATGTCCACTGCAGACCGATGACTGCTGGGCTTTGGCCTGCAGGTCTGTGGCCTGACGCAGATCGGGATGAATGTGCATGTGCTGCATGGGACTGGATGGTGTGGTTTGCCTGGTTTGCCTGGTTTGCATTAGGACTGGCGGATCATGCCGACGGCCAGGCCCTCGATGGTCAAGGGTTCTTGCCGCGTGTCGACCCGAATGACTGGGTAGTCTGGGTTTTCGGGGTGGAGCAAGACGGTGTGGCCTTGACGCTCGAAGCGCTTGACGGTGACCTCGTCTTCGAGACGTGCGACCACCACCTGACCATTGCGGACCTCGGATGGGTTGGCGAGTTTTTTGACGGCCAACAGGTCGCCATCGAGCAGTCCGGCATCGCGCATGCTGAGGCCACGGACTTTGAGCAGGTAATCGGGCTGGGTTTTGAAGAGGGCCGGGTCGACCTGGAAGTGCTCTTCGATGTGCTGCTGGGCCAGGATGGGCGAGCCTGCCGCCACCCGACCCACCAAGGGCAGGCTGATGGTCTGCAGACTTTCGCCGAGCCTGGCCATGGTGTTGAGCAGTCTTTGGCCGGCTGCGGACTTGGCAGACTTGGGTGTGCCGGCATCGGGTTCGATGAGTTGAATGCCCCGTGAGGCGCCAGCGGTCATGCGAATGGCGCCTTTTTTGACCAGGGCCTTGAGGTGTTCTTCGGCTGCGTTGGGGGACTTAAAGCCCAGGGCCTGACAAATCTCAAGGCGGGTGGGGGGGAAGCCCGTATCCTGGATGTGACTGCGGATAAGATTGAGAATCTCTTGTTGTCTTGGGGTCAGCAGTTTCATGTTGGCACCGATTTATTACTGAATATTTATACAGTACTCTTGTGTTCCAGAAAGTTCAAGCCATGTCTGTTCAATCCCCCCATCACCAAGCTGCTAGCCCATCC
>JACCDS010601783.1_pt1 | contig 18123 bp, 16 predicted proteins | sample 7446441 | NCBI WGS metagenome assembly JACCDS01 (sample SAMN15323445, study PRJNA562643) | freshwater metagenome | isolation source: river surface water | place: USA:Blue River Watershed | collected 2017-08-17
CCCCTGCTCCGCCCGCTCCTCGCCTGCCTCGCCTGCGCCCTCGCCTCCTTCTCGGCGCTCTCGTCTCCGCCCGCCTTCGCCCAATCCCCCGCGGCCACCGGCACGGTCCAGGGCCGGATCTTCAACCCCGCCACCCAGGAATTCGTCCGCAACGCCGAGATCCAGCTCGAGGGCACCAACCTCGTAACCTATTCCGCCGACGACGGCTCCTACGCGTTCACCGGCGTCCCCGCGGGCGATGTAAGCCTCCGCGTCACCTACACCGGCTACGAAACCGCCGCCGCCCGCCTCGCCGTCGGCGCCGGCCAGACCGCCGTCCGCGATTTCGAACTGCAAACCACCGGCCTCGGCTCCGGCCCCAAACCCGGCGCCGGCGTCGTGCAACTCTCCGCGTTCAGCGTCTCCGCCGAACGCGAAGGCAACGCCAAGGCCATCATGGAACAGCGCGCCGCGTTGAACGCGAAGAGCGTCGTCGCCTCCGACAACTTCGGCGATGTCACCGGCGGCAACGTCGGCGAGTTCATCAAATACCTGCCCGGCGTCGTCATGGACTACGTCGATTCCGACGCCCGCACCGCGCGCATCGGCGGCCTCAGCCCCGCCTACACCGGCGTCAGCGTCGACGGCATGTCGCTCGCCAGCGCCCCCTCCGCCAGCTTCGGCGCCACCTCGCGCCAATTCGAATTCGAACAGGCCTCGATCAACGGCATCGACGCCATCGAAATCAACAAGACCACCACCGCCAGCATGGATGCCGACGCCCCCGCCGGCCGCATCAATCTGCGCAGCCGCAGCGCCTTCGACCGCAAGAACCGCGAGATCACCGCCCAGATCACTTTGACCGGCAACCAATACTCGTGGGCCCTGGAGAAAACCCCCGGTCCCTACAACCGCAACGACTACAAGGTCCGCCCCGGCTTCGTCTTCTCCTACGCCGACGCTTTCAAAGGCCGCTTCGGCGTCCAGCTCAGCCTCGCCGGCAACACCGTCGGCACCGAACAGGCCGGCGTCACCCACGCCTACACCCACAACCTTCCCGGCCGCGGCCCCGTCCTTACCCAGATCGCCTTCCGCGACGCGCCCAAACTCTCCAACCGCAGCTCCCTCGCCCTCACGACCGACTACAAATTCTCGCCCGCCCTTTCCGCTTCCCTGCGCACCTCGGTCTCGAACTTCGACGACGGCACCAACCTCCGCCAGATCGCGTTCTTCGTGAATCCCGCCCAGGTCGCGCCCGAGTCCGATGTCGTGTCGCTGGTCGCCCTCCCTTCCGCCAACGCCAACACCCGCGTCCAATACACCACCAGCCGTCGCAACAAGGTGAATACGACGGTCACCTACATCCCGAAGCTCGAATACAAGCGCGGCGACCTGAACCTCACCCTCGGCGGCGGCTACTCGCGCAGCCGCACCGCCTACGAACAGCTCACCGAGGGCTACTTCCAGGCCGTCACCCACCGCCTCACCCGCATCGGCTACACCGCGCGCCGCAGCAGCCCCACCGACACCGATTGGGTCCTCGCCCAGACCGCCGGCCTGCCTTGGCACGACGTCGCGAACTACAACCGCACCGACGCCTTCACCAACAACGTCTCCGCCACGCCCCAGGCCGCCCGCCACCAGGTCTGGGCCGCCTACCTCGACGCGAAAAAGACCATCCCCCTCGCCGGTCTCCCCGTCCAGTTCCTCGCCGGCGCCAAAACCAAACTCGCCGTCTACGATCTCGAGAAGAACGGAGCCCTGCAATATACCTACGTCGGCGCCGCCGGCTCCATGACCGCACCCACCACCGTTCTCCCGACCACGAATCTTCTGCCCTACGACGCCCGGACCGGCGGCAACATCGTGCGGCTCGGCATCCCCATGACCGACCCCTACGCCACCGCCGATCTCTTCAAAGCCAACCCCTCCCACTTCACGCCCAACCTGGTCCAGAATCACATCAACGAATACTACAGCTCGCGCGCCGTGAAGGAGCAGATCGACGCCGCCTACGTCGAGGCCAACGCCCGCTGGCGCGCCCTCCGTCTCAATCTCGGCCTGCGCCACGAACGCACCACCACCGTCGGCAAGACCGCCGATCTGCTCCCGCCCGCCCAGGTCCGCGCCGCCGGCTTCACTCCGAACACCCCCGCGTTCATCGACTACCAGTACCGCTTCGGCCAACGCGAGGAGCGCGAGGGCGGCTACGCCAACACCTTCCTCAGCGGCGGCGCGAAATACGCCTTCGGCCGCAATCTCCATCTCCAGCTCGCCGGCAGCCAATCCATCAGCCGCCCCGGGTACGGCAACGTCGCCGGCGTCATCACCATCGACGAACCCAACCAGACCATCCGCGTCCCCAACCCCGACCTGAAACCGGAAACCTCGGACAAGCTCTTCGCCAGCGTGCAGTATTACCTCGAGCCCGCCGGCACGCTCAGCCTCTCCGCTTTCCGTCTCTCCGTGAAAAACATGGGCGCCGGCACCGCCCCCGTCAGCGCCGCCGAAGCCGGCTACGGCGACGACCCCGAATACTCCGCCTTCACTTTCCTGCGCCCCGTCAACGCCCCCGGCACCATCGACCTCGACGGCGTCGAATTGGAATACAGCCAGCAACTCGTTTTTCTCCCCCGCGCCTTGCGCGGCTTCAGCGTGTTCGGGTCGCTGTCCCGCACCGCCGCCAGCGCACGCATCGAGTCCCATGTGCCGAAATCCGCCAACGGCGGCCTCCGCTACGGCAACCACAAATTCAACGCCCAGCTCCGCGCCACCTGGTCCGCCCCGCGCTACAATACCGTCAACGCGCAGGGCGAGGAGATCTGGCAATACGAGCGCATCATGTTCGATTTCAGCGGCGGCTACCGTTTCAACCGCACCTACGAGCTCACCGTCAGCGGCCGCAACATCCTGAACTCGCCCATCGCGACCTACTCCAACACCCCCGGCCTCCTGCGCGTCATCAACCGCTACGGCGCCGCCTGGACCGTCGGCATCCGCGGCCGCTTCTGATCCCTCTCGCCCCGGTACGATTCGCACGGCCGACCCCGACCGCTGATCGGAAACTGGATTCCGACGGGGTCGGGCCGGGAGTGAGTTCGGATCCCCGCAATATCCGCGCCGCGCCGCCTCACTCCACGCGGTAAAGGTGCGTTCTGGTCCGCAGAAACAGCGCCGATCCCGACACCGCGGCCGACGCCATGAAACCGCTCTCGAATTTGTTCTCCGCGAGTTTGCGAAAGGTGCGGCCGGCCTCGATCACGGTCACGACGCCGGATTCGCCGAGGAACCAGATCTTTCCGTCCGCCAGCAGCGGCGAAGACGACTGCGCGCCGACGACCCGCTCGCGCCACACCACGGCGCCGGTCGTCGCGTCGAGACACGATGCGATGCCGGCATCGTCCGCCATGAAGAGCAGCCCGTCGTGTTCGAGCATCGAGGGTTTGTTGGGCACATTCGTCTTCTCGCGCCACACGATATCCGTCTCCGGCCGCACGCCTTTGCCGCCGAGTTTGACCGCCAGCAGCTGCCCCTTCCCGAAACCCGTCTGGAAATAAACCATGCCGTGCGCCGCGAGCGGCCGCGTGCTCGCGCTGTGCTGCGCGCGTTCCTCCAGGCGCCAGATTTCCGCTCCCGTGGCCGGCTCGTAGGCGTAGTGGGCCTTCGCGCCGCTGCTCAGCAGCAACGGGCGCCCGTCGTGCACGGTCAGGTGCGGCGTCGAAAACGCTTTCCGGAAATCGCCCTGCGCCGTCGGCCGGCCGGTCTCGTCGAGGTCCTTGAAGTCGACCGAGCGGTCCGTTTTCCAAACCGTGCGGCCGGTCCTTTTGTCGAGCGCCACGATGAACTGGAAATCGCTGCCGTCGAAACTCAGGTAGAGCCGCTCGCCGTCGATGATCGGCGACGAACCCGCGCCGCGGAAATGGTTGCACACGAAATCCGTGCGCTGCCAAAGCACTTTGCCGGTCCGGGTGTCGAGACAGGCCGTGCCGGGCGAACCGAAGGTCACATACACGCGGCCGTCTTCGATGACCGGCGTGGGCGACGCGTAGGAGTTGAACCGGTGGCAGAACTGCGGCTCGGCCACGCGGAACAGCACCTCGTCGCGCAGGATCGCGCCGGTCGTCTTGTCGAGACACATGACCGAAAGCGCGTCGCCGGCCTCGGTCGCGGTGGTGAGCCAGATCTGGTTGCCCCAGATCACGGGCGACGACCACGCCTTGCCGTGGATCGCGGTTTTCCATTTCACGTGCTCTTTCTCGCCGAAGGTCACCGGCAGACCTTTCGCGTCGCTGCGCCCGTCGCCGGCCGGGCCGCGGAACTGCGGCCAGTTTTCGCCCGCATGCAAGCCGCCGATCCCCGGCACGACCCAGCCGGCCAGCACGGCCGACAGACGGATGACAGACACGAAGCAAGCGAACCGGGGCGTAGGCATGGGGAAAACGGTCCGCGATACGAAGCCGAGCTTCCCGCCGCGGACAATCCCGAAAGCCCAGGCCGCATGTCCTCGTTTCACATCGCAAGATGGGGGCAGGCTTTGTGGTTTGCAGCCCGCAGTCGCGGCCGACCGCCCGGCAGCACGGCCGACCGCGGCCCGCGCCAAGTCAAAACGTGATCACCTGGAAACCCTCGCGTTGCAGCGAAAGCACGCTGGGCAGGCCGGTGGTGCCGGGCACGGCATTGGTCGTGATGCGCGCGAGACCTTGATCGTCGGCGCCGAAGACATCCGCACAGCCGCACGAAACGCCGACCACGGTGTCGAGCACCTGCTTGTAGAGCGCGTTTGCGGGATGGCCGGCTCTGTTGAGCACGGCGGGCCAGCGCGTGCCGGCGCCGGCGAAGAGCAACTGCACGGGCGTGCCGGCCTGCTTGAACTCGTGGGCGACGGCGAGGGCGTTGAACACGCGGCCGAGGGCTTCCTCGGTGCCGGCGTTGGGATCGGAAAGGACAATGAGGGCGGTTTTCATAGGGATGGAAAAGAAGGGATCCAGGACGGAGTGGTGAACGGGACCGCAGGTCACGCGGCGGCGGGCAAGGCTCCTGCCTTGGGGAAATCGACGTCGGTCTGCGCGACGTGGTTCGTGTAGTTCGTCAGGAGGTTGAGCGCGACGTGGGCGACGGTCTCGACGATCTCGGCGTCGCTGGCGCCGGCGGCGCGAACGGCCGCGAGCGTCTCGTCGGAAACGAGGCCGCGGGTCGCCACCACCGCGGCGGCAAACTTGAGCAGCGCGTCCGTCCCGGCGTCCGCGGCGGTGGCACGGCGCGCGGCGAGAATCGCGTCGGGGGTGAGGCCGGCTCCTTGGCCGATGAGCGAATGGGCGGCCAGACAGTAGTCGCACCCGTTCTGCTCGGCGACCGCGAGGGCGATCTGCTCCCGGGTCTTCGCCGGGAGAATTCCGGCGGCGAGGGTGCGGCTGAAACCGAGGTAGGCTTCGAGGGCCGCGGGCGATTGGCCGAGCGTGCGCATGAGATTCGGCACCTTGCCGAGTTTGGATTTCACGCCGGTGAAGAGTTCGGCGGTTTTGCCGGTGGCGACTGCGGGATCGAGGGCGGTGATGCGGGACATGGTGGTATTTGGTTCTGCTGCTTTTCGTTTGGGCTCCGGCCGCGGCATGCGGCCGGAAAGGGAAGGTTCAGGCGCTCGGCGCGGCGTCGCGACCAAGCCAGTAAAGCGGGTATCGGCCCGGGCGGACCAGGCGGTGAAACCCCACCGCGACCAGCACGACGCCCACGGCGCCGAGCAACGTCGGTGCGAGGACGAAGCTCCAATCCGGCTGCGCGAGGAACACCATCACCGGGTTGGAACCGGCGGGGGCGTGGACCGTCCGCGTGGCGAACATCAGGGCGACCGCGGTCCCGAGCGCGAGACCGAGCGCCCACGGGTGCGGTCCGAACACCTGCAGGAACCCGAGCCCGACGAGCGAGCTGAGCCCGTGGCCGGCAATCACGTTGCGGGGCTGGGAAAACGGCGCCTCGGGCAAGCCGAAGAGGAACACGCAGCTCGCGCCCAGCGAACCGAGGAGCAGCGGCTGGCCCGTCGTCTCGGCCAAGGCCGCCACGAAGCCGATGGCGAGCGCGGCGCCCAGTCCCGCGAGCGCGATTTGTCCGGCCGGCAGGCGCGGCGGCAACGGCGCGCGCTGGCCTTGGAATTTTCTCAGGGCGGGGATCATGACTTGGCGGCGGCAAGCGCGGCTTCGAGCTCGGCGATGCGCTGCCGGAGCGGCCCGGCGGCGCGCTCGACCTCCTCGGCGGTGAAGCGCGGCGTGATGTACTGCGGGCAGTTCCAGTCGAGCGCCGTCACGCGGATGCGAAACAGCCGTTCGACGAGACGCACCGGAATACCCTCGGGGGCGAGCTCGGCGGCGAGGGCCGGCTGCTCCCGCGCGGAAAGCACCTCGGCGTGACCGAGGAGCTTCAGGCGCTCGCGGCGGGCGTAGTCCATCAGGAAGAGCGCGACGCGGTCGTTGGCCGCGACGTTGCCGGTGCTGAGGAGCTGGCGATTGCCCGCGAGGTCGGCGAAGCCGAGCGTGTGCGGATCGAGCACCTTCAGAAACCCGCGCGGGCCGCCGCGGTGCTGGATGTAGGGCCATCCGGCGGAGTTGACCGAGGCGAGGTAGAAACTGTCGCGGCGCCCGATGAAGGCCTCTTCCTGCGCACCCATTTCATCGGTACCGGGGGCGGGCGGGACCTTTTGGGAACGTCCGTAATAGGCCTCCTGCGCGCGGAGCACATCGGGTGTGAAGGTGGTGGCGAGGAAGTGGTGGGCCATGGCGACGGAGACGAATAGACAGACTTGTCTATCCTTCCGCAAGCACAAAATAGACAGTTCTGTCTATTCCCTTGCGCGCCGCCGCCCACCGCCCAGGATCGCGCCATGTCCGCAACGGAAGTTTCCTCGCCCAAACGCGACCATCTCATGGCCACGGCGTGGCGGTTGTTTTACCGCGACGGCTTTCGGGCGGTCGGGATCGACCTGATCCTCGCCGAAGCGGGCGTCGCGAAAATGACGCTCTACAACCATTTCTCCTCGAAGGAAGAGCTGATCGTGGCGCTGCTGGAAAAACGGGACCGGGAACTTCGCACTTCCATGGCGGCGACGGTGGAGGCGGCGGGAAAATCGCCGGCGAAGCGGCTCCTCGCGGTCTTTGACTGGCTGGAAGCGTGGTTCGGCAGCCCGGATTTCAACGGCTGCGTTTTCATCCGCGCCTTGAGCGAATATCCCGAGGCGACCCACGCGATCCATCGCACTGCCTGGAACCACAAGGTCGCGGTGAAGGAAATGCTCGCCCAACTCTGCACGGCGGCGGGGGCCTCGAATCCGGCCGGCTTGTCCGAAACGCTCAGCCTGCTGATCGACGGTGCGATCGTGGCCGCCCACGGCACGCGCAAGACGGGATCGGCGCGATCGGCGCGCGCGACTGCGGCAATTCTCCTGAAACTGGCGACCGCCTGAACGAAGCAGCCCGCCGCGGCACCGGCCGCATCATCGGCTGCGAATCCGAGGCCGGCACTCCGTCACGCCGATTCGGATACGACCGATCGGCTTCCGTCGGCTCCGCGCAGGTACCCGGCGCTCAGCGCCAGTCCCGCCGCCCAGAGCGCCGCCCCCGCAAAGGCCGGCACCAAGTGCCGCCAATCCGTGTAGCCGACCTGGAAGTGGATGCCCAAAGCCGCCGCGTACGCCGGGACCCCGAGCCCCGCGACCGCTTGCCACAGCCAGCGTTCGCCGCGCCCGAAACACCACAACACGGGCAGGAGCATCGCCGTGCCCGCCGCCAGCAACATGCCGCCGAGCGTTGCCCGATCGTGCGCCACCACCGCGACCAGCCGGTCGCCGAGCTTCGCCGCCTCGTCCGCCGTCAGGCACAGGAACGCCAGATCCTCCGCCACGAAGACCGAGGTCATGCCGATGCCCAGAATCACCGTCCCCGCGACCAGCAGGCCGGCCGCATGCACCACCCAGCACAACTGTCCCCATTGCGCCCGCCGCCACGCCGCGTCCTCGCGATCAAGTCCGACTCTCCCGGCGCGCGGTCCCCCGCCCTCGACCCCGACCATCACTTGGACGGTGAGTTGGAACAGCACCGCCGCAACGAAGGCGTGCAGCGCGTCGAAATACCCGAAGCCGAAGAACGCGAAGAAACTCGCAAATCCCACGAGCGCCGACGCCGTCACCGCCACGCGCGTCCCGTGGCGCCCGGCCCGGATCCCTTGCCACGCCAGCATTCCGTAAAGCCAACCGAGCCCGAGCATCGTGCCCGCCAAGGTCGCGCGATCGTGCGCCATGAACGCGAACAACCGCGGCTGCGTTCGCTCCAGCGTCGCCGCCGTCAGTCCGAGGTAATGTTCGTCGTAAGGCAGCAGCACCCGCGTCAACGCCAACGCCAAAGTCGCCGCCCCGCCCAATAGCATCGCCGCCGCCAAGCCCGCCGCCCAGATCCACGCCTGCCGGAAGAGCGGCACCGCCGCCGTCGTTTCCGACAGTTCGCGCTCCTCGGCCTGCGCGGCGAGGGCTTCGTTGCACCGTTTCACCAACCCCGGACCGCGGAAAACCAAGCCCGCGTCGATCGCGAGCAAATCCGCCCCCGCGTTCCGCAGGATCACGGCGTCGTCGGGCCCGCCCACTCCCCCGGCCACCATCAAGCCCGCGCCCGCCGGGATCGCCTGCCGCCACGCCCGCACCTGATCCGGCAATCCCACCGGCAACGCCGCCGGCACCGTCCACCCGCCGTCCGCGCGTTGGGTTCCCGCCTGCAACACCGCACCGGGCCACTCGCCTGCCTTGCCGGATCCGGGCGGCACTTGGTCCGCGGCAAACACCGGCCAAACTTCGCCCGACGGCAACGTCACCGTCTCGGTTCCGTCGCCGCCGGTCGCGCGCCGCAACACCGGCACCGGCCCGGCTTCGACCGCGGGCGGCGCCGTCGTTTCCCCCGGCCCGTCCATCAATGCGTCCGTCCCGCGCGTCACCGTGCCCGGCGGGCCTTCCTTCGCTTCGATGAAGCCGACGCCGAACTCCGCCCACGCCCGGGTCGCCCGGCGCTCCGGATCCACCCGCCAGCCCAAGCCCACCGGCGCGGGAAACATCGTGTCGCCGTGCCGCCGTGCGAGCCGGCGATCCGGCGCCATGTGGCCGAGGAACTCGATCAGCGCCCGCCCCGGCGCGGAGCGACCGAGCGGCCCGATCACCCCCAACGCGAGCGCGCGGGCCGTCCGGTCCGGCAGGACAAACAGCACCCGCTGCGCGACCGTGCGGTAGAACCAATCGGGCATCGCGCGTCGCCCCGCCGTTTACTTCGCCAACTCGTAAAGGTACTCCGCAAACGCCAACGCCCCGGCGTCGAAGCCGCGCAGCTTCGGGTGCGTCGACTCGATCAGGTAGAACTCGTCCGGCGCATGCGCGCCGCTGCCGTAGCCCAGCCCGAAATGCCCCGCCGCCATTTTCAACGGCGGATCCGTGAAGATGAACCCCGGGTACGAGCCCGCCAAGCGCGGCCACAGCACCGGATCGAAGCCGTTCCGCCGCAGCACCGCCAATTGCGCCTGGATCAACGGCGCATCCGCCGGCGTCGACGTCGGGCTGTACCCGCCCGTGTACTTCACCTCGATGTCGCCGTAGCCGCGCTTCGCCAGGTGCGCCTTCAGTTTCGCCAGCGCCTCGGGCGCGGTTTGGTTCGGCACCAGCCGCAGATCCAGTTTCGCCGACGCCTTGTGCGGCAGCACCGTCTTGCCGCCGGGTCCCGTATAACCGCCGTAGATACCTTCGATGTTCACCGTCGGCTGCGACACCAGCCGCTCCAACGCCTGCAAGTAAGGCAGGTCGTCGATCCACTTCAGCGCCCCCGACGCCACCCGGTATTGCTGCTCCGTCAATTTCCGCGCCGCCGTCGCGATGAGCGCCTTCTCCTCGGGCAGCAGCGGCCGCACGTTGTCCATGAACCCGTCGATCGCCGGCGTGTTGCCGTCCGCGGAAACCAGCGCCGTCAACGCCTGCACCAACCGCCACACCGGGCTGTCCACCATCGCCTTGAACGACGAATGCGTATCGCGCATCGGCCCGCGGCCCCAGGTCAGCGCGCTCGCCGTCAATTCGACTTCGATCACGCCCTTCGCCCCGAGGTTCACCGTCACGCCGCCGTCCGAGCCCTGCAGCGGATGCGGCAGGAAAATTCCGATGCACTTCTCCAGCGCCGCCCGCACCTCGGGTTTGAGCACGAGGTCCGCGATGTTCGGCGAGCCGATCTCTTCCTCGCCCTCCGCCACCAGCACCAGGTTGATCGGCAGTTTCTTGCCCGCGCTGCGAAACGCATCCAGCGCCGCCAGCAACGCCGCCTGCGGGCCCTTCTGGTTCGTCGCCCCGCGGCCCATCACGACCTTGCCGAGCCCCGGCCGGTCCACCAGCGCGGCCCCGAGCGGCGGCGAACTCCACTCCTTCGGGTCGTACTGCTTCACGTCGTACATGAAGTAGATCGCCACGGTCTTTGCCGCGCCGGCATCGAGCGTCGCAAAGACGCCCGGTTTGCCCTTCGTCGCGACCAACTCGGCTTTCTGGAAGCCGACTTCTTTGAGCAATCCGATGAGATGCTCCGCCCCTTGCGGAAACCCGCGGTCTTCCGCCGCGATCGCCGGCTGGCGGATCCACTCCTGCAGGCGCCCGAGCGCCCGGGGATGGTTTTTGGCGATCTCGGTCTTGAGGACCGCGAGATCGGCCGCGTTGGCAAACGCCGCCGGGATCGCCGCGGCCCAGAGCCCGGCCGTCAATCCCAGCACGCGAAGGTAATTCAAGGAAGCCATGGCGCGCAGTCAGCCCGCGCCGCGCCGCCGTGGCAAACGGTTAGCGCGCCGCGATCGCGGCCGGCGGCACATACGCTTTCCGCGCGCGCCGCACCCGGCTGTGGTTCTCGTCCGCCCAGCGGATCAGCGGCCGCACTTTCGCCAGCAGCGATTCCCCGAGCGCCGTCAACGTGTACTCCACCTTCGGCGGAATCGTCGGAAACACCTCGCGCGTCACATATCCGTCCCGCTCCAGCGCCCGCAGCGTCTGCGCCAGCATCCGCTGCGAAATGTCGCCGATCGCGCGCTTCAGTTCCGTGAACCGCAGCGTCCCGTCCGCCAGCGCCAGCAACGCCAGCAGGCTCCAGCGGTCCCCGATGCAATCCAGCACATCGCGCACGGGACAGCGGGCTTCGTGGCCGGAGCCGGGTTCGACCGGCGGCAGGTTCAGGGCGGCGGGCATGGCGGCGGCGGGTCGGTTACCGGGCAGTAACCCGGTGACGGAAAAGACCCCTCTGGCGGGAAAACGATTTCATCGGTATGCTTTCGTAACCAAGGGACAGCCCGGTACCGGCACAAGCCGGAAACGCCGGCCCTTCCCGCCACCTCCCACCTCCGCTCCCATGCTCGCCCTCACCGCCGCCACCGGCCAACTCGGCCGCCTCGTCACCGCCCAACTGCTCAGCCGTTTCCCGGAACGTCCGCCCGTCGCGGTCGTCCGCGATCCCGCCAAGGCCGCCGATCTCGCCGCCCAGGGGGTCGTCGTCCGCGCTGCCGACTACGCCGACGGCCCCGCCCTCGTCCGGGCCTTCGCCGGTGTGGAAAGCCTCCTCCTGATCTCCGGCAACGAGCTCGGCCAGCGCTTCGCCCAGCACCGCAACGTCATCGCCGCCGCCCGCTCCGCCGGCGTGAAACTTCTCGTCTACACCAGCCTGCTCCGGGCCGATACGACCGCGCTCAACCTCGGGCCCGAGCACGCCCGGACCGAAGCCGAACTCAAGGCCTCCGGCCTCCCCTACGTCAATTTGCGCAACGGTTGGTACACCGAAAACTACACCGGCACGATCGCTCCCGCGCTCGCCCACGGGGCCTTCGTCGGCAGCGCCGGCTCCGGCCGCATCGCTGCGGCGGCGCGCGCCGACTACGCCGACGCCGCCGTCGTCGCCCTCGCCGGCGGCGCCGAAACCGGCCGCACCTACGAACTCGCCGGCGACTCCGCCTTCACCCTCGCCGACTTCGCCGCCGAGCTCTCCCGCCAGGCCGGGCGCCCGATTCCCTACCGCGACCTGCCGGAGGCCGACTACGCCGCCGTGCTCCGCCAGGCCGGCCTGCCGCCGGTCTGGGCCGACGGTATCGCCGGCTGGGATACGGCCGCCGCCGCCGGCGCCCTCTTCGACGAGGGCCGCCAGCTGAGCCGGCTCATCGGCCGGCCGACCACGCCGCTGGCCGATTCGATCCGCGCCGCGCTGCCGGCCCGCTGACGCGCGCCCGGTTCAGGCCTGCGGGAACTTCGCGTCCGCCATCACCTCGGCGATTTGCTTCGTGTGCCGTTCGCAGTGGGCGCCGATGAACAGGATCCACTGGTAGCCGTCGAGTTTCTTGCCAAGCGGGCTGTCGATCGCGTGGTCGCGCAGCCCTTTCGTCGCCTGCAAAAACGCGCTCGTCTTCGCGCGGCTTGCCAGGAAATGCGCGCGGGTGGCCTCGGCCGAGCCGAAGCGCCGCGTCGGCACCAGCGGCTCCGGCGCCTTCGCCTTGGCCGAGCGGTCCGGGATCGCCTTCAGCACAAAGTCGTCGATCGCCTTCACGTCCTCGCCGGCGGGCCGCGGCGGCCCCTTCATGACCTGCCCCACCACCAACTCGAACAGGAAGTCTTCGGTCGCCGCGATGTGCTCCATGGTTTCCGCCACCGACCATTTTTCCGGCGCCGCCTTGAAGGCGAGTTGCGCCTCCGACAGGCCCTTGAGCTTCGCCAGGAGCGTGTCCCGGGTGGAAACGAGGTAGTCCGCCGCGCGGGTGATTTCGGCGGGCGTTTGCGCCGGCGCGACGGACACCAGGCCGAGCAGGAAAACAAACAGGAAACGGGTGATTTTCATGATGGGGAAGGCGCCGGTTTACTGAGCCGTTATTCCCCCCGGCGCAACCCCGCATCGGCCCTGCCCTTGCCCGGCGGTCTCCGTCCCCGCCGCGCGCGGATTGCAAGGCCGCCGCCGTCAGTACGCCGGCTCCGTCTGCACCGTCCAACGGTTGTCGAGCCGGCGGGAGAAATCGATCGGGTCGCCGACCGCCACCGTGCCGCGCGCCACCTGGTAGGCCCAGACTTGGAACTGCGTCAGCGTGGCGCCGCCGAAGATCGTCGAGAACGCCCCGTCGACCGCATCGAGCCCGCAGGAAACCTTGATGCGCCCGATGCGCGGCACGTGGAACCGCGCGTCGGTCGTGAACCACTGCCCGCCGACATAGACTTCCGCGTAGGCGTGGAAGTCCATATGCCCTTCCGGATCCGGGAAACCGATGTCGGGCAAATGCCCGGTCACATAGCGCGCCGGCAGGTTGAAGGTCCGGTTCAGCGCCACCGCCAGATGCGCGAAATCCCGGCACACGCCGTAGCCGCGCTGCAGGACTTCCCACGCCGAAATGTCCGCCCGCCCCGACATGTAGCGGTATTCGATATTCCGATGCAGCCACGCGCTGATCGCGTCGATCCGCGGCAGGCCGTGCGGCACCTGCCCGAATTGCTGCCACGCGAAATTCGCCAGCTTGTCGGAATCGCAATACCGGCTGGGCAACACGTACCGCAGCAGCTCCGCCGGCAATTCCCCCGGCGTCTCCGGCACGACCGGCGGCAAACCCGCGTTGTCGGGCAACGACGACACCGCCACGATCGCGTCGTGCCGGATCATGTTGGTCCCCGGCGCCAGCCGCAGCCGCCGCACCGCGTTGCCGTGGCTGTCGTGGAACCGATCCTCCGGCAACCCGCCGGTCCCGGTGCGCTCCGCCAAGATCCGGTGCTGCCGGTCCGGCCGCGGTTCAATGTTCAGCAACAACGACGCCGACCCCGTCACTTCGTAAACCAAGTCGCACCCCACCCGCACCGTCACATCGAAGCAAGGCAAGCTCACCGGCGGGGAAATCATGCCGGCACCCTAGCTTATTCAATGCCCACCGCCACCCCGCCGCGTGGAGTGTATACCCCATATCCCGCCGGAAGCGCGGTCAGCTCTTGGTTTTCAGCCTTCCACCTTTCCGCTTTCCGCCTTTCGGTCTTCCGCCGTTCCGGTCTCCGGTCTGTCCCTTTCGCCTTCCCCCATGCTTTCCCTGCTCCGTTTACTCGCCTCGCTGGCTCTCGCCTGCCTCGCCGCCCTTGCCCCCGCCCGGGCCCAGGCTCCGGCCCTGCCGGCCAAGGAGAATTTCCATCTCTTCCTCCTCGTCGGCCAATCCAATATGGCCGGCCGCGGCGAACTCACCGCGGACGATACCATCCCGCATCCGCGCGTCCTCATGCTCAATCAGGCCGGTCAATGGGTGCCCGCCGTCGATCCGTTGCACTTCGACAAACCCAAGATGGTCGGCGTCGGCCTCGGCCGCACCTTCGCCGCCGTGGTCGCCGCCGCGCAACCCGGCGTCACCATCGGCCTCGTCCCCTGCGCCGTCGGCGGCTCCCCGATCGCCAGCTGGCGCCCCGGCGAATACTACCAGCCCACGCAGAGCCATCCCTGGGACGACGCCATCCGCCGCGCCCACCTCGCCCTCGCTGCCGGCACGCTCAAAGGCATTCTCTGGCACCAGGGTGAATCCGATTCGAACCGCGAACTCGCCCCCGTCTACGAGGCGAAACTGCACGACCTCGTCGCCCGCTTCCGCGCCGAACTGCGCGCGCCCGCCGCCCCGTTTCTCGCCGGCCAGATGGGCGTTTTCCCGGACAGCCCGTGGAACGAATTCAAACGCGTGATCGATGCCGCGCACCGTTCCCTTCCCGCCCAGGTGCCGCACACCGCCTTCGTCGCCGCCGACGGTCTCGGCCACAAGGGCGACAAAGTTCATTTCTCCGCCGAGGCCTATCGCGAGTTCGGCCGCCGCTACGCCGCCGCCTGTCTCAAGCTCGCCGCCAAGCCCTGATCCGAACCCGGACCGCGCGGCGAGCGTGGTTGAGCGCAAACCCGTCCGGTTTCCCGGTCGCGCGCGGCGGCTGCGTGTTCTGGATCCTAGGCGGATCGATCTCTCAACCCTCAACTCTCAGCTCTCAACTGCATGATCCCGGCGGGCATCAGCCCGCCCGCTTTCCGGATCAGGTATCCAGAATCGTTTCGTCGAGATGCTGGATGATCAATTCCTGCACGGTCGCGAGAAACAGGTAGCACATGAACGCCTTCCGCAGGCTGTCCTCGAGGCGCGTCAGGTCGACTTCCCCGCTCTCCAAGGTCTCGTCGCCCAGCCCCTGCAGATGCTTTTCCCGCAACCGCAACCGCACCGCCGCGCAGGCCCGCACGATGGTCTCCGCGTTGTCCTCGTCGAAGGCCACGATGCCGTCGCTGAAAAACTCGTCGCCGAACAAACCGAGCAGCGTCGCGACTTCCGTTTTCTGGTGCTCCAGCAATTCGTCGACCCACGTGGCCTGGAACTCCGCGTCGAGATCCTGCAGCGCCAACGGCGCGGCCAGGTTCCGCTCCAGCCCCCCCGCGACCTCCTTGATCACGTCCAGCAGCGGCGCCACCACCGCCAGCGACAGCTTCACTTCAATGCGCTTCATCGGGTTCCAAAATCGCCGTCAAATGCCATTGCTGCAACGTGAACACGTAGGCCTCGGCTTTCTCGCGGAGCCCGCTCCACACGACCGAGCGCCCCTGCTCGTGCACCTCGAGCATCTTCCGCCGCGCCGTCGTCTCGTCGAAGCCGAAGACCTTTTTGAACACGAGCACGACGTACGACATCAGGTTCACCGGATCGTTGAGCACGACCACGCGCCACGGGCCCTGGTGGGCCAGCGCGGTGCGCGTATCCTCTTTCGGCAAAGCCTGCGTATTCGTGATATCCACGTGGTTCGTGAATGAACCCGACCCGCCCGCGCCTGCAAACCCGTTTCCGGATTCGCCGGCGGAGAGGCCGGGAAACTTCATCAAATAAGGCGCCAGGGACAGGAGCGGGAGAAACCGGCGGCACCCGCGAAACGAGCGCCGCCCCAGGTTCCGTCCTTTCAACTTTCACCTTTCAACTCCCAACCGCCTGAGCGCAGCTCAGGCTCAGGCCCCCGCCTTCGCCGCCGCTTCGGCGACCGCCGCGGCCACCCGCGCCTCGGCTTCGGCCACCGGAACCTTGGCGACGTCCTTCGACGTGCGCCACTTGAGTTCGATCACGCCTTCCTTCAGGCCCTTGCCGCCGATCACGAGGCGCAACGGGATGCCGATGAGATCGGCGTCCTTGAACTTCACGCCCGGGCGCTCGACGCGGTCGTCCACCAGCACCTCGGCCCCGGCCTTTTCCGCCGCGGCCCCGAGCTTGTGCGCGAGGTCCATGGCTTCCGGCAATTGCGGATCCAGCACCGCGATCAGCACCTGGAACGGCGCGCAGTTCCACGGCCAGACGATGCCGTCCGCGTCGTGGCTCTGCTCGATCACGGCCTGCATCGCGCGGCTGATGCCGATGCCGTAGCAGCCCATCACCATCGGGTGCGACTGCTTCTGGTCGTCGGTATAAACGGCACCGAACTTCTCGGAATACTTGGTGCCGAGTTTGAAGATGTGGCCGACTTCGATGCCGCGGCGGACCTGCAAAGGCTGGCCGGACTTCACGTCGGGCTCGCCCGCGCGCACGCGGCGGAAATCGCCGAACTTCGTGATCGCGAGGTCGCGGGCCACATTGACGTGGCGGAGGTGGAAGCCGTCCTTGTTCGCCCCGGTCGTGCCGTTGCCGATCAGGCGGATCGCGTGGTCGGCGAAGATGCCGGCGAGCGCTTCCGGATTCTTGATCGTGCCCTTCACCGCGCCGAGCGAACCCGGCTTGGCGCCGAGCACCGGCTCGATCTCTTCCGCCGTCGCCGGCCGGAAAAGCGTGAAACCGAGCGACCCGAGTTTCGCTTCCTCCAATTCGTCGCTGCCGCGGAGAATCACGACGAACGGTTTGCCGTCGCCCATGAAGACCAAGGTTTTGAACTGTTGGTCCGCCGCCACGCCGTACGGCTCGGCTGCCAGCGCGGCGATCGTCGTGACGCCGGGCGTCGCGAATTCCTCGACCGTCCCGGCCGGCGCCGCGTCCGCGAGATCCGCCGACACCAGCGCGCTCGTGGCTTTCTCGCGGTTGGCCGCGTAGCCGCTGGTCTCGTTGTAGATCACATCGTCGTCGCCGATTTCCGCCGGCACCATGAACTCGTGGGAAAAGCTGCCGCCCATCACGCCCGTGTCGGCCTCGACCGCGATCGCGTGCACGCCGAGCCGCTTGAAGAAGCGCTCGTACGCCGCCTTCATTTCCAGGTAGCTCTTGATCGCGCCGTCGTCGGTGGCGTCGAACGAATACGCGTCCATCATGATGAACTCGCGCGCCCGCATCAGGCCGTAGCGCGGGCGGATCTCGTTCCGGAACTTGGTCGCGATCTGGTAGAAGTTCTTCGGCAGGTCGCGGTAGCTCGTGATTTCCGCCTTCACCAGCGGCGTGATCACTTCCTCGTGCGTCGGCCCGAGCACGAACTCCGGGTCGCGGGGTCCGCGCTTGCCGTCGCCCGCGCTGTCGGCGCGGAACATGATCTCGCGCGCCGCCGCCCAGCGCGGTCCCTGCTGCCACAGTTCCACGGGATGCACGTGCGGCATCCACAGCTCGATCGCCCGCGACGCATCGAGCTCCTCGCGGCAGATCTGCGTGATCTTGTGGATCACGCGCAGCCCGAGCGGCATGTACGTGTAGAGCCCGCCGCCCAATTTGCGCACCAGACCGGCGCGCACGAGGAGCTTGTGCGAGGCGATCTCCGCGTCCGCGGGACTCTCTTTCAACGTGGGAATGAAGAACTGCGACCAGAGTTTCATGAAGTCGGCCAACGAAACATCCGGCTCCGGGCGGGGCAATGGTATTTCCGCCCCGCGCCCCAGCCTTGCCACCCCGGGGCCGCGTGCGTTTCGCTTTCCGGTTCATGTCCGCCGCGCCCAAAGACCGCCGTCCCTGGCCGATGAAATGGATCTTCGTCGCGATCATCCTCGTGATCGTGCCGTACACCTTTCTCACCTTGCGCTACCGCAAGGAAGGCCCGGCGTTCCGCCCCTACGAAGACATGAAGAACCGCGCCAACGTCGCGCGCCTCCTCGCCGCCGGCTACCAGCGCATCCCGCTGCAAGCCCGCCGTCCGGCCGACGGCCCGCAACTCCCCGGCGGCGCCACCATCACGCCTGCCCC
>JACCDS010266863.1_pt1 | contig 18116 bp, 14 predicted proteins | sample 7446441 | NCBI WGS metagenome assembly JACCDS01 (sample SAMN15323445, study PRJNA562643) | freshwater metagenome | isolation source: river surface water | place: USA:Blue River Watershed | collected 2017-08-17
ACTCCGGCACTTTGCTGGCGGTGACACAAAAAGCCGGCCTGGCGGATAAAGACGGTAATGTTGAACGCCTCGGCGGCGCTTTAGCGGCAGACAGTCTGGCCGCTGTGGCAGGGGCTGCGCTTGGCACTTCAACGACCACCAGCTATGTCGAAAGTGCGGCTGGTGTGGCTGCCGGTGGCCGTACCGGTCTCACCGCCGTGGTGGTCGGGCTGTTATTTGCGCTTTGTGTATTTATTGCGCCGCTGGCGGCGATGGTGCCGGTCTACGCGACGACAGGTGCGATATTTTATGTCGCGGTACTGATGTTATTTAATCTGCAGGAAATTGACTGGCACGACATTACTGAAGCGGCGCCTGTCACTGTTGTTCTGCTGCTGACACCGCTGACCTTTTCAATCGCACATGGCATTGCGCTGGCGTTTATCACCTATGCACTGACCAAAGCGCTGTGTGGCAAACATCGCGAAGTCAGCTGGAGTATCTGGCTGCTGACCGCGTTGTTTGTGCTGAAGATTGTGTTTTTAAGTTAGGCCAGCGGCCACTGCAAACTGGCAACAACACCGCCATCCGGGTGATTGCTCAGTCGGATGCTGCCGTGATGGCGCACCAAAATATCCTGACATAACAGCAGGCCCACGCCTTGGCCGGCATTTTTGGTGGTGTAAAATGGGGTAAACAGATTGTCCGGGTTCTGAATGCCGCAGCCGTGGTCCCGCAGCTCCAGCCACTGTTGCCGGCCATCAATGCCATACCGCAGTTGTAGTACGGCTAAACTGCCGTTTTGTTGCTGCGCCTGAGCCGCATTCAGTAGCAGATTTTGCAGTAGCTGCTGAAACAGCAGTGGGTCGGCGTAGCATTGGGGCTCGCCCTGATATTCCAATGGCAGTTGCAGGCTGTGGCTCAGTTCATCGACTAACTGTGGCAGGGCAAACCAGACCGGATGCGCGGCCGGTAGCTGCTGCTGTTGCAGATAACCGTCGAGAAAAGCCAACAGGCGCTGACTACGGGCCTGGATCCGGCTCAGCACCTGACGGGTGGTGGCTTGCGGCAATTCCGGCTGACTCAGCAGCGTTTCTGTCATCGATTGCATTGGTGTCAGTGAATTGCGCAGTTCATGACTAAGAACCCGTACCAGCTGCTGCTGACTCTGGCGTTGTTGCTGATAAAGTGGATGGCGCAGATCCAGGGCGTAAAACAGTCCAAAACTTTGCTCCGGCAGTTGCACCTGCAAGCTGAACTGTTGCCAGCCCGAGCGCAGATCTGGATGGTTGAGTAGCGGCGCCTGTCCCTGAAAGCCCAGCGTCTGCAGTGTACTGCCGGCCAATAAAGGGCGCTGCAAGCATTGCTGGGCGGCGTCATTGGCAAAACGTAATTGTTGATCCGGACCAAACAGGCACAAAGGAAACGGCAGACTACCCAGGACTGCGGTCAATACCTGTTCTGCTGGTAGGCCGGGCTGCTGTAGCTGTGGCGTCAGTTCCCACAAACAGTGCCAGTGTGCATCGACTTGTGGGCCTGGATGTGGTTGTTGCTGGATCGCCAGCAATAAATGTTGTGGCCATTGCCTGACCCGGCGCCACAACCACCAGGACCAACCTGCCATAGGCCAGATGCTGCAGTAGACCATGGTCAGCCATGCTAGCACGGACCAGTGGCTGTACAGTTGTCCCAGCAGCGACGCCCATAAGGCCCAGCCACAGCCTAAAGCCCACCAGACGGATACCGGCCCCTGACCTATTGCCGCCATCAGGATTTCTCCAATCGGCGTGCCAGCGCAAACCGGCTGATCCCTAACAAACGCGCTGCTTCCGCCTGCTGACCTTCGGCTGCCTGCAGCGCGGCATTAATCAGTCGTTGCTGATGCCACTGCAAATCAAAAGGTGGCAGACCCATAGGTGCCAGTGGTGTGGCTTGGTCCGAAGGTGGCTGCGGGGGTGACGGTTGCAGGGCCAAATCACTGCTGTGTAATTCGGTCTGTTCAGCTAGCACGACAGCGCGTTCAAGGACATGCTGCAATTCGCGGACGTTGCCTGGCCAGGCGTAATCCTGCAATTGTTGCCAGGCTGATGGACTCAGTTGCAGCTGCGGCCTGTGGTGTTTGCGGCACAATGCCGGCAACAGCTGCTGGACCAGCGCCGGAATATCTTGTGGCCGTGCGCGCAATGGCGGGATCTCTATGACCAGGGTATTCAGCCGGAACAATAAATCCGACCTGAACTGGTCGCTGCTTAGTTCGCTGTTGGTCGCACTGATGATCCGCGCATCACTGCGCTGACTTTTGCTGGCACCGACCGGTTCAAACCAGCCGGTTTCCAGCACCCGCAATAACTTTGGTTGCAGCTCAGCCGGCAAACAACCAATTTCATCCAGAAACAAAGTGCCACCATCGGCCAGCGCAAAACGTCCGGTGCGTTTGTGCTTTGCATCGGTAAAAGCACCTTTTTCGTGGCCAAACAACTCAGCTTCGAATAACTGCTGCGGGATCGCTGCCATATTGACGCTGACAAAGGCGCCACTGTCGCGCGCTGACAATTGATGGATCCGTGCAGCCAGCGCCGATTTGCCAACACCGCTTTCACCCAGGATCAACACATTGGCGTCGCTGCCAGCGATACGGCTTAGTTGTTTTTCCAACCGTTGCATCACCTCGCTGTGGGCTACCCAAGCACTGCGATCCTGCTGTGCCAGCAGCTGCTGCTGCCATTGGCGTTGCCGCAGCCGGTGCAGTTCCAGCCGGTCGGCGATCAATTGCAGCAAAGTGCTGTTATGCCAAGGTTTTTGCAGGAAATAGTCGGCGCCTTGCTGCATCGCCTGCACGGCTAAATCAATGCTGGCCCAGGCTGTCATCAGGATCACACTCAGTTCCAGTTGTTTCAGCGCCGGCAGCAGTTGCAGACCGTCGTGTCCGCTGGTGGTGTCGCTGCAAAAATTCATATCCAGCAGCACCAGATCGGGCTTGATGGCGGCAAATTGCAGAACCTGTGCCGGTGTGCTGGCCGTTAGCACCTGATAACCGGCTTGTTGTAACAATAACTCTAACGCCAGAATGATGTCGGCATCGTCGTCTGCTACCAGAATACGGGCAGGGCTTTGCATAAAAAACTCCGGCTTTTCCACTATCCAATGTCGCTGGTCTGGTCCGCAGGCCTAGCTGCTGCGCAGGCTTTGCAGCGGATCCCGCCGCAATTGTTGCTGTGCAGGCCACAACATGGTTACAAAAACGCTGCACAGTAACAAGGATACCAGCAGCAGTAAAGCCAGCCATGGCAGTGGCGGAATACTGCTGAACCAGCGTGGTAATTGCTGATACAGCAGAATACTGCCGGCGCAGCCAATGGTGGCTCCAACCAGTGCTGCACCGAGCTGACGACGGCTGAGCCACCACAGCAGTTGTCCCTTGCTGGCACCGGTTGCCAACCGGATCGCCAGCTCATAACTTTGCTGCCGTACCAGCTGCAGACTGAGGCCGCCACAGCCTAACAGGGCCAGCACCAGGCTACTCAGGCAAAACAGCAGCTGAAGCAACAGCAACAGGCGCGACTGCGCGGTCCGGTCCAGCCATTCTTGCTGATTATCCTGCCATTGCAGCGCCTGCCCCTGATATAAATCCTGCAGCAGTGCGCGTACCTGTGACTCGGCCTTTGGTTCTGGCCGGGCGAATTTTAAAGTCAGACTGATTGTCTGGGCATCCGTCAGGGTTTGGCCCAGTTGATATAGCTGCGGTAGATTCCCTTCGCCTTTGTTGCTGCTAATGTCGCGGACCACGGCCAGCACCGGCAGCGCTTTACCCTGCAGGGTCAGCTGCTGTCCGACGGCTTTGGCCGGATCGGCTGGGCTGATTAAACGAGCGGCTGTTTCATCCAGCACCAGTGCTGCTTTGGTATCCGTCGCTGCCGGCAGTTGCCCCGCCAGAACAGGCATCTGATAAGTGGCAAAGAGTCCGGTTTCTGTCTGTTGCAATAGACTGCTGAACTTCAGGTCCGGTTGCTGCACCGACTGGAAACTCCGCACTATATTGCTGGTAAATGGCACTTGGCCCTGATGCACCTGCAAGTCCGGCCATTGTTGTTGCAGTCGCTGTTTCAGCTGACTCAGTGTGGCCTGACGTAGTTGGTTATATTGCATGTAGGCCTGCCGGTCGAGCTGGATCCGGCTGTCTTTCGGGGGTTGCGGCAGCTGAACACTGAGGTCATAACTGTGATCCAGACTAAAACCACGGGCCCAGGTCAGCTCCCCTGCCTGATGCCAGGCTAGCCAACCACTGCAACCGACCAGTATCACTGCCAGTGCCAGCTGGGCGGATAACAAAAGCGGGCCTGTCCAGCGTCCCAGCTGGCGGGGGGTACCTTTGCCGCTGCCGCTAAGTTGTTGTAGCGGAGAAGTCCCTGGTCGCCAAATCAGACTGAACCATGTCAGCAGGACCAGTAACAAGCCCAGTGCAACAACGACATCAGCGCCGGCCAGCTGCAGGTTGTCAGTCATCGGCAAAGCGGTGCCGGCTAATAACGGCACCCATTGTAACAACCAGTGGCATAACAACAGGCCTAATCCCAGCGCCGGCAGCAACCAGCTCAGATTTTCCAGTGCCAGCAGCAGCCGTTGTTTCGTCGCCGAGCCACCGCATAGTTGTTCCACGGCAAATTCGTGCTGGCGGCCAGCATATTGCGCCAGCAACAATTGTGTCAGATTCAGCACCGCCAGCAACACCATCAGGCCGGCAGCTACGCCTGTGACCAACAGCAGGGTGGCACTGTTGCCTAGCAGATGCTGGCGATAATCGCGTTGATAGATGCCAAGGCCAAACTGGTCGGCAAAATGACTGAGCTTTTTGCTGGTAAGCGGTTGCTGCGTCAGTTGCAAATCACGCAGAAACTGAGCACTTGGTTGCTGGCCATTGGGGCTGCGTAAAATCAGCAAAGTACCGGACATCAGCGAGAATTCCTGCTGCAGCGTTTCAGCTGGCTGAAAAAACTGCCAGATCTGCTGGCTGCGAATTGGACCTGTCATCGGTAAGGCGGTTGTTGTCGCCAGTACACCGGCAATCCGGTATTGGCGCTGTTTCAGCGTCAGCGCCTGGCCAATGACGGCCGGGTTGCGCTGAAATTGTTGTTGCCACAAGGCGTCGCTGATCCACAGTTCATCCGGATTGGCCAGCGTAGTGGATTTGCCTAGCAAAAGCGGCAGGCCTAGCACTTCGGCAGTGCCGGCGGCAGCCAGCCAGCTGTCGGTCTGACTGAGGCGCTGCCGGTCGGTATTTTGCCAGTCGAGCTGACCTTTGCGTTGCAAATACCCCCACTGACCATAAGCTTTGAGCTGTCGCAGCGCCTGGCCGAAGGTGACATCGTTGATCAATGCCGGCCATTGCCAGCTGTCGCCTTTGCCCATTTGTAAATTGACCTGATGCACACTGAGCTGTTCAGGTTTGGTGATATGCGGCAAAGGCGCCAGATGCAGCTGACGGTACAGCACTGCAACCGTCAGCAGTGCCGCCAGGGTCAGTGCAAGACTGAGCACGACAGGAACGCTGCTGCGGGGTTGCAATAACAAGCGGAACAAACCGGCTTTCACGGCATGCCAGTACAACATCATGCCACCTCCTGGCGTTGCTGATCGCTGAGCAGACGGCCATCGAGTAACTGGATCTGCCGGCTTGCGCAGCGAGCGTAACGGGCGTCGTGTGTCACCAGTACAATGCTGCGGCCTTGCTGATGCAGTCGTTGCAGCAGCTGCAGCACGCTGTCGCCATTTTTACTGTCCAGATTGCCGGTGGGTTCGTCCAGTAACAATAAATCCGGATCCGTCACCAGCGCGCGGGCTATCGCGACCCGCTGTTGTTGTCCGCCTGAGAGTTGCGACGGGAAAAAGTCCTGACGGTGGCCCACATCTACGTCGGCCAGACATTGTTGCACCAGCGGCCGGATTTGCTGCTCTTTCCAGCCACGGTGTCGCAGTGGTAAGGCCACGTTGTCATAGACACTGAGGCGGTCAATCAGGTGAAACGCCTGAAATACGATGCCGATATGTTGATTCCGGATGCGGCTACGCTGGTCCATACTCAGCGTGCTGACGTCAATTCCCGCCAGTTTTAACTGACCGCTGTCAGCACTGTCCAGCAGGCCAAGCAAATGTAACACGGTGGATTTACCACAGCCCGAAGGCCCGGTGATTGCAACAAACTCGCCACGGCGGATCTGTAAATCCAGTTGTTGTATGGCCAGAGCCGCCACTTCGCCCTGGCGGAAACTTTTGCATATAGCGCGTGCTTCAATTAGTAAATCTGTCATTTGTTTTTTCTCCTTGTACAGAATCTGGGATGCCGGCATCAGGCGCCGGTGTTGATTTCGGGCTGAGGCCAGCGTGCCGGATCCGGTGCCCATAGCACTTCGCCGCCGCTGGCGCCTTGTTCAATGATTAAAAAGCCGTTGCTGAGCGCACCAAAGGTCAGCTCGCGGGCAAAAGCGCGATGTTGATCTGTGTTGGCCGGTTGCAGAAAAACCCGGTGGGTCTGATGCGGCGTTAAGCCCGGCAACTGGCGGATATAGGCGACGTTTTTGCGCTCGCCAAGCCGGACTTTGGCCTGAACATGCTGCGCTGGTCGTAGCTGTGCCGGTAGACTGGCCGGCAGCCGCACTTCAGCATTGACTGTGCCTTCCTGCACTATGGCCTCGATGCGGCTCAGTTCGCCACGGATGTTGCCAGCGACCGTTTGCAGCAACACTTCAGTGCCGACTGTAACTTTGTCGGCGTCACGGTGGTCCAGTTGAATTTGGGCTTTGAGCAACTGCTGGCTGCCAATCCGCGCTAGCGCCTGACCTTGAGCCACACTCTGGCCCAATTCAACATCCAGCTGCTGCAGCATGCCATGCATACCGGCGGTGACCGTCAACTGTTGATGTTGCTGCATCAACAACTGCAATTCTTCCTGATGTTGTTGCAGAGTCAGCTGTTGTTGTGCCAGCTCAGCCTGTTGCTGCTGACGTAACTGAACGATTTTTTGTTGCTCCAGCGCCAGCAGTTGTTGTTGCTGTTGCAGACGGAATTCGGCCCGGCGCAGCTCGACCCGTGCAGCGATGCCTTTCTCTGCCAGCTCCTGATGCAGACGAAACTCCAGCGCGCTGGCCGCCACTTCAGTTTCCAGCCTGACGACTTCTGCCTGCTGACTGAGCAGCTGATGTTGCTGTGTTGCCGCAAACGCCTGCAAGGCACTTTGTTGTTTGGCGACCTGATGCCTGGCGCTTTGTACCTGAAGTTTTAGTTGTGGATTATCGAGTTGCAATACTGGGCTGTCCGGCGTCAGTGTGGCGCCCGGTTGCTGCAAAATCGCGACGACAGTAGCACCAACTTCGGCGGTCAATAGGCGTTGTTCTGCGGATTGCAGCGTCCCCAGAGCTTCACTGAATAGCTGCAAATCGCCAAACTGAACCGCGCTATTTGGTGTACTGCCGGCGCTGAGAACCGGACTGATTGGACGCAGCAATAAAGCTATCAGGAAGGCCAGAATGATGAGCCCGAGGACTGAAGGCAACCAGCGCCGCCAGCGGGCAGGTGGGTCGAGCTGAATATCCATCACACAAGGTCCGAAACAATAATGCTGTGCGATGGATTATGGAAAAGCTATGCCAAGTGTTAATTTGTTTAAATACAATATCTTATGTATTTTTCTGGCGTGCGATTTCACACCTGAAACGGAGCGATGTGCGAAATCGCACGCGAAATAGCACAGAGAGCAGGTAACGGAGACAGGTTTTATAAGAACGGTGGCGGACGCGACCGGTCAAACCGGTGGCGCCACAACCAGACCCGCGTCAGACGCCGCCGGCGATTTTCAGCCGTTCCAATTCGCAGGCGATCAAAAACTCCCAGCTTTCCAGATGGCGCTTGGCCTGTTCCAGTGTATCGCCCCAGACGTATAGGCCATGGCCACGGACCAGTACTGCAGAATGCAGTTCACCGGCGCGTTGGCGTAATTGCGCCGCCAGTTGCGTGACTTCAGGTGCATTATCCAGGATCACCAGCTGCAGCGCTTCGTCTGCATCGATGCAACCTGCAATGCCTTTTTGCATCTCATAACCGCTGATCGGATAACCGTCGGCGCGGATCAGCCGGGAAAAAACGGTGCTGCTCAGTGAGTGCGAATGCAACACTGCTTTGCACTGTGGAAACAACTGGTAAAACGCCACATGCAACGCGGTTTCTGCCGCCGGCGCGCCACTACAGCGCAAGTCGCCATCGGCCCAACTGACATTACGCAGATCCTGCGGACTGAATTCATGATTGTCTTTCTGGCCGGTCAGTAAGCAGCTGTGCTCAGATGCGCGGATCGACAAATTGCCGCCGGTGGCCGGCAGCCAGTTTTTTTGCGCGATCCAGCGGCCGATAGTACAGAGCTGGATAGCATAAGGGTTCAGTTGAAGGCTGGCTGTCATGTTCATCTTTATGTTTAGACGTCTATACGTGAAACTGTCTGGAATGATAGCACCGGATAAAAAAGCGGCCAAGTCGTTTTTCCTTGCGTTGCTGTCGTGCACAGCTGGACGGATAGGCGGGCTGCGGTTGAAGTGCTAGCATGGCGTACAGATCAAGCAGTACGGCGAAGGCACCCTGATGGAACTGAAAAGTAAATTACCGGCGGTCGGGACGACCATTTTTACCCGCATGTCACAGTTGGCGCAGCAACATTGTGCGCTGAATTTGTCGCAGGGCTTTCCGGATTTTCCGGCCGAGCCACGCTTGCTGGACGCGTTAAACCGTCAGGTACTGGCGGGTCGCAATCAATATGCGCCGATGCCGGGTGTGCCGGAGCTCAGACAACAAATCAGCAGGCTGATCGAGCGGGTTTATGGGGTGCAGGTTTGTGCCGATAGCGAAGTGACCATCACCAGCGGCGCCACTGAGGCCTTGTTTGTCGCCATTCAGGCGCTGGTGCGCACAGGCGACGAAGTCATCGTATTTGACCCAGCCTATGACAGTTACCAGCCAGCCGTCGAACTGGCCGGCGGTAAAACCGTGCATATTCAGCTGTGTGCGCCGGATTATCGGGTGGATTGGGCCGCAGTCGAGCGACGCATCAGCGACCGCACCCGGCTGATTATTGTTAATAGCCCACATAATCCGACCGGCATGGTATTCACCGATCTGGACTGGCAAGCGCTGGCGGATCTGGTGCAGCGTCATGGCCTGTTTTGTATCAGTGACGAAGTTTACGAACATATGGTGTTTGATGACCGCAAGCCGCAAAGTGCCCGACAATATCCGGCGCTGGCAGAGCGTAGTTTTATCGTGTCATCTTTTGGCAAAACCTTCCATGTCACCGGCTGGAAGCTTGGTTATTGCACAGCCCCAAAACTGCTGAGCGCGGAATTTCGCAAAATCCATCAGTACGTCACTTTCTCCAGTTTTACGCCGGCGCAATATGCCATCGCTGAGCTCCTTGATACTGCTCCGCAGCTGGTTACAGGGCTGGCGGCGTTTTATCAGCAAAAACGTGACTTATTTCAGCAGTTACTCAGTGGTTCTGCGTTGCGGTTATTGCCTTGTCAGGGCACTTATTTTCAACTGGTCGATTTCAGCGCAGTCAGCACGCTGGATGATGTGCGTTTTTGCGACTGGCTGACCACCGAAGTGGGTGTCGCGGCGATCCCGCTGTCGGTATTTTCCCGTCAGGAACAGGACAGCCGGATCATCCGTTTTTGTTTTGCCAAACAACAGCACACCCTAGAGCAGGCCGCGGCCAGACTGCGGGCCCTGCCTCCGATAGCATCGTGAGGAATGCAACATGAGCCAGAATGTCACTGCCGGACAGGTCCAAACTGATAGCCTGGATGTAGCACTGATCCAGACTGAGCTGATCTGGCAGGATGCCGCTGCGAACCGTGAATTGTTGCAGCCTTTGTTGTGGCAAGCCTCAGGTGCGGATTTAATCGTGTTGCCAGAAACCTTTAACAGCGGTTTTTCGATGCAAAGCCGGCAGATCGCAGAAACCATGCAAGGCCCGACTTTGCAATGGCTGCAGCAACAGGCACAGCAGCTTGGTGCAGTGATTTGTGGTTCGATGGCGGTATCAACCGATGCCGGTATTTTTAACCGGCTGTTATGGGTGCAGCCAGAAGGCAAAATCGCTTATTACGATAAACGGCATTTATTCCGTATGGCCGGCGAAGATCAGCATTACAAGCAAGGTCAGCGTCGCGTGATCGTTGAATTTAAAGGCTTCCGGCTCCTACTGCAGGTCTGTTACGACCTGCGGTTTCCGGTGTTTTCGCGCAATCAGAACGATTACGACGCAGTGATTTATGTGGCGAACTGGCCGGCAGCACGCAGCCGGATCTGGAGCACGCTGTTACAGGCGCGCGCTATTGAAAATCAGGCTTTTGTATTGGGTTGCAACCGTGTCGGGCAGGATGCAAACGGTCATGCTTACAGCGGCGATTCGGTGATACTGAATTATTTGGGCGAGCCATTAGCTGAACTGGCGCCGGGCGAAGCCGGTGTATTACGTGGCCGACTGGATTTGCTGGCATTACAACAATTTCGCCGGCAATTTCCGGCAGCACTCGATGCCGATGCATTTATTCTGACAGCTGAATAAGTTTCAGCTGCTGGCGCCAGCGGCTGTGCAGGCTGTTTTGTCGGGATCAGCGGCAAAATTGATAGCGTAGAGACGAGACTTTGCGGATGGCTTTTGTTACAAAGGAAAAGTACAAACCGACATAAAAACAAAGGCGTACCTATGTTTCAGACATTTAAGTTCACCACCAAAGTCACGCTGGCGGCTTCGCTGCTACTGGTCACAGTGTTGGGTTTGTTTACCATCAATAATTTTGTGCTGCTACGGGGTCAGACCCATAACCAGCTCGAAGCTGTGCTGACCGAAGTGTCGGAGTCAGTGTCCCGCAATATCTCAAACTGGCTCAATGCGCGGCTGCAAATTGTCAAAGCGGTGGCCGAAGGGCATCAAACCAGCGATGACAAAGCCACCACTATCCGTCGATTACAGGATGCGCGTAGCGCCGGCGACTTTAAGAACGTCTATATCGGCACCGCTGACCGCACCTTTTTACTCGATGACCCGACCGTACAGCTGCCGGCTGATTATGACCCGACTGGTCGGCCCTGGTATCAACTCGGCGAGCAAAAACGCGATACCGCCTTTACCACGCCTTATGTCGATGTCACGACCAATGACCTGACGCTAACCGCCGTAGTGCCAATGCAACGCAATGGTCAGTTTAGTGGCGTCGCCGGTGGCGATATCGACATGCAGACTGTCAGTCGTATTGTCAATGAAACCGACTTTTTAGGCTTTGGTTTTGCCATTTTGCTGGACGCAGAAGGCCGGATCCTCAGCCATCCGGAGAAACAGCAAAATGACAAAGGAATGGCAGAGTATTTTGGTAAAGCCTTGCCACTGGAAAAAGACTTTGCCGAGGTCACCATTGCCGGGCAGGAACGGCTGGTGTCTTTTATTCCTGTGACCGGCATCAACAACGTCAACTGGTATTTAGGCGTGGTCGTCGACCCGCAGCTGGTGTATGCCTCGGTAGATTCATTCCGCAATATGGCACTGCTGTACATCGTGTTGGGTGTATTGGCGATTGTCGCGCTGATAAAATTCTTATTGCAGGTGCTGATGCGGCCCATGGTGGTGTTGAATCAGGCGATTGAAGATATTGCTCAGGGCGAAGGTGATTTAACCCGCCGGCTGACGGTGCAGAATAACGATGAATTTGGCCGTTTGTCGCATGCATTTAACCAGTTTGTCGACAAAATCCATGGCTCAATCCGCCAGGTCAAAACCACAACGGAAAGTCTCGATCAGTCCATCCACAGTTTGTTGCAACAAACGCAGTCCAGTATGCAGATGTACAGCGAGCAAGTGCAACGTACGGACAGCGTGGCCACTGCCATCAATGAGTTGTCATCCAGTGCGGCCGGTATTTCCGGTAATGCGGGTCAGGCGTCTGAGCTGGCCAGTGCCGCCAATCACACCGCTGCACAAAGTCAGCAGGCGCTGAACCAGAATATTCAGGCGATTGAGGCCTTAGCGGGCAAAATGGCCGAAGCGCAACAAACGATGGACAGTCTGGAGCAATACACCGCCAGTATTGGCCAGGTGCTGGAAGTGATCCGCGGTGTGTCAGAGCAAACCAATTTATTGGCACTGAATGCTGCGATTGAAGCGGCGCGCGCCGGCGATGCCGGCCGTGGTTTTGCTGTGGTTGCTGACGAAGTGCGACAACTGGCACAGCGGACGCAACAATCCACCCAGCAGGTGCAGACCATTATTGCGCAGTTACAGGCTGGTTCGGCCAGCGCGGTCAGTGTGATGAAAGCCAGTATCGCCGATTCGGGCCGCAGCGTTGCGCTCGCCAGTGAAGCCGGCGACCGGATGCAGCAGGTCAATCAGGCGATCCACGCCATTGACGGTGCTAACCATGCAGTGGCCGATGCAACTGAACAACAAAACAGCGTGATCCACTCACTTGATCACGATATTCACCAGATCAGCGCCTTGTCCGCGCAAGGTCAGCAGAATTTGCAGGCGACCTTGCAGGAATGCCAGGCCTTGCAACAGCAGTTTGATCAGCTCGAAGCCATGGTGCTGAAGTTTAAGGTGTAATGATTCGAACGGTTTCGCTCCGGACTGGTGGCTGGTATACGGAGCGAAACCGTTGCTGCGATCTTAGGCGGCTGGCAATTACGAAAGTTGGTGAACCCAGACTGTTTTCTCGGTAAGCGCTGCCGGTAAAGCGCTTACACCGGTATAATAGGCAGGTGCAGCCGCATGGTCATTCAGTCCGGAGTTCGCCTTATGTCACGCTTTCACCCCACAGCCATGATTTTTGGTGGCTTCTTCCTGCTGGGGATTTTGATCATCCTGTGGGGCATCCTGCTGCCGGATCTGAGCCGTGAACTGAAGCTGGATCCGGCGCAAAGCGGCTGGTTTTTTATGACGATGGCGCTGGGTACCATTAGCGGCGCTTTTATCGGCGGTAAATATGTGCAGAAGTTTGAATTTCTGCGCTTGTTTGCTGTGCTGGCGCTGCTTGAAACCGTCATTCTGTTTGGCATCTCGCTGCTACAGCAACGCTGGCAACTGTTTGCCGGCATCTTCTTATTTGGTTTGATTGCCTCAGTGATGTTTACCATTGGTCATACACTGATTGCGCGGCTGCACGCAAATAAACGCGCCAAAATGATGGGGCTGATGGACTTTATGTTTAGCCTCGGCACGCTGGCAGCACCTTTTCTGGTTGTGGTGTTGTACTGGTGGCAGGAAGACTGGCGCTGGCCGGTGCGGTTGATGGCGCTCAGTTTAGTCGGGTTAGCGGGGTATGCGTTCTGGTTATCCCGGCAGCAGCTGGAACTGGCCGGCCACTCTGATACGGTACGGCGTAGCCTGTCGTATCGGGTGGTACTGAAAAAACCAGTATTCTGGGCGCTGGCTTTTGCCATGTTTGGTTATGGTGCCGTTGAGTGGGGCAATGGCAACTGGTTTGTCAGTTATGCCAGTGCGGCATTACCTTTTGATACTGAACAGGCCCGGCTCATATTCGCCTTTTTCACCGCCGGGATGGTGATTAGCCGCCTGGGTTTTGCCTGGTTTATTCCGCTGCTCGGCAGTAAAAGGCTGCTTCGGGTGCTGGTGTTGTTAATGGTCAGCGGCGCATTGCTGGTAAAAACCATGGATAGCGCGACGGCACTGGCGCTGGGTAATTTGCTGTTAGGGCTTGGCCTTGGCGGCGTTTATCCGCTGTTGTTATCAACGGCGATGGATCTGGATGCTGATAACGGCCCGGTTCTGTCAGGCTTATCGAATATCGCCGGTTCGCTGGGTTGTCAGCTGGCGGGCCTCGGCACTGGCCTGTGGGCACAACAAGCCGGAATTGGTCAGGCCTTCTGGATGCTACCGCTGCTGGCGGTCTGGTTATTGGCCTCGGTCTGGTGGTTCAGTCGGCTGGCAATGCCGGCAGTCCAGCCATCTAATCCTACAAAAATCGTACATTAAATTAGCAACTGATGATGTTTTCGCCACGAGCCTCTTGATTGTTGGGGCTTTTAAGCGCATAACATGCTGCCCGAACTATCCTGTGAGATTGAGGATGAATACAATTATCGATTGGGCACAACTGCAATTACAGGCAAAAGCTGCATCGGATCAGGCCTACGCGCCTTATAGTCATTTCCCGGTTGGCGTTGCCATTCTGGCCAGTTCAGGCCGCATTTATACTGGCTGTAATGTCGAAAATGCTTCTTATGGCGGCACGACCTGTGCTGAACGCAACGCCATCGCCGCTGCTGTCGTCGCCGGTGAACGCCAGTTTGCCGCTTTAGTCGTCTACACCCCGCAAGACAAACTGACGCCACCTTGTGGTATTTGCCGTCAGGTCATTGCTGAATTCTTTACGCCGGACAGCCCGGTCGCCAGCTGCAACCACTTAGGTGCACTGCAAAGCTGGACTCTCGCCGAATTGCTGCCTGATGCCTTCACGCCGACTTATCTGGCGGCCAGTACCAAGGTTAAATCTTAAGGACTCTTTATGTATTTACCGCAGGAAATCATCAAGTTAAAACGTAATGGCGGCAAGCTGCCGGAAGCGGCTATTCAGCAGTTTGTCACAGGGCTGACCGACAACAGTTTCAGCGAAGGCCAAACGGCGGCGCTTGCCATGGCGATTTATTTAAACGGCATGGCCACCGAAGAAACGGTTGCGCTGACCCGCGCGATGCGCGATTCCGGCGCCGTGCTGAACTGGCAGGGCAAACTGAATGGCCCGGTGGTCGATAAACATTCGACCGGTGGTGTTGGTGACAAAGTCAGCCTGATGCTGGCGCCGATGATTGCCGCCTGTGGTGGCTATGTACCGATGATCGCCGGCCGCGGCCTCGGTCATACCGGTGGTACCGTCGATAAACTGGAAACTATTCCGGGCTATAGCTGCACGCAGCCATTGGATGTTATTCAGCGTGAAGTGGCGCGCTTGGGCTGTGTCATTGTCGGCCAAAGTGGTGAACTGGCACCGGCCGATCGCCGGCTGTATCTGATCCGCGATGTGACCGCGACAGTTGAATCTATTCCGCTGATCACCGCGTCGATTTTATCGAAAAAGCTGGCGGCGGGCCTGGATGTGCTGACGATGGACGTCAAAATCGGCTCCGGCGCCATCATGAAAAATATCGACGATGCATCGGCGCTGGCGCAGAGTATCGTCAATACCGCCAAAGGTGCCGGCGTACCGACGCAGGCACTGCTGACCGATATGAACGAATGCCTGGGCAGCACTGCCGGTAACGTGCTGGAAGTGCTGGAAACACTGGATTATCTGACTGGTAAATACCGCGAACCACGGCTGCATCAGGTCACGCTGGAACTCGGCGCCAGCATGCTGCAACTGGCTGGCTTGTTTGCCGACAAAGCCAGCGCGGTCGCTGCACTGGAGCACAGCTTAACTTCAGGCAAAGCCGCGGAGATTTTCGCGAAAATGGTTGCTGCGATGGGCGGGCCGGCCGATTTGCTGGAAAAACCGCAGCTGTATCTCGGCAAAGCGCCGGTGGTGCAGGATATCGTCGCACCACATGCCGGTTATCTGGCGGCCAGCGATACCACAGCCGTCGGTATGGCCGTCGTGCGTTTAGGTGGTGGCCGTGCCCACCCGGCACAGGTGATTGACCCCGTGGTCGGCTTCAGTGACGTGCATGCGCTTGGTTCGAAAGTTGCCGCCGGTGATGTGTTGGCGCGAGTGCATGCGGCTTCTGTTGAAGCGGCGGCCAAAGCTTCGGCGGAATATCTGGCGGCGCTTAGTTTCAGCGACAGCGCAGTGACCCTGCAGCCGATTGTGCATAAAGTAATTGATTAACACGAACGCCAATGAAGCCTGGTTTATGACCGGGCTTTTTTTTACCTGAAGCCCGGCCCCGGTAAAACTTTGTAGCATTTTCGCCTGCCATGCTGACACTTTCCTGCTGTTGGCAGATCCTGCGTTGTTGCATGCTGTGCGCGGCGCAACAACGGGGTATTTGAATGTCACAACGGATTGCAGGTTTTGATCTGGCTCGAGCCATTGCCATGCTGGTGATGGTGCTGGTGAATTTTAAGGTCGCGATGCTCAGCGGCGCTGTCCCGGACGGCGGATTTGGACTGGACCTACTCGATGGTCGCGCGGCGGCGGTATTTGTTACGCTGGCAGGGATCGGGCTGAGCTTGCTCAGTGCCAAAGCGCGGATGCGGGGCTCAGTCGAATTACAACAGCAAGCGCGGCGACAAGTGCGGCGGCGGGCTGCATTTTTGTTTCTCGTTGGACTTGGGTTTGTCACGGTCTGGCCTGCCGATATTCTGCATTATTATGGGGTTATGTTGGCGCTCGCCAGCTTGCTACTGTTTTGGCGCAGCAGTCTGCTGCTAGGTCTGGCATTGATGGTGGTGCTGGCGTTTCCGTTCGCGCTTTGGCTTGGTGTCGATTACAACGCCGGCTGGCACTGGCCTAGTCTGACTTACCCTGAATTCTGGTCATGGGCTGGGTTCTGGCGCAATTTGTGGCTGAATGGGTTTCATCCGATATTGCCCTGGTTCTCGTTTTTACTGCTCGGGTTGTGGCTGGGCCGGTTGAACTGGCAACATAGCGCAGTGCAATGGCGCCTGTTATTGGCGGGAGCGGGCCTCTATCTGCTGGCTGAAACACTGGCGCGATTCTGTACTGATCCGCTGTGGTCGGTCTGGCTGGGACAAATGTCTCCAATGCCACCTTTACCTTTATATATGTGTTCTGCCATGGGCTCGACGCTGATCTGGCTGGTGTTGGCTGTAAAAGTGGCGAGTGTGTACGCCAGCCACCCACTGGTGCAACAGCTTGAGCATCTAGGCAGGTTGGCGCTGACCTTATACCTGACGCATATTCTGTTAGGGCTTGGCATACTGGATGCGCTGGGGCTGTTGCAGCAGGCGTCTTTGCCGCTGGCAGTAGGCAGCGCCTGCGCTTACTTCATATTGTTTGGGTTATTTTCAGTCTGGCATCGGCGGCATTTTCAAAGCGGACCAGTGGAATGGTGCTTGCGAAAAGTCGCCGGCGCCACCAGATCTGCATAAAGCGGCAATACACAGGAGTATAAAATTGGACGTGACTGCACTGGTTATTATCGATATGCAACAAGGGTTATTTGCGGATCGGCTACCGGACGATTATGCCGCGGTGTTGCAACGTTTGCAGCAGCTGTACAAAGCTGCTCATCAGGCACAGCGACCGGTGATATTCGTTTGCCACGAAGCGCCGGATTCTGTGTTGGCCTATCAAAGCCCGGGCTGGCAACTGGTCGAAGGGTTGCAACTGGGGCAGAGTGACTTACTGGTGCGTAAAACCACGCCGGATTCATTCTTACGTACCGATCTGCATCAATTGCTGCAACAGCGTCAGATTAACCGGTTAGTGATTGCTGGTTATGCCAGTGAGTTTTGTGTCGATACGACGGTCCGCAGTGCCGCTGCGCATGGTTATGCCGTCGATTTAGTGGCAGACAGCCATACGACGCACGATAAGCCGCATTTAGCCGCGGCTAGTATCCGTGCCCATCATAATGCGACGCTGGCTGCAGTGCGCAGTTTTGGTGTCCCGATCCGGCCTGTACCGGCGGCAGAGGTAGTATTTGTCGGCTGATAATAGATTCGACTGGCCTGGCGGCGACAGCCGGCTTTTTGTTGGCGTGGCGTTAAATCCGGCGCAACAGCAGCAAATTGCGGCTGTGTTAGCGGCAATACCGGCTGCATTAAAACCGGTGCCAGCAGAAAACCTGCATCTGACCTTGAGGTTTTTAGGTCAGAGCAGCGAAACTCAGGCTCGTAGGCTATGGGCCCAGCTTAGCGTTGCATCATTGCCGGTTTTCTCGGTCAGGCTGAGTCAATTATTGTGTTGGTCAGGTCCAAGGGTGCTGTGCCTGGCAGGGGAGATTCTAGATCCGGCATTACGGGATCTGGATGCCTGTATCACGCAAGCCGCGGCCGGTGCTGGATATCCACCGGCGCAGCATCCGCTGCACCCGCATCTGACACTGGCGCGAGGTGCGAAACAAATTCCGTCGGCGCCTGTGACGGTGCCGGCACTACAGGTGAAACCGACTGAGATACA
>JACCDS010043898.1_pt1 | contig 18112 bp, 16 predicted proteins | sample 7446441 | NCBI WGS metagenome assembly JACCDS01 (sample SAMN15323445, study PRJNA562643) | freshwater metagenome | isolation source: river surface water | place: USA:Blue River Watershed | collected 2017-08-17
GATTGTTCTCAAGATTTCTTCTCTACCAGAGCCATTAACGGAAGAGCTTACGAAAAATTGTGGCATTTCTTCCCATGTTTCAAGGAGCTTTTCTTGGTATAACGCTACATTTCTATCGGCAGCAGTTTTCGATAATTTGTCCGCTTTAGTGAATACCAAACAAAATGGAATACCTTCTTCACCCAAGCGATTGATAAATTCCATATCAATTTTTTGAGGCTCATGACGAATATCTACTAATACAAAAGTATAAAGTAAATTTTCACGATTTGAAAGATAATTATGAATCATTGATTCAAATTTTTCTCTTTCTGTTTTACTGATTTTGGCATAACCATAGCCCGGTAAATCTACTAAATACCACTTTTGGTCAATTAAAAAATGATTAATCAACTGTGTTTTTCCGGGTGTTTGCGAAGTTTTCGCTAAACCTTTTTTCTGAACGATAGTATTGATTAAAGACGATTTACCCACATTCGAACGACCAATAAACGCATATTCTGGTTTATCGGGTTTTGGGCATTTTTCGTATTCTGTATTACTTTGTAAAAATATTGCTTCTGTGACTTTCATATTACGAATGTTAAAACACTACTCATCTATCAAAAATGAATAGGCCTCTTATAAACTTGTACAAATTTACGGAAGATTTAGGACTTCTCTTGCTTCTTGGAAATTTACTCGACGTATGGCGCTGTTTAGGAGTCGATTACTAATTACCAAAGATGAATATTGTTGAATAATGCAAGGAATTATTGCGGTATGAAAATCCAGTCTGATGAAACAATCGTATCTTTGTGAAAATTACAGCGATTTCAAGTATTCGCTTTTATCAATACCACAAACGATTCTTGAAATCGTGTAGTCTATATGGAAATTTTACAAAATGATTTATTGTTAAGAGCCGCTAGAGGCGAACAAGTAGAACGTGTACCCGTTTGGATGATGCGTCAGGCTGGAAGGATTTTATCCGAATACCGTGCCGTTCGTGAGAAAGCTGGAAGTTTTATTCAGTTGGCCACCAATCCTGAATTAGCAGCCGAAGTAACTATTCAACCTGTTGATATTCTTGGGGTAGATGCAGCCATTATTTTTTCGGATATTTTGGTGATTCCCGAAGCTATGGGCTTACCTTATTTGATGGAAGAAAAAGTAGGGCCAATCTTTCCAGAAGTAATAAAAACAATGGCAGATGTGGATAAATTACGTGTTTCAGACCCTGAGGTGGAATTGAAATATGTATTGGATGCCATCAGAATTGTAAAGAAAGAATTGAACGGACGTGTACCATTGATTGGTTTTGCAGGTGCGCCTTTCACTTTACTTTGCTATATGATTGAAGGAAGAGGTTCAAAGACATTCTCGAAAGCGAAGAAATACTTGTATTCAGAGCCTGAACTTTCGCATGCTCTTTTACAGAAAATTACTGATAGTACCATCGCTTATTTAAAAGCACAAGTAGCGGCTGGTGCAAACCTTGTCCAGATTTTTGACTCTTGGGCGGGTATTCTTTCACCAGAACAATACCGTATTTATTCGTTACCATATATTGCTCAAATCTGTGATGCCATCACAGAAGTACCTGTTACGGTTTTTGCAAAAGGAGCGTTCTTTGCTCGTGAAGAAATGGGTAAATTGAACTGCGAAACTATCGGTTTAGATTGGAATATGGACATTGCTGAATCTCGCAGATTGATTGGCGATAGTAAAACATTGCAGGGAAATCTTGATCCATGTGTGTTGTACGGTTCTTTTGATGAAATCAAGAAGCAGACACGCTCAATGATTCAGCAGTTTGGCGGACAAAAATATATTGCCAATTTAGGTCATGGTGTTTATCCAGATACTAATCCAGAAAAAGTAAAATGTTTTATTGATACCGTGAAGGAATTTAGTTTATAATTACAACGCTTTCCATGTTTCAAAAAAGAGGCTGAGTCAAATCTAAAATTTGACTCAGCCTCTTTTTTGAAACATGGAAAAAATTACTTCGTTGGTTTCTTTTTTGCAGGAGCTTTCGCTGGCGTTTCGATAGGAGTACCTTTTGGTACAACTTCACCTTTAAATGATAAAACAATTTGTGGTGTTTCTGCATTACTGATTACAGTTACAGTTTTAGAGAAACCACCTGGGCGACCTGCTGAGCTGAATGCTGCGGTTACTTTACCTGTTTTTCCTGGCATTACTGGTTCTTTTGTCCATTCAGGAGTAGTGCAACCGCAAGAAGGCGAAGCATTTGAAATTACAACTGGCGCAGTACCCGTATTTGTAAATTCAAACACGTGAGTTGCCACAGTACCTTCTTCTATTTTACCAAAATCATGAGATTCTGATTTGAATTTAATTACTCCTTGTGCATTTGCAAATGAAGCAACTAAAACGAATGCGAAAACGAAAAATAACTTTTTCATACTAGATTTAATTGTTTTGTTTTAATGATGTTTAAGATAAATGTGAAAAATATCAAAAAAGAACAAAGTTTTAAACGATGTCTATAATTTAAAATTTCGCTTAATTTAATAAAAAATACCCTTATTTCACAAAACAAAAGTAAAGTCTTGTAAAGCCATAGCAAAATGTTTGATAGGTTTTAACAAATCATTAACAAGCACACAAATTAAAGGCTTCATTCATCAATATTTGTTCGCCTAATTAATTTTTGTTATTTTTGGTACTGAAACTTATATTTTATTGTTCATTTATACCCCTCTCACTGTCTTGGAAAACACACTTCTTTCAGAAACTATTGTATTCACCAAAGAATCAGTCCTCGCTGATTATCGGGTTGCTCGCATGAGTCGTGAGTGTAGCCTTCTTGTCAGGAAAGAAGTTTTTGCAGGGCGTGCCAAGTTTGGAATCTACGGAGACGGTAAAGAACTCTGCCAACTTGCTTTGGCAAGAGCCATGAAAGCTGGCGATTTTATCTCAGGATATTATCGAGACCAAACCATTGTAGCTGCTGTTGGCGATATGACTTGGATGCAATACTTTTCACAGCTTTATGGGCATCCAGATATTACCTTCGACCCACACACAGGCGGAAGAGCAATGAATAATCATCATGCTACTAGATGGCTAGATGAAGAAGGAGAGTGGGTTGATCAAACAAAACTATTTAATTCTGCCGCAGGTGTATCTTCAACAGCTGGGCAAATGCCAAGAGCAGTTGGCCTTGCTTACTCTTCAAAACTTTACAGACAATTACCCAATCTCCAAGAAATTTCAGAAAAGTTCACTCGTAATGGCAATGAAGTATGTTTTTCAACCATTGGCGATGCTTCTACCTCAGAAGGTATGTTTCTGGAATGTGTAAATGCTTCGGGTGTTTTACAAATTCCTTTAGTAATGTCTGTTTGGGATGATGGTTATGGGATTTCGGTTCCTTCTGAATATCAAACGACAAAATCTTCTATTTCAAAAGCTTTAGCAGGTTATCAGAGAAACGAAGATGGTGCTGGCATAGAAATTTTTACAGTAAAAGCATGGGATTATGCAGCTCTGATGGAAACTTATCAAAAGGCTGCGACTTTGGCTCGAGAGTATCATATTCCATCTTTAATACACGTAGAAGAAGTAACACAGCAGCAAGGGCATTCAGCATCTGGTTCACACGAGAGATATAAGTCAGCCAAAAGATTACAATTTGAATTAGATTATGATTGTAACCTGAAATTCAGAGATTGGATACTTGCAGAAGGTTTTGCTACTGAATCGGAACTTAAAAGTATCGACGAAGAAGCTTTGAAAGAAGCAAGAGCTTGCCAAAAAGCAGCATGGGCTGCATACATGAATTCTGTAAAGCCAGAAAGAGAAGATTTACTCTCATTATTATACCAAGCTGCTGCCGAAACAGAGAATGGAGCTGAAGTGAAAAAAATCGCTGAAGAATTGCGTAAAACAATTAATCCGATTCACCATGAAAACGTAGTAGCCGCCAGAAAAGCATTAAGAGTTTTACGCTCTGAAGATTCTTCAGCAAAACAAGGACTGAAGCAATGGCTGAAACAAACTGATGAGAAAAATCATGAAAGGTTCAATTCACATCAATTTAGTATTTCAAAACATTCGCCATTGAAAGTAAAAGCTGTAGAGCCACGTTATGACGTGAACTCACCAATAATTGATGGGCGTGAAGTATTGAATAAAAATTTTGATTATCTGTTTTCAACAAACCCAAGAATTTTCATATTAGGGGAAGATGTGGGTAAAATTGGGGACGTAAATCAAACATTAGCAGGTTTGCAGGAGAAATTTGGGGAATTAAGAGTAACTGATACAGGAATTCGGGAAATGTCAATTGTTGGTCAAGGTATTGGTGCAGCCATGAGAGGTTTAAGACCGATAATTGAAATTCAATATTTAGATTATATATTTTATCCCTTTGCAACATTATCTGATGATTTGGCCTGTTTACAATATAGAACAGTAGGCGGCCAGAAAGCACCATTGATTGTTAGAACCAGAGGGCATCGCTTAGAAGGAATTTGGCATTCGGGGTCACCGATGTCTGTGCTACTGGGTGGTTTAAGGGGAATTCATCTATGTGTCCCTAGAAATATGACTCAAGCAGCTGGAATGTATAATACTTTGTTGAATTCAGACGACCCAGCTATTGTCATTGAATGTTTGAATGGTTATCGGTTAAAAGAGAAATTACCAACCAATTTATCTGAGACAAGGGTAGCGTTAGGAATGCCAGAAGTCATCAGAGAAGGTAGCGATATTACCATTGTTACTTACGGTTCGATGTGTAGAATTGTGATGGAAGCCGCAAGACAACTAGAGAATATGGATATTTCGGTTGAAGTGATTGATGTTCAAACGCTAATGCCTTTTGATATTACACACCAAATTGTGGAGTCAATCAAGAAAACCAATAGAGTAATCTTTGCAGATGAAGATATGCCAGGCGGAGGTTCAGCCTATATGATGCAACAAGTTATAGACGGACAAAATGCTTATCAATATTTAGATGCAAGACCAAAATGTATTGCTGCATTACCGCATCGTCCTGCATATAGTTCAGATGGAGATTACTTTTCGAAACCCAATGTTGAAAGCGTAGTAGATGTTGCTTACGAAATAATGGCAGAATGTTTACCATTGAAATTCCCAAAGGTTTACTAAATCCAATTTCTGATTGATTAATAACCTTTTTTTTATAAAAAAACAGATAAGAATTACACTTTTGGTAATTTTTTAAAGACTTAATCTCCTTTTAGTAAATAATGCTAATGTTTTAAGTTATTTTTTTTAATTTCGTATGGTTTTTTCAAACTTTTAGAAAGTTCATTAGTATAATGTTTAATTTCAGCAGTTAGTGAAGAAGCTTTTTCTAATTGCTTGATAGTATTATCCTTAATTAAATTATATTGAACTCCTTGGGAAAAATTAAGAAATGGATTTGGCCGACAGTACTTGTTATGGTTTTGCTGTCAATCGTGATTTACGCCGAAAATGTTCATCATCATCAGAAATGTAAAAAAATAAAGGTGAATATCGAAGGTGCTAACGAAAACCGTTTAATTACCAATGATGAAATTTTAGCAATCGTTAGCCCAAATGTTGTAGATAGCCCAGAAGGAAAACCTTTCGATAAAATTGATTTCAAAAAAATTGAGAAAAGAGTATATTTAAATAAATTAGTAAAATCTTGTCAGGTACACCGTGATTTAAGCGGCGAAATGACAATAGACATTTTAGAACACACACCACTCGCCCGAGTTTTATTTAATAAAAGTTCAGATAGTTACATCACTGAGAAAGGCGATTTTATCGGAATTTCTCAACATTTTACCCCCAGAGTTTTATTACTTTCTGGAAAGTATTTTGATAAAATACAGGATCTAAAAGAAGTGAAAAGTAAACCTATCTTAGACTTAATCAATGCTATCAATGACGATCCTTTTTGGAAAGCACAAATAACCCAGTTAATAGTAGAGAAAGACGGAGGAATAACCATGATTCCAGAAATAGGAAGTCATGTAATAGAATTTGGCATGGGTATTGATATAGAACCTAAATTCAGAAAAATTAAAATTTTTTATAAAGATATTCTACCTGCGAAAGGCTGGAATACCTATCATAAAGTAAGTGTTAAATACAGAAATCAGATTATTTGTGAATAAAGAGCTTGTTTCGTCAGAGTTTTTATTAAGCGGTACACATTAACTCGGTAAGAGTACTTATATTGGCGCTTTATTTTGATAAATCCAGATGTTTCAATTTCTTAATCCCAAGTTTCCTAAATTCTACCTTCCATGAATGAAATAATCGTTGGACTTGACATAGGCAGTAAGCAAGTAAGTGTAGTTGCTGGCAGACTTGACAATTTTGGCAAGTTGGAGATTCTTGGTTTGGGTAAGGCCGATACCACGGGAAGAGTCTCTAAAGGTGTCGTTTTAAACGTCAACAAAACCATAGAAGCCGTTCAGTCTGCTATCGAGCAGGTTGAAAACCAAGCCAATATTCATATCAGAGGAGTTGTTGCAAGTATTGCTGGCCCAAGTATTCAAAGCAAAAAGCACAAGGCTGATATTACTCGCCAAACACGTGGAGAAGAAGTAACTGTAACTGACGTAGATCATGTTGCAAATGATGCGCAACGTACCTTCGTTTCGCAAGGCAATGCAATTGTTCATAATTTACCACAAGAGTACTCTGTAGATTCTGCCAATGGGATTCAAGAGCCCGTAGGAATAAGTGGTTTGATATTGAAAGGCGAGTTTTTGATGATTATCTCTCCGCAGGCAGAGTTAGATAAGACAAAAAGATGTATAGAACGCTCAAAAGATAAAATGGAGATTGAAGGTGGCCTTGTGTATTCACCTTTGGCTGCTTCTTTAGCTGTTTTAACCGAGCAAGAAAAGAAAACAGGCGTAGCTTTAGTTGATATTGGAAGCGGGATTACCGAAATCGTAATATACTATAAAAACATTGTTCGGCACGTAGCTGTATTGCCATTTGCAGGAGATTCTATCACTACAGATATTGAGCAAGGTTGTGGAGTGTCTGTAGAACAAGCGGAACAACTTAAAGTAAAGTATGGCTCAGCGATTGCTGATCAAGTGGCTATTGAAGAGGTGGTTTCAATTCCAAGCGCTAATGGACGTAAACCAAAAATAGTTTCTGTTAAGAATGTAGCAATTATTATTGAAGAAAGACTCAAAGAAATTATTGCTTTGGTGATTGCAGAAATTACACGTTCGGGATACCTCAATAGAATTAATTGTGGAATTGTAGTTACTGGAGGAACTGCTCAGATGCCTTATATTGACCAACTTTTTGAGAGAGTATCACAAAAAGATGTAAGAATTGGTTATCCCAACGAAAACTTAGGTAAAACATTCACTGAAGAAATTAAAAATCCAACCTATTCAACCGCTGTAGGACTCGTTTGGCGTGGTATCAAGGAAATCGACGAAAGAGAAGAAGGCTATAAAATTCTCAGAAAAGATGCTCCTGTAATTATGCCAGTTGTACCTGTAAGTACTACTGTTACCAAAAGTACCAGAGAAAACACTAAAACAACTGAGGCAAACGGAACAAATGGAAAGAAAAGCTCCTTGAGTTTCTTCGGGAAATTGAAACAAGCAGCGAGCAGAATAATCGGGGAAGATTTAGGAGATAATGATAAGTATGAGTAGTAAAATGTTGAAAAAACAAATTACTACTCATACTTGAGAAAACTAAAATTGTTCTACTCCAGAGAAAAAGAAAAAACCTTCAATAGCAGCATTCTCATCTGAATCAGAGCCATGGATAGCATTCGCTTGTACCGATTTAGCAAAAATCTTACGAATAGTACCTTCAGCGGCTTGAGCAGGATTCGTAGCGCCAATTAAAGTACGAAAATCTAGTACTGCATTTTCCTTTTCTAAAATTATTGGAATAATTGGCCCTGACGACATATAATCGCACAATTCGCCGTAAAATGGTCTTTCGGCATGAACTGCATAAAATTCACCAGCTTTTTCTTTAGTAAGTAGCGTTTTTTTCATTGCTACAATACGGAAACCAGCCTCTTCAATCATTTTAATAATTGCTCCAGAGTTCCCTTCAGCTACCGCATCAGGTTTAATCATTGTAAAAGTTCTGTTAGTTGCCATATTTTGGATTTATGAAATGTGTAATTGCATGGAGTAAGTTTATTCTGCTACGCCAAAAGTGGTAGCTCAAAACTATTTATTAGGTAATTTATGTAAAATTACGATAAAGCACTAAGGTTTTAGAAAGCTTCCAGCTTTTTTTGTGGAGATTTCTAGCTAACTTTACCATTCAATTTTAGATTAAAATATAATATCCTGATAATCAATTGTATATAATGCAAAATCTTGAAGCCTTTCGTGAGTTGATTAATACGCCCCAAAAAATTGTGATTACAACACATTTTAAACCAGATGCTGATGCACTGGGGTCTTCATTAGGGCTAGCAGGCTATTTAAAGAAAAAAGGACATCAGGTTTCAGTGATTACCCCTTCTGATTATCCTAAGTTTTTGTTCTGGATGCCTAACAACGAGGAAGTTATCAATTATGAGGACTATAAACTACGAGGTAAAGCTAACAAATTAATTGCTGAGGCAGATATTATTTTTTGCTTAGATTTTTCAGCCATGTCACGGATTGAAGCCATGGCAGAGCCAGTTAAGCAATCTGGTGCTACCAAAGTGATGATTGACCATCATACTTTTCCAGAAGATTTTGCAAAATATTCGTATCATGATACAAATGCGGCGGCTACAGCACAGCTAATTTTTCAATTGATTGTACTTTTAGGCGATGATGCCTTATTAGATATAGGTATTTGTGAATGCTTGTATGCTGGAATCATGACTGACACTGGTTCGTTTAGACATCCTAGCACGACACCTGCTGTGCATAGAATTGTTGCGGATATTATGGATATTGGTGTTAATACTAATTTGATTCACCGTAGAATTTATGATAGCACAACAGCCGAAAGATTAAGTTTCTTAGGGTATATACTTTCTGAGAAATTGTTCATTTTGCCAGAATATCGTGTGGCTTATTTTACCGTAACAGAAGAAGAACTAAAACGTTTCAATTCACAAACTGGAGATACCGAAGGAATTGTTAATTACGGTTTACAAATTGAAGGAATGGTGATGTCTGTCATTATTGTAGACCGCCCAGAAGCTGTAAAAATGTCCTTTCGTTCTGTCGAGGAATTTGCAGTAAATCAAATTGCTTCAAAACATTTTAGCGGTGGTGGGCATAAAAATGCTTCAGGTGGCAAAACTACTGGTATCGGCTTAGAAGCAACAGTAGAAAAATTTATCAGTATTTTACCTGAATACCAAGCAGAACTATTGGCAGTACCCATTTAAGTAAGCAATGTGAAAGATAGCACTCACTCGTTCATTTACATCAGTACTTAATTATCCGCTCATCGAGCAAAAACTATAATAAAATCAATAAAATCAAACAAAAATGTTCAAAAGAATCAGTGTTGTATTGTTAGCTACTACTATGATGGTAGCATGTAACAAGAATCGTGTAGAAGTAAAAGAGGGCGTGAAAATCCAAATTCATAGCCACGACGACAAAGCTAGAAAATTAAAAGACGGAGATATTATTTCGTTTACTGCTAAAATTCAAAATGCTGCGGATTCAGTTCTTCAAGAATCTCCAGCTTCACAACCAGCACGTGCTATGTTACAACCTGCTGGAATGTCAGGTTTCAAAGGTTCTTTTGAAGATGGATTACGCTTACTTTCTCTTGGAGATAGTGCTACAATTTATGTACCAGTAGATTCACTAGCAAAGGGCGGTCAGCAATTGCCTCCGTTTATCAAAAAAGGAACAGATTTAAAATATACTGTAAAAATCTTGAAAGTACAGTCGAAAGCTGAATTTGAAAAAGATATGGCTGCAGAGCAAGCAAAAGCCAAAACTGATGCCGAAGACCGTAAAAATAAATTACCACAAATGATGGCTGATTATGTAAAAAAATCAGGATTAGACTTTAAAACTACTGCATCGGGTTTACAATATGTAATTACTAAAGAAGGAACTGGCGAAACACCAAAAACTGGTGACGTTTGTAAATGTATGTATGTTGGTAAGTTTATGGATGGTAAAGTGTTCGACCAAAGTCCTAGCCCATTAGATATGCCAATCGGAAGTATGATTCCTGGTTTCAATGAAGCATTATTGATGATGAAAAAAGGAGGAAAAGGTACTTTCTTGATTCCGCCACAAATTGGTTACGGCGAAGCTGCTCAAGGACCAATTCCTGCAAATTCTGCTTTAGTTTTTGATGTAGAAGTAGTTGATTTCAAAAAAGGAGGACAATAATTCCCTAAAAGGCAAGTAGAAAAGACAAAAAGACGATAAATAGAAATGCTTAATTTTTATTTATTTCTAAGATTATATTGTACTTTTTTACTTGCCTTTTTGCTTTTGTTTCATTTTAACAGTTTTTAACGATTTCTCAACAATGGATTTCGTTATTTTGCGTTTCAATCAAGAGTTTAGTATCGTTATAAATTTTAACGAATAACTGATAATCAAATAACAGTCAGTAATGATGAAGTTCAAATTATTAAACCTTTTAGTGTTTGGAGCGGTAGTGAGTTTGCTCAGTTCATGTCTTTCATCAACAGTATTGGAAGAAAATATAATCGACCAAGAAAATGAAACACAAATTCAGCAATATATCAGTACTAAAGGCTTAACGCTGCAAAAAGCTGGAAATGGGGTTTATTATTCAATTACTCAGGCTAATGCAAGTGGTCGTCAAATGATTTTGGGTGATACAGTTCGCCTTCATTATGTCATTTCAAGACTTGACGGCGTTAAAATCGACAGTTCTTCAGTATTAACTAGTAAGCCATTTTCGTTTTACCACAACGGAACCAACACAAACATCTTTTTAAAATTCCTTTCGTTAATGCGTGAAGGTGAAAAAGGTACTTTTATTTTACCTTCAAGATTAGTTGGTGGTGGCGCTGCTCTTCCAAATTTAGCGGCTAATCAACCAGTTCGTTGTGATATTTCATATTTCTACACATTTGGCGAAGAAGCAGATATTGATCATTATATCGCCAAAAACAATATTACTGTTACCGAAAAAACTACAGAAGGAGTACGATATATCAAAACAAGAGACGGTTCTGCTGATTTGATTGCTGGTAAAGTTGCAAAAATTAAATATACGGGTAAGTTCTTGAACGGTGAAATTTTTGATACAAATCTTAATAAAACTGATTCATTGAGCCTAACAGTAGGTTCAACCGCAGCATCATTTGTAACAGGCTTTATGATAGGTGCAAATAAAATGAAACTAGGCGAAAAGGCAACCATCATCTTTAGGTCTGCGCTTGGTTATGGTGCAACTGGAGATTCAAGAGATGGAGGAAAAATCCCGCCTTATACACCACTAATTTTTGAATTAGAAATTGTAGCAATGAAGGATAAATAAAAATAAATACAAATCAAATGAATAAAAGTACATTTTGGGTGATGCTCCTTGGCGTTGTTGGTTTATTAAGTGCTTGTTCTACTGGCATTGAAGATACAAGCCAACGCTATATCGAGAATGAAAATAAAGTAATTCAGTACGGTAAAGACAAAGGTTTGACACTCACCAAAGAAGCCAATTCTGGAACTTATTACGCAATAACTACTCCAAATGCTTCAGGAAGAACGGCCAAAGAAACAGAATTAGTAAAAGTATTTTATACATATAGAAAACTAGACGGAACTTTACTTGATAGCACAACAAGCGTACCGTTTGGCTTCCCTTATTTTACTTACAATACGATTTTAAACATCCCAGTAGCATTATTAAAAGAAGGTGAAAAAGGGGTATTTATTTTTCCAGAAACTAGCCAATATACAGAACCAACAATGCTTTCTGTAGAAGTTGCCTCTGTCCGAAATGAAACAGAACAAATCGCTGAATTCATACAGAGTAAATTTGCGGGATTAACAGTAAATTCAACGAGTACAGGGCTGTTATACGTAATTACTAAATCGAATTCAACTGGAGAATTAGTTAAGCCAGGACAAACCGTTACGGTAACTTATACTGGTAAACTACTTTATCCAACCAAGAAGAGAGATAGCAACGGATTTTATATTTATAATGAACAATTTGATTCAGGAAGTTTTAGCTTTTTGTTAGGTCAAGGTTCAACGGTTGCAGGTTTTGAAGAAAGTGTTTCTAAATTAAAAGTAGGCGATAAAGGAACTTTTGTTTTCCCTTCATCTTTGGGTTATGGAAAAAATGGTAGCCTTGACAATACCACAGGTGCTTACACAATTCCTCCTTACTCGCCTTTAAACTTTGAAATCGAAGTAACTGCGGCTAAATAAGTACTCATTAATTGAAGCCTCCTCATTTCAAAATGAGGAGGCTTTTTCTTGTATCATGAAAAAAATATGTTTTGCTACGAATAATGCTCATAAAATTGAGGAAGTTCAGGCGATTTTAGGAGAAAATTTTACTTTATTGACACTCAAACAGATTGGCTGTGAGGATGAATTACCTGAAACGGGAAATACTTTAGAAGCCAATTCTTTACAAAAAGCTCGATACCTTTTTGATCATTATCAAATTGATTGTTTTGCAGATGATTCTGGCTTGGAAGTAACTGCACTAAATGGTGAGCCTGGCGTTTTTTCGGCTCGATATGCTGGTGAGCAAAGAAGTCATGCAGATAATATCGCTTTACTTTTAAAAAACTTATCTGGAGTAAAAGACCGTTCGGCGCAATTCAGGACGGTTATTACCTTGATTTTAGATGGGAAAGTAACTCAATTTGAAGGTGCAGTAAAAGGTGAAATAATTGAAGAACTTAGAGGCGATGAGGGTTTTGGCTATGATCCTATTTTCATTCCTGAAGGCTATAATCAAACTTTTGCAGAGATGAGTTTAGAGGAAAAAGGAAAAATTTCTCATAGAGCGAAAGCAGTAGAGAAATTAATAAATTTCTTAAAATAAGTTTGGTAATGAAATAATCGTTGAAAACATCATGTTTGAAACGGATTTTGAATAGATAAAAGGCTATCTTAATCGGATAGTCTTTTATTTTGCGTCCTTTACAACAAAATGCCGTCTTTCAATAAAATAGTATCGATATGATGTTAGCAACTCCAACTAAAACGATGAAATTTAATCAGATTTGGTTAGATTTTAGTAAACCTGTTAAAGAGTTTATCCGTAGCCAGACACATAATGCAGAAGTGACAGACGACATTCTGCAAGACGTATTCATTAAAATTCATCAACATTTGGATGAATTACGGGAGGAGGAACGTTTGGCAGGTTGGGTATTTCAAATTGCTAGAAATACTGTATTAAACTATTTTCGTTCAATCAAAAAAATGACGGAACAGCAAAATGAAAACTATCAAATCAATCTAGAAAAAACATACTTTGCTGAAAATGAACTCAATACAATGGTAGGTGGATGGTTGGATTTTTTTAGAAAAGAACTAAACCCTAAGTATGAAGAAGCACTTCGTTTAGTTGATATTGAAGGTCTCACACAAGTAGAGTTAGCACAAAAATTGGGTATTTCGATTTCTGGTGCTAAATCAAGAGTACAGCGTGGGCGAGAGCAACTAAAGCAAAAGCTTATGAATTGCTGTCCCGTAAAAGTAGATGCTTACGGTAATATCATTGAAGTAAGAAATAAAAAAGGAGAGTGTATTTGCTTGTAAACTTCATCGAAACCTAATTAATAGAGGCTTCATAAAATGGCTTTAGAAGTTTCGAAGTTTTGGAAGAAAGTACTCTATATTGCTCCACCTTTACATGAGAAGGCGTTTTTTCTAATTTCCTAATGATAAACTTCAGGGGTGTTTCACGAGAGACAAAAACTAATGAAATTAACCAATCTTTAGTTTGTGATTCTACTAAGTAACCAACTAAGGATTCTCCAAGCCAGTTTTCTTCTAAAAGCTGTAAATCTTTATCTAACCCTTGCGAGTTTTCCTGAAAGTTAAAGTCAAAGTGAAAAATATCCATTGTTATTTATTTTAATATTTAAAGATTATTTATGAATATAACGATATAATTAGGCTTTTATTAATTTTATTAAAGAATTTTTTAAAAAATGCGTCCTTTTTAAGCTTCAGGCGTCTTTAAAGAAAAAAATATATGAAAACACAAGAAGAAAATTTAAAAGAAATCGTCAAAGAAAAATATGGCGAAATTGCGCTTCAATCAGCCGAGTATAATGCTTCTACTTGTTGCGGCGCAGGGCCTTCAGGTTCTTATACCATCATGTCTGAAAGCTACGAACATTTAAAAGGTTATAATCCTGAAGCTGATTTAAGTTTAGGCTGTGGTTTACCTACACAATTTGCTAATATCCAAGAGGGTGATACTGTGATTGATTTAGGTTCTGGTGCAGGAAACGACTGCTTTATCGCTCGTGCAGAAACAGGAGCTACAGGTAAAGTAATCGGGATAGATTTTACAAAAGCCATGATTGATAAAGCCAGAAGAAATGCGGAAAAATTAGGGTATAACAATGTTGAATTCAGAGAAGGTGATATTGAAAATATGCCTGTAAATGATGATGTAGCGGACGTAATTGTAAGTAATTGCGTATTGAATTTAGTACCCAATAAAAGAAATGTCATTCAAGATATTTTTAGAGTCTTGAAACCAAGCGGGCATTTTAGTATTTCGGATATAGTGTTAGAAGGTGAACTTCCAGAGGGTTTAAAGTCAGCCGCAGAAATGTATGCAGGTTGCGTTTCAGGGGCGATTCAGAAAGTTGAATACTTGCAGTTAATCAAAGAGGCTGGTTTCGAGAACATCACCATTCAGAAAGAAAAACCAATTTTTTTACCTGACAATATTTTGATGGAATATCTTTCTGTTGATGCTTTAAAGGAGTTTTTGGCTTCTGGAACGGGAATTTATAGCATAACAGTTTATGCTGAAAAACCAGCCATTGATGGAGTGAAGAAAGAGAAAGTAAAAATTAATTTGGCTGATTTAGCCAATACATCTTGCTGCACACCAGGAAGTGGATGTTGCTAAGTTTTTAAAGTAAAAAGCAGTCCGAAATAAAATCGGACTGCTTTTTTATTATGAAAAATATTTTGTTTTACCCGGAATGGCTACTGGATAATTGCCATTAGCATCTGGTTTCAGAGGCATATCTGCGTCCCAAGCAAAGGTTTTTGGCATAATATCAATGCCTGAATTAATGGCTTTATCCCATTCAATTACTTGTCCTGAATAGGTTGCCATTCTTCCCAAAATAGAAGTCATGGTTGACTTTGCACCATTTTCTGCATCAGCAAATTTGTATTCGCCTTTGGCTATGGCTGCAAACAATTCGTCGTGTTCAGTTTGGTAAGGCTGATTTTCTTTGGTCTTTTTGTCAAAAGAGAACAAAGGCTTTCCTTTATGGTCTGTGATTTTGGCAGCATCAAACTGGATTTTCCCTTTTGTTCCAACCGCTAATTCATCTACTTTAGCCCAAGTACCTTTAATGTGTCGGCATTGAGAATTCATAATCGTTCCATCGGCATACTCAAATTCTACAATATGGTGGTCAAAAATCTCTCCTGTATCTTTTCCTTTTCTTACTTCACGTCCGCCAGTGCCTCTTGCTTTTACAGGATAACCATTTTTCGCCCAGTTGATTACGTCGATATTATGAATATGTTGTTCTGTAATATGGTCGCCACAAAGCCAGTTAAAATAATACCAGTTGCGCATTTGGTACTCCATTTCAGTTTGTCCAGCCACTCTTGGTTTGGTCCAAACGCCATCATTATTCCACCAAACAGAAGCCGAAACGATGTCGCCAATCATTCCATCTTGATAACGTTTCATTAATTCACGATATGAATTTTGGTAACGTCTTTGCAAACCAACCACAACATTTAGTTTTTTAGCTTTTGCCTTTTCGGCAGCGGCTAATACTCTTTGAATTCCAGCGGGGTCGGTTGCCACAGGTTTTTCCATGAAAATGTGCTTGCCTGCATTTACTGCTGCTTCAAAATGAATTGGTCGAAAACCTGGAGGAGTAGTCAGAATCACTACATCTGCCATAGGAATCGCTTTTTGATAAGCATCAAAACCAGTAAATTTATGGTCGGCTGGTACATCAATTTTAGCCTTTAAATGAGCAAAATCATCGCTAGTGATTTGCTCAAAGCAACCATCTAAACGGTCTTTGAAAGCATCAGCCATCGCTACTAATTTCACATTTTGCTTAGTGCTTAATGCCTGAATAATTGCTCCTGTACCTCTACCTCCGCAACCGATTAAAGCTACTTTGATAGTATCATCAGAATTACTGTTGAAAAAAGAAGCCTCCGATAAAAACGGAGTAGTAAGTATTCCACCTGTGATGATAGAAGTACTTTTGACGAAATCTCTTCTGTTAAAGTTCATAGTTGTTTAGTTAATTGTTTATTTTTGGGTAAGCTGTGAGCTATGAGCTGTAAGCCTTGAGCTACGAGCTGTGAGTTTTTTAAATTTATATTCATAAAAAAAGAAAGAAGCTCAAAGCTCATTTCTCATAGCTGATTACTCAAAGCTTACGGCTCATAGCTCACAGCTTATTACTATTTTAACATTTTCTCAAAAAAAGCCTCAACTTCTTCTTTGTTTGGCTGTTTTACTGGACGAATAATTCTGAAACCTACAAAGGGAGAATCGGCATTCCACCATTTACTTTTCGGAATCTGCGGATCTCTTCTATTCCAAACTGCATCCGATTTCAGGCGATTAGCACTTCTTAATTGAATGGCTTCATCTTGATAATTCCCACCTTTTACTGTACTTGGATAACGTTTTAATTTTACATTATAAGGATTGGTTTCACCATCTTTTATGGTCTGATAAAAGTTTTCGTCATATTGGTCTAAAGTCCATTCTGCTACATTGCCAAGCATATCGTACAAACCCCAAGCATTTGGTTTTTTCTCGCCTACATGATGATATTTATCTCCTGAATTACTTTTAAACCAAGCGTAATCTGACATTTTTGAAGCATCATTTCCAAAGAAGAATGTGGTGTTACTTCCTGCACGACAAGCATATTCCCATTCAGCTTCTGTAGGCAATCTGTGGAAAATTCCTGTTTTGTAATATAACCATTTACAATACATCAAGGCGGCGTATTGTTGCATGGAATTAGCAGGAAAACCGCCAACTTTGCCCATGCCCAAAGTGAAATCTATGTACGGAGGACTGGGACGAGTAATAGCATCCGGTCTAGGTTCTGGGTCTCTTTCTTCTTCAAAGAATAATTGATATTCATCATAAGTAACTTCATAAGCCCCCATCCAAAAAGGTTCAATTTTTACTTTTACTTGTGGGCTTTCGTCGGCTTCATGTCCTTGTTCAGAAGCGGGACTTCCTAACATAAATTCCCCAGCGGGAATTGGCATCATTTTGTATTTTACTGAAGTATTTGGAATGGTCTGCTCGTAAGGTTTAAAATCTTGAGCAATAGATTTTTGGGCAATAATAATTAAAAAGATAAAGAGTGTTTTTTTCATAAGGTTTTGAAAATATTAAGGTTTCTCAAAATTAAAAAAACAAGCTTTTCTATATGTCCTGATTAATCATACTTTACTGATTTAAATCGGCAAAATATGCCTTGAAAGCACCAGTTTACTGTTGAAGTATTTTATCGTTTTTATTTCAGTAATTAAATACCTTACAATGCGGTATAGATTTTATTTACTTCATAGCTTTTTAATGCTGAGAAAACTGCATGTCGTTGAGTACCAATCTGCAATAGCAAAGTCTGGAGTAGTGAAGCTTACATTTTTTCCTTCAGTTAAAGTTTTCGTTTATAGAGCATAATAAAAATTAATCAAGAATTTCATCGAATTAGAATTTTACAATTATTTAATAAGAATTTTTTCATGAATCTTTTAAAAGTACAAAAAAGGTAGTAACTTTGTCTTGCAAATAACAATATCAACGATATTTGCCATGTTAGATACATCCAAGTTCCTTTTCGAAGCCCTCACATATGATGATGTGCTTCTTCTTCCCGCTTATTCTGAAGTCCTTCCACGAGATACAAGTACGAAATCAAAACTTACTCGTAACATTATTTTAAATACTCCAATTGTTTCTGCTGCGATGGATACTGTTA
>JACCDS011274548.1_pt1 | contig 18108 bp, 18 predicted proteins | sample 7446441 | NCBI WGS metagenome assembly JACCDS01 (sample SAMN15323445, study PRJNA562643) | freshwater metagenome | isolation source: river surface water | place: USA:Blue River Watershed | collected 2017-08-17
CAGGGTGACGGAGTGGCCGCGCTGGGCCAATGCATAGGCTGTGGTGACGCCAGTAATGCCGCCACCAATCACAACAAAAGACTTGTTCATGTGAAGGTCCTTTTTACGTCGGGGGTTGGGCCAGGCATGCACCATGCAAGCGAGGCGCCCCCTCTGTTTTGGACCTGAGAGATTCGCAACCTAACGCCGGTTGCTTGCTCCTGCGGTGCGGTGGCGGACGTACGCCATCGGCTCTTCAGAGATTGTTTTGGTAGCGGTCCTTTTGCCTGAGAGTTTCCGGGGCGGTTGCTCCTTCGGCGCCGCCTTGACGATGTCAGGGCGGTCTCTCCCGTTACCAACGTGCCAAGTCTAAGAGGGCCGCCCACGTCCGTCAATGGCCGGTATGCGCCGCCGGCGCGATAGCGCCTGCCAATTAGAATAGGGGCCATGGCACTCACCTCCCGTTTATTCCGGATCTCGCTGCTGGTGGCGCTTTCTGCGGCGCTGCTCTCGGCTGGAGCGCCCACCTTTACCAAGCTCTTGGCCGCCAAGCGCGGAGCGCAGTCGGTCGAAACGGTGCTGATTTGCGGCGCAGACGGGGTCGTGGCGGTCCCCGCCCATACGATTGGTCTGTCGCCATTTGCCGACACACGCCAACCGCCGGCAATGCCTTCACAAGGAAAGCATGACGCTGGATGCCCGTATTGCGGCGTCACCTTTTTATCCGTCGTGGCGGATCCGGGCTTACGTTTCGATAGGTGGTGCGCACCGACTCCGCCTGCCAGCAGTGTGGCCTTACCCGCACCCTATGCGGGCTGGGTATTGATGCCGTCGCGCGCCCCGCCGTTGTCTGCCTAGCCATAACGTCCGATCATGTCACCGCAGAAGTTGGGCGGTGCAGCCTCGCGCAATCACAGGCGCGTGTTGTATCCAATAAAGGAGTTTTACATGCAAGGCATGCATTCGCATCGTTATTTGTTTCATGTGGTATTTGCTGGATCACTGTTTGCCGCGTTGATGGGGACGGTATCCGCGCAGGAGTTCAAGAAAAAAGATCTGGTCATTGAGCGGCCTCACGCGATGGCCACCGCGCCAGGCCAGCCCCATGGGGCAGTCTTTGTCAAAACAATTGTCAACAACGGTGGTGTAACGGATCAGTTGATCGGTGGGCGTACCGCTGTGTCCAAGTCGGTAGAAGTGCATCGCATGGAGATGTCGAACAACGTGATGAAGATGCGCGAAATACCGGCAATTGATCTGCCCGGAAAATCGAAAGTGGATCTGGGACGCGGCAACAAAGAGGGCTATCACCTGATGCTGATGAATCTGAAAGCGCCGCTTAAGGATGGTGACAAGATCCCGATGACGTTAGTGTTTAAGCACGCTGGTGAAGTGGAGGTCACGGTGGTGGTGGAAAAACCATCCATGCATGGCCATGGCGGGCACAAACATTAAGGGGCGCCTGACATGACTACGAACGGCATGAATGCTTCACACCGGATCGCAAGCTATTTCGTGTCGTTCGTACTCGGCATGCATCTGCCCGGTGTGGTGTTTGCCCATGGGCCGCATGTCCATGGGAAAGGCGAGCTTGAAATGACGGTCCAGGGGGCTGCCCTACGTGGCGCCTTTCGAACGCCCATGGATAGCCTTTTAGGATTTGAACACCTGCCCAAGACCGATGCGCAGCGCAGCTCTGTGGAGGGGCTGCGTCAGCGCCTCACGAACCCATCGGCCGTGGTGACACCCAATGCAGAGGCCGGCTGCACGCCGCGTATGGCAGAGGCCACGTCATCGCTCTTTACCGGAGCTGCAAAGGGTGCGCACAGCGACTTGGAATACCGTTTTTCGTTTGAATGTACCGCCCCCGCAAAGCTCAGGGTTATGGAACTTACGGTGCTGAAAGATTTCAAACGCCTCTCGGAAGTCCAGGTGCAGCTGGTGACCGAGAAGGGTCAGCGTGCTGTCGTAGTGCGAAAAAAAGATCCACGTGTAATGATCACCAACGATCGTTGATACTTTTTCATTCTTACGCCCTGTGAGCACAATCCTATCGATGCACGATGTGCGATTTGCCTGGCCAAGGCAGCCACCGTTGCTTGCGATCGATCAGTTGCACGTGAATGCCGGGGAATTGTTGATGATTCACGGGCCCTCGGGTAGCGGCAAGACCACACTGTTGAGTCTGATGGCGGGTGTGCTTACCCCGCAGCAGGGGCAGGTCACAGTCTCGGGCATCGCGATCAATAACCTTTCTGCAGCTGCTCGCGATCGTTTTCGTGGTGAACATATCGGGGTGGTGTTCCAACAGTTCAACCTCTTGCCTTATTTGTCGGTGCTTCAGAACGTGATGTTGCCTGCCGAGCTCTTTGACCAGCGGGCTCAGCGTGTACTTTCGGGGTGTACAACCATTGAAGAGGGCGCTCAACGGGTTTTATCCGAATTGGATCTCCAGGCCGCCCTTTGGCATCAGCCTGCGCATACGTTGTCAGTGGGGCAGCAGCAGCGTGTGGCGGTGGCGCGTGCGCTGCTCGGCTCGCCCGAGCTCATCATTGCCGATGAGCCCACCTCAGCGTTGGATGAGGATCGTCAGCATGAATTTATGCAGATGCTGATGCGGCAAGTGAAGGCTACACACGCCGCCTGCGTTATGGTGACCCATCAGCGCAGCCTTGGGGCCATGGCCGACCGTGTTGTGGATCTGTCGTCGATGAATCAGCAGATGCGGGTGACAGCGTGAAGGTTCACGGTACCTGGGTCTGGTGGTCACTGGCGGGCCGCAGTGCCTGGTCACGGCGTGGTCCGTTGGCATTTTTGGTGCTCGCCATTGCCGTGGCGGTGGCCATGGTGCTCTCGGTCATTCAGTTGCGGCAAGATGCGCGCGATAACTTCTCACATGCGATCAGCGGTGTGGACTTGATCGTAGGTGCCCGGGCGAGCCCCACCGAATTGATGTTGTATTCGGTGTTTCACCTTGGCCGTCCTGTGCGCAACATGCCGTATGGACACTATGAAAAAATTGTCCAGATGCCGACGGTGAACTGGGCTGTGCCGCTGCAGCTTGGCGACAGTTTTCAGGGCTTTCCAGTCGTGGGCACGACGGCGATGTTTTTTTCCAAGGTAGGCGGGCAGGGCGGGTTGGGTTTTGCCCAGGGCGGCGCATTTTCAAAACTCTTTGATGTCGTGCTCGGCGCCGATGTGGCGCGTGCCAGTGGCATGAAAGTGGGGGACGCCATCGTGCTGACCCACGGCAGGGGCGATGGCCTTGCCCAGGGCCACACCGACACGCCGTATCAGATCTCCGGCGTGCTGAAGCGCACCGGCACGCCAGTGGATCGCTCAGTACTGATCTCGTTGGCTGGTTTCGAGGCCATGCACATTGGCTGGGAATTCGGTTCGAAACCTCGCGAGCCGGTCTCACTGTCGGCCATTGATGTGCGTCGTCTTGAGCCCTCGCAGGTGACGGCGGTACTGGTGGGGCTGGAATCCCGCACGCAAGTTTTTTCGGCCAGACGGGCCATAGAGTCCATGGGGTCGGGCGTGCTGATGGCGATTTTGCCCGGTGTAACCTTGGATGAGCTCTGGCAGACGCTGGCGGTCGCCGAGACCACGCTTTCGGCAATGGTCTGGCTCGTGTTGATCAGTGCGCTGCTTGGGGTTGCCGCCACGCTGTTGATTTCGATGGCCGCGCGTCGCCGCGAGTTCTCGGTCTTGCGTGCGTTGGGTGCGAGCCCACGGCAGATCACAGGATTTATTTTGCTGGAGTCCGTGTTGGTTGGGGTTGTGGGTATCGCGGTCGGTTGGCTTCTCATGCTTGTGGCGATTGCACTGGGGTCGGAAGTGATCACCGATCTGCTTGGCATTCCTATGCAGCTGCGTGCGCCCGATGCCCAGGGCTGGGCGGCACTGGGTATGGTGATGCTGCTTGTGGTTGTGGCGAGCCTAGTGCCAGCCTGGCGTGCGTTTCGATTTTCCTTGCATGATGGCCTCTATCCGCCTACGGTGTAGCGCTATGAACAGAACACGTCGATTTGGAATCATGCGATGGTTTGCCGCGCTGTTCATCATGGCCGCGGTGCCCATGATCCATGCCCAGTCGGGCGCAACGTCGTACAAAGAAATTATTTGGGATGACCTGTTGCCCTCGAAGTGGGTCAGTGAGATCAAGCTCCAGATGTCTGCGATTGGCAAGCTTGGTTTTTTGGTGGATGGTTCGGAGGAAGCTACTGAGGCCATGCAGCGGCTTCGGAAAAAATGGGATAACGCGCCCATTGACACCGCCCACATTGACCAGCCCGTTCGGATCGCGGGCTATGTCGTCACGCTGGATGCCAATAAAAAGCAGATTTCTGAATTTTTATTGGTGCCTTATTTCGGCGCATGCATCCATTTGCCTCCCCCGCCGGCCAATCAAATTATTCTTGTGAGATTACAAAAACCGGTCACGAAACTCGCGGCGATGGATACGGTCTGGGTGCAGGGCATCTTGCGTGATGCCCGGGTGGATACAGGCGTGGCGGTCACGGGCTATGCGCTCGAGGCCGCGAAGACCGAGCCTTACATTGAGAAGAACGAGAAGAAGCGCGCGCAGCGCGCCCATAAAGAGAAGTAGGCGAAGGCGATAAACTTCGGGGTATGACAACCCCCGATTCCCCTGTTCGCACCCGATTCGCCCCAAGCCCGACGGGCTACCTTCACGTGGGCGGTGCCCGCACGGCCCTGTACTGCTGGGCCTTTGCACGTCACTTTGGTGGCCAGTTCATTTTGCGTATTGAAGATACGGATCTCGAGCGCTCCACGCCCGAGGCTGTGAAGGCCATTCTGGATGGTATGGCCTGGCTGGGCTTAGCGCCCGATGAGGGCCCGTTTTATCAAATGCAGCGCATGGACCGTTATCGCGAGGTCATCGCGCAGATGGTGGCGGCGGGTACGGCGTATTACTGCTACGCCTCACCTGCCGAGTTGGAGGCAATGCGTGAGGAGCAGCGCGCTAAGGGCTTAAAGCCCCGCTACGACGGCCGTTGGCGGCCTGAGAACATGGCGCTTCACAAGCGAGAGGCGCCTCAGGGTGTAAAACCTGTGGTGCGATTCCGTAACCCCGAAGCCGGCGCTGTGAGTTGGGAAGACGGTGTGAAAGGCCGCATCACGATTTCCAATGAAGAGTTGGATGACCTGATCATCGCCCGCGCCGATGGCACCCCAACGTATAACTTCTGTGTGGTGGTCGATGACATGGACATGCGCATCAGCCACGTGATTCGGGGTGATGATCACATCAACAACACACCGCGGCAGATCAATATTCTGAAAGCGCTTGGCGCAGCCGTTCCCATGTATGCGCACCTGCCCATGATTCATGGGCCCGATGGCGAAAAACTCTCCAAACGCCATGGCGCCGTGTCGGTCATGCAGTACGACGAAGACGGCTACCTTCCCGAGGCATTGCTCAATTACCTGGCGCGATTGGGCTGGAGCCATGGCGATGATGAAATCTTTTCCATGGATCAGTTGAAAGACTGGTTCACGCTCGAGCATTGCAGTAAGTCGGCCGCTCAGTTCGATTTTGAAAAGCTCAAGTGGCTCAATAACCATTACCTGCGTCAGCGCTCCGGCGAGGCCTTGGCTGCTGCGATTGCAGGCCGCGTGCGGGAAGAGGGCTTCTCCGTGGCCTCGGGCCCATCCTTGGCCCAGGTCTGCGAGCTCCTCAAAGACCGGGCGCAGACCTTAAACGAGTTGGCCGAGCAGGTGGCCATGTTTTACATCACGCCGCCGGCATCATCGCCTGAGCTCGTCGACAAAATGCAGGGCCCGGTTGCCCAGGCCGTGCAGGCTTTTCTCGACAGTCTTCCCGGGCAGTGGACGGCGGCAGATTTGTCGGTATCCATGAAAACCGTGCTCACGCAGAGCGGCCTGAAAATGCCGCAGCTCGCCATGCCCTTACGGCTGATGCTGATGGGCCGAACCGACACCCCATCGATTGACAAGGTGATGGCTGTGCTCGGAAGGGACTGTGTCGAGGCGCGGATTCAGGCGAGCCTGTCGGCTTTGGCGCGGTAAACTTCGTCCATGTCTGGAAATAGCTTCGGCCACCTGTTCACGGTCACCTCGTTTGGCGAATCCCACGGCCCGGCCATTGGCTGCGTGGTCGATGGCTGCCCTCCGGGCCTCGCGCTCACAGAGGCCGATATTCAGCCGGAGCTGGATCGCCGCCGCCCCGGCACCTCGCGGCATGTCACCCAGCGCCAAGAGCCCGACACCGTTGAGATTCTCTCGGGCGTATTCGAAGGCAAAACCACGGGCGCGCCGATTGCATTGCTGATTCGCAATCAGGATCAGCGCAGCAAAGACTACAGCGAGATCATGAACACGTTCCGTCCGGGGCATGCCGACTACACCTATCTGCACAAATACGGCATTCGCGACTACCGTGGCGGTGGCCGATCGTCGGCCCGTGAGACCGCAGTACGTGTTGCCGCGGCAGCGATTGCCAAGAAGTGGTTATCGGAGCGTTACAACGTGCAGATTCGCGGTCACATGACCCAGCTTGGCGAGCACGTGGTCAGGTTTGAAGACTGGGCTGAGGTGCCGAACAATCCGTTTTTTGCGGCTAACCGTTCACAGATTGCAGAACTTGAGGCCTACATGGATAGCCTTCGCAAAGCGGGCGACTCGTGTGGCGCACGTATCAATGTCGAGGCCACTAATGTGCCAGTGGGCTGGGGAGAGCCGGTTTTTGATCGGCTCGATGCCGATATCGCTCATGCCATGATGGGCATCAATGCGGTGAAAGCGGTCGAGATTGGCGCAGGATTTGCATCGGTTGCGCAGCGTGGGTCCGAGCACGGCGATGAGCTCACGCCAAACGGGTTTTTGACCAACAACGCCGGCGGTGTGTTGGGTGGTATTTCAACCGGACAGCCGATCACGGTGTCGATTGCCATCAAGCCAACATCGAGCATTCGCACTCCGCGTCAATCCATCGATCTGCAGGGTAAGCCCACCGTGGTGGAAACCCACGGCCGTCACGATCCCTGTGTCGGCATTCGGGCCACGCCGATTGCGGAAGCCATGCTGGCCTTGGTGCTGATGGATCACGCGCTTCGGCACCGCGCCCAAAATGCCGACGTGCGGGTCACCACGCCCGCGATACCGGGATCAGCCCGCTAAACGTCTCCGTTGAGCACCGAGGGTCCTAAGCCCGGCCACCGGCTGGCTGCATTTTTCGGCGCCTATTTCGCTTATGTGGGGCTCTTCGCTCCCTATTTGTCGCTGTGGTTAAACGGTAGGGGGTTTAGTCCATCGGAGATCGGCGTGCTGATCTCGCCGATGCAGTGGGCGCGTGTGGTGGGTCCACCGGCCTGGGGCTGGATGGCCGACCATGTGCGCGGGCCGGCCGGTGTGGCGCGGCTCATCCAGGTGTCGGCCCTACTGGGCGTGCTCACAAGCCTTCTTCTTTTTTTGGATCTCGGCTTTTGGTCGCTGTTCATCGTGCTTTGCGTGATGAGTTTTTTTCTCAGTGGTCAGGTGCCGATCACCGAGTCGTTGGCCATGCAGGCAAGCCGCGGGAATCTTCGCGACTACGGCCGTATGCGCGTCTGGGGTTCGATTGGTTTTATTGCGGCAGTCACCCTAGCGGGGCCCTGGTTTGACCGTGTCGGCATCTCATGGCTGCCGGCCACCTTGATGGGTATGTTGGCCTTGGTATTTCTGGTCACGTTGTGGCTGCCTCAGCGTGAAGTGCATGATCTGTCGCCAGAGCCTGCACTCGTGAAAGACATGCTGCGGGATCGCCGGGTGCAGCGCTTTTTGCTGGCCTCGTTTTTGATGTTGTTGGCCCATGCGCCGCTTTACACGTTGTTTTCGTTGTGGCTCTTTGAGCAAGGCTTTAGCCGAACACAGATCGGTCTGCTGTGGGCACTCGGCGTGGTGGCCGAGATCGTGATGTTTCAGTATCAGCATCGGCTCTTTGATCGCTTCTCGGTCAGGGCCTGCTGGATCGCGTCGTACGCGATCACGGCGATTCGGTTTCTGATGATCGCGTTCTCCGGTGGGTCGGTGGTGGTGATCGTTTTGGCGCAACTTCTGCACGCGGTCACGTTTGGGGTCCACCACAGCGCCTCGATGTCGCTGATCCGGTCTTGGTTCCCTCCTCAGGCGCAGGCCCGCGGGCAGGCGTTTTACACCATGGCCTCGTATGGCCTGGGCGGCTCGCTTGGCGGCATTGCGGCCGGCTGGCTCTGGGAGAGTGTCTCGCCAGAATTTAGCTTTGTTGCGGCTTCAATCGCGGCGACCATTGGGGTTCTGGTGGCCCTGCGGGCAGGAGCATCCCCCCGCGCCACATAGGCGGCTCAGCGCCGGGGCACGGGCATAATTGAGGGTTTCCAAGTCTCTTTTCGCTAGGAACCCTTATGGCAGGACGCACGCTGTACGACAAACTCTGGGATGAGCATGTGGTCCATCAGGAACCTGATGGCACGTGCCTGATTTACATTGATCGTCATCTGGTGCATGAGGTGACCAGCCCCCAGGCCTTTGAGGGCCTTGAGATGGCTGGCCGAAGCCTCTGGCGTAACTCCGCCAACCTGGCGGTGGTGGACCACAACGTGCCCACCACGGACCGCAGTAAAGGCATCAGCGACCCGGTCTCGCGGCTGCAGGTCGAGACGTTAGATGCCAACGCCAAGAAATTTAACGTGACCTACTTCAACATCAAGGATCGCCGTCAGGGCATCGTGCATGTGATCGGTCCCGAGCAGGGCGCCACGCTCCCGGGTATGACCGTGGTCTGTGGCGATTCGCACACCAGCACCCATGGCGCATTTGGCTGCCTGGCCCACGGCATTGGTACATCTGAAGTAGAGCATGTGTTGGCCACGCAGTGTCTACTGCAGAAAAAAGCAAAGCGCATGCTTGTGCGCGTCGAAGGCCAGCTGCCCGCCGGCGTTACGGCCAAAGACATTGTCTTAGCGGTGATTGGAAAGATCGGCACTGCAGGAGGCACAGGCTATGCAATTGAATTTGGTGGCTCGGCGATCCGCAGCCTTTCGATGGAAGGCCGCATGACCATCTGCAACATGGCCATTGAGGCCGGTGCGCGCGCTGGCATGGTGGCTGTGGATGACAAGACCATCGACTATGTGAACGGCCGGCCGCTCTCGCCCAAAGGTGCCGACTGGGATAAGGCCGTGGCGTATTGGAAGACCTTGCACTCTGATCCCGATGCAGAGTTTGATCGCGTGGTGGAGTTAAATGCCGCAGAGATTGAACCGCAGGTGACCTGGGGCACATCGCCCGAGATGGTGTTGCCCGTCGGGTCCCGCGTACCGGATCCCGCGGCCGAGTCCGATCCCACACGGCGTGAAGGTATGGAGCGCGCACTCCACTACATGGGACTGGCAGCGAACACACCGATTGCCGAGATCAAGGTCGACAAGGTCTTCATCGGTTCGTGCACCAACTCCCGAATCGAAGATCTGAGGGCCGCCGCCGCCGTGATCAAAGGCCGTCAAAAAGCAGCCAACGTGAAACTTGCCCTGGTCGTGCCGGGCTCGGGGCTGGTGAAGGCCCAGGCCGAGCAAGAGGGTCTGGACAAGGTATTCAAAGCCGCCGGGTTCGAGTGGCGTGAGCCGGGCTGCTCGATGTGCCTGGCCATGAATGCCGATCGCCTTGAGCCGGGTGAGCGCAGTGCATCGACTTCGAACCGAAACTTCGAGGGCCGCCAGGGCGCCGGTGGCCGCACGCATCTGGTCTCACCTGCAATGGCGGCGGCTGCAGCGTTGGCCGGCCACTTTGTTGATGTGCGCTCGTTTTAACGCGTGCCACGCCCACTGAATCAGGACACTACACAATGAAACCTCTTAATCAGCATCGTGGTCTTGTGGCACCCATGGACCGTGCCAATGTCGACACCGATGCCATTATCCCGAAGCAATTTCTAAAGTCGATCAAGCGCGCGGGCTTTGGCCCCCATCTGTTTGATGCCTGGCGTTATGAAGACGAGGGCCAGCCCGGCATGGATTGCGCCAAGCGGCCCTTGCGCAAAGAGTTTGTGCTTAACCTTCCGCGCTACAAAGGCGCCAGTATTTTGTTGGCACGTCAGAATTTTGGCTGCGGTTCGAGCCGTGAGCATGCGCCATGGGCCTTGGAAGATTTCGGCTTTCGTGTGCTGATTGCGCCGTCGTACGCCGATATCTTTTTCAACAACTGTTTTAAAAATGGCCTTCTGCCGATTGTCTTGCCCGAGGCGGATGTGGATCTGCTCTTTCAGAAAACGCTGGCCAACGAGGGCTTTGAGCTGGTGGTCAATCTCGAGGCCCAGACCCTTGCCACAACCGACGGCAGCTTTACGCGCAGCTTTGATGTCGAGCCGTTTCGCAAGCACTGCCTGATCAATGGATTGGACGACATCGGCCTTACCCTTCAGCACGCCGACAAGATCAAGGCCTTTGAGGCCAAGCGCCTTGCAGAAAAACCTTGGTTGGGCACCGATCTGCACGGCAAGCTCGATGCCGCAGGAGCTGCCTGATGGCCAAGCACTTAAACATTGCGGTATTGCCGGGCGATGGCATCGGTCCTGAGATCACGCACGAAGCGGTTCGGGTGCTCAAGCGTATTTCCGAGCAAGGCCACTTCGGTCTGACCCTGGAGGAGGCACCCGTGGGTGGTGCAGGCTACCGTGCCAGCGGCCACCCGTTGCCGGCGGCGACATTGGCGCTTGCCAAAAAAGCCGATGCAATTCTGTTTGGATCGGTGGGTGACTTCAGCCTGGACACCTTGCCGCGTGAACTGCGGCCCGAGCAGGCGATCTTGGGCCTGCGCAAAGAGCTGCAGCTCTTTGCGAACCTGCGCCCCGCCATGATCTACCCCGAGCTCGCCGGTGCTTCTACGCTAAAGCCCGAGGTGGTGTCGGGTATGGACATCATGATCATTCGTGAGCTCACTGGCGATATCTATTTTGGTAAGCCCCGTGGCATTCGTTTGTTAGAAAACGGCGAACGCGAGGGCTTTGACACCATGATCTATCGCGAGAGTGAGATTCGCCGTATCGCGCACGTGGCCTTTCAGGCGGCAGAAAAGCGTGGCCGCAAGGTCTGCTCAGTGGACAAGGCCAATGTGCTGGAAACGACACAGCTCTGGCGCGAAGTGGTGACGGAAGTGGGCAAGCAGTACCCCGCCATCGAGCTCTCCCACATGTATGTCGATAACGCCGCGATGCAGCTTCTTAAAAATCCGAAGCAGTTCGATGTCATGGTCACCGGCAACATGTTTGGCGACATTCTCTCGGATGAGGCCTCAATGCTCACGGGCTCCATCGGCATGCTGCCTTCGGCCTCGTTGGATGCCAACAACAAAGGCCTTTACGAGCCTATTCACGGATCCGCCCCTGACATCGCAGGTAAAAATCTAGCCAACCCATTGGCCACGATTCTGTCGGCAGCCATGATGCTGCGTTACAGTTTTGGGCTTGCCCAGGCCGCCGATGTGATGGAGGCGGCCGTGCGCAAGACCCTGGCATCGGGCGTGGCGACTGGCGACATCTACCGCGAGGGCTGCACGCGCGTGGGCACGAAAGAAATGGGCGATGCCGTGCTGTCTGCCCTGGGTTAATCGGGTGCGCAGACACTGATTCCTAACCATTAAAAGCACAACAAGACACAGAAGAGAGTAAGCACATGGCAATGAAACGCGTAGGGCTGGTGGGATGGCGAGGCATGGTGGGCTCGGTGCTCATGCAGCGCATGCAAGAGGAAAACGACTTTGCACTGATTGAGCCGGTATTTTTTAGCACTTCAAATGCAGGCGGGGCTGCACCCTCGTTTGCCAAATCCAATGAACCCTTAAAGTCAGCGACGGACATCGCCGCGCTTGGCGCCATGGACATTGTGATCACCTGCCAGGGTGGCGATTACACCAAAGACGTTTACCCCAAGCTTCGTGCTGCGGGCTGGAAGGGCCACTGGATTGATGCCGCGAGTGCGTTGCGCATGGACAACGATGCCGTGATCATTCTGGATCCGGTCAACCGTTCGGTCATCGATGCGGCCCTGGCCAAAGGCGGCAAAAACTGGATTGGCGGCAACTGCACGGTCAGTCTGATGCTGATGGCCATGGGCGGGCTCTTTCGCGAGAACCTGGTCGAATGGGTCAGCGCCATGACGTATCAGGCGGCCTCTGGGGCGGGCGCGCAGAACATGCGTGAACTGCTCTCGCAGATGGGCCGTCTTCACAGTCTGGTGGAAAAGGAACTGGCCGATCCATCGTCAGCGATTCTGGATATTGATCGAAAGGTCAGCGAATGCCTGCGCAACAAAGATCTTCCGGTGGAAAACTTTCGCGGCGTGCCGCTGGCCGGCAGCCTGATTCCCTGGATTGATGTGCCGGTCGAACACGGCCAGAGCAAGGAAGAATGGAAGGGCGGTGCCGAGGCCAACAAGATTCTTGGTAAGCCGGCGTTCCGCAGTCCCGGCTCCATTCCGATCGATGGTCTCTGCGTGCGGGTGGGTGCTATGCGTTGCCACTCCCAGGCCTTGACCGTGAAGATGACCAAGGATGTGCCGCTTGATGAAATCAACGGCATTCTGGCCAGTGCCAATGATTGGGTGCGCGTGATTCCCAACGAGCGCGAGCGCAGCGAGCGTGAGTTGTCGCCAGCGGTGGTGAGCGGCACGATGCAGGTGCCGGTAGGCCGCCTGCACAAAATGGCTATGGGCCCGCAGTACTTGGCGGCCTTCACGGTGGGCGATCAGTTGTTGTGGGGTGCGGCCGAACCGTTGCGCCGCATGTTGCGGATCCTGCTTGATTAGACTCGCGCTCGGCCTGGAGTACGACGGCACCGAATGGAACGGCTGGCAGACCCAGCCCAACGGCCAGACGGTGCAAGACCAGCTCGAGTCGGCACTGCATCGGTTTACCACCGTAGCGCACGCCACGACCTGTGCTGGCCGAACCGATGCCGGTGTGCATGCCGCAGGCCAGGTAGTGCATCTCGACACCATGATCGATCGGCCGGAGTGGAATTGGGTCCGCGGTGTGAATGCTCTTCTTCCGCAGAGCATTGCGGTCACGTGGGCGCGTTGTGTTTCCCCGGAGTTTCACGCGCGCTTTAGCGCACGCTGGCGTGAATACAGTTATTCGATCTACGTCTCGCCCACACGCTCGCCATTAAAAGATCGTTTCGCGACATGGTGTTTTCAGCCGCTTGATCTCGCCCAGATGCAGCGGGCTGCGGCCCTGGTGGTGGGTACCCATGATTTCAGCGCCTTCCGGTCTGCAGAGTGCCAGGCGCAGTCGCCGGTGCGCACGATTTCGAACTTCGATGTGTCGCAGCACCAAGAGACCATTACGTTCCGTATTCGGGGCAATGCGTTTTTGCATCATATGGTGCGAAATCTGGTGGGCTCGGTGGTCGAGGTCGGCCGCGGCGCCCAGCCGGTGGCGTGGATGGCCCACGTGCTGGCCCAGCGTGACCGTGGCCTGGCCGCACGGACATTCCCTGCGCAGGGCCTGTGCCTTACCCGTGTCGAGTACGATTCGGGCTTATTGCCTGTGAGTCCATGCGAACCCGAATCAAAATCTGCGGCCTGACCCGCGAGCCCGATGTGGATGCTGCCCTGGCCGCCGGGGCCGATGCGCTGGGCTTTGTGTTTTACGAAAAAAGCCCGCGATGCGTGTCCATTCAGCAGGCCCAGCGCCTGGTACGACGCCTTCCGGCCTGGGTGGCCAGCGTGGGCCTTTTTGTAAACACCCCGCGCGATGTGGTGCTTCAGGTCAGTGATCAGGTGGGTCTCTCCCATATCCAGTTGCACGGCGATGAGTCGCCTGAGGACTGCGCCGGGCTCGGCCGCCCCGTGATCAAGGCGATTCGTATCGCGCAAGACGACCACACGCCTGGCCATCTGGCCCGTCGCGTGGCCCAGTACATGGACTGCCAGGCGGTCTTGTTCGATGCCGACAGCAGCGCCTTTGGCGGCAGTGGCCAGTCGTTTGACTGGTCGATTCTGGCCGGGGCGTTCGATAAAGCCCCAGGGCTGGCGGCCACCTGGGTGCTCTCCGGGGGGCTAGAATCGGGGTCTGTTGGACGGGCTATCGCTCAGTGTTCTCCCCCGTGTGTCGATGTCAGCAGCGGGGTCGAGCAGCAAGAGGGTGGGGTGTCCGTCAAGGGTATAAAAGACGCCCAGCGTATTGCCGAGTTTGTCGCTGCGGTTCGAGCTGCCGATCAGAAAAACGTCTCATGAAACCAAACGACCTGCCAAAGACTGAGCCTTATCACTATCCGGATGCCCGCGGCCATTTCGGCCCCTACGGCGGCAGTTTTGTATCGGAAACGTTGACCCAGGCCCTCGAAGAACTTCGCGAGGCCTATGCCCACTATCAAAACGATCCTGAATTCCTGGAAGAGTTTCACCGTGAACTGAAACACTTCGTGGGCCGTCCCAGCCCGATCTATCACGCCAAGCGTTGGTCAGATCAACTCGGCGGTGCGCAGATTTACTTTAAGCGTGAAGACCTCAATCACACCGGTGCCCACAAGGTGAACAACACCATCGGCCAGGCGTTGCTTGCCAAGCGCATGGGCAAACCCCGCGTGATTGCCGAGACCGGTGCGGGCCAGCACGGTGTGGCGTCGGCCACGGTAGCAGCCCGATTCGGCATGGAGTGTGTGGTCTACATGGGCGCTACCGATGTCGCCCGTCAGGCCGCCAACGTCTACCGCATGAAACTTCTCGGCGCGACGGTGGTGCCGGTTGAAAGCGGCTCACGCACGTTAAAAGACGCGCTCAATGAAGCCATGCGCGATTGGGTCACCAATGTTGAAAACACCTACTACATCATCGGAACGGTCGCCGGCCCGCACCCTTACCCCATGATGGTGCGCGACTTTAATTCCGTGGTGGGCAAAGAGTGTCTGTGGCAGATGCCCGAGATGGTGGGCCGTCAGCCCGACATGATTGTTGCTTGTGTAGGCGGTGGCAGTAATGCCATGGGTATTTTTTACGATTACCTGAATGTCCCCGATGTGAAGCTTGTCGGCGTGGAAGCCGGCGGCGAAGGCCTGCAGTCCGGCCACCATGCCGCCACACTCTCGGCAGGAACGCCGGGTGTATTGCATGGCAATCGCACGTATTTGATTCAAGATGCCAACGGCCAAATCATGGATACACATTCGGTGTCGGCCGGTCTGGACTACCCGGGTGTGGGCCCTGAGCATGCCTGGCTCAAAGATTCCCATCGCGCTGACTATGTGGCGATAACCGATCAGGAAAGCCTGGATGCATTCCATACCTGCTGCCGTATTGAGGGCATCATTCCTGCACTCGAAACCAGCCATGCACTGGCCTATGCGGCCAAGGTCGCACCGACCATGGCCCGAGACAAGATTATTTTGGTGAATCTGTCCGGCCGTGGCGACAAGGACATGCACACGGTGGCATCCCACAGCGGGATCACGTTTTAACTGCACTTATCGTGTCTCGCATCCACGCTACATTTGAACGCCTGCGTCAGCAGGGCAAGACCGGTCTGATTCCTTATGTCACGGCAGGTGACCCGAATCGCGAGACGGTGGTCGAACTGATGCACTGCCTGGTGAAAAGCGGCGCCGACGTAATCGAGCTGGGCGTGCCGTTTTCAGATCCCATGGCCGATGGCCCTGTGATTCAGCGGGCCAGCGAGCGGGCATTGGCCAAGCATGTAACCCTGAAAGACTGTTTGCAGTGGGTTACGGAATTTCGTCGCAGTGATGCACAGACACCGATCGTGCTGATGGGTTATGCCAATCCGGTCGAGCGCTTTGGTGCCGATGCCTTTGTCCAGGCAGCCAAGCAGGCAGGCGTGGATGGCACCATCATTGTCGATTACCCGCCTGAAGAATCCGAGTCGTACAGCGAGGCACTGCGTGCCGCAGGCCTGGATCCTGTATTTCTGCTGGCGCCGACCTCCACCGAGTCACGCATGCAGGATGTTGCGCGATTGGGCTCGGGCTATTTGTATTACGTTTCGTTGCGCGGTGTCACAGGCGCAGGTCATCTGGACATACAGTCGGTCGTGGATCGGCTTGGCGTGATTCGTCGCTACACCGACATGCCGGTTGGCGTGGGCTTTGGCATCAGCGATGCCCGCTCGGCGGTGGCGGTGGCTGCATCGGCCGATGCAGTAGTGATTGGTAGTGCGTTGATTCGCGTCATGGAAGATGCCCAGCGTGCAGGGCATGACCCCATGAGCAAGGCCGCTGAATTCTTGTCCGGTATTCGTGCCGCATTGGATCAGATGCCCGCAAAAATTTCGGAGGCCGCATGAGCTGGATTGACAAGATTCTTCCCCCCAAAATTCAACGCAGCGAGGGGCCGCGCCGTAGCGTGCCCGAAGGCCTCTGGCTGAAGTGCCCCGCCTGCGAGTCGGTGCTCTACCGCACCGATCTTGAAAACAATCAGCAGGTCTGCCCGAAGTGTGATCATCACTTGCGCATTCGCGCGCGGGATCGGCTCGACAAGCTTCTCGATCCCGAGGGCCGCTACGAGATCGGCCAAGAAGTGCTCCCGGTCGACACCCTGAAATTCAAAGACAGCCGTAAGTACCCGGAGCGTCTGACCGAGGCCATGGAGCAGACCGGCGAGACCGATGCACTGATCGCCTTGGGTGGTTCGATCAAATCGGTGCCGGTCGTGGTGGCCTGTTTTGAGTTTGAATTCATGGGCGGGTCGATGGGGTCGGTTGTGGGCGAGCGCTTTGTGCGCGCGGCCGAGGCGGCCATCGAGGCCCGCGTACCGTTTATCAGCATTGCGGCCAGCGGCGGCGCGCGCATGCAAGAGGGCCTTCTGTCGCTCATGCAAATGGCGCGGACCACTGCCGTGTTGCATCAACTCTCGGCCCGTCGACTGCCCTACATCTCGATTCTGACCGACCCCACCATGGGCGGTGTATCGGCGAGCTTTGCGTTTCTTGGTGATGTTGTGATTGCCGAGCCCAAGGCTCTGGTGGGCTTTGCCGGCCCGCGCGTGATTGAGCAGACCGTGCGTGAAAAACTGCCTGCAGGATTTCAGCGTGCGGAGTTCTTGCAAGAAAAAGGTGCTGTCGACCGTATTGTCGATCGGCGCAAGATGCGCGATGAACTTGCCGACCTGCTGACCCTCTTCATGCGCCAGCCCGCAGACGCTGTGCGTTAAGCCGCAGTTGCTGATTACCGACTGGCTCACCAAGATCTCCTCCCAGCACCCCAAGACCATTGAGTTGGGCTTGGAGCGTGTGACGCGCGTGGCCCAATCCATGGGGTTGGACTCCACCGATCGTGGTGTACGTCTTCCGGCCCACACGTTTGTGGTGGGCGGCACCAACGGCAAAGGCTCGACCTGTGCGATGCTCGAGTCAATCCTGCTTCAGGCAGGGTTCCGTGTGGCTACCTACACCTCACCCCACATTCTTCAATTTAACGAACGGCTTCGCATCAACGGCGAACCGGTGTCCGATGACGTGTTGATGGCTGCGTTTGAGCGTGTCGAGGCGGCCCGTCTCCGCACCGCCTCGGCTGTGGCGGATGCAGAATCGGAGAGGCTACCGGTATCGCTCACGTATTTTGAATTCACGACGCTTGCCATCTTCGACATCATTGCCCGCATCGGTGTGGATGCGGCCGTCTTGGAGATTGGTCTCGGCGGGCGCCTTGATGCGGTGAATATCGTTGACGCGGATTGCTCGATTCTCGTCTCGGTGGATCTAGACCATCAAGAGTATCTCGGTGATACCCGGGAAACGATTGGCTGGGAGAAGGCCCATATCGCGCGGCCCGGCAGGCCCTTTATCTGCGCAGACCCCGAGCCGCCGCACAGCGTGGCCCAAGTCGTGAGTGAGATCGGCGCAGATCTCTGGCAGTTCGGACAAGACTTCAATTTTCAAGGCGATAAACAGCAATGGAGCTGGGCCGGACGCGGTCAACGGCGCAATGCCATGGCTTATCCGGCGTTGCGCGGCGTGAATCAGTTGCTCAATGCATCTGCAGTACTCGCCGCGCTGACTGCCTGCCGCACGGCGCTGCCGGTGCCGCAGGGTGCGGTGCGTGCCGGGTTTGCATTGGTGGAATTGCCGGGCCGATTCCAGGTGCTGCCGGGCCAGCCTTCCGTAGTGCTCGGCGTGGCC